>Ga0182024_10001753_pt1 | contig 55075 bp, 42 predicted proteins | sample P32metaG_FD_120480 | JGI IMG/M metagenome (GOLD analysis project Ga0182024, IMG submission 120480) | Permafrost microbial communities from Stordalen Mire, Sweden - P3-2 metaG (Illumina Assembly) | ecosystem: Environmental > Terrestrial > Soil > Wetlands > Permafrost | place: Sweden: Stordalen...
TCCGCCCGTCCGTGATCTTATGAGATCGACCCCAAGATTCCTCCGTCGACATCATACGTATAGTTGATGCCGCAAGGCGTTAACGGCCTCCGGAAGCTCAGGACCACCGTAATACGACATTTCGCGGCCGCGAAAAAACTGTCGAAGAAGCCCGATGGTCGAGCTCCTTCTGGTTTGAGCATAGAGGATGAACGGAAAGGGCGGTTCACGCAAAGACGCTAGGTTCGCAAAGAGAAAGAAGATAAAAAGGCGTCGACAAGAGTGTCGACGCGGCACGCACGAGTGCGTGCGCCACAAGCGCAGCAAACTGAATAGGCATCAGCCGCGCGGCGCGTGTTCCCACGCGGCAGGCATATCCATGAATGATACATTAGTCGGATGCAGACGACGAAGTGCCGCAAATGCTCGAGCGACCTTCCGGAAAACAGCCGCTTCTGCCTTGCCTGCGGGACGCCGCTGCAACCCGATTCTGTGGCGACGCAAACGGTCGCGTCATCCGGCTCACAAACGTCGAAGCTGCGCGTTTCCTCGTCTACTTCATCGAGCGATGGACGATTCCTGCCCGGCACGCTTCTCGCTGAGCGATATCGCATCATCGCGAAACTCGGTCAGGGCGGGATGGGTGAGGTGTATCGCGCCGACGATCTGGTGCTACAGCAGGCGGTCGCCCTGAAGTTCCTGCCGCCGGACGCCACCAACAATCCGCGGACACTCGACCGGTTCCGCACTGAGGTTCGCATCGCCCGGCAGGTCTCGCATCCGAACGTATGCCGGGTGTACGATCTCGGCGAGATCAACGGCCAGTTGTTTCTCTCGATGGAGTATGTCGATGGGGAGGACCTGGGTGTTCTGTTGCGCCGCATTGGCCGCCTGCCGGAGGCGAAGGCGCTCGAAATTTCCCGCAAGCTGTGCGCCGGCCTTGCCGCGGCGCATGAGAAAGGCGTGCTGCATCGCGATCTGAAGCCGGGCAACATTATGCTCGATTCGCACGGCCAGGTGCTGATCACCGATTTCGGGCTCGCCGCGCTGGCCGGCGAAGTCGAGGGCGCGGAAGTGCGCAACGGCACGCCGGCATACATGGCGCCGGAGCAGCTGGACGGCAAGGAAGTCACTGTACGAAGCGAAGTTTATTCGCTCGGCCTGGTTCTCTACGAAATTTTCACGGGCAAGCGTCCTTTTGAAAGCGCCACTCTGGCCGATCTCGTCCGGACGCGGAATGCCAGCGCGCCGGCGAGTCCGTGCACGCTTGTTCCGGATCTGAATGAGGCCGTTGAGCGAGTGATCCTGCGCTGCATGGAGCGCGATCCCGCGCTGAGGCCCGCTTCGGCGCTGGCGGTGGCCGCAGCTCTGCCTGGAGGCGATCCTTTGGCTGCGGCGCTGGCGGCCGGTGAAACGCCTTCCCCGCAAATGGTGGCGGCGGCGGGCGATACGTCGGGTCTGTCGGCGCGCACCGCCATTGGCTGCCTGGCGTTCGTGATCATAGGAACGATTGCGAACTACGTGGTGGCTCCGAAGTACAATATTACCGAGTTGGCCGGGTCGGAAAACAGTCCCGATGTGTTGCAGCATCGCGCCCGGACGGTGCTGGAGCATTTGGGTTACGGCGGCAAGCCGGCCGATTCGCTCAGCGGATTCACCTTCGAAGCCGGCGGCCTTCGATATCAGGAAAAGGCGGCCGGAGCCAAACCCGATTATGCGGCGCTGCTGGCCGAGAGGCCCCGCGTGCTGCGCTTCTGGTATCGCGAAAGCCCTCGCGCGATGATTCCCGAAACCTATCACGACGACATCATGACGCCGGGCATTCCGCAGGAGGACGATCCGCCGCGCGACGTCCCCGGCATGACCTATTTGACGCTCGACGACCAGTCGCGCCTGATGTATTTCGAGGCGGTTCCGCAGCAGTTGCGCCCGGCCGGCGATGCGCATCCCGTGGATTGGAACGAGCTGTTTAAGCTTGCGGATCTGGATGCGGCGCAGTTCCAGAAAACCGAGCCGCTCTGGGCTTCACCCCATGCGGCCGATGAGCGAATGGGGTGGACCGGAGTCTTTCCGGGGACGTCGATTCCTCTGCGCGTCGAAGGCGCGGCATGGCTCGGCAAGCCGGTGTTTTTCAAACTGGTCGGGCCCTGGACCGTGCCGTCCGCGGAGCGGTCGCCCAGCGGGCGCGAAAGAGCGCGCATCGTGTTTCTACTCACCCTCGGCATGACGATTCTGATGGTCCCGGCATGGCTCGCCTGGCGGAATATTGCGCGCGGCAAGGCCGATCGGCGCGGAGCGTTTCGCCTCGGCGGCGGAATTTTCTGCGCCTATATGCTCTTGTGGATCTTCCGGGGACACTTCACCGGATCGGTCGGATTGTTCGGACTGCTCGCCATGGCGCTGGCAACGTCGCTGTTTAACGCGGCCGTAATCTGGATGGTATACCTCGCGCTCGAGCCCTACGTGCGGCGTCATTGGCCGCATTCGATCATTTCCTGGAGCCGGCTGATCAACGGCCAGCTCCGCGATCCAGCCGTGGGACGCGACGTCCTTTTTGGCGTCGCCCTGGGAATGGTGTGGACCATGCTCATCGGTCTCGACGGCATTCTCACCACCGCCGTGGGAGGCGAGCCGGGGTTTGGCAACACCCACTACATGGAGGGCGTCCGCGCAACCCTGGGGGCGTGGACGGTCCAGATCCCCGGCGCGGTGCGGGGCACGTTGATTTTCTTCTTTATGCTGTTTATCCTGCGCGTGCTGCTGCGCAACAAGTGGCTGGCCGCCGCTGTATTCGTCGCCCTGTGGACGGCGTTCCAGACCGTGGGAAGCACCCACCTGTTCATCGATATTCCCACCATCGGCGCGCTTTACCTCATCGCCGCCATTGCCGTGGTGCGCTTCGGCCTAGTGACCCTTGCGGCCGCGGTCTTCGTCGCCGATACGCTCGGCAGTCTGCCCATCACCATGAATCCGTCGATCTGGTATTTCGGCAGCAGCGTGTTCGTGTCGGTGAGTATCATCCTCCTCGGCGCATGGGCATTTCACGCCGCCACTGCGGGACGAAAGCTGTTCACCGGGGATCTGTTCGAATAACCTACTGGATTGGAAGGTACACCATGTCCGTGAATCCTTCGTTCGTTTGAACAGCGAGGCTCACGTTGCCGGCGGGGACGTTCGGGATCTTGAAATTTACCTGGTACAAACCAGCCAGCGTGGGCGCGAGCCCGGCGTAGTAAATCTGGTTCGCGGGAACCTGCACGCCCCCGACGTAAATCGCCAGTCCTCCCGTGATCAACGGGAAGGGAGCCTTCCCCGGCGCCGCCACTCCGTCGCCGACCGCCGGATTCGTGGCTCCCAAACCTGTCAGATAAATCGCGATTATTTCACCCTGCGTGGCGGGATTGGTCGCGCTGATGACTGAATAGTCCGAATGCAACGCCGCCGCGCTGCTGATTCCGTTGGCCGGAATGCTGAAGATTCCCGGCGATGTCGCCGCGAGCGGCACTACCACCGAGTTCGATTTCGCGGTGCCCACCGTCACCACCAATGTCGCCGTAGACCCCGTCACCGCAAAGGGGACGATTGCGCTGATCTGTGAGGAGGTCACCGAATAAATCGGCGCAGGCAGTCCGTTGACCGTCACCTGCACGGTTCCAAGAGTCATCGGAAACGGAAGAGTCGACGCGGTCACGGTCGTCGCCGGAAATCCGGTGCCAAACAGCGTCATGACGCCGCCGGGCGAGATGGGATATCCGGGCGGCGCGAAACTGGCCGCGTTCAGAACCCCCTGTGGATTCAGAAATACTCCCGAGCCCGATTGCGGCGCCAGCAACGCTCCAAAGTAAATCTCATAGCTCTGAGAGCTGGCGATATCCACTCCGCTCGACGTGAACGTGGTCCCACTCACGCCGGCATCCACATGCCCCGGCTCCGACACCCAGATGCCGGAACCATCGCTCGTCAGATTGTAGGTAATCAGCGGCGATGAGTCGAATAGGCCATCCGATTGCCGCGTCCTGCGGGACCAAGTGGAGTTTCCGGTGCCATCGGCGAAAACGCTTCCCACCACGGCTGCCAGGCGTGCGGGCTGCGTGTCGAAGCGCAATCCCGCGGTGTAGTAAAACCCCTTCCAACTGGCATTCGTAGCGGCGGCGCTGAAATTCTTGATCCCCACTACCAGCCCGTGTCCTCCTGCCGCAGTCGATCCGCCAATAAGGTACGAGCCATCGTTCGACAAGAAGATATTCTCGGTCCCGGAAATCAACTGAGTGTTTGCGTTCAGTCCCGAGGCCAGCGGAAACGTCAAGGTTCCCGACCCGTCCTGCGAGATCGCGTAGGTAATCGGCGCTACGATCTGAGTCATCAGAATGTTGTTCAGATTCGACGCCTGCCCCGTCACGGTCGACTCTACGAAACCCCCCGCGCCCGTGGACGTCAACTGGAAATTCGTGTTGCGAATGTTGGCTAGCCCTCCGCCCGGAAATTCCAGACTCGACACCCAGTACGACCCCAACACAAGCGGGTGCGAGCCCGTCACCGGCGCGGGAATTGCGATAAATATGTCGAACACCGTTGGTCCCGCCTCGGTTGACGACCCTACTACCGCCCCTTGACCGAGTCTCGCGTTCAGCGTGACTCCAGATTTTAGAGGATTCGTGAGCGTCATGAAACCGCCCGGATTCACCGTGTAAGTCCCGCTCCCACTTAGGGATGCCGAAGCTGCGGTCCCTACCAACTGCTGACCGGCGATGGTAAAATTCCCGTTGCCGTCGAACGTCAGGGTCCCTGACCCGCTCAGAGTATTGGTCACGTTCGGCGACGTGCTTCCGTCGGTTAGCAGCATTACTTGACGGAAGAAGTACTTTCCATTCAACGACTGATTGGACGACGTTTGTCCCCAGGCGGCGGTAGCGACGCTCGCGGCAATCAAGATTAACCAATTCGTTTTCACGTGTATCCCCGTTATATTCACTCTAACCCCTTGATCGGCCGGTCGATTCGGAGTGTACGGGTTTTAATTGTAAGCTTGCGGGATAATCGCCCTAATTTAGAAACTCGGCTAGGAAAGCGGGGTTCTATCAGCCAGACTGGTAACGGCGGAGGACACTCCTTTGAAGCAACGTCTTTTTCTATTTTCATCATTAGCTTTAGGCTTGGCGATAAGCGGTTTGCTCGCGATTCGCGCGCAGGAACCCCAAACTCAGCAGGCGCAGGCGGCCTCGGTCGCGCAGCATTCCGAGTGCACCTTGTTTGGTCCACAGCGCGAACGCTACGCCAACCAGGCGCTGCACGCAAGCCGGCTCGGACAAATGACAGATCAGGTAAGCTCGATGCGTGGGGCCAGTATGGGGGCCGTCCCAGCCGCGTCCATGCCATCCGCGCCCGGCGGCAGCCGTACCTCATCCAGTGACTCGTCGAGCGCGAATCTGATCGACGGCTACATCTTCCCGGCCCTGAAGGCCAATGGCGTGACTCCGGCCCGCATGACCACCGACTACGAGTTCGTCAGGCGCATTTATCTGGATATGACCGGACTCATTCCTACCGCCGCGCAGGTGACCAGTTTTGTGGCCAGCACCAGCCCGACGAAGCGCGCCGATCTGATTGAGACGCTGTTCGCCGCTCCCCGGTGGCTCGACAAGTGGACCATGTACTTCGGCGATCAATTCAAGGCAGCTTCCAGTTTCCCGAGCAGCGGTACCAACCTCTATACCGGCGGCCGCGACGGATTGAACACTTACATCCGCACCGCTCTGACCAATAACACCGGCTACGATAAGATCGCTCTGGCCTTCATGGCGTCGCAGGGAACCAATAATTACACCCAGGGCGAGCTCAACTGGATCATCACATCGCGCGTTACCGGCGGCCCGAATCAGGACATCTGGGACGGGGAAGCCGCGGCGGTCGCGGAAACTTTCCTCGGAATTTCGCACATGAACTGCCTGCTCTGCCACAACGGGCGCGGCCATCTCGACACCATCAGCCTCTGGGCCAGCGGCTTTACCCGCTATCAGGCCTGGGGAATGTCGTCGTTCTTCTCGCATGTGGCCTTGCGAGCTCCATCCGTAACGACCGGCACGCCCACTTACTGGTATGCCGACGATAGCGGCTATAAAACGGACTACGCGTTGAACACCACCACCGGCAATCGACCCGCGCGCCAGCCTGTCGGAACAACGAAAACCATCGCGCCGCTCTATCCTTTTTCCAGCCAGGGAGCGCAATCCGGCATGAACTACCGTCAGTCGCTCGCCGCCGAAGTGGTGGCGGACCGCCAGTTCGCCCGCGCCGCAGTCAACTATATGTGGGCTTACTTCTTCGGCATGGGCATCGTCGATCCGCCGGACCAGTTCGATCCGGCCCGCCTCGACCCCAATAATCCTCCGCCCTCGCCCTGGACGCTCCAGCCGTCCAACCCGGAATTGCTCGAAGCCTTGACCAGTGACTTCATCGCCAGCGGCTACGATACCAAGCACCTTATGCGAACGATCGTGAACTCGCAGGCCTATCAGCTTTCTTCAGATTACGACCCAAACGTCTGGAATCTGAACTGGCAGCCTCTGTTCGCCCGCAAGATGGTCCGCCGCCTCTGGAGCGAGGAGGTAGCCGATTCCATTTCGCTCTCAAGCAGCATCGCCAATAAGTTCACCTTCGACAACGGAACCACCTCTGTCTGGGCCTTGCAGTATCCGGAACCGGCCAGGGAAACCTCCGCCCTTCTGGCCGCCTTCCTGCCTGGCAATCGCGACGATCAGCCGCGTAAGCAGGATGGAGCGATCCAGCAGGCGCTCGGGTTGATGAACGATCCGACAGTGATGAATAAACTGGTCGTCAGCGGCACCGGCTCGGCGCAAAGCCTGTTGAGCCAGGCCACGGCCAACACAAACAATTCCGCCGCAAGCAATCTCCTGTTCCTCAATATTCTTTCCCGCTACCCCACCGCGGCAGAATTGGCCTCCGCCAATTCATTCCTGAGTAGCGGAACCAGAGCCCAGAAAATGCAGGAACTGATGTGGACGTTATATAACAAGGTCGACTTCATCTTTAATTACTAAGGAGCACGCCATGAACAAAGAGAACATCCAAAAAATTCTGGCCTCGAACCCGGTGGCGCGCCCCTCCTATTTCCGCCGCCCACACTGGACCCGCCGTAACTTCTTCCGCTTGGCCGGCGCTGGGATCACCGCGTCTTTCCTGGCTAAGGAGGCCGATGCGCAAGCCGCCGGAACCTGCACCAACCAGGGCATGACGACCATCAACAAGGCGACCAACGTCATCTTCATATTGATGGCCGGGGCACCCAGCCACGTCGATACCTTCGATTTCAAGAACACCCCGGGCGTCACTCCCGCGGCCTCCGCGCCGGCGATGGTGAACGGAATCCTCTGGCCCACCGGAGTCCTGCCCAAGCTTGGCGCCATCACGAATCAGTTCTCGCTGGTGCGATCGGTGCAGGCCCACGCCCTGGTGCATAGCCTTGGCCAGACCTGGGTCCAGATCGGACGCAACCCAGCTGCGTCACTAGGCAACATCGCGCCCAATATCGGGAGCATTGTCGCCCTTGAAAAGGCCGCCCAGCGGAAGCCCGGTCATGTGCTTCCCACGTTCCTCGCGCTCAATTCCGATGGCGCCGTCAGTTCCGGCTATCTCAATGCCACCTATGCCCCGTTCAAGGTGGATCCGTCCAACTCTGGTCTTCCCAATACCACCAATTCGCTAGGCCAGACGCGCTGGCAGGAAATGTACAACCAGATGCACGCCGAGGACGATGTGCTGCGCGTCAATTCTCGACTCGGCACATCGGTACAGGATATGGATAGCCTGTATAGTGCGGGAACGGGCCTCATGTACGACCCGGTGGTGTCCAGCATCTTCACTTACTCGTCGTCCGATAGCACGCGCTACGGCAGTAGTTCCTTCGGAAATGCGCTGGTCGTCGCCAAGCAGGCTCTCGTCGCCGATCAGGGCACGCGCTTCATCCAGGTCACGGTCGGTGGCTGGGATATGCACGTCGATATCTACGGAGAAGCCGGAAACAAAGGCAAGACCAACATCTACACGCTAGGCAATCAGTTCGACTCGGCAGTGGCCGCGCTGATCGGAGATCTACAAAGCGCCGGCTTGCTGGAATCAACCATGATTGTCGCGCTAGGCGAGTTCGGCCGTACGCCGGGCTTTACCGGGGCGCTGGGTCGCGATCATTACCTGAACCAGTTCGCCTTCTTCGCCGGCGGCGGAGTGCAAGGCGGCAGAATCATCGGCTCCACCGACGCCACCGGAGCCAACATCGTCGATAACGGCTGGTCGCAAAACCGCGCCGTCAATCCAGAGGACATCGAAGCAACGATCTACTCGGCGATGGGCATCGATTGGACCACCATCTGTTACAACGATCCCTTCCACCGCGGCTTCGAGTTTGTCCCTCAATCGCTCGGGCCCGACTACTACAACCCTATCAACGAACTTTTCTAGGTCAGCGCTGCCGTTTCGAGGGTCCGCCTGGATTAGATTGCCGCCACTCACCGATGTAGCGGTGTCATTCGCCGAATGTACGCTTCCCCTGCAGCTTCAAGCTGTTACGATCGCATTGGGAAGGATTTTCGACCATGGACCGTTTCGATCGAATGCGCTGGCATCGGGACCGTTATCGAGGCCACGGGGGCCTGATTGGCGGTGTCATCCTGGCGGGGATCGGCGTATTGCTGCTGCTGCAGAACCTTGGCATCCCCTATTTTGACGATCTGGAACGGTACTGGCCGGTAATTCTGATCGTTGTGGGGATCGCGCAGGCCTCGCGGTCCATGGGAATGGGGGGGCGGATCTGGGGCGGCGCGGTCTTCGCCGCCGGCGTGATCTTCCTATTGAACAACTTTGGAATCATTCACGGCGATGTCTGGCGGTTTCTGTGGCCGGGAGTGCTCATCTTGATCGGGCTAGGGATGCTGGCGCGGAGCATCGATCGGCGCACTGGTGGAGATCCCCCTCCCCCAGGAGCGAGTGGGGAATACGCGAAAAAGATGGCCGACGACATCAGGGATCGCATCATTTCCCGTGCGGGCGGCTCAGCCTCAGCGTCGGCGAATTCACCGAACCATCTGAACGAATGGGCCATCTTCGGAGGAACGCGCCGCCGCATCGATTCGCAGGATTTCCAAGGCGGCGAGGCGTTCGCTATGTTTGGCGGCATCGAACTCGATCTTCGCAAAGCGGCGTCCACACGCGATGAGATTGTGATCGAGGTGAATGCGATTTTTGGCGGTGTCGAGGTGCGTGTGCCGGAAAACTGGAACGTAATGGTGCGCGGAGCGGGCATATTCGGCGGCTACGAAGACAAGACCATGGATACGCGCGCTGCGCCGGACGCCAAGCAACCGCATCTGATCGTAAATGGCTTCGCCGTGTTTGGCGGCGTTACGATTCAAAACTGAGATCCGGGCGCCATGCATCCGATTTTTTACAAAAAAGCGAGATTCGCGGGATACATGCTGGTATGGGTACTGATCGGCATCCTGCTGACCGGTCTGCTGCACATGCCGGGAACACTCTCGCTGCGCGAATCCGCCGAGCTCGCGGCGCCGCTGTGCGTGCTGTATGCGTTCTTCTGTTTAACACCGTGGTACATGTGCAGGCATCTTCCTTTACGCACGACGCATCCATTGAAGCTTATCGTGCAGCACCTGGGTGCGGCGCTGCTGGCATGCGGAATCTGGGTGAGACTGGCAAGTTTCATAGCGCGGCAGGGAATGCATGCCAACGCACGGTTTCAAACGGAAATGCCGCATCTGGTGGCGGTGGGATTACTGCTGTACACAGTCTCCGTGGCGCTTCATTATATGCAACTGGCGCAGCAGGCTTCGCGCGATGCGGAACTGCTGGCTCGCGATGCCGAGCTGCGCGCGCTGAAGGCGCAGATCAATCCCCATTTCCTATTTAACAGTCTCAATTCGATCACCGCGTTGACAACGGTGGATCCGGCCAGGGCGCGCGAGATGTGCATCCGGCTTTCGGATTTTTTGCGCAACACGCTGGGGCTGGGCGAGCGAGAAGCCATTACATGGCGTGAGGAATTGGCGCTTTCGCGCACCTATCTGGACGTTGAGCAGGTCCGTTTTGGCTCGCGTCTGCGGGTTGAGATCGACGTCGACGACGATTGCTCCGAGTGTATGGTGCCACCCCTGGTGCTGCAGCCGTTGATCGAGAACGCGGTTAAGCACGGGATCGCTACCATGGTGGAGGGTGGACTGATCCGCGTGGAGGGGCATGTGGTCGACGGGTCGATGGAAGTGAGTGTCGCGAACGATTTCGATCCCGATTCGCCGACGCCGCGCCGGAATGGCCTGGGATTGCGCAACGTGCGCAGCAGACTGGCGACGCGCTTCGGAGATTCGGCTCGTCTGACGGCGCATGTGGAGAACAATCAGTTTCGCGCCGAGATGGTTGTCCCGTATAATCGAGCGGAATAAGTGATGGAAACGCTGGCGCATTACCGAATCCTTTCGCTGCTGGGCAAAGGCGGGATGGGTGAAGTGTTTCTGGCCGAGGATACGCGCCTGTATCGCAAAGTCGCGCTGAAGGTGCTGCTTCCGGAAGTGGCTGAGGATACGGAAAAGCTGGCGCGATTCGTGCAGGAAGCGCGGGCGGCATCGGCGTTGAACCATCCGAACGCCGCGCACATTTACGAGATTGGAGAAGCAAACGGGCGGCACTTTCTGGCGATGGAGTACATCGAGGGAGAGACGCTCGAGAAGAGACTGGCCGGCGATCCGTTACCTCTTGCGGAGATTATTTCGATTGCGAGCCAGGTCGCGGATGCTCTGGATGCGGCGCACGCGCGGGGGATTGTGCATCGCGATATCAAGCCGGCGAATTTGATGATCGGCGCGCGGAATCATGTAAAGGTGCTCGATTTCGGGCTGGCGAAGATCCTGCCGGTGGCGGGCACGGAGATCCCATGGTCTAGTCAGCTAGCGACGCAGTTTCTTACCAGCGGCGGCGTGGTATTGGGGACGGTGTCATACATGAGCCCGGAGCAGGCGCTCGGTCGCGATGTGGATCATCGCACGGATTTGTTCAGCCTGGGCGTGGTGCTGTACCAAATGGCAAGCGGCAAGCTTCCGTTCGCGGGCGCGTCGGCGCAGGAGACATTGGCGAGGATTCTGCAATCGCAGCCGGATGCGCTGGCCCGGCTTAATTATGAGCTGCCGGAAGAGTTCGAGCGCATCGTGAGAAAGTGCCTCGAAAAGGATCGCGAGAGGCGGTACCAGTCGGCGCGGGAGTTGTTAGTCGATTTGCACAATCTGGAGCGGCCGTCCCCTGGAGACAAGACAGGAGACAAGACGCGCTCCGGTGCGATTCGGGCAGTGATCGTCGACGATGAGGAGCTGGCGCGGCATCTGTTGCGGGAGTATTTGAATCAGGCCGGCGGCGTCGAAGTGATCGCCGAATGCGCCAATGGATTCGAAGCGGTGAAGGCGATCGCGGAGAGCAAACCGGATCTGGTGTTTCTCGACGTGCAGATGCCGAAGCTCGACGGATTCGAAGTGTTGGAACTGATCGATCCGTCGGTCGCGGTGATTTACGTGACCGCTTACGACCAGTATGCGATGCGGGCGTTCGATGCCCATGCGGTGGACTATCTATTGAAGCCGTTTAGCGTGGACCGTTTCAAGAAAGCCCTGGAGCGGGCGCGGCTGCGGTTGGGCGAACCCGTGCCGGTGAAGCCGCGAATCTCGGCGACGGAGCTGTCGGCGGCAGCGCGCCCTCCGGAGCAGAAACTCGAGCGTATCGTGGTAAAAGACGGCGCAAAGGTACACATTATTCCGATCGAAAAACTCGATTACGTGGAGGCACAGGACGATTACGTGGCGCTGCGCAGCGAGAAGAAAAATTATCTGAAGCAGCAGACTATTTCGAGCGTGGAGACGCAGCTGGATCCGAAGAAATTCGTGCGCATACATAGATCCTATATCGTTAATCTCGAGCGGATCGCGCGGATTGAGCCGTACACAAAAGATAGCCGTGTGGCGGTGTTGACGGATGGAACACAGTTGCCGGTGAGCCGGTCCGGACACGCGCGATTGAAGGAGTTGCTGGGCGAGGTGGGGTAGGCGAAAGCCGGGACAGACCGCTCTGTCCACCGGCGGCGGGGTGTCAAGTGTCTGCGCGAGGGGCGTGGCGCCTTGAGACAGAGTGGTCAGTCCCGGTTTTCGCGCTGTGTGTTAGCCGAAAAGGCGGTCGAATAGTTCGCGGGTGTGTTCGCGAACGGATTCGAGGGCGTCGAGAGGCGCTGAGGTCCATCGTTTTATCACCTCCGCGAGCGCGACCCGCTGCATTCCAGGCGGCAATTTTCCCTCGGTGTGTCCCGAACGAACGCGCAATCCGTGGTCGAGGGCACGATAAAAGGTCGCGGCATCGCGCAGGAATCCGGCCTCAGCCCGATCAAGATGGTGCATGTTTTCGAGTACTTCAATGCGTTCGGGCGTATTCAACGATCGGAAAAAAACTCCGGCGGTTTTGAGACGCAGATACATCAGGAGAAAATCAATATCGTAGTACCCCCCACGCCCGGCCTTCAAAGGATGCATCGCGCCCTGCTCTTTTTCGAGGCGCTGGCGCATCTGCTTGAGGTCCGTGCGCGAGCGTCCGCTTTGGCCGTATCGCACCCAGTCGATGGCCTGCAGGTGATGGAGAAACAGATCGGCGCTCAGCGGCTCGCCCGCCACCGCGCGGGACTTCATGTATGTGATGCCCTCCCATGCCTCGGCTGTCCGCGTGAAATAGTCCTTAACCGCGCTTTCAGTCTGCACCAGAGGCCCGTCCCCACCATTGGGCCGCAGGCGGGTGTCGACCGCGAAGAGAACTCCATCACCGGTGTAGGCCGTGACCAGGTCGATGAGCCGTCCAGCCACGCGCGTCCATTTCTCCATCCGACGAGCTTCAGAATCGCAGAGTACAAACACCAGATCGGCATCGGATGCGAGATCGAACTCCCGCATTCCGAGCCGGCCGAGTGCGATCACCCATAGCTTTCGTTCGGGCGGCGATGCGCCCCACACATCCGTCACCGCAATTTCGTACGCTCGTGAAATCACTGTGTCGGCGAGGGCGGAGGTACGCTCCAGCGTCTCAAAAATCGGTTGTGATTCGCAGATGCTCGCGGTCTGGATACGCAACATTTCGCGGCGATACCAGCGGCGTAGCTCGCGAGCGCCGTGCGGCGTGGATTCTTCAGCAGGCGCGCCACTAATCACGTCGATCAGCTCCGGCGTACGAATCAACTCCTCGGCGAAATAGGGGCTGTGTTCGAATAAATCGAGCGTCCGCGCGGTCAGCGCCGCGTCTGCGTTCAGGCGCTCTAACCTTGGCTCATCGGCGGACAATTTTTCAAGAAAATGTTCGAATGCGCGGTAGCCATGCTGCAACTCGGCTGCGGCGAGCGAACGCGAAAGAGCGGGTGCGGTCTGCTCCAGCGCGCGCACTACATTGCTCGACTGTGGACCCGGCGTTTCCGGGACGGAACTTGCGCGGGCATGAACCACGCGCTCATAAATCTCGGTCACCTGCTCGAAGTGCATCCTGGTCTCCGTGAGCAACCATTCGGCCGAGCCTCCGTCGCCGGGCATGCGCCGGGCTATCAATTCGAGCACTTCGGGATTGGACGGCAGCGCGTGGGTCTGGCGGTCGTCGGCGAATTGCAGACGATGTTCCAGATGCCGCAGGAATTGATAAGCCGCGGCGAGGCCGCCATACTCAGCTTCGGATAAAAAGCCCTTATCTTGAAGCCGAGCGATGGCGAGCAGCGTGCCGCCGTGGCGGACCCACGGGTCCGCGCCACCGTAGAGGCGTTGCAGGCACTGGACCAGAAACTCGATGTCGCGAATGCCGCCGGGGTCGAGTTTGATGTCCACGTTAGATTGGCGTTCACGCGTTCCGCGCGACCGCTTTTTTGCGGCGAGCTTTTCATTGATGCGCTCGCGGGTGACGCTGAGCGCTTCGATGGCCGAAAAATCGAGTGTCGTAGAATAGATTTTCGGCTCGACGAAATCGAGGAGCGCTTCCCCGGTGGCGCGATCGCCCGCCGCAACGCGAGCTTTGATCATCATCTGCAATTCCCAATCTCGCGCGCGGGATTCGTAATACTGGCGCGCGCCTTCGAGTGAGATGCAAACTTCCCCCAGGCTGCCTTCGGGACGCAGGCGGAGATCGACGCGATAGCACATGCCCTCCGGCGTGTAGGCCGAGAGCAGGGCCGTCAGCTCATTGGCGGCGCGCTTGAAAAACTCCTTATTCGTGAGACTCGTCGCACCATCCGTGAATCCGTTTCTCGAGTAGAGGAACATCAGGTCGATGTCGGAGCTGTAGTTCAGCTCCTCGCCGCCGAGTTTTCCGAGAGCGATGACCGCAAAGTGGGCGGGTTCGCCTGTTTCCGAGCGGGGGTGGCCGTAGCGCAATACGAGATCGCGATGGATGCGGTCGTAAGCGCTCTCGACGATCGCATCGGCTAGCGCCGAGAGTTCGGACGTTACATCGGACAGGCCGCCGAATCCCAGCACGTCGCGAATCAGGATGCGCAGGATCTGCTGGCGGCGGAATCGAGCAAACGGGAGAGCATCGGTTGCGCTGCCAGGATTGATCGCGAACTCCAGACGGGAGCGAAATTCGTCGGCCGTCCGTACTCGATGCAGGTCTCCGTCATTGACCAGTTGCTCCAGGCACTCGGGTGCATCCAGGATTTCCTGCGTGAGGAAGTTGCTTTGCGAAAAGACGGCAATCAGGTATTGCAGCGCCGCGGTAGAATGCGCGACGCGCTGAAACGCGGCAGGCTGCCTTTGTTCGAAACTCGCCAATGCCGCGCGGGCGCCCGCGGGATCAGGCGAGTGTGAGGCGAGCAATTCAATGCGGTTCAGAACCGCGGGGGGAAGAGGCATGAGATTGCGGAGTGGGTGCTCGTCTTTAGAGTAATCCTCCGCTGCGAACGTCGGAAGCGCGCATTACTTAGCGCTCACGTTTCGCGGCTAGGAGTTGCGCACCACCGCCGGGTTTATCATCGCTCTCCAGCGCTGGTCGAAGCGCTCGGCGATTTCCGTATGATCCGCCAGCAGGTCCCCAAGGCCCAGCCGAACGTGGGGCGGACCCATGGATTCCTCCTCTTCCAGGCGCCTTTCCACTTCAGTCCATCGGTTGGTGAGCCCTCCTGTGTCCAACAGGACAATGCGTTTCCCGATGGCACCGTAGTTCTTCAGATGCCCATCCAGGGAGAACAACCCTCGGCGCCACCCAGCCTGACGCGTCTGGAGCAACCGGTCGAGCCATTCTTCCAGCTCGCCGAACCGATCCTGCCCTGCTAAATCGACCATTTTCTGATGCAGTGTGGTGTCCACCCGTTCCACTGCCTGCGATACCATCAGCCACCCCGGCCAGCCTCCAATGCGGACCCGCGCGGGCGGAAACGCGATGCGCGACGGGACAAGATCGGAACCCGTCAGGTGAATATGCGCCAACCGCTCACCGCGAACACTTCGGCGGTGATAGAGACGCAGTATGTCACGGACGTGCCTGCTAAACCAGAGCGCCCGGGGGAAAACGACCATAGCGCCTTGCACCAGCACGCGCAGGAAGCGAATCTGCCGCGAGGGGCGGTCGCGCAGACGTCTTCCCCAAGCCCCCGGCAGGAACCCCTCCAGCCTGCGCAACCCCTTCCACAGAAGAATCAGAGCAACCATTTCCAAAGGGGAGCGCTCGCGAAAGACCACCCAGTGCTCGGAGGCATAAGCGATTTTTCCGATACCCTCGCCAAGGCGGCAAAGTGGCTCGCGAGTCAGCTCCTCGGGGATGCGATAGAGAACCTGCCTCGCCGCGGAATCGAGACTGTGAGCCGTTTGACGTGCCACGTTTCACCGTACCTCAGATCAAGGACTCCGTTAGAATGAGTCTCAATGAAAGCCATCGTTCTGATGTTGTTGGGCGGCGTCCTTTATGGACAGCAGCCGTTCTCTGTCGTGGAAGCCGCAATCTCCGACATGCGCACTGCGCTGGAGCGGAAACGTATCACGTCGCGCGAATTGGTGAACCAGTATTTGATTCGCATAGCGATCTACGATCACCAATTTCATGCGGCAATCACCATCAATCCCAATGCTCTCAAGGAAGCCGAACAACTCGATCGTGAGCGTGCCCAAGGCAAAGTGCGCGGGCCTCTGCACGGCATTCCGATCGCCCTGAAAGACAACATTCAGACCACGGATATGCCCACCACCGGTGGTGCGCTCGCATTCGCCCGCTATATCCCGCCCTATGAGGCGACGCTGACGAAAAATCTGCGCGCTGCCGGAGCGATTATTATCGCGAAGACCACGCTGATTGAGCTGGCCAATTGGGTGGCCGGCGCGCCGACCCCGATGCCGGCTTACAATGCCATTGCCGGGTTCGGGTTTAATCCCTACGATCCCCGTACCGATCCTCGCGATGCCACAAACGATGGCCGTGCGGTCCTCTCGCCGGGTGGGTCCAGCTCCGGAGCCGGAACCGCCGCTAGCTTCTGGGCGGCAAATGTGGGTTCCGATACGGGCGGCTCCATCATCAACCCTGCGAATCAAACCATGCTGGTGGGCCTTCGCCCGACCATCGGGCGCATCAGCCGGTACGGCGTGATTCCGATCACCGCCGACCACGACACCGCGGGGCCGATGACCAGAACAGTGGCGGATGCCGCGATTCTGCTTGGCGTTCTCGAAGGCGCCGCGCCCGATCCGAACGATCCGGCGACTAGGACGTGCACCCCGCCCCCTGGTCGCGATTACACCAGATTCCTCAAAGCGGGAGCACTCAAAGGCGCGCGCATCGGAATTCCTCGGGCGTTCTATTACGACAGCATCACGCTACCCGGGGAAGGGCGGGAGCGTCGCGGCCTCAACCCCGAGCAAGCCAAAGTGATGGCGGAAGCGATTGCAATTCTCAAGGCGCAGGGTGCCGAGATCGTCGATCCCTCTGAAATTCCAAGCTTCGTCGATAAGGATCCGAAGAATAACTTCCTGTCCTGGCCCTACTGCTCCGGCGCGAATCAGGCCAAGGGCAAGGACGAGAATTGCTCGGTAAATTTCAAATACGGCATGAAGCGCGACTTCAACAATTGGCTCGCGAGCCTTGGGCCGTCCGCGCCGGTGAAGACGCTCTCAGAACTTCGGCAATGGAATCTGAATCACGTGAAAGCCGGCGCGATCAAATTCGGGCAATCCAGAATCGACATTTCAGACGAGATGGACCTGGAGTCGGATCGCGCCCGTAACGAAGCCGATGTTCTGAAAGACATCCTGCTGAGCCGCACCAACGGCATCGATGCGGTCCTGAAGGCGCATCGTCTGGATGCGATCATGACACCTGGAGCGAGCGGGGCGGACCTCGCGGCGCGGGCTGGATACCCGATCGTCGTTGTCCCATTTGGGATGGTGCCGAACGCGCCCGCGCAGCAGCCTTTTCCAGAGGGCTTTCATGCAAAGCCAGCTCCATTTGGGGTCGGCTTTACAGGAGCGGCATGCAGCGAGCCCCGGCTGTTCGAAATCGCATATGCATTTGAACAGGCGACCAAACGGCGTGTCCCGCCGGCTGCGACGCCCTAGCTGAAGACCCCTTTTACTCGTACCGCAGCGCAACCATCGGATCGACGTTAGTCGCCCTTTTCGCGGGGAAATAAGCCGCTGCCAGCGCAATGATCCAAAGAACACCCGCTGCCGACAGGTAGACGGAAGGATCCCAATAGGGCAGCCCATAAAGCTGTGAACGAATCAGCAGGCCAGCCCCCGCGGCGGAGGCAAACCCAGCCATCGTTCCGATCGCCAGCATGATTGCGACCTCCCTGATGACCAGTCCACGCACATGCGCAGCCTCCGCGCCCAGGGCCATCCGGATACCGATCTCCCGCGTCCTTCGCGAAACGTTGTATGCCAGCACGCCGTACAACCCGATGGCCGCCAGCACCGTCGCCAGGCCGGCGAAGGCTCCTGTGAGCGAAGAAAGCATGCGTTCGGCGACCAAGTTCTCCTCAATCTGCACCTGCATTGTTTTCAAATCGCGGACGGGAAGGTTGGAATTGAGCGAGGCCACTTCCCGGCGAATCTGTCCGGCGATCTGCTGCGGCTCAATCGCGGTGCGAACGTAAAAGTGCAAGTCGTTCTGGCTTTTCATCTGGCGGTACGGGAGATAAAATGTGCGCGGCGGCGCTTCGCGCACCTCGGCATACTTGGCGTCCTTCACCACGCCGACGATTTCAATATCGGGCTTGGTCTTATCTCCGCTGCCTTGCGCGAAATGACGCCCCATCGGATTTTGGTTGGCCAGGAAATGGCGTACAAACGCTTCGTTCACAACCGCGACCTTCGGCGCGGCCAGGTTGTCCGCGGCCGTGAATTCGCGCCCCGCGATGAGCGCCATTCCCATCGTGCGAAAGTAATCCGGGCCCACCGCGTCGATGTTCGAATCGGCGGCGTCATCGGTGGACGGCACGTACCCTTCCACAGTGATGTTTTGACTCGCCGTGCTGTTGGCGATGGCGGGCATGGTTGCCGCCGAAACCAGCCGCGTCCCGGGAATCGCCGCCAGCCGGCCGGTGAGCTGTTCGTAAAATTGCGCGGTCCCCTGATCGGTGTACTTGTTCAGCTTCGGTGAGAGCGAAAAGGTCAGCAGATGGTCCACTTTCAACCCTAGATCGATAGTCGAAAGATTCATCAGCGTACGCCCGAACAGCCCAGCGCAGACCAGCAGCAGCAGGGAAATCGCCACCTGCGCCGTCACCAGCGACTTGCGAAACGTGTTGGCGGAGCCCGTCGCGCTGGATTGGCCGGACTGGCTCTTAAGCGTCGGTACCAGGTCTGGCCGCGTGCTTTGCAGTGCCGGGAAAAGTCCAAATACAAGACCCGTGAACAACGATAGACCGAGGCAGAACGCCAGCACCCGCAGGTCGAGGGTGGGCGTCAGGAAAGTTTGCATACCGCTTGAGGGCGGCAGCGAGGCGATGATCGCGCGCAAGGTCCAATAGGCCGCTACTAACCCCAAAGCCCCACCGGCCACGGCAAGAAGGCACGATTCCACCAGTAGCTGCCCGACAAGCTGCGCGCGGGAAGCTCCCATCGCCAGTCGCACGGCGACTTCCCGGGTCCGGGCAGCCGCTCGGGCCAGTTGCAGATTCGCGACGTTGGCGCAGCAAATCAGCAGCACCATCAGGGTCATGCCCATCAGCAGCAACAGCGGTTGCCGGCTGTCCTCGCGCAGTCCTCCGCGTCCATACTGTCCTGGCCGTAAAATTATTTTCTTGGCGCGAAAACGCTGCAACAGAGTTTGGCTCGGCTGCTTCAGAAGCTGAATATCTTTCTCGAGCTGACCGCGATAGGTCGCATTGATCGCCGCGTCGGCCTGCGCCAGCGTGACGCCCGGCTTCAAGCGCCCGAACAGAGTGATCCAGTAGTTCTTGCGTTCCTGAAACGCGTCCCAGTCCGGCGTCAGCGCTTTCTTCATCGAAATGGGAGCGTAAATATCAGGTGGGTCTCCGAGGATTTCTCCCCTAAACTCTTTCTGGGCCACGCCCACGACGGTCATCGGGTAGCCATTCACGATCATGGTCTGGTTCAGCGCTGAAACGTCTCCTCCGAACCGCGAAGTCCAGTAGCCGTAGCTCAGAACAACGACAGGTTGCAAGCCGCCCTCGACGCGATCGTCGTCTTCGCTGAGCAGCCGCCCCATCGCAGGCCTCACCCCGAGCAATTCAAAATAGTTGCCCGAAACCAGGTGGGCCGTCCCAGGCACGGCGCTATTGCGATAGGCCAGACTCGCACCCATCCCGCGAGCACCGGCCAGCCCGGAAAACGGCGTCTGCTCTTTCTGCATCTCTCGAAACATCGGATAGCTGAACGACGGTCCTCCGCCTTCATCACTGGAAACGTTGCCCTGCGCCGGGCCCGGATGGTAGAGAAACACCAGCTCCTGCGGGTTCTTCACCGGAAGCGTTCGCAGCAGGAGCTGGTCGAGCAGGGAAACTATCGCCGTATTCGCGCCGATGCCCAGCGCGAGCGACAGAATCGCGATGCCCGTGAACACCGGCGTCCGCATCATGCCCCGCAAGATCACTTTTAAGTTCGCCATCCGCTACCTCATCTTCATCTATGACGTTCTTTCTGAGTCTAACGTTCATGTATCGTGATGGGGGATGCCGACCACACTCGATGCCGCCGCGGAAGCCCGCCGGAACATCGCCGGAATCGCGATTCGGACGCCGCTCGTTCGACTGAATACCGATGGAGCGGGGGACCACGAAATCTATTTGAAACTGGAGAACCTTCAGCCGATCGGATCGTTCAAGATTCGCGGCGCCGCCAACGCGATCGCGAAAACCCCCGCGGATCGGCTCGCGAAGGGCCTGCTCACCGCATCGGCCGGCAATATGGCGCAAGGAGTGGCATTCTGTGCCAGGCGACTGAATATTTCTGCGACGGCGATCGCTCCCGAATCGGCGCCCGAAACCAAACTGCGCGCCATAGAGAGGCTCGGCGGCAACGTCATCAAGGTTCCGTTCGATCAGTGGTGGCGCGCGTTCGAAGACCGGTCGTTTCCAGGGGTGGACGCGACATTCATCCATGCCTTTGACGATCCGAATGTGATGGCGGGCAACGGCACCATCGGCTTCGAATTGATAGAGGATCTCCCGGACGTCGACGCGGCCGTTGTGCCTTGGGGCGGCGGTGGCCTCGCCTGCGGGATCGCGGCGGTGATGAAGGCCCTCCGGCCGTCCGTTCGGGTCTATGCGGCAGAAGCTGCCACGGCCGCTCCGCTGGCCGCGTCACTGAAGGCGGGGACGCCGCAGATGGTCGACTACCAGCCATCGTTCGTGGACGGAATCGGATCTAAGACAGTATTTCCAAGAATGCTGGCGGAGGCGCAGCGGCTGCTGGATGGGTCGATTGTCATGCCGCTCGAAGACATCTCGTTCGCGCTCAAACTGATGGCGGAGCGGACCCGCGTCATTGCCGAAGGTGCGGCGGCCTGCGCAGTAGCGGCCGCTCTATCGGGAAAAGCGGGCTGCGGGAAGATCGTGGCGATCGTGTCGGGCGGAAATATCGATTTGAAGAAATTTTGCGAGATCGTCACTCTTTAACCTAAGAGTTGACGCACGGACAAATCCGGCATATGTTTCCTAATAGCTGGCTATAGGGAAACGCATGCGCAAGCACTCGAACGATCGCCTGCAAGGTACCCTCGACCTCGTCGTCCTCGAGACCCTGGCGTCTCAAGGCCGGATGCACGGCTACGCCATCACTCTCCGGATCGAACAGATCTCCGGTAGCATTCTTCGCCTGGAAGAAGGCTCTCTCTATCCGGCGCTCCACCGGATGACCCAGTCCGGGTGACTTCGGGCCGAATGGGGAGCTTCGGAAAACAACCGCCGCGCCCGCTACTACTCCATCACTCCCGCCGGACGCAAGCAGTTGTTGGAGGAAGAACGGAGCTGGGCCCAGTTGACCGGCGCCGTGGCGCGCGTCCTGAGTTCTGCTGATAAGGTGTCTGCCCCGAGCGCTTGAGCGCTACCGCTGACCCATCCGCGAATACAACTCCGCCACCACCCCGACAGCCGATTCCGCCGCCGCCCGATCCGGCTGCTCATTGTCGTTGTTATAACCATCCATTTCGCCGATGCCGCCATCCTGCACCACGATCCCGTCCCGCCGCGCCAGGATGTTCACGTTCTTATACATCACTCCGTAATTCACCTCCGGCTGCGGAATCAACCACGCAATCTGCCCCCGCACCGGCACAATCGACTCGTCCTTCCACAACGCTCTCGCTCCGTAGCCAGTCGCATTAATGACCACTTTCTGAGGCAACCGGCTTAACTCCGCGGGCGTTTGAAATTCCACATGCTCGATCCTCCCACCCTCGACCAGGAAGTCATTCAGAAGTTGCCGCGAATACCCCGCGATGTTGAAAGTCAAACTCGAATTTCGTCTCGCATACCGTGTCGGAAAAGGATGGCTTCCCGCCGGCAGATCCACCGATCGCGGCGTAAGATCGGCCACCCGGTCCTGATAGTGCGCAAACCGTAGCCCATCGTCGCGCCCGCGATTTCCCCGCCCCTCCGCCGGGCCCCCATCCGACAATGCGTAATGATCCATCCACTCCACCGGATTCCCCGCCATCCCCAAATAACTCTCATACATGTGAAATGACGAGCGGCACATCTTCTCCCACAGCGCCGGAAAATCCGGCGCCACCGCATTGGTCAGCGCGATCCGCGAATCCGGTGTCCACGACCCCGTCGCCCGCGCCGATCGAACCTCCGGCGAACGATCTTTCGCGTAAATCGTGACCTTGGCGCCCGCACTTTGCAGCAGAATCGCCGACGTCAGTCCCAGCGCGCCGCATCCAATCACGGCCACATCGCGCTCCCCCACCGCCATCGCTTTCTCGACCGCGATACTGCTCGACCCCCACGACAGCGACCACCCGCTTCCCCCGTGCCCGTAGTTGTGCACCACAAGCTTGTCGCCCACCCGTTCCACATCAAGCCGTGGCCCCGCCGCTCGAAAGGGACGCAAGCACACCGTAACGCGAAAAATCCTGTCCGCATGCGCCCGAATCGGCATCAACTTCGGCACCACGTCATAAGGCGCCAAACTCGCCGGAGCCGTCGCAGTGACGCGACCCTTCGGCGCACAGCCGCTCAACCCCATCACCGCCACGCCACCCAGAAAATCGCGTCGATTCATCGGTAGCAAATAATATAGCAGCGTTTTCTTTGCCTGAGACTTTTCGATCCCGCCCGCCACGATCTCTAGTTGCGCGATCCTCTCATACTGCCCGTCGTGTGCGTAGCCGCCGGAATCTTAGCCAGCCACCTGCTCGGATTCTCGACCCGAGAATCCGCTTGGCCCATACTCGCCTTCGCGCTCTTCGCCTTCGCGGCCCATTCAAAGTGGCTCCGCAACATCTGCGTAGTCCTGGCGATATTTTTCGTTGGAGCAATGACGGAAGCCTGGCATCGCCCCGGCCCTCCCCCAACCGTCGACGCCGGCTCCCGCGAAATCGTACTCCTCCAAGGCTGCGTGGTGGAACCCACCGTCTTCTCCACCACCCGCGAACAGTTCACTCTCGAACTCGATCCCGGCGCCCGCGCCCGCGTCAGCATGAATCTCGATGACGATACGAGCTCTCAGCGCCTCGACTACGGACAGCGAGTCGAGATCGAAGCCCGCATCCGCGCCCCTCATAACTACAACAACCCCGGCTCCTTCGACTATGCGCTCTATCTCGCCCGCGAAAAAATCTTCTGGACCGCCACCGTGGCCCGCCACTCCACGGCGCGCGTTCTCCCCGGCCGCTGCGGCTCCCGATTCTGGGCCTTCATCTTCGCCCTCCGCACCGCCGCCGTCGACCGCATCGAAAAACTATACCCCGGTTTGAATCAAGCTGACACGTTCTCAACCGGCATGATGGAAGCGGTCTTAATCGGTGAAAAGTCCAAGCTCGAAAAGGTCTGGACCGAAAATTTCCGCCGCACCGGTACTTATCACACGCTGGTCATTGCCGGTTTCCACGTAACCATCCTCGCCGGCTGCCTGCTTTTCCTGCTAAGAATCTGCGCCCTCGATGAAATCCCCGCGCTCTTCCTCACCGCCGCCGCGGCCTGGCTCTACGCCCTCGTGTGCGGACTCAACGCCCCGGTCGTGCGCGCCGCCAGTGGATTCACGCTCTATGCGATCGCGCGCTTTTTCTTCCGCCGGGGCCGCGTGCTCAACCTCCTCGCCGCCGTCGCCCTCATCTACCTTTTGTGGGACCCCGGCCAGCTCTTCGACGCCGCCTTTCAGCTCTCGTTCCTCTGCGTAGCCGCCATTGGAGCCTTCGTCGCCCCTCTGCTCCAAGCCACTTCCATCCCCCTTGCCCTGGCGCTCAAAAACCCCGGCGTCATCGAAGCCGACCCGCACATGGAACCTCGCTCCGCTCAGTTTCGCGTGGAGCTGCGTCTCATCTCGGAAACTCTCCAGTCGATCACCCAAATCCCAAAGCGCTGGCTTCTTCCGCCCCTCGCGATCTGCCTCCGCCTCGTGCTTTTTTTGTACGAGCTAGCCGTGATCTCCACCGTGATGCAGATCGCACTAGCCCTCCCCATGGCCGAGTATTTCCATCGCATATCGTTCTCCGGATTCTCCTCGAATCTCATCGTCACGCCTTTGATGGGCGCGCTCGTGCCCGTCGGCTTTCTCGCCATCTTCGCCGGCTGGCATTGGACCGCCGCCCTCGCGAGCGCGATGCTCAACAGTTCAGCCAGGGTCGTCAATTGGCACGCGCAAATGGAACCCAACTGGCGCCTCGCCGATCCTCCCCTGTGGCTGGCCTTAGCCTTCGTCGCGTCTTTGATCGTCCTCGCTCTTCTCATGCATAGAAAGTTTCTCCGATGGCCCGCCCTCGCAGCCGTACTTGGACTCTTCATCCTGCTGATCTGGCAGCCTTTCCCCGCCCCAACGCGCGGTCACATCCTCGAACTCACCGTGATAGATGTCGGCCAGGGCGACAGCCTCTTCATCCTCTTCCCCGACGGCGCGAAAATGCTAATCGACGGCGGAGGCCTCCTTTCCTACGGCAAACGCACCCGCCGCCCCGGTCTCGATACCGGTGAAGACGTGGTCTCCCCCTATCTCTGGAGCCGCGGCATTCGCCGCCTCGATATCGTCGTCGCCACCCACGACCACGAAGATCACACCGGCGGACTCCCCTCCATCCTCGAAAATTTCCGTCCCCGCGAGCTCTGGGTCGGCGCCAACCCCCAGCTAGCCTTACTCGAACGTGCCGCGCGCCTTCACATTCCCATAGTCCGCCGCCATGCTGAACCCGCCTTCGACTTCTCCGGAGCCCGCATTGCGATCCTTTCTCCCCCACCGGGCTTCGCGCCGGCCAAATCCGGCAATAACGACTCCCTCGCCTTCAGCATCCATTTCGGCTCGCGTTCCTTCCTCCTCACCGGCGACATGGAGAAGCCCATGGAAGGTCGTCTGCTCTCCGAAGACGCGGATCTGCATGCCGACGTGCTCAAGGTCGGCCATCATGGATCGAAAACGTCCACAATCCAGCCATTCCTCGATGCCGTTTCTCCTTCTATTGCCCTCATTTCCGACGGTTTTGAGAATTCTTTCGGCCATCCACACAAAGACGTACTGGCCCGCCTCCAAAACCATCACACCGCCGTACTCCGTACCGATCTGGACGGTCTAATCACCGTTCGTACCGATGGACAGCATTTGACCATGGACACCATGCACTGGTCCAATGGCGCCTCCCTTTTCGGGCCGGCTTGGAATCCGGATCTGATACAATAGCATCAGGATAGGTATGAAGATATGCTCATACCCGAGGGGTAACTGCTTGCGTCTGTCAGCCAAGGTTCTAGCGTTCACTTTGATTGCATTCCCCTTTGCGGCTATGGGGATGGCGACGGAATCGGTAGACGATGCCAACCTCCCCATCATCGCCCAGTACCAGGACGCCACTCGTACTCAACAAGCCGCCCTGCGCGGTGTGCAAATGAACGTCGCCATCGACGCCAAACTCCCCCGCCTTGAGAAACAGGGCAAGCTGATCGCTTTGCGAACCATTTCCACGCTCGGCAAGATCGGATATAAGTTCCTGGGATTCCAAGGCGACGACACCATAAAACAAGAAGTGATCGCCCGTTTCCTGCAGGCCGAAATGGAAGCGACCAAAAATGAGGATATCGCCATCACTCCGGCGAATTATAAGTTCCGCCATAAGGGCTCCATGGAGCAGTATGGGCAAAGGATTGAGCTGTTTTCAATCACGCCGAAAAAGAAGCGTGTCGGTCTGTTTAAAGGCGATTTATGGGTCGACGCGAAGACCGGAATGCCCGTCCGGGAATCCGGAGAGTTTGTGAAAATGCCTTCGGTCTTTCTGAAGAAGGTCCAATTTACCCGCGTATACGAGATTCGCGATGGCATAGCCATTCCGAAACACCTGGAAAGCAAGGCTGACGTGCGGCTGGTTGGCCTCGCTGAGCTCAACATCGCCTTCAGCAACTTCGCAAAGCAGGAAATTGCCGAAGAAGAGCCGGCCAATGCCGCCGCCCCCGCCCACTGAGGAGAATCCTTCATTTGACGCCTTTAAGAACACTTTTTTTGAATCCTCCTTCCTTTGAAGGTTTCGACGGAGGCGCAGGCTCGCGCTGGCCCTCCACCCGTGAAATCGAGTCTTACTGGTACCCCGTGTGGCTGTGCTATCCGGCCGGCATGCTCGAAAACAGTAAAGTCCTCGACGCGCCCGCGCATGGCGTTTCCATCGAGCAGACCGTCGCCATGGCGAAGGATTATGAGCTGCTCGTTCTGTTCACGTCCTCGCCCGGTTTTCACGTCGACGTCCGCATCGCCAACATGATGAAGGGCGCCAATCCTGACATGCAGGTCTGCTTCGTCGGACCGCCCGTCACCATTGAGCCGGATAAAGTTCTCGACGCATCTCCCGCGATCGATTTCATCGTCCGCCGCGAATTCGACCACCAGATCGTCGCCTTCGCCAAAGGCACTCCTTTAAGCGAGCTGCCCGGCGTCAGCTATCGCCAGGACGGCAAGAATATCCATAACCCCGAGGGCCCCGTCATCGAAAATCTGGACGAGCTTCCGTGGGTTTCGAAGGTCTACAAACGCGATCTCGATTTTAAGCGATACAACGTTCCCTTCCTGCTGAATCCCTACATTTCCTTTTACACTACGCGCGGCTGCCCCGCCATGTGCACTTTCTGCCTGTGGCCGCAAACTCATTCCGGGCACCGCTGGCGCCTGCGCAGTGCCGTCGATATCGCCAATGAGTGCAGGTACGTATTAGAGAACTTCCCAGGCCTCAAGGAAATTTTCTTCGACGACGATACGTTCAACTACCGCAAGGCCCGCACACTGGAAGTGACGGCCGAGCTTAAGAAGTTGAACTTCACCTGGTCTTGCACCTCCCGCGTCACCACCGATTACGAAACGCTCAAAGCGATGAAGGAAGCCGGTTGCCGCCTGCTGATCGTCGGTTATGAATCCGGTGACGAGCAGATCCTCCGCAACATCAAGAAGGGCGCCACTATCGATATGGCCAGGCGCTTCACTGCGAACTGCCACAAACTGGGCCTCACCGTCCATGGCGATTTCATCGTCGGCCTGCCGGGCGAAACGCGCGAGACCATTCGCAACACCATCAACTTCGCCAAGGAACTCGACGTCGAGACCATTCAGGTTTCGATCGCCCACGCCTTCCCCGGCACCGAGTTCTACGATTACGCCAAGAAAAACAACCTCGTCAGCATCAAAATGTCCGATATGTCCGATGCCGAGGGCCACCAGCTTCCCAACGTCATCTATCCCGGCATCCTCGAAAAAGGGGAAATGGTCGAGTGGGTGGAGACTTTCTACGGCGAGTATTATTTCCGTCCGAAAGCCGCCTGGCGCATCGTACGCAAGTCTCTCTTCGACAATCATGAGCGCAAACGCCTTTATAAGGAAGCCAAGGATTATTTGAGCCTCCGCGCCAAGCGCAAGAAGTACGTCGCCTCTGAAAAGGCAAATCGCTTAGCGGCAGCCGGGCGCGTTTAGAACCGGATGAAACCCGACGCCCGCCTCAAATGGAAGACGCGCGTCTTCGCCGTAATCGTAATCCTGAGCAACGCGTTCGGAAATTTCTTTCTCGACCGCGGTATGCACGGACGCATCACCACCACCCCGTTTGAGTACGTCACCGCGATTCTCACTCCCTGGGTCATGGCTGGCATTACGCTTTTGATCCTCTGGCTGCTCTCGCGCATGGCCCTGCTCAGTTGGGCCGATCTCAGCTATGTGCTGCCGGTAACGAGCTTCGGCTACGCGGCCAGCGCGCTGATCGGCCATTTTTTCCTGAACGAGCACATCACCCCCCATCGCTGGGCCGGCACCTTTCTCATCGTCGCCGGAACCATACTGGTAGGCATGGGAACCCACGCCGGAGACGAACTATGAGTCATCTCAATGCCCCGATGCAATGTGGCGCACGCCCCCAGGCGTGCCGCGTCGACACTCGTGTCGACGCCCGGTGCCCGGAATGACCTCCTGGTTCCTGGTCGCAATCGTAGTAGGCGCAACCGTCCTCGGCGATTTACTCCAAAGCATCGAAATGAAACGCCACGGAGAAATCCAAAACTTCCATCCCCGAGGTCTCGCCAAGCTCTTCGCGACGCTAGCCCGAAAAAAGTTCCTTATCTTAGGAATCTTCTTCATGGCGATCTCCTTCTTCGCCTTCATCACATTACTCGAAACCGCCGATTTAAGTTTCGCCGTCCCCGTTTCCGCGGCGAGCCTCGTGATTGAGACGATCCTGGCAAAGCTCGTTTTAAAAGAGCGTGTCGATGCGCGGCGCTGGGCAGGAGCCCTCCTGGTGCTAGGCGGTGTAGTCCTCCTCGCCCAGTGATTCTTCTAATCGTTTGCGCAATCGCCGCCAGCTACCAGTTGTTCGCAATTCTCGCTTGCTTCGAATTTAGACGCGCACGTTCGGGCGGACGCCAGACGCTGATCTCCGTGCTCAAGCCAGTTCGCGGAGCCGGCGGAAATCTGGAAGCCGCGCTAGCCTCACATTCAAAACTCGAAGGTGACTACGAACTGCTCTGCGGCGTCTCGAGCCTCGATGATCCGGCGGTAGCCGTGATTCGCAAGTTTCCCAAAGCCCGCGTCGTCGAATGTTCCACAGTTACGCCCAACGCAAAAGTAGGAGTCCTCATCGATCTTGTCAAAGCCGCCCGCCGCGACATCATCATCGTCAACGATTCCGATATCTGCGTCGAGTCCGATTATCTGCGCGTGACGGCTCCGTTAGCAGATCCAAAAGTCGGATTAGTCACATGCCTCTATCGCGCGGTAGGCGATACTTTTCCCGCGCGCTTTGAAGCCCTCGGCGTCGCGACGGATTTCGCGCCGTCAACGCTAGTCGCGCGTATGGTGGGCGTAGACGAATTCGCCATGGGATCGACGCTGGCCTTCCGGAAAGCGGACCTCGAGAAAATCGGCGGCTTCGCGAGCATCGGCGACTATCTCGCCGACGATTATCAACTGGGCCACCGCCTCCACTCACTCGGCCTGAAATGCGTTTTATCGGATGTAATTGTTGAAACGCACCTCGGCGGGGGTTGGAAAGATGTCTGGCAACATCAAATCCGCTGGGCGAGAACGATTCGGGTCTCGAAATTTTACGGTTATCTGGGTCTTCCGGTCACGTATGCAACCCTGTGGGCCGTGGTCGCTGCGGCCTGCGGGCGATGGCAGGTTGCAATTGCAATCCTATTGATTCGAATGATGATGGCGATCGTCGCGGGCTGGTTCAAGATGCGAAGCGTAGATGTCCCGCGGCTGTTTTTCCTGATCCCGTTAAGGGATCTTTTTGGCGTCGCGGTATGGACGGCAGGGCTGTTCGGAAACACCGTAATATGGCGCGGACGCAAATTGCGCTTAAATCGCGATGGACGCATTATTATGGTCGTTTAAGGCTCCATCGAGCATTGTTTTTGGCAATGTACGGGCATTTAAGGCCGTCTATTGAGCGGCGCCGCGGGCGATCATTTTTTCGATGGACTCGGTGGTCAGGCCGACGGAAGTTAATACTTCGCGCGTGTGCTCGCCTATAGCAGGGGGCATGCGGGGCGGGGCTTTTTCGATTCCTTCGATGTTGAGAGGATTTTTGATGGTCTTCAGGCCTGGCGCTATTTCCGCGAAGATTTCCTGCGCTTGCGGGTCGTGGGCAACTTCGGTGGAGGAGGGGACCGGACCCCAGACGAGATCGTATTGCTTGAAGATGATTGCCCACTCGTCCAGATCGCGGGTCGCAATTACATCGTCGATTCGTTTGACGAGCGCGGCCGAGTTTTCCTGACGCGCCGCGGTGGTCGAAAAGCGGGGATCGTCGTGCAGTTCATCGAAGTTTAGAGCGTGGCAGAGATTACGCCAGTCGCGGACCGGTTCCAAGAGGCAGAAGAACATGCGGCGGCCATCGCGCGCGACGTAGTGATTCACAAGGGGGCAGATGGCGGTTTTGCGGGTCCATTTCGGGTAGAATTGCGCATCGCAGAGGGCGGCTTGCACTGCGCATGCGTTGGACCAGATGCCATTCGCCATGAGCGAGGTGAAGACGCGGGAACCTCGGCCGGTGATCTGGCGCTGGTAGAGCGCGACCATGATCGACGCGAATAACGTGACCGAGGTGGGATGATCGCCGAGGCCGGCGGGGGACTGCGTCGGTTCCGCATCGGCATTGTGCATGCCGTACATCAATCCGCTGCGGGCCCAATAGGCGGTGGCGTCGTAGCCGGGTTTATTCGCGTCGTCGCCGTGTTCGCCATAGCCGGTGATGGAGGCGTGGATGAGGCGTTCATTCAATGGCGCCAGATCGTCGTAGGTCAGCTTGAATTTGCGCAGTAACTGGGGTTGATAATTCGTGATAAAAATATCCGCTTTTGAGATCAGTTTGAGGAGCGCTGCGCGCGCTTCATCGTCGGTGAGATTGAGCGCGAGGCTTTTCTTATTGCGGTCGTCGAGAATCCAGCAATAGTTCCGATCGGACACAGGCATGCCGGGCATGAGCGGCAAGTAGCGATAGGGATCGCCGTAGGGAGGGCGTTCGATCTTGATGACCTCAGCGCCGAAATCGGAAAGGATCGCGGCGGCGGCGGGGCCTGCGATGTACGTGCCGCAATCAATGACGCGGATGCCGGAAAGGATCATGGGTTATCTCCACTGGGAAAAATGGGACAGCCCGCTCTGTCCACTGGCGACGGGATTTGGCCCTGATTTCGCATGACTTCGTGGCGCCTTGGGACAGAGTAGGCTGTCCCATTTTTCGTGTTATCTCCATTGGACGGGCAGTTGGATATAGGACTTTCGGAAAATCTTCTGGGTTGCGGGTTGATAATCGGATGCTGTTGCTTTATAGATGTTGTCCACGTAGGTCTGCGGGTTGCGGTCGATCAGTGGGAACCAAGTGCTCTGGACTTGGACCATGACGCGATGACCCGGACGGAAGACGTGATTGGCGGAGTGCAGGTCGATCGAGTATTCGTAGACGCGATTGGGCTCGACGCGCTCGGGTTTTTCGAAACTGTTGCGGAAGCGGGCACGGAAAACCTCGTCGGCAATCATGAGTTGATAGCCGGGGAGCTTTTCGTCGTTCTCCGGATAGGCGTCGATTAACTTAACTATCCAATCGGAATCGGAGCCGGTGGTCGATGCGAAGATGTGTGCGACCACGTCGCCAGCGATTACAAGATCGGTGGACAGAGGATCGGTGGCAAGGCCTAAGACGTCGGGGCGCTGATAGACGAAGCGCTGGTCTTGGACAAGCCATTCGGACCATTGCGAACCGGGACCGTAGGTGGGCTGAATGGGGCGATGGCGATAGGGCACGGGATGCGCGGGGTCGGAGACGTAGCTGTCGAACGCTGTGTCGTCGCGTGACGCGTCGAATGATAATTTCGAATTCGCGGCAAAGTTTAGTTTGCGATCCTGAATGCCTTGGCGCGGAGGCCACGCTTCATAGCTCTCCCACGAATTGCGGCCTGTTTCAAACGCCATTGCCTCGGGCTGATGCAGGGTGCCCTTGTCCTTGAGCCAATAGGCGAACCAGGGCGCTTCGATCTTCTCGCGAAAATAGAGTGATTGGTCGGCGCCGAATTCAATTTGGCCGAGCTTCGAGCCGGCGCCGCCCCAACCGCCATGACGCCAGGGGCCGATGACTACGTAGTTTTTGTGATCCTCGGCGTCCTGCTTTTCGAGGGTTTCGTAGATCTTCATGGGACCGTAGTAATCTTCCTGATCCCACCAGCCGGCCACGTTGAGATTGGGGACAGTGGTCTTCTTGAGGATCAGATTGACGACCTGTGCTTTCCAAAAAGGATCGTAGTTGGGATGGTTGACGAAATTGTTCCAGGTCGGCTTTTCGCCGTGGAAATATTTTTGGTCGAGGGCCGACAAAGGGCCTTGCGAGAGATACCAGTCAAAGGTGTCGTATTTATCGAAATCGAATTTGAACTGGACCTTGCCGGTCTCCATACGGGAGACGTATTCGAAACCGTAGCTGAGGCGGAAGGCTCCGTTGTGATGGAAGTCGTCGCCGAGAAACTGGTCAGCGGGGGAGGCTTGTTCGCTGGCGGCTTTCAGTGCGGGATGAGGCTCCATGAGCGCCATTGCGGTGAGCCATCCGCCGTAGGAGATGCCGAGCATCCCGGCGCGTCCGTTGTGATTGGGGACGTTTTTGATGAGCCAGTCGACGGTGTCGTAGGCGTCGGTAGCTTCGTCAATGGAGTTAGGCTTTGAACGGTCGCGAGGGGCGCGCGTCATCTCGAACTCGCCTTCGGAATCGTAGCGGCCGCGAATGTCTTGAAAGACGAAAATGAAACCTTCGTCGGCGAGCTGCTTGTAGCGGGCCTTGAGGGAGTTTTCGGGGCGACCGTTGGTCCAGCCGTAGGGGGAGCGTTCGATGAGAAGGGGCAACTTGCCGTTCTGATTCTTTGGCGCGTAAATGAGCGTGTGAAGCCGGACGCCGTCGCGCATGGGGATCATAATCTCGGTTTTGTCCCAAGCGGCGGGGGCCGTTTGGGTGCAGGAGGAGAGGAGGACAAGCAAAAGAAAGGCGGCGGGCTTCATCCGATGTACTTTATCAGTTTGACCGCGGCGCGTGCGATCGGGGTACGCTAAAGAGAAGGCGCGCTACAAACAACCGCATGGAAAAAATCATTCGTAAATACACCAGCCACAAGGAAATGAAGGCCGACGAGTATCGGTACTGGCAGAGCCGCCCGGTGCATGAACGGATGGACGCGGTTTCAGAGTTGACCACCGCCGCTTATGCGTTGAAAGGCATGGCCCCCGATGTACAAAGACTTCAAGGACCTATTGTCCGCCTTCCACGCCCACGGCGTTAAGTATTTGATCGTCGGTGGTTACGCCGTTTCCTTCCACAGCCAGCCTCGCGCGACGAAAGACCTGGATTTGTTCGTCAGGGCCGATCCCACAAACGCAAAAGCCGTCTACGTGGCCTTGGCCGCTTTCGGCGCTCCGATGGCGGATATAAGCGTAGACGACTTGGCCGACCCGCTTCAGTTCGTTCGGTTCGGACGGGAACCGGTTGCGGTCGATATTATGCCTGGGATCGACGGAGTTGAGTTTGATGCCGCGTGGGAGAAGCGCGTTGAAGGTGTTATCGACACGGAGAGTGGGCTCACTGGGTTTTTCATTTCCAAAGACGACTTGATCGCATCTAAACTGGCGGCGGGCCGTTTGCGCGATCTTGCCGACGTTGAAGAAATCCGCGAGTCTGCGGAGAGCCAAGCGGCCAAAAAAGGAACAGGAAAACCGGCAGTGCCAAACGGATCGAGCCAATAAGTGGCATACCACAAAGAGTAAGTTTTGAGACGCTTTAGCAAAATCAGATCTGAACGGGTTCGTCGGTCGGGTCAGCGAATTCTGCATCGAACAATTGACGTATTCGCGCCAACACCTCAGCCCGATCATGGCCTTCACCTTCGTAAGCGTTCGCCGCGTGTCGAGCAACATCGGCAAGCATAAGGCCCCAAGCTCCGGCGTCCTTCCAGGTTGTCTTTAGCACTACCTCTTGCGCTTGGCCAGGAGCAGCCCACACCCGCAAGACTTCAACCGATTGTCCGTTTGCCGCAATCGGAGGAGGCTCCAGCTCTCGTTTCGGTTTTTTTCCGAACATAGTCTGGCTCTAGAGTAACGCGAACCAGGCGCAGTCTCACAAAGGTAGTGAAACATGGCCCGAGGGCCAGCAACAATTCCTAGAGATAAAACAAACTCAGCCGCGGCAAGGCGGCGGATTCCAACAACCGACGCTCCAGGAATTTCTTTTCCAACATCGCGAGTTGGTCGGCGGTCATTTTGCTGCGATACGGTTTCAGTTCCCGGTCGAGCGCTCTGCGAGATTCGAATAATTGCTCTTCGCTAGCCGACGCCCGGAGCCGGGCGATCATTTTTTCTTCTATAGCGGTCAGGCGCTGCTCCAGTTGCTCCAGGTCGGAATAGAGGGCGTCTAGGTCTAGCGATTCGAGGGATGCCGCCGTTTCTTCATGGCCTGATTTGCGGAGCGCCTCGGCGTTTCGCGCGAGGTAGGCGCGGATGTCGTCGATGGGAAAGGGGGCGGCGGTTTCTTTTTTCGATGCGGGCGCGGCGTTTACCATTGCTTGCGCCTCGGCTGTTACCGCCTGGGCGCAGTAGGCTAGCGAGTTCACCATGTGGATTCTCGCTTGCGCTGGGCGCTTGCGCCATTTCTCGAACGCTGCGTCGATACCGCGCAGGACGGCTTCCAAGGGGATGCCTCCATTTTTCCAGGCTTCGATGAGGGCCCAGTCGAGGGGAGAGAGCAGAAAGAGGCCGGTGCCGCGGGCGCGCTGAAAATGCTCTTCGATCTCAGTGAAGTAATTGAAATAATTCAACACCTTAGTTAACGACGTTCCCAGATCATGCGCAGACCTTCGAGGGTCAGATCTTCGTCGCAGATTTTGACTAGGCGCGAGGCTTGGGCGATCAATGCGCCTTGTCCTCCGGTGGCGATGGCTTTGGTATCGGGACCGAGTTCGGCGGAGATGCGCTCGACCAGGCCGTCGATCATGCCGAGAAAGCCGTAGTAGAGACCGGATTGGATGGCGCCCACGGTGTTCGCGCCGATCAGTCGTTCGGGAGCGCGGAAGTCGACCATCGGCAGGCGGGCGGTTTTGGCGAAGAGTCCGGAGATCGACATGCCGATGCCGGGGCAGATGACGCCGCCCAGAAATTCCGCATTGGCGGAAACAATATCGAAGTTGATGGTGGTGCCGAGATCGACCACGACGCACGGTCCGCCGTACTTGTAGAATCCCGCGACGCTGTTGACCAGGCGGTCGGCGCCGACTTCGCGGGGGTTGTCGTAGCGAATCGTGATGCCGAGGTTGGTCTGGTAGCCGACGAACATCGGTTCGCGCTTGAAATACCGCTGCGACATCGCGGTGAGGGGCTGATCGACGGCGGGCACGACGCTCGAAATCACGACGCCGTCGACGGAGGCGAGATCGAGCGAGGAGAGCGTGAACAGGTTGCGCATGAGGATGCCCCATTCGTCGGCGGTCTGTTCCTTAATCGTGCGGAGGCGCCAGCGGCCGATGAGATTGGTCCCTTCGAACGCGCCTATCGTGATATTGGTGTTGCCGGCGTCAAGCGCGAGTAGCATGATTGATATCGCGACTCAGGCCGGGCGCACGCCGCCGGCGAGAATCGTCGTTTCCTTTCCATCGTCGGAGCGAACTACGAGGAATCCCGCCGGATCGAGTCCGCAGGTCACGCCTTCCAATAGTTGATTGTCAACGCGCACGCGGCGCCCTGATGCATAGGTCGATGCTCGGGTGAACATGCGCAGAATCGCGGGCGCGCCCTCCGACGAAAGGATTTTACAGCAACCGTCGACCTCATGAATGAGCGACACAAGCAGATCCTCGCGCGATACATCGCGCCGGCCCGCCAGATAGAGAGAAGTGGCCAGGGGCGCGATCTCGCTAGGGAAATTCGTATGGTTGACATTGATGCCGATGCCGGCGATCACCGCGTCGCCATCGAGTTGGGCGAGAATGCCGGCGCACTTGCGCTCCTCGATCAAAACGTCGTTGGGCCAGCGCAGATCGGGGGCGAGTCCGGTGACCTGCGTAATGGCCTCCTGCGTTGCGAGGCCCAGCGCAAGCATCACGAGCGGCAGGTCCCGCGCGGCGAGAGGCAGACGCAGCACGATCGAAACATAGAGGCCCGCGCAGGCCTCCGATTGCCACGAGTGGCCGTGACGTCCGATGCCCGCGACTTGTCCGTCCGCGCCGACGATGGTGCCGGAGGCGCATCCATCGCGAGCCAGACGCGCGGCGATGGTCATGGTGGAACTGACGCTCTGAAACCATTCGATCCGCCGGCTGGGCAATCGCGCGCGGACGGAAGCGACATCAAATGGCATAAATCCCGCAGTTGATATCGACCGCGACGGCGGAGTGCGTGATGGCGCCGGACGAAATGAAATCGGGACGAGCCTCAGCGTAAGCGCGCACGTTCGCGAGCGTGATGCCTCCGGAAATTTCGGTCTCGGCGCGGTGGTTGATGAGCGCGACTTCGATGGCCGCCTCATCGGGCGTCATGTTGTCGAGCAGGATGCGCGAGGCTCCCTGGGAGAGCGCTTCCTCGACTTCGGCGCGCGTTCGGACTTCGACTTCGATGGGCTCGCCGCTCTTGCGAGCCTGCTCCATCGCTTTGGTGACGCCTCCGGCGAGGCGAATGTGATTGTTTTTTATCAGCACGGCATCGTAGAGGCCCATGCGATGGTTGGTGACACCGCCAGCGGCTGCGGCCATTTTTTCGAGCGCGCGGAGGCCAGGCGTGGTTTTACGAGTGTCGAGAATTTTGACGCCGGTGCCTTTCACCTCGGCGACGAATCGGGCTGCCTGCGTCGCGACACCGGAGAGGCGCTGGAGAAAATTGAGAGCGACTCGTTCGCGCGAGAGGAGTTTTCGTGACTGGCCGCGGACGCGCGCGAGTTCTTCGCCTGCGATCGCCAAGTCACCGCTTTTTTTACTGAGCCGCGGTGAATCGAACAACAGAGAAAGAAGTTCGACACCGGCGACGGTCATACTCTGTTTCGCCACGAAGCGAGCTTCGGCGTGTGCGTCGGCCGCGATGCAGAAATCGGTGGTGATGTCGCCGGAGCCTAGGTCTTCGGCGAGTGCGCGTTCGACCGCAAGACGGACGTCGGGATGCGAAATATCGAAGGTCATTCGTTTTCGAGGGCGTCAAGATTTTTCCTTAGCTGCGCCTGGTAAGCGGCGAGCTTAGAACGGAGGGTTTCGACGACTTTCTCCGGCATCTTGCGGATGATGTCTTCATTGTTGAGCTGGCGCTCTGAGTTGGCGATTACGTTTTCGAGCTCGATGTTTTCTTTGAGAAGACGCGCGCGATCGATGGGGATGTTGAGTCTGAGCGAGAGGGCACCCTTAGCGATTACGATTGTTACCTTCTCGAGGCGTTCAATTGCCGGTCGACTCAAATTGAGGAATTCGAACTGAGGCCCATCTGCTGTAAGCTGTACATTCAGGGGTTGGCTCTTATCGATTTTATTGGCGGCGCGACTCTTGCGGATCTCGATGACGACGTCTTGCAGCCAAGCCATGGTTTGGTCGGCGTGCGGATCCATATGTCCGAGTTCCTCGTAGGATGGATATCTCTCCAGCGCAATAGATTTCCTTGGTCCTTCGAGGCGATGCCAGAGTTCTTCGGTGATGAAGGGCATCAGAGGATGAAGTAGCCGTAGGGCTCGTTCGTAAACGATGTATGCATAACTCCAGTCAGTATCTGGTTTCTTGAGCTCCAGATACCAATCGCAGAAATCATCCCAAAAGAAGTGCCAGATGGCCTGAGCTGCCTCGTGATATCGATGGTCTTTGAAAGCTGCGTTCGCTTGATCCGCACATGCGCGAACACGATTGCCGATCCATCGATCCGCGAGCGACACAGGCGCTCCCGAGCCCTCTTTCGACTTCGTAAACAACAATCGCGATGCGTTCCAGATCTTATTCGCGAAATTGCGGCAGCTAGCAATGCGATCTTCACTCAGGGCGATATCGCCGCCTGGCGCGGCGCTGATCAGGAGCGCGAAACGCACGGCGTCGGTGCCGTATTTTTCGTTGATCACCAGGGGATCGATGGTATTTCCCTTGGTCTTCGACATCTTCTGACGCTCGGCATCGCGCACGAGGCCGTGAATGTGGACTTCGCGAAACGGCACGTCGCCCGTCATTTCGATTCCGAGCATCATCATGCGCGCGGCCCAGAAGAAAATGATGTCGAAGCCAGTGACGAGTAGTGTCGTCGGATAAAATGCGCGCAGATCCGCGGTGGCATCCGGCCAGCCGAGCGTCGAAAAGGGCCACAGGCCGGAGCTGAACCATGTATCGAGAACATCCGTTTCCTGCACGATGTTTTCCGAACCGCACTTGGAGCAAGCGTCCGGGGTCTCGCGCGCCACGGTGATGCCTTTGCAATCGGCACAGTGCCACGCGGGAATGCGATGGCCCCACCAGAGCTGGCGCGAAATGCACCAGTCGCGGATGTTATACATCCACTCGAAATAGGTTTTTTGCCAGTTCTCGGGGACGAACTTAATGTCACCATTTAACACCGCTTTAATCGCGGGGTCGGCGAGCGGCTTGATTTTCACCCACCATTGCGTGGATACCAGCGGCTCGACAATGGTGCGGCAGCGGTGACATTTCGCGATGCTCAGTTTGTGCGGCTCGATCTTTTCGAGCAGCCCGAGCTTCTCCAGTTCCGCCACCACTTGTTTGCGCGCTTCGAAACGATCGAGCCCGGCGAACTGGCCCGCGGCCGCCGTCATTTTGGCGTTCTCGTCGATAACTTTTATGCTCGGCAAATTATGACGTTTGCCTGCTTCGAAATCGTTGGGATCGTGCGCGGGCGTGATTTTTACGGCGCCGGAGCCGAACTCGGGATCGGCCATGTCATCGAGCACGATCGGGATCTCGCGATCGGTGAGCGGCAGCCGCACCTTCTTATCGCGCAGCTCGGCCGCGCGCTTGTCACCCGGATTGATAGCGACCGCGGTATCGCCGAGCATCGTCTCCGGACGTGTGGTCGCGACCACCAGCTTAAGGTTCGAATCGATTACCGGATAGACGATGTGCCACAGATTGCCATGCGTTTCTTCGTGCTCCACTTCGAGGTCAGACACCGCCGTCTGGCAGCGAGGGCACCAGTTCACCATGTACTGGCCGCGATAAATGAGACCTTTTTCGTAGAGGCGCACGAAGGCTTCGCGCACCGCGCGCGAGAGGCCGGGGTCGAGCGTGAAGCGCGCACGCGACCAATCGCAGCTTACGCCGGCGCGCTTCATCTGATCGACGATCTTGCCGCCGTACTCTTCTTTCCACTTCCAGACACGCTCTTCGAATTTCTCGCGGCCAAGATCATGCTTGGTCAGATTTTCGGTGGCGAGCTGCCGCTCCACCATGATCTGTGTGGCGATGCCGGCATGATCCATGCCAGGAACCCAGAGAGTTACTTTCCCAGACATGCGCTGCCAGCGAACCTGCGCATCGATAATCGAGTGCTCGAACATGTGCCCCATGTGCAGGGAGCCGGTGACGTTCGGCGGTGGAATCACCAGCGAAAAATATTTGGTTCCCGGGGGAGGCGCTTCCACGTGGAAGAGATTGGACTCCACCCACCACTTGGCCCAGTGCGGTTCGAACCGCTGGGGTTCGTATACTTTCTCGATTTCCATGGGAACTTTAACTTTAACAGTCCCGGCAACAAGGGCAGTTATCGGGGTACCCAGACGAGGTAAATCAGGATGACGATCACGGTGCCGGATGTCGCCGCCAGCAGTCCCAGCCGCTGGCGTTTTGGCAAAGCGAGCATCATAAGGAATCCCGTAATCGAGCTGAACGCGAGCATCGCCGAGATTGCGTCGAGGATGGTCCTCCATGCTGCACCACTCTCCGCGCCCTTATGAAGATCGGCGAGCATTCCGGCCAGTCCGCGCGATTTTACCGTCACGTCCGCGGTCCCATCGGACGGATGGATCACAGCTTGCACTCGTTTTCCCGGACCCGCAAAGGCAACATCGATTTCGTCCGCCTGCGCGCTGAACTCCGAAACAGGCATATGCACGCTGGCGGCTTCGCGCAGGCTTTTGACAATCGCATCCTGTTCACCGGCACGCACCACGGCGACCGGCAGTTTGACCTGCACGGTGGTCGACTGCACTTTGTCGAATCCGAACGAATCGTGATTTAACGCGATGCCGGTGATGGCGAAGAACAGGAACATCAGGAAGCCGAGCAGCGAGATGTAAATGTGAAGCGTCCGCGCCCACTTCAGAATTCCGCGGGAGAGATCGCTCACACGCCCGCGCCTTTGGGACCGTACTCGATCGCGACAGTCTCGAATTCGGGCGTTTCCGGGAGGCTGGCCGACGCGGGCTTGGGTCCACAAAGGATCGCAGTGTTGCGCTTGTAGTAATTGCCGTGTTCGCGATTCGTCTCGACAACGATCTGATAAGTGCCGGGGGGCACCGGCCGTCCCCGATCGTCAAGTCCGTTCCATACCAGGCGGTACCTGCCGGGGTCGCGCGTCGGCTTCGTGATGGAGCTGACATCGTAGGAGCTGCCGTTGATCTTCCACCACGCGTCCAGGTCGCGATAATATTTCGTTTTGCCCGCCCACGCTTCGATGTTGCGGACCAGTTTTCCGTTGGCATCCTCGGCCCACACGGCGACGTAAGGCCGGCGGACCCGCATCATCTGCACCGTCTTCAGCGTCAGATGAATCGACATTTCGTAGCCATTGGGCCAGCCCGACTGCGATGCTTTCCGGAAACGCGGCTGTTCGTAGCGCGAGAATCCCGGGCTGCGGAACTGGCGGCCGTCCTCCGCCCCACCTTCAGCGCAATCTTCAACGATGATGAGCGCGTGCGCTCCGCGCTCCGCGGCGATCATCTCGATCCCGCCTTCCGGCTGCCGCATCACGCAGAGCGCAGTCGCCAGAGCATTGGCGCTGACGCAATCCCGTGCGATTACGGTCGCACTAGCGATACCGCGGTTTGAAACCCCTGTGCGTGGATCCACGATGTGCCGTCCTCTCTCGGAAATTCCGCTGGTGGCGACAGCTTCGTTCCCTACGACGATTTCCGTGAAAGACGCCGCGTTTTCGTGTGGCGCAAAAGGATCTGCGACGGCGATCCGCCAGCGCGCCGGTCCTCTGGTAACAATATCGCCCCCGATGTTGAGCAACAGGCTGACTCCCGGAACGGCGCGAAGCGCGGTGTGTACTGCGCTTTCCATGACGTAGGCTTTGCCCAGCGCATCGACATTCCATCGGTTGTCCTTCGGGGTGAGCGAAATCGCGCCTGCGGTGCGACGCGCCCAGTGGTTGTACGCTGACAGGACACTCGACAGCTCGCGCGAGCATGGTCCACCGCATTGCTCGATCCTTCTTATCTCGCTCCTCGGGTCATACGTGCTCAGAATTTTCGCGAGGCGATCGATCTCGGCCAGCGCAGCTGCCTCCGCCGCCGCTGCCTCCCGCTCCGAAGACGCGGATACCGTCATTTCCATGGAAGTCCCCAACACATTTTCGTGATGGAACTGAAACGTATGGCGCGATCCGCCCCGGGCGAGGCCAAGAAACGGGAGAGTCAAAAGGCTCCGCCGCGCGATTCGCGGACCGCTAGAAAAAGTCATACGAGTAAAGACGTGCTCCTCTCCCAATTGTTACCTTGAACCGGCTGCGACAGAACAGCGATAGACTACGATCATGAACTACTACGGTGCAAAAGAACTCGCCGCCGCTTTTCGAACCGTGCGGAAAAATACGATCGTGATTGCCGAGGAGATCGGTGCGGAGCATTACGGCTTCCGGCCGGCGCCGGGAACGCGCAGTGTTGCCGAGACATTACTTCATATCGCCTTGACCCCACGCGTTCCATACCAGATTCACGCGGTCGAGCACCTTTCAGACCTGGCGAAGTTCGATTTCTGGGACTTCTTTGGCGCCCTGCTCGTGATTGAGAAGACGCCGCACACAAAGGAGCGTATTCTCACGCTGCTGCACGAGGAAGGCGAGCGCTTCGCCGGTTGGCTCGAATCGCTGACGGATGAATTTCTCGCTGAAATGGTCGCCATGCCGCCGGCCGTGGGCACACAAAAAAGTCGCTTCGAGATGCTCCTCGGCCCGAAAGAGCACGAGATGCATCACCGTGCGCAGTTGATGGTGGTGGAACGGATTTTGGGAATCACGCCGCATCTAACCCGACATATGGAAGCTCGACTAGCGGCCATGCAGAGCGCGAAAGCTTAATCCAGCGCCCCTGAATGAGGTGCCGCTGACATTTCGACAATCTCCAGGAAAGTCGCCGCGTCAATTGGTTTGTTGATGTAGTTGTCCATCCCGGCTTCGAGGCAACGTTCGCGATCGCCCTTCATCGTATGAGCTGTCAGCGCGACGATTGGTGTGCGTCCGCCGCGCTGCCTTTCGCGCTCGCGGATCATGGCGGTCGCTTCCAGGCCGTCCATGTCGGGCATTTGCAAGTCCATCAGGATTAGATCGAAGGCTTGGCGCTCCACCCATTCGATCGCTTGCCGGCCCGACGATGCAAGCTCCACGCGATGTCCCCGCCGTTCGAGCAACCGCACCGCCAGACGCTGATTTACCGGATTATCCTCGGCCAACAGGATGCGTAAGGAAACCGGAAGCTCGTTGCTTTGGCCGGCGCGCACCGCTTCCAGCATGTTTGTTAAGCTCACCGAATCCGTCGGACTTACGGAACCGCCAAATGCCGCGATCGCGAATCGAGCGGTGAAAGAGAAGGTGCTGCCCCCGCCCACTTCGCTCTCCACTTGAATCGAGCCGCCCATCATCTCGATCAGGCGAGAGCAGATTGCCAGTCCCAAGCCCGTACCGCCGTATTTACGCGTGGTCGAGCCATCCGCCTGCCGGAACGCCTCGAAGATGAGCTGCTGTTTTTCGCGCGGGATGCCGATCCCCGTGTCGCGCACCGCGAATCGCAGCACGATACCGCCTTCCAAGGGCGCTTCTGCGTCTATCTTCAAGTACACACCGCCGTTCGCCGTGAACTTGATCGCATTGCCGAGCAGGTTGTAGAGCACTTGCCGCAAACGATCCGGATCGCCGACTACATTGTCGGGAACGCCGCTGGCCGCTTCCCATTCCACAACGAGTCCTTTTTCCGATGCTCCCAGCCTCAGCATCTTGCAGGTTTCGGCCACGCATTGCCTCAGCGAAAAGTCGATCGGGTTCAGATCCAGCCTGCCCGCCTCGATCTTCGAAAAGTCGAGCACATCGTTGAGAATCGTCAGCAGGGACTTCGCCGATAAGCGCGCGGTATCGAGGTAGTCGCGCTGCTCATCCGTTAAAGACGTGGTCATCACCAGATCCGTCATGCCGAGGATCCCGTTCATCGGCGTCCGTATTTCGTGGCTCATGTTGGCCAGAAATTCGCTTTTCAACCGGCTCGCCTGTTGCGCTTCGGTGAGTAATCTCTCGATCTCGCGATTCTGCTGCTCCGCGCGAACCTTCTCTTCCACCACACGCTGTTTCTCCTCCGACAACTCGCGGGTTCGATTTGTGACCGCTTTTTCCAGGCGATACCGCTCGGTCTCCAGCCGGTGCGTCCTCCTGCGCCACATCAGCCGTCCCAACACGAGCATTCCGATGATCGATCCCAGGCGGAACCACGAGGTCAGCCACCAGGGCGTCAGCACCTGAAACGCCAGCCGGGCAGGCTCCGCGCTCCACAATCCCTGAGCGCTGCGCGCCATGACCTCGAGGGTGTATTGTCCCGGCGGTAACTTCGGATAATTGAGCTCGCGTTCGGTCGTCTCCAACCAGTCCGGCGTTACTCCCACCAGCCGGTAACGGAAGAGCACGCTCGACTCCTGCACGAACGTCAGCGCCGCGAATCGCGCCAGCAGAGAATTTTCCTGATACGACATTTCCTGGCTATGCGCGGGATCCACGGTCTTCTCGCCGAGCTTGACCGATGTAAAAACCACCGGCGGCGGAACGTTTGGCGGAGGGGTAGCGGTCGGCCGGAATCGCGAAAGGCCGCGGCTCGTCCCGATCCATACGCTGCCGTCGGAATCGGCGAAGAATGCGTTGGAATTGCAATCGTCCCAGATCAGCCCGTCGGATCTGCCGTAGTGGCGCCAGCGCGCGCGGTCGAAAACATCCACGCCGTGGTCCGTGCCCACCCACAGCCAACCGTGCAGGTCGAATTGGAGGAACAGCGTTTTGTCCGATCGCAGACCATTGCCCTGCGTAAAAGACTCTGACTTCACGCCCGCTTGCTCGCCGCCCGGAAACGTCAAATGCGTGATGCCGTAGGCCTCCCGGTAGCCGATCCACAAGGAGCCATCCGTATCCTCCAGCACTTGCGCGACTTTGTCGTAGGCGAGTCCATCCTTCACTGTGAATCGCCGCGACCGGTCTCCCGCGTAGCGCACGAGGCCCCGGTCCCCGGCCACCCAAACCCCGCCGCTGCGGTCCGGCAGAATCATGTGGAATATCTCCATTGCGTCGGTTCCCGCCGGAAACAGTTGTTCAAACCGGCTAGTATCGCCGGGAACGCTTCTAAACAATCCCCGATACGTCGCAGCCCATACACGGCCTTTACGATCCACCGCAACGTGTCGTATTTTCGTGTTTTTCAGTCCTTCCGCCTCGCCGATTTTCTTCAGAACGCCGCTCTTTCGGTTCAACATCGACAGGCCGCCCGGGTCCGAGCCGATCCACAACGCGCCGTCCGGCGCGACTGCCAGGGTTCGGATAAAGCCGGAACCGGGAAGCCGCTGCTCCCTCCACACGACTTTTCCGCCAGCACTCTCCGCGTAGTTCAGTCCAAGTTGCGAGCCCACCCAGAGCCGCCCACCTTGGTCTCTTGCGATCGACCACGTCGAATCCACGCTCAAACCTTCTGTCTCACCCCAGCTCTGCCACTCGTTATAGCCACGCCAGCGTGCCAGGCCGGAGCCCAGCAGGCCGATCCAGATCGATCCTTCCCGATCTTGCATGACCGCTGAGATGTCGTTCGTGGTCAAGCCGTCCTTCGCCCCAACCAGTTCCCAGCCTGTGTCGGACTGTCGGGCCAAACCCTTGTAAGTGGACGCCAGCACCCGTCCGCCCGGATCGAGCGCCAGCGTGGGAGTGGAATTGGCCGACTCAGGCAATCCGGCGTGCAACAGGAATCGCCCTCCCGCCGCCCGCTCGTACAGAGATTTTTCGCTGCGGACCCACAAGTTCCCCTCGAGATCGCCGAGAATTGCGTCCCAGCGCTCCTGCGGAAGTCCCAACTCCTTCCCGGTTTCTCGCGCATGTCCGTTTTCCAGAATACAAAGACCAGTCCCGCACCCAAACCAGACTGTGCCCTTCGAGTCCACGTAGACACTCGCCGCAACTGGCGCGCCTTCCCCGGACGGATTGGAAATCAGCTCAAAATGAAAGCCCTTTTCTGCGGGTATGCCGGTGACAAGCCCTCGTTCCGTGGCGACATACAGACGGTTGCCGCCGTCGGAAGCGATTCCTTCACGCCCTACGATGCCCGCCGGCTCGCCAATCGGGACTTTTTGGAACCGGTCCCGGCTCCTCCGGGCCAGACCGAAGCGCGTCCCCACCCACAGCGTGCCGTCGATCGATTCATGCAGCGATTCGATATGCCCGTCGGGCAGACCGTCGGCTTTGCCGAACCCGGCGAAGCGATTGCCATCGTAGCGATACAGACCGTTTTGCGTGCCCACCCATAAGAATCCCGCCCGATCCTGAAAAACGACCTGCACCGCCAGGCTCTGCAGGCCTTCTTCTTCACCGTAGAATTTGAAATTATACCGTTGCCCGTAAAGCGTCGAAGCGCTCAATAAAGTGAAAATCCAGGCGAAGGCGGTGCGCATCGGCATCACATAGAGTTGTATAACTCCCATAAATCGGCGGATATGCCTGATTTATTTAGGGTAGTATACGACCGTGTATCGCTCACCTTTCGCTACCGAGGCGCGACCACGGGGAGCGGCCAATGTTAATCTCGTGTAAGTGACTAAACTTCGAGTCGCGGTAGTGGGTGCCGGGTCTTTCGGCAAAAACCATCTCCGCGTGATCCACAATTCACCCCGGGCGGAACTGGCTGGAGTCCTGGATTTGGATATCGCTCGCGCCGCCGAAGTTGCATCTCCTTACGGTTGCGCCGTCTTTGGATCCCTCGACGAACTGACGTCGCAAGCCGATGCCGCCGTCATCGCCACCCCGACCATATCGCACTCGGAAATCGGGTGCCGGCTGATCGAGCTCGGCCTGGACGTTCTCGTCGAGAAGCCTGTTTCCAATACTTTAGCCGGCGCGAAAGCGCTTGTCGAAGCTGCCGAGCGGCGCGGCAGGATTCTACAGGTAGGCCACCTGGAGCGATTCAACCCGGCGATCCTGGCGCTGGAATCGGTCATGACGACCCCTCTTTTCTTCGAGGTACATCGCTTGAGCGAGTTCAGCCCTCGCAGCCTCGATGTGGATGTCGTGCTTGACCTGATGATCCACGACCTCGATATCCTCCTCGCTCTCACGGGAAAGAAACCAGAGGAAATTCGCGCCGCCGGCATCTCGATTTTGTCCTCCAAGGTCGATATTGCGAACGTCAGATTGCAATTTCCCGGAGGTTGTATTGCCAACATCACGGCGAGCCGCGTTTCCACCGAACGGGTCCGGAAATTGCGCCTCTTTCAGCCGCATGAATACATATCGCTCGACTACGGGCGCCAGGATGCCGTGAGATTCCGCGTTAAACCCCCACTAGGGATCGATTTCGCTCCTCTCGCGGTCGTCAAAGACGAGCCCCTGCGTCTGGAGCTGGAAAATTTCTTCGAAAGCGTCTCGACCCGCCGCGCGCCGCGCGTCACCGGTCAGCAGGCTCTGGCCGCCCTGGCAGTGGCGGTCGATATACTCGCTAAAATAGAAGAACATGCGGATCTCGTTGCCCAAACCCTTGCATCGGCAACCTCGACCGTGCCGGAAGCGTCCTAACGATTGTCGAACTTATGTCTCCTGTAGACATTTCCGCTAAAGCTCCGCCCGAGCTCCAACTGCTTCCGCGGCAGGACCCGCTCACTTCGCGGCACTTCCTCGCGATGGCGCTTGCATCGATTGCTCTCCATTTTGTCGGCGGAGCGCTTTTTCTAAGCCTGCCCGAGGTAATTCCTCCGCCTCGTGCGACCGTTGTTACGTCGGATTTGAACAAGGCAGTTCATCTGTACGCTCCGAAGCTATTTGAACCAAAGCAAAAAGCGCCGAATCTGAGCAAGATTGTACATCCCGAACTCGACGTCCGAAGCGAGATCGAGACTCCGCAACCACAAACCCCGAAATTGCGCCGTCCCCAGCCATTGCCGGGACCTGCCGCACCTCCCGTTTCGGCACCCACACCCCCGCCCGTGATCGATCCGCCAAAGATTCAGGTAGCTACAGTCCAGCCGCCACTTGCTACCCCGTCCGTCACCCCCCCGCCCAGCACGCCGGGCACGACAGCGCAGGCTCCTCCGCCCCCTGCCGACTCTAAGCCCAGGATCTCATTTGAGAACGTTGCGCCACCACCTCCTGTCAAACTCAATGGCCCCCCCGATCCCAGACTGCTGATGCAGACCGCTGCCAGTGAGCGTGCCGCGCAGACTGCGACCCGGCCTCCGGGCGGCGGCGGCCTTACCGTTGGCGATGCCGGCGACGATCTGACGGATCTGCCCAGGCTCGACCAGACCCAGGCGAAAGGACGCATGGGGAGCAATCTCCAGCTGCTCAGCGATCCTGCAGGTGTCGATTTCGGCCCATACTTAAGGCAGATACTCGCCTCCGTCAAGCGGAACTGGATGATGGTCATTCCCACCAGCGCCGGCATGGGTCGCCGGGGAACGGTCCTGATCCAGTTCATCATCGATCGCCATGGCGGAGTGCCGAAATTGGTAATCGCTACGTCGTCCGGTACGGAAGCCTTCGATCGCGCCGCCGTCTCCGGCATAAGCGCCTCAACGCCCTTCCCGCCTCTGCCTGCGGAGTTCAAGGGCGACCAAGTTCGACTCCAGCTGTCGTTCCGTTACAACGCACCTTCGCATTAACCCATGATGGATCTTAAGTTTATAGCCGCGATGTCCTTCTATGCGATCCTCGCCCTCCTTGCCGGATTCACCTTAGAAGGACGTTTTCGTCTTGCAACCTGGGTCTTCCTAGGTGGAATCGCAGTGAAAACCGCTCTCGTCGTTCTGAAACGTCGCCTAGACTAAGCACGTAGCATACTCCTCATCGGATTATTATCATTACCCATCTAAGGTAAAGCTTCGAGATACGAGGGGGGGGCATCAGCCTTAACCTTCTATTTACCGGACAGTTCCGGGGACTTTCTATGCCAAAAGGGTACGAAAGTTCCAGTCTGGGAGGGCTCGATGCAAACTGGATGCCGAATCAGTACGCGCGATAAAACAGGACTCACCATCCTCGCCCAAACAGGCTCCCTGAATGGTCCGGCGGCGCTAAGGCTTCCTACTGATTCTAAATCACTAAGCAGCTTTGTAAAGCTCTACGTAAGATGGCGGCAGCCCCCTACGCCACCCTTTTTTGAGATTGGTCGAGAGAGTGCCTTTACCGAGGTGCCGACAATAATCAAGGCGCCTCAACCCAAATCCGCCAGGAGAAAATCGTGATGCTGATGAGAAAATTCAAGACCGCTGTGGCCCCCGTAACACTGCCGGTCCCCGTCCGTGAGATTCCGTCGCGGACCCGTACTGCGCCTGTCAAACCAATGGGCTCCAGCACCTCCTTACACGCGGTTCCTGCCGCGCATGACCCGGCCCACCCGGCGGTGCACACGAAATCAAGCGGCACGACCCAAGCCGCTCGCATGGCCCGCCGCGACCGCGTCGTCCTGGAGCATCTGCCGCTCGTCAAAGCCATTGCCGTCCGCGTTCACGAGAATCTCCCGGTGCATGTCGATCTGGACGATCTCGTCCACGCCGGCATCATTGGCCTGTTTGACGCCGCCACCAAGTTTAATCCCGAAAAGCAGGTAGTTTTTTCGAGTTACGCCAAGCACCGCATCAAGGGAGCGATTCTCGATAGCCTCCGTCAGCTCGACTGGGCCTCGCGCGACATGCGCCGCCGCCACAAGCAATTGGAAGCCGCCACGCGCGATCTCTCCTCCACCCTTCAGCGCGCCCCCACCGAAGCGGAAGTAGCCGCCAAGCTCGGCATGGATGTCGACCGGTGGCGCACCATGATGCTGGACCTCCGCAACGTCGGCCTCGTCTCCGCCTCCACCCGGTCCAATGAAAACGAAGATCTCCCCGCCCCGGATTTCCCCGGCAAGCCGGAATCACAGCCCGATTCGATCTGCGCGCGGGAGCAACTGCGCGGCGTCCTCGGCGAAGCCATGAAAACCCTCCCCGAGCGTTACCAGAAAGTCGTCGTGCTCTACTACACCAATGAAATGACGATGAAAGAAATCGGCGGCGTACTCGGCATCAATGAAAGCCGCGTGTCGCAGATCCACAAATCCGCCCTTGAGAAAATGATGGTGGTGTTGCAGTCCAACGGCATCCAGTCCAGCCAGGCCTTCTAGCTCTTGTGGGGCCGGGCTTTAGCCCGCGGCCGACTTCAGGCGGCTCTTTCTTTGGTTGCGCCCGTTACTTCGGATACCCCGGCGTCGCCTTCACCTCGGCGATCTGCTTATCGTGACGTTCAGTATGCAGAGGCGCATAGATCAGCCACTGATACGCGTTCAGAGTATTGAAAATCTCAAACGGATGCTCCACCGTGTACTCTTTGAGCGCAATCTGCGTCTCTCTCGCGAATTTTTCAATATCGACTCTCTGCTTTAGAAACGTCTCCCTCACCTCGGCCCGCGTCATTTTTCCCGACGGCACAATGGGCTCCGGCGCTTTCGCCTTACCGAGCCGCGGAGCCATGACCTGCTCAATGAACTCCGTCTTACCCTTCGTCTTCTCCTCCCACGCCGGATTTGGAGGCGACGCGATCGCCTTCTGCACATTGCCGAACAGCAACTGTTCCGCCAGTACAATGTGCTCCGCCGTCTCGCCCACGGACCATCGGTCCGGCGCCGGCTTCCATTTCCACTGCTCTTCCGTCACCCCGTCGATCGCCGCCAGGAACTCCTTGCGCGACTCCTCCAGGTAATTCACCGCCTTCGCCCGATCCTCCGCCGTCATATGCGCGTCGGCGGCGCACAAAGGTAAACCAAGCAACGATAGCAATGCGATTCTTCTCATCCTTGATTCCTCCCCGTAAGCAGAGTTATCATATCGAAAAGGCCACACGCCATGTTCACCGATCTCTAACTCTTCTTGATTCCCGCCGCCACGGCGGAAACCCTTTTCTTAACAGCAGGAGTCGGAGTATCCGTGTCACAAGCCCTAACGCAGCGTCGTAGTCTATTCTCTTCCATCCGCGAAGCCGTCACAGGCGACACCCATCGCGACTTCACATCCGAGCCCATCGGACGCGCCATCTTCCTGCTCGCGATTCCCATGATGCTCGAAATGATGATGGAGTCCCTCTTCGCCGTCGTCGACATGTTCTGGGTAGCCCACCTCGGCGCGGACTCCGTGGCGACCATCGGATTCACCGAAGCGCTTCTCATGTTGATATACACCGTGGCGCTCGGCCTCAGCGTCGCCACCGGCGCGACCGTCGCCCGGCGCATCGGCGAGAAAGATCCGCGCGCCGCGGCCGAAACAGCAGTGCAAGCCATTCTTCTGGGCGCCATCATCGCCCTCGCGATCGGCGTCAGCGGCGCCATCTTCGCCACGCAACTACTGGCTCTCATGGGAGCCTCACCCGCCGTCGTCACCGTCGGCGCCGGCTACGCGCGCGCGATATTCGGAGGTAGCGGCACCGTCATGCTCCTCTTCCTCATCAACGCCGTGTTTCGCGGCGCGGGCGACGCAGCCCTGGCCATGCGCGTCCTCTGGATCGCCAACATGATCAACATCGCTCTGAACCCGTTGCTGATTTTCGGAATCGGCCCCTTTCCGCGGCTCGGGGTCACCGGCTCCGGCATCGGCACCACCATCGGCCGCAGCATCGGAGTCCTCCTGCAACTCTGGATGCTAACCCAATCGCGCAGCCGCGTAGTCGTCCACGCCCGCGAATTCCGCCTCCGCCCGCGGGTAATGTGGAACCTCCTCCGCCTCTCTCTGGGAGGCATGCTGCAATACTTCGTCGGTACCTCAAGCTGGATCATCCTGATCCGCATGACCGCGCCCTTCGGTAGTGCGGTGATCGCCGGCTACACCATCATGCTCCGCATCCTCCTGTTCGCGCTTCTGCCAAGCTGGGGCATGGCAGGCGCGGCCGCGACGCTCGTGGGTCAAAACCTCGGCGCCAAGAAACCGAAGCGCGCCGAAAGCGCCGTCTGGCGAGCCGGTTTTTACAACATGATCCTGCTAGGATCGGTGGCCGTAATCTTCGTAACCTTCGCTCCGCAGCTGGTAAGAATCTTTACCAACGACGAAGCCGTCGCCAATGTAGCCGCCAGCGCCCTGAGAATCATCAGTTGCGGTTACATCTTCTACGCCTGGGGCATGGTAGCGATCCAAGCCTTCAACGGCGCGGGCGATACGGTCACCCCCACGCTGATCAACCTGTTCTGCTTCTGGGTTTTACAATTGCCAATCGCCTGGTGGCTCGCGTTCCACACAGGCATGCGCTCCAATGGGATCTTCGCCGCCATAACAATTTCCCAATCGGCAATCGCCGTAATCGGCATGCTAGCCTTCCGCCGAGGCAAGTGGAAATTGCAGAAGGTGTAACCGTTAACCATCCTAGGTTATCGAAAATCCTCTGAGCCAGTCGGCATCACCGATTCCCGGAGTCTCGATATCTTCCATCCATACCCGGCCCTCGGCGCTCGAATTCAAATCGATAATTCCGCGCATTTTGCCGTAGATCATCACCCCGCACTTAGTCAAATCAGATGACCACATAACCCGAACGTCCCGTTCGTCAACACGGAGCGCGAGCGACCGATCGTAGACGTGAAGATCGCGAGCAATGCCGCCGCCTTCAGGCTCATAAATGTAAAGATATCCGCTTTCTCCGTCGTTCTCGAAGACGCCAACGCAGTCACGGGGCCTGCGGCTCCCTTTATGAACCCGCTCGCCTCTGCACCCGATTCCATTTCCTTAGACTACCCTGAGTCCGCGAAAACCGGGGACTGACCACTCTGTCCCAAGGCGCGAAACAATCACCCGTAAAAACACCGCAGCCTTCAGCGCCGCGTGGACAGAGCGGTCTGTCCCCGGTTTTCGCCCCGTCCACAGCTCCGTGTTGTGGGGCGGCCAATTTTGGCGGCAGCCGCCCTTTCAGGCGGCTCTTCGTCGCTATTCTGACTCCTGACCCCTTCTTCGCTAAACTCAATACTTCAGTGCCCCCCGCCACAAAAGCAATGACCGTCCGCCAGTTCTTCGGCCGCAAAGGCCTCCTGTCGGGATGGCATCCCCACTACGAATTCCGAGCCGGCCAGCTCGACATGGCGGAAGCCGTAGCATCCGCTCTCTCCGACAAGAAGCACTTGATCGTCGAAGCCGGCACCGGTACCGGCAAGACGCTGGCGTATCTAGTCCCGGCAATCCTCTCCGGCCGCCGTGTAGTAATCTCGACAGGAACAAAGAATCTGCAAGAGCAGCTCTTCTACAAAGACGTGCCTTTTCTGGAGAAGCATCTAGGCGCTCCTCTCCGCGTCTGCTACATGAAAGGCCGCGCCAACTACGCCTGCCGCCAGAAAATATACGACGCCGAAACGGAGCCCGTCCTAACCGGCCTGGAAGAAGTAGCCGACTTCCAAATCATCCGCGCATGGGAGAAGACCACCGAAACCGGCGATCGTGCCGAGATCAAATCTCTCCCCGAATCCAGCTCCGCCTGGGCCAAAATCGATGCTCGAGGCGATCTCTGCACCGGACAGAAATGCCCACAGTTTGAACGCTGCTTCATCACCAAGATGCACCAGAAGGCCCAGGAATCCGACATCATCATCGTCAATCACCACCTGCTCTTCGCCGACCTCGCCGTCAAACGCGAAGACCTTGCCGGCATCATCCCCGAATATTATGCCGTGATTTTCGACGAAGCCCACGATGTTGAAGACGTCGCCGGCCAATACTTCGGAGTCGCCATTTCCAGCTACCAATTCGAAGAACTCACGCGCGATGTATCGAGCCTGGCCCGCAGAAAAGAATTCGGCTCCGTCGAGCTAGACAACATCTTAATGATCCTGGGCGACCGCGCCCAGCACTTCTTCAACTTGTTCATCGCGAATGAAGGCCGCACCGGATTCCGCGCCCACGAAGCATTTCTCGAATTAAACAACGACGCCTATCACGATGTCCTCCACGCCCTGGAGCTAGTCTCTCTTCAACTGGAACTCCTCCGCTTCGGACCCGAGGAAACGATCCCCTTAGTGAATCGCTCCCGTGAAATTGCTCGTCGCTTAGAGTTCTGGATGGACGGCCGCGACCGCACCTTCGTCTATTGGATCGAGCGCCGCGGACGTGGAACATTCCTCCAAGCCACGCCCATCAACGTCTCCAAGCTCCTCGACGAACGTCTCTTCGACAAAATCGATACGGTAGTCCTCACGTCCGCCACGTTAGCCGTGGCAGGCGATTTCGAATTCGCGAAAACTCGCCTGGGCCTGCGCAATCCCAGAACCCTGATTGTCCCCAGCCATTTCGATTATCAGAAGCAAGCGTTGTTCTACGTCCCGCAATCATTGCCCGATCCGAGAAGCCCCGCCTTCACCGCCGCCGCCTCGCGCGAGATCGTCGAAATCCTGATGCTCAGCCAAGGCCGGGCCTTCGTTCTCTTCACCAGCTACCAGCAGATGCGTCTCATCTACGATCGCGTGTCGTTAGAAGTTCCCTGGCAGACGTTGCTGCAAGGCACCGGCCCGCGCAGCGCGCTGCTGGAAGAATTCCGCTCGACCCCCAACGCTGTGCTCTTCGCGACCTCGAGTTTCTGGCAAGGCGTCGACGTGCCGGGCGACCAGTTGAGCTGCGTTATTATTGATAAGTTACCCTTCGCGGTGCCCAGCGATCCAGTAGTGGAAGCTCGCATCGCGGCGATTCGCGAAGACGGCGGCGACGCATTCAACAGTTATCAGGTGCCGCAAGCCGCGATCGCTTTAAAGCAGGGCTTCGGACGCCTGATCCGCAGCCGCACAGATCGCGGAGTCTTGTCGCTACTCGACAATCGCGTGACAAAAACACGCTACGGCCAGATTTTTTTCGATAGTCTTCCCGACTACGCATTCACCACCAAACGGGAAGATGTGGGGAAATTTTTTAATGTTTGAAGTAACGGTAGAACAGACCTTCGCCGCCGGCCACGCCCTGCGCGACTATAAGGGTAAATGCGAAAACGTGCACGGCCACAATTTCAAAGTGCAGGTCCGCATAGAAGGCCAGCGTCTGGACGACACCGGCATGCTGGTAGATTTTATCGATGTGAAAAACGTAATGCGCAAAGTAATCGAGCGCCTGGACCATCAATTCTTAAACGAAGTCCCGCCCTTCGACGTAAAAAACCCCTCAGCCGAAAACATCGCCGAATATTTTCACATAGAAATCACGAGTCACCTGGCCTCCACCCCGGTCCCCATCCGGATCAGCGAAGTCCGCGTCTGGGAAACCGAAATCCAAAGCGCCAGCTACCGCCCGTAAGGGCGGCTCTTTGAGCAACGAAGCACATCGCGAAAACCGGGACTGCCGTGGACAGAGCGGTCTGTCCCGGCTTTCGCCACACTGTTTCTTTGCGAGCTTGGCGCCTTTGCGTGACCAGGCTTTTAGGAGCTACCGCCCGAAATACGTCGCATTCCTCTGCGCAAAATCCGCCCACTTCTCCGGCAGATCGTCGAGCGCGAAAATCGCCGACACAGGACACACTGGCACACACGCGCCGCAGTCGATGCACTCCACCGGATCGATGTAAATCATATCGTTACCCGTGAATTTGGGATCGTCCTTTTTAGGATGAATGCAATCCACCGGGCAGGCGTCGATACAGGCAGCGTCTTTGACTCCGACGCAGGGATCCGCAATTACGTATGCCATAAGCTTTGAACCTCCCATTTTAGCATAGGAGTTGGTAGGGACGGGCAGATTCGAACTGCCGACCTGCCGCTTAGGAGGCGACCGCTCTATCCATCTGAGCTACGTCCCCGACGCCCATAATTGTATCAGTTCGTAGGGCGGGCGCCCTCGCCCGCGCCGGACCCCTGGTCCGGTTCTGCAGGCGCGCAGGACACTAGCCGTCCCATCGTTTCAGCCCCTTCTTCCCAATATCCCGCCGATAATGCATCCCCTCAAACTGAATCTTATCGACCCCCGCATAAGCATTCCCCATCGCAGAAGCAAGATCAATCCCCGCAGCCGTAACCCCCAAAACCCTTCCCCCCGAAGTCTCCA
>Ga0182024_10001754_pt1 | contig 55069 bp, 46 predicted proteins | sample P32metaG_FD_120480 | JGI IMG/M metagenome (GOLD analysis project Ga0182024, IMG submission 120480) | Permafrost microbial communities from Stordalen Mire, Sweden - P3-2 metaG (Illumina Assembly) | ecosystem: Environmental > Terrestrial > Soil > Wetlands > Permafrost | place: Sweden: Stordalen...
GACAGGTAGCAGAATGCCGCGCTTTGATTAAAGTCATCGCCTCGCATACAACAAAGACGATTCAACTTGTTTCGAAGTAACTCAAACTTACTTTTTCAGCACCGTCATGAGTGCGTGCGCCACCCATGCTAACGCTAGCTTCGAAACTGGCCAACTAGCCCGGCAAGCCGAGCGCAAGAGATAATGATCAATTGCGCTGCATGTCTCGCCCGCCGCACCTCTGCCCATCGACTGCCTGCCGGGCCCGTGCATGAAAGGCAGAGCGCAACAGCCGGCGGCTCCACTAGAAGGCATGATCGTCGCGGCCCCAACGCCCCGGCGGGCCGAGGAGTATTCCATTGACCTGGGCGCCACGCTGGAGATGATCGACTTCCTTTGCCAGAGCGGCGTTAAAGCCATCACCTTGCTCGGTTCGACTGGCGAATTCGTACACTTTGCGTTGGATGACCGACGCCACATGGTGAATTTCGCGGCCAAACGCAGCCGTCTGCCGCTGCTCGTGAACGTTTCGCATTCGACCCTGGATGGCGCGGTCGAACTGGCTCGGGAGGCCACCAACGCCGGAGTCGCGGGAATACTGCTGATGCCGCCCTATTACTTCCCTCAGGACCAGGACACGATCCGCAGTTTCTACCTCGCTTTTGCTTCGGCCTTCGGAAACGCACTGCCGACCTATCTTTACAATATTCCGTCCTGCACCAACGAGATCGCCAGCTCGACTGCCGTGGATCTTTTGGCGAGCGGTCTTTTCGCCGGTATCAAAGATTCGAGCGGAAAGCTGGACTACTTCCGCGCACTTAGCGCGCAGGCCGCGCAAACTCCTTTCACCCTGTTCTGCGGCTATGAGCGAATCTACGGAGAGGCCAGGCGCCTGGGAGCGAACGGAGCGATATTCGGCACCGCCGCGGCCGTCCCGGAGCTGCTGGTGGCGCTAGACGAGGCCATTTGTGCCGGGGACAGCACACGCACCCACCGGCTCTCGGCACGGGTGACCGAATTCGTGGACTGGATCGAGATTTTTCCAATGACGGCCGGAATCAAAGCGGCTTTGAAACAACGGAAGTTAAAAATGGGAGCACTGGCCGTGCCGCTGGGCGAGCGCGGCGACCGGAAGCTGGCGGAATTTAGCGAGTGGTTTCGGGGCTGGCTGCCGGAAGTCCTGCGCGAATGCGGTCCATGACAAATCCGCCGATGGTGGACAATACAAAGTGCACGGGAGCAACCGAAGACAAGTGACTACCGAAGAATTTCGACGCTACGGACGCGAGACCGTCGATTGGATCGCCGACTACCTGGAAAACATCCGCGATTATCCGGTCTTGCCGGATACACATCCCGGCGAGTTGATGGATCGGCTGCCTGCGCGGGCGCCCGAAGAAGGCGAATCCATGGATGTAATCCTGGAGGATTTCGAGCGATCCATCGTGCCTGCGCTGACGCACTGGAATCATCCGCGCTTCTTCGCCTATTTCGCGAACTCCGGCTCCCATCCGGGCATTCTGGGCGAAATGCTGACGGCGGCAATAAACGGGAATGGGATGGTATGGAAGAGCGGTCCGGCCGTTACGGAACTCGAGCAGGTAACGCTGGGTTGGCTGCGGCAATGGCTGGGACTGCCGCCGGAGTTTTTCGGCATCATCTACGACACAGCGTCGATCGGCACCCTGCACGCCATCGCAGCGGCGCGCGAAATGGCCGAGCCGGAGTCGCGCCGGAAGGGCAACTCGGGGCGGCTGGTCATGTACATTTCCGAGCATGCCAACTTCTCGGTGGAAAAGGCCGGCATGACCCTGGGCATCGGGCAGGACAACATCCGCCAGATTCCCTCCGACGACGCCTTTCGCATGCGCGTGGATCTGCTGCGCGAGGCCATGGAAGCAGACCGGCGGGCCGGCAAAAAGCCTTTTTGCGTGGTGCCGACGGTAGGGACCACATCCACTTCCAGCATCGATCCGGTGAACGCCATCGCGGACGTCGCCGAAGATTATGGGGCGTGGTTACACGTCGATGCGGCATACGGGGGCGCCGCGGCGATATTGCCCGAGCTCGAAAACATCCTGGACGGCGCGGAGCGGGCGCATTCGATCGTCGTGAATCCGCACAAATGGCTGTTCACTCCCATGGATCTCAGCGCGTTCTACACCCGCGAGCCGGAGATTTTACGCCGCGCCTTCTCGCTGGTGCCGGAATATGTGAAGACGGCGGAAGATCCGCGGGCCGTCAATTATATGGAATACGGAGTCCAGTTGGGCCGGCGGTTCCGCGCGCTGAAGCTTTGGTTTGTGATGCGGAACTTAGGGCGCGAAGGAGTCTGCGCGCTGATTCGCTCGCACATCGAGTACGCACAGAGAATGGCGGGGCTCATCCGTGCGCACCCGGATTTCGAGATTGCCGCACCCACGCCCTTCTCCCTGATCTGTTTCCGCTATCGCGGCTCGGATGACGACAATCGCGCGCTGCTCGAAAATGTCAACGCGTCGGGGAAGGCGTTTCTTTCGCACACCGTTCTGAATGGGCGCTTCGTGCTGCGGCTGGCGATCGGAAACATAGCCACCCGGTGGGAGGATCTGGAGGAGGTTTGGGCGCTGATCAAGCAGAGCGCGAAAAAGACGGCGGCGGCGGGGTAACGCCGACGAGGGCGTCAGCGGGATGAAGCCGACGTGGGCGTCGGCGGGATGAAGCCGACGTGGGCGTCGGCGGCATGAAGCCGACGTGGGCGTCGGCGGGATGAAGCCGACGTGGGCGTCGGCGGGATGAAGCCGACGAGGGCGTCGGCCGCGGTCGAAGCCGACGAGGGCGTCGGCCGCGGTCCAGGGGGACCGCCCCACTCAATTAGTGCACCAGGGAGCGTTGCAGATAACCGTCCACGGTCTCGAGTAACTGCGAGGGATGGACCGGTTTCGAAATGTAGCCGTTCATGCCCGCCTCCAGGCAGCGTTCCATATCCCCACTCATGGCATGGGCGGTCATCGCTACGATGGGCAGCCCCTTCCAGCGCGGATCTTTCCGGATCAGCCGGGTAGCTTCCAGACCGTCCAGCACGGGCATCTGCACATCCATCAGGACGAGATCGAAACCCGAGCTTTTCTCGAGTTTCGCTAAAGCTTCGGTGCCGTCGCCGGCCACCTCGATCGAAAATCCGCGTTTTCGTAAGACCGTGGTGACCACCTTCTGGTTCACCTGATTGTCTTCCACCACCAGGATGCGAACCAGGCTCGAGCCCGCATCGGAGGGGGCCGCGGTTGGCCGTTCGATGGACTTTCCGTTGGCGGCGTCATCAATCGCAATCTCGCAGGGCAGCTTTACGACGAAAGTAGCGCCTTCGCCAACCTCACTCTCTACGTCAATTTCTCCGCCATGCATTTCCACCAGTTTCCGGGTTATGGCAAGCCCCAAGCCGGTTCCCCCATATTTACGGCTCACGCTGCCGTCGGCTTGCGTAAACTTATCGAAGATCAAAGCCAGTTTGTCGGCCGGAATTCCGGTTCCGCTGTCCTCCACCTTAAATTGAAGCCGGAACTCTCCGCGTCCGGAAAACCCGCCGTCGACATGCACGTCCACGGTGCCGCCTTGCGTGAATTTCACGGCGTTGCTGATCAGGTTCGACAGGATCTGGCGAATACGCAGCGGGTCGCCTATGATCTGTTCGGGCACGTCCGCCGAGATGTCGGATCGAAGCTTGGTTCGATTCTGGACCGCGCGGGGGTGGTGGGCCTTGATGCATTCGTCCAGCATGACGCGAATGTCGAAGGGAATCTTCTCGAAGGTCATCTTTCCCGCCTCGATCTTGGAGAGATCCAGCAGGTCGTTCAGAAGCATCAGCAGAGAATAGGCGCAGCTCTGAGCAGTGTGCAATTGCTCGGCCTGGTCGGGCGTCAATTGGCCTTCCAGCACCAGATCGAGCATTCCGATCACGCCGTTCATCGGCGTCCTCAGCTCGTGCGACACGTTGGCCAAAAAATCGCTCTTGGCCTCATTGGCGGCCTGCGCGGCGCGCATGGCTTGTTCCAGCTGCTCGGTCCGCTCCTTGATGCGTTTTTCCAGCAGGCCTTGCTGTTCGCGAAGTTCCCTCTGCGAATTCGCCAGAGCCTGGATCATGCCGTTCAGGCTCTCGCCCAGAAACTCGATTTCGTCGCCCGTTTTGCTGACCTGGATCGGCTCCAGGCCGCCATTTCGAATGGAGACGATGCCGGCTTCGAGCGTACTGAGCGGGCGCGCCAGGATACGGATGGTGAAACGCGCGATGGCTGCCGATACCAGCAGCACAATCACGAACAGCAGCAGCCCCTTGCCGGCGTCGAAGGTATCCTGTCGAAGGTCGTAGGCCAGGAAAGTGGCCACCACCCAGAACAGCAGCGCGGCGGTGAAGATCGAGAACTTGGACGCCAGGGAACGTAACGGTGCCGGACGTGCCGTCGCACGGTCGTTTTTCGACCCCTTTGACATACCTTTAGATCGGAAATTCCACCGGGCAGTTCATAAGGGAAATACCTTAGAGCCGTACCTTAGCGCGGCCAATGTTATTCTTGGACGGAATGAGCCGCCTTCGGATCACGCTCTGCGGCCTGGAGCTGCAGAATCCAGTGATCGCCGCGTCGGGAACCTACGGATACGGGATCGAATTCGAGAAGGTCGCGGATCTGAACGCGATCGGCGGAATCGTAGTGAAAGGGCTTTCGCGCGAACCCATCCGGGGCAATCCGCCGCCGCGGCTGTTTGAGACCGAAGGTGGAATGATGAATTCCATCGGATTGCAGAACATCGGCGCGCGAGCCTTCGTGCGGGAGAAATTGCCGGCGCTCAAGGGCCTGAAGACCGCAATCTTCGCTAACGTGTTTGGATATACCCCCGACGATTATGCCGAGGTGGTCCGCATTCTGGAAGATGCCGAAGGCGTGGCCGGATACGAGCTGAATGTGTCCTGCCCGAACACCCGGCATGGCGGCATCTATTTTTCGAGCGACCCCAGCCTCTTGAATGAGGTTGTGAAACTGGTTCGCCCGCTGGCGAAGCGTCCCTTAATTGTGAAACTTTCGCCGAACGTCGCGCGGATCGAGCCCTTGGCTCAGGCAGCGGAAGAGGCCGGAGCCGACGCCATCAGCCTGGTGAATACCTTCGTGTCCCTGGCGATCGACGCGCACTCACGAAAGCCACGCATCGGCGCTGGTTTCGGAGGACTTTCCGGACCCGCCATTAAGCCCATCGCCCTGCGCCTGGTTTACGAGGCCGCCAAAGCCGTCCGAATTCCGGTGATCGGGCTGGGAGGCATCCGGAGCGGCGAGGATGCGGCGGAGTTCCTGGTGGCCGGCGCGTCGGCTGTGGAAGTTGGTACTGTGAATTTCTGGGATCCGGCCGCGCCCTGCCGCATCGCGCGCGAGCTGGATGAGTATTTGAAAAAAGAGAAACTGAATAACGTGAAGGAGCTGGTGGGAACTCTACAAATATGAAGAAAACGGTTTCAACTGAAAAGGCGCCCAAGGCGATCGGCCCTTATTCGCAGGCGGTGATATCGAATGGCGTGGCTTATCTGAGCGGTCAGATTCCGACTGATCCGGCTACCAATCAACTGGTGGAGGGCGATATCGCCGCGCAGACCGAGCGCGTCATCCTGAACTTGCAAGCGGTGCTGGAGGCTTCTGGGGGTTCGCTCGAATCGGTGGTGAAGACCACGGTGTTTCTCAAGGACATGGGCGACTTTCAGAAGATGAACGAGGTCTATGGCCGATTCTTCACGTCCAATCCACCGGCTCGCTCCACCGTGCAGGCCGCGCGGCTACCGCGGGATGTCGGCGTGGAGATCGACGCAATCGCAGTGGTGAGTTGATCCTAATGCGCTGTATATTGCGCCTGCGGCGGGTTTAACGTGATCTCCAGCGTCTTCTGCTCCTCGGCCACATCGAAGTTTTGACCGAAGGTCTGGTAGTTCTTCGCGATCACCTGCACCAGGATGGTGCCTTGCGGCAGAGCTGGAATCTTGGCGACGCCCTCTTCGTTGGTCTGCTGTTCCCACTCGGTCCGTATCTTTTTGCCGAACTTCACCGCCGAACGTCCTTGCACGAACTTCACGATTACGCTGGCATGATCGATGGGCTTGCCCGACTTGGTCTTCACCTCAATGGTGAGCTTGGTCATGTCCGCGCCCAGAAAGGGCAGCGCCAGCGCCAACAGGAGAATCACAGACCGCATAACTACATAATACGCTTCCAGCTATCGAACGCCCGATGCCCAGGCCGGCGGATCGCTGGCGGGAAACGATTCCTCGGAATCCTCGTTCACGATGTCGAACGGCGGCTGATATTGCGAAGGCCTATTTTTCCTCGGCTTATTAGAATACAGCCAGCCAAACACCAGCCCCACCAGGGCCGCGGCGCCTAGCATCCAGGCGATCTCTTGAAATCGAGAAACTTCTTTTCCCATAGGGCCTCCTGCCTATATGGTAATGTTACTGCTTCTATTCTTTCGGAGGCTGCCCGAGGCGCTAGAATGGGCGCTATGGAACGCAGAACCTTTCTTTTGGGCGGAGCTGCCGCGCTTCAGGCCTTCGCAGCCAACGAAACCGTGAACATGGCGATCGTCGGCGTCGGCTCTCGCGGAACCGAGCACGTAAGGCAATATTTGAAACTACCTTCGGCGCGCATCGCGGCGTTGTGCGACGTGGACACCGCGCAGATGGAACGCGTCTCGCAAATCGTCTACGATCAAACTCAAAAGCGTCCCAAGAATTATCAGGATCTTCGCAAGCTTTACGAAGACAAGGATATCGACGCCGTGTCGATCGCCACCCCCAATCATTGGCATGCGCTGGCTACGGTGTGGGCGCTCGAGGCAGGTAAAGACGTCTACTGCGAAAAGCCCGCCTGCTACAACATCTTCGAAGGCCAGCAAATGGTGAAAGCGGCGCGCAAGAATAATCGCATCGTGCAGATAGGCATGCAAGGGCGCAGTGTGGTGCACAAGCGCAAGGCCATCGAGCTGGTGCGGGGCGGAGCAATCGGGAAGGTCTACATGGCGCGCGGTCTATGTTTCAAGCTGCGTCCTTCCATCGGCAAAACGCCGCCCGAAGCTGTACCGGCCGGGCTGAATTGGGACATCTTCCTGGGACCGGCGCCGATGCGGCCTTACACCAAGAACCGGTTTCACTACAACTGGCACTGGTTCTGGGACACCGGCAATGGCGACATCGGCAATCAAGGGATTCACGAGATGGACATCGCGCGCTGGGGACTGAATCGAGCGCTGCCCAAGCGAGTGGTTTCGAGCGGCGGCAAGTACGTGTATGACGACGATCAAGAGACGCCCAACACGCTAATCGCAAGTTTTGATTATGGCGACGCCGAGCTGGTCTTCGAAGTCCGTGGTTTCCCCACTAACGGCGAGGCGACCATCGAGCCCGGCGGGGCGAATTTCATCGGGAATATCTTTTTCGGCGAGCACGGCTACATGTCGCTGGATCACCTCGGCTACCAGACTTTTCTCGGTCCAAAACGAGAGCCCGGCCCATCGGGAAAGGCCGAGCCTGGCGACACCGGTCTGCATATGCAAAACTTCCTGGACGCAGTCAAGAGCCGGCGCAGGGAGGATCTGCATGGCGAGGTACAGGAGGGCGTGACCTCGGCGTCACTGGTGCATCTGGCCAACATCAGCTACCGGCTGGGCCGCCAACTGGCGTACGATCCGGCAACGGAAAGCTTCCCGCACGATACGGAAGCGAACGCCATGCGGACGCGGCCAAAGTATCGCGAGCCGTACGTGTTCCCGAATCTGGGGTAGGCGAAATATGGACTACATCATTGAAGATAACGCCAGGCTGTTCGATGAACTGATCAAGATTCTCTACGAGGAGGATCCGCATTCGCACGCATTCGAGGCTCTAGAGTTAGCGAAAAGCGAATTATGAGCAGCGGTTGACTTCGCTCGGTGATCAGTACAGGGCGAGTGGCGGGAGCGCCTACGCGTGCCGCGTCGGCTCTCATGCCGACGCTTGTTCAGTCGCGAGGTGTCGCGATGAGTCGCGACACGGCACGCAAAAGTGCGTGCGCCACACCTGCTAACGATATCTCTGCGTCAGGACATTTCTTGACAGCAGCGTGCTTATTGGCTCACAAGGTATCGTGACTTGTTCCGCGCATTACGGCTTGAACCCCACGCTCTCCCAAAGCCGGGCGCACTCCAGCACCCTGCCATTCGCGATCACGGTCCTCACTTTGCGGATGTTGCTGATATCGTCCAGAGGATTAGCATCGACGATGATCACATCCGCCCGCTTGCCAACTTCCACGGTACCGCTCTCGCCATCCAGCTTCATCGCGCGAGCCGGCACGATGGTAGCGGCCTGGATCGCCTCCATGGGTGTGAATCCCGCGCGCACGTAGAGCTCGATTTCGCGGTGCAGACTGTGACCGGGCACGCTCTGATCGGTACCGGCGACGATGGGTACGCCGGCGCGATGGAGAGCCCCAACCAAGGAAACCTCCGAATCGAAATAAGCTTCCGCCGCTTGCGCCTCGCTCCCTGGGACACCCGAATTCTCCAGCGCCCCCAGCAGTTCCGGGGACACCTTGTCGATGCCCGGCTCGAACGAAGAGACCGGCGTGTCTCTGGAATGCGCCTCCATTTCGTAAATCACGAGAGTAGGGTCAATGACCGTGCCATGGCTTTTGAGAAACCGGATTACCGCTGCTGCCTCTGGTGTTGAAAGGTCAATCGGCGGCGGCGGACCGCTCCCTGGCGACCGTCGAGGCTGAATCGCGCTGGCCACATACTGAATGTGGTTGATCTGATCCATGCCGGCTTCCACACCTTGCAGGGCGTCCATGCCGGTGGGCACGTGTCCGGTTACCGTCATCCCCAGCCGGTGGGCCTCGGCCGTTATTATGGGCACGATGTCCGGCTTGACAGAACTGTAAATCTTGATCTGCTCGAAGCCCGCATCCTTGTACTTGGCTACGGTCTTCCGAGCCTGTTCCGGAGAATCGGCGCGAAAGATCCCGATCGCCCTGGGGCTATCGCCGTCGATGATGCCGGCGAGCAGCAGCCGGGGACCTAATCCGCGCCCTGAATTGGTCATGTCACGGACGGCAGCGATGAAGTCGAACTCGTTGCCGCAGTCGCGAACGGTGGTCACCCCGGCGGCGAGATAGATCGGCCCCCACTCCACCTGCTCGAAATGCGCGTGCATGTCCCAGAGACCGGGTAGAACCGTTTTTCCAGTGGCGTCGATCATCACCGCGCCGGGCGGGATTTTGACGGCTGACCGAGGCCCCACGGCCGTAATGCGGCCTCCCTCGATCACCACCACGGAGTCGGGAACCGCTGGTTGTCCAGTGGCGCTGATCAGCGTAGCACCTGCAATAGCTACGATCTTCCCTTGGCCAGGATCGACGGCAGCCCGCGATTGCAGGTCCTCGAGCCCGTCTCTCGCGGCAGAGGCGACCAGTTCCGGCAGCGCGCTTTCGTAGCCGTCGCGTATCGCTTCAAAATGATCGAACTCGGCATCGTCGCTGACCAGCGCGACGAGTTGGTTGGCCGAGTCGGTCCAGAGCCACTCGCGACCCCAAATGAGCCCGCGTACGCTATAGCGCTCCAGTTGCTCGAGGGCGCGTCCCGCATGCACCGTATCGCTGCCGCGGCGCTCAATGCTTACTTCGCCACCCGGCAGGGTATTTAGTGGCGATACGCGGCCGTGGGCGTTCCAATAGCGAACCAGCATCATCTGCGCGGCTACGGGGGCGTATCCGGCCATCGTAAAAAACGCGTCCCCGGCCGGAGATTTCCTCGAAGTCTTGCCCTCACGTATCAGAGCCGTGCCGCCCGAGACGTCGACCGTCGTGTCAATGTCGGAAATGCGCGAGGTCTTTCCTTTGATCTCAAAGTGGACGGGCTGAAGGTCTGCGCGAGTTCGCAGAGTCGCGGCCAGCGATACGCGAGTGCCCCGGTCCGTAAAGCCGAACTTAGACTCCATCGTGACCGAATTTCCATCGCGCGTAATGGTGTAGGTTTCCTGTCCGATGGGCTGCTCGAACTTGTGTAACCAGAAGACGCCCGTCTCTACACCGCTCTGGTTTAGAAGGCTCGGTTGGGCAGACCTTGCCGGAACGATCAACAGCAGCGCGATGCAGAAAAGTCCGATCGCAGGCATCGGGGATGGCATGGTCACGCCCGCGCAGCCGTGGTTTCCGATGCGACTTCCGCTACCGCCCGCGCTGCCTCGGCGCACTGCGCGGAGGTGACGTCATAGTGCGTCACTGCCCGAACTTCGCGCGGATTAGATGCTTCATTCATCAGTACACCCCGGGTTTTCAGCCGCTCGCAAAATTCAGCGGCATTTAGCCCCGTGCCGGTGACGTCGAAGATGACGATATTCGTTTGCACGCGCTCGAGCTTGATCTTCAGGCCCGGCAATTTGGCGAATTCACCGGCCAGGAAACGCGCGTTGGCGTGATCTTCGCCCAGCCGGTGCCGCATTTCTTCCAACGCGACCAGTCCGGCTGCGGCCAAAACCCCAACCTGGCGCATCGCCCCGCCCAGGCGTTTTCGATACATCCGGCCACGCTCGATCGCTTCGGCGGAACCCACCAGCATCGAGCCGACCGGCGCGCCCAGGCCTTTCGAAAGGCAGAACATCACAGTATCGGCGGTGGCCGCAAGCTCGTGCACCGGACGATTCAGCGAGCAGGCGGCGTTGAAAATCCGCGCGCCATCCATGTGAACCGGAATGCCCATTTCGTGCGCGTTCCCGCAAATCTCGCGGATCGTTTCCAGCGGATAAACCGTACCGCCGGCCATGTTGTGCGTGTTCTCGATCTCGATCAGACCCGTGGGCGCCCAATGCGGGCTGGGAAGCCGGACCGCGTCGCGGATTTGCTCCCATCGCAGAATTCCATCGCCGGCGTAGACGGTGCGCACCAGGCAGCCCGCGAACCAGGCCGTCATCGACAATTCCCAATCGAGCAGGTGCGCGCGCGATTCGCACACCACCTCCTGACCATGCTGGGTATGGATCTTGACCGCGATCACATTGCCCATGGTCCCGGTGGCAACGAACAGACCGGCTTCCTTGCCGAGCAGCTCGGCGGCGCGCTGCTCCAGGCGATTGACGGTAGGATCTTCGCCGTAAACGTCGTCGCCCACTTCGGCTTCGGCCATGGCGCGGCGCATGGCGGCGGTCGGCTTGGTGACGGTGTCGCTTCGGAGATCGATCATATGGTTATAAATTCTGCAAAAACTTCGTTGGATAGCAGAACGCCGCGGTCGGTCAATCGGAGCCGTTCGCCATCTCTCGCCAGGAGACCTTCGTCGACGAAGCGCTGAATTGGCGCCTCGAACCTGCGCCATTCGTCCGGCCGCGGACGAATTCCTTCGGCTAATCGAAGGCCCACGAAGAACCGCTCCTCGGCCCGATTCGCGGGCGTCGATTCCATGCCAGGCGACTGGCCTCGTTTCCAGCAATCCACATATTCCGCCGCGGATTCGATGTTTTGATACCGGAGGCTGCCGTCGAAGGAATGAGCGTCCGCGCCGAATCCCATATAAGGCTCCAAGCGCCAATATTTCAAATTATGCAGCGATTCGAAGCCGGGCCGCGCGAAATTTGAGATTTCGTAGCGAGGTATTCCCATGCGATCCAGTTCGCTCACGGCGATTTCGTACAGGTCGGCCGTCAATTCATCGGGCGGAACATCCGGCGCGCCATAGCGCTTTCCGTTCAACAAGACCTCGTGGCCCAACCGGCTATCGTCATCGATTTCGAGCATGTAAACCGAGACGTGAGGAGGCGCCAGCTTCTCGATCCACTCTAGCGATTCTTTCCACGAGGCCATCGTTTGGCCGGGCAGGCCCGCGATCAGATCGATATTGAAATTAGCCACGCCAGCCTCGCGCAGCACTGCTACTTCCTGCGCGACAATACCGGCGGTGTGCTTCCGTCCGGTGCGCGCCAGCTCCCGTTGAACGAAGGACTGGACACCCAGGCTCACGCGATTCAGACCGGCTCGTGCCCACGCAGCCGCCCGCTCTTCCGTTATCGTCCCGGGAGCAACTTCAATGGCCGCCTCTCGCCAAGGCGTGCCAGGCACGGCCGATAAAATCCGTGCCAGATTGTCCAGCTCCATCCGGCTGGGTGTGCCGCCGCCGATATAAACGGTCTCCGGCCGCCAAGGCCAGTCGACGACAGCAATCTCGACCGACAGCGCTTCTAAGTATTGCCGCTCGAGCCCCTCCGGAAAGACTCCCGAGGCGAAGTTACAATAAGTACACTTTTGCGCGCAGAAAGGATAGGAAAGATAAACACCCGCCATTTATAGAGAGACTTCTTCCCCAAGTTGCTTGGTGATGGCGTCCTGTATCAACTCGGTCAGGGTTTGGCCCGTGCCCGGAAGTACGAAAGTGCCTTCAACGGCGTCCCAATCGAGCTTATAACTCTTCGATTGCGCCGAAACCCAGATCTGGTGAACCGGCGAGTTGGGACTGACCACAAATTTGGCCGGCGGTTCCTCAAACTCGATGGCCAAGGCGCCGGAATTGAAGTCCACGTCGAATTCGGCGTCGTCGGAAGCCGCTGCCAGCTTCTTATAGAGCGCATTCAGCGATTCATCTGATCGCTTTTTGAACTCTTGATCGTCCATAAAAGAGATGACTCGAACCTTGATTCTAGCCGAAATGGAAGATGTGCAATCGCTTCCGGGTCGCTTCCCGCTCATTTCGCAACTTTGGGCCGGGCGCGATCATCTGCTAATCTTGAACGGTTGCTGACCATGGAGACAGCCTGTATACGCTACACCGAGATCCCTCACACCACGCGGCTGTTTTCCGACTTTCAATACCATTTCGATCGAGTTGGCCGGTATTACGCCCATCCTCCCGGTGATCCAGCTTCGTACGCCGACGTGGCTCGCCAGATGCAATATCCAGAGGAGCGCCGGGCAGCCTTAGTGGCCGCGCTTCGCACCCGCAATCCGGGGAGCGCTTCGCTCGATCTGCTGGCGCGTCCGGGAACGGTAGCCGTGGTAACCGGACAGCAGGTCGGTCTCTTTTCCGGCCCAGCCTATACGATTTACAAGGCGCTCACCGCCGCCCGCCTGGCAGCCCAGCTGAACGCCCAGGGAATCCCCGCAGTCCCGGTCTTTTGGCTGGCTACCGAGGATCACGATTTCGCCGAGGTGAATCACACCTTCGTTTTTGATGCGAGCCATCGGCCGATTCCGTTGAGCGTGAACGGCTCCGGCGGGGCCGCCGCCGAACGGCCGGTGGGCAGAATTGCCATCGCCGAACCGCCGATCGGCCAATTGCGCGAAGCTCTGGCCGGGCTTCCATACAGCGCAGAGGTAGTCGACATGGTTGCGGAGTCCTACCGTCCGGGAAGTACTTTTGGCGCGGCATTTCAGGCTTTGCTCCAGCGGCTGCTTTCGAAGCAAGACCTGCTGTTTGTCGATCCACTGGATGAATCCATACGCCGGATGGCGGCGCCCTTGCTGCGCGACGCGCTACGCGACAGCGAACAATTGCAATCGAAGCTGCTCCAGCGGAACAAGGATCTGGAGGCGGCCGGTTATCACGCCCAGGTGCATGTGGAGGCGAAAACATCCCTGGTGTTTTTGCTCGAAGGAGAGCGCCGGATTACGCTACGCCGCCAGAATGGCGACTATGCGTCCAAGGATCGCCGCTATTCGGTTTCAGAACTGCTCGACCGCGCGGCGCAGCTTTCGCCCAACGCGCTGCTGCGGCCTGTGGTTCAGGATTACGTGCTGCCGACCGTGGCGTACGTCGGCGGACCGGCGGAGCTGGCCTACATGGCTCAATCGCAAGTGCTCTACGAGGATCTGCTGAGGCGCATGCCGGTGATGCTTTCGCGCGCCGCTTTTACGGTGCTAGACGCGCGCACCGCCAAATTGATCGACCGTTATGGGCTCGCGCTGCCCAGCTTTTTTCACGGCGACGAGGTGGTTCGCGACGCGATTGCGGCGCAACTGGTACCCACCGCCCTGGTGCGCGAATTCGATGAGACCCAGCGGGCGATGTCGGAATCCTTAGGCCGGCTGCGCGACGACCTGGTTTCGTTTGACGCTTCCCTCGCGGCTGCCGCCGATAAGAGCCGGGCTAAAATGCTCTATCAGCTTTCGAAAATCGAGCGCAAAACCGCGCGCGAAGCCCTAAAACGCAACCAGCGCGCCGGCGAAGAAGCCAGCTTCATGACGAATTTGATATTCCCCGAGAAGCATCTGCAGGAACGCTTGTATTCGATTCTGCCTTTTGTCGCTCAACATGGCCTAGGGCTCATTGACACGCTTTACGAGCACGTGAACCTGGATTGCCCCGACCACAAAGTTCTGGTCGCTTGAGACCACCGATAAGATCAAACATTCATGAGAGTCAATCACGTTAAGAAGGCGCTGGCCGAGGGCAAGCTACAGCTCGGCACTGGATTTGCACAACTCCGTTCGCAGGATGTAGTGCGCATCCTGGCTCAGGCGGGATTCCACTGGGCGTTCATCGATACCGAGCACGGCGGCTTCGATCTCGAGACCGTGCAGGACCTCTGCCGCATAGCGGTACTGGTGGGCCTGTGCCCGGTGGTGCGTGTCGCCGATATGCAGTATTCGCTGGTGGCGCGGGCGCTCGACTGCGGCGCGCAAGGGATTCTTTTTCCGCGCGTCGAGTCTCCCGAGCTGCTCGAAAAAGCTGTGAGCTGGACCCGTTTTCCGCCCGCGGGCGTCCGCGGATTCGGGCTGGTTCCGCTGCATGTCGATAACGAGAAGGCCACCATTCCCGAGATCATCGAGCACGTCAATGCCAACACACTGGTGGCATTTCAAATCGAGACCCAGCGCGGGGTGGACGCTCGCGACGAACTGATCCCGGTGCCGGGGATCGATGCCGTCTTTATCGGACCCGCCGATCTATCGATCTCGATGGGAATCGGCGGCGATTTCCTGCATGCCAGGATGGTGGACGCCGTCGACAAGGTCCACGAAAGCTGCGTGAAGCACAAAGTTGCTTCCGGATCGCATTCGCGAGGGATTCAGCAGGCCAAGTTCCTGATCGATCGAGGACTGCGGTTTATCGGCTGCAGCAACGATACTTCGATGCTGTTCGACCGGGCCTCGGAAATCATCGCCGCAATCACTTCGCGGCAGGACCCACCCACAACTCATTGAGTTCGGCAATCCGGAGTTCTACCGCCATTGCGAAAGATTCCACTTCTTCCGGCGTATATTGCGCAGCCCGGAAGGCGTCGCGAATCTGGTCCCGCGAAAGTTTAGCGAGCAGTTGCCCAGTCCACTTGGCGTCCGCTTTCGGGATATTCCGGCCGATCCACTCCATGTTGACCCGGCTGACAAACTCAGGCGCGTTAAAGGCAATAAAAAGCGCAGGACGGTGAGGATCCTCAAAATCTACAAAATTGCCTGCCCTCTCGGCTCCTTTCCGGATGAAGGTGGAGTGAACATACGCATCGAGGTTCCCCTTTCCCTTATCGCTGGCTATGAAGTTCGTAGTCCCAAAGCTGGATCCTAAATCGCTCACCAAGTAGACCAGTTGAGGGCTTTCGCCGGCGCCAGAACGTTTTTCCCGGTAGATGGAATTGTTCTCGTCCTTCAGATCCCAATTGTTGATAACCGCCATCATCACGCGCAGCCCGTTCAGCTCACGCGTACCGGTGAAAGGGTTGTGGCGCCATTCCCATCTTCCAATTTTCTTCTCGCCTTCCGAGTATCTTTTGAGCCGCACATTCTTTATGGAGCCGTCCGGCTGGACGAGCGAGTTACCCCGATGGAGGTGCGCTGGCATCCCGGTTGCGCGAAACTCCGGAAGAAAATAGTCTTCGTTGGTAAAATAGCCGATCGCCCACACCAGGCGGGACGCGACGGTTTCCGGTTTTGCCTCCGCTCCGAGTTTGACCTTCCATTTCACTCCGTCCTGATCTCGAACGTCGAACTTCGGGTTGGAACCGTCCAGGTCTTCCTTTTCGAACTTGAAGGGAGGGTGAGGCTCGTGTTCCTTGCCGCCAGGGCCTTCCAAAAGGTCACGCGAAGCGATATCGCCCGGCTCTCGCCAAAGGAGGGGAGCCGCAGTCTCCGAACTTACTCCTTTGTCGGTCGCTGCTTTGGACCGGTCATGGGGGGACGCCCCAATCGACAATCCGCCTAGGGCAACTACGCCCAGTAGGGCCAAGAATTTCTTCTTATCGAACATGTACGTCCTTCCGACTCAAATGACCAATTGTTCGGTCACACCGAAGGCGCGGAAGCAGGAATAATATTCCTGATCGAGCCCTTTCTGCAGCCTTTGTCGATCGCTAATCGCATGAGTCCATTGATTCCCGACTAGCCTCATCGGAGAAATGCATGTGAGCTGCCATATCATGGAGCGGTGGGACTCTTGCAGGCCCCCTAGGATGGCCCCGGTAAAATTACCGTCGCTTGGCCCTAGAGTGCTATAATCGAGCCAAATCCGATAACCTGCCGCCTTCGCCGGACTCAACGGTCGCGTTGCCGACCCGCTGGAAACAATAAAAGAGTGAACATGGAGCCGGACGTTCATGTCGGCAACTAACCTTTAAGGCAAAGAAATCTAAGCCAGTCGTCAGCCCGCAAGCCGCCGATCCGGCACCTGGGCGCGTTGCTCACGGTTTTCCCATTGTCGGCATTGGCGCTTCCGCCGGAGGGCTGGCGGCGTTTGAAGCCTTTTTTTCCGCGATGCCCGCCGAGGATTCCGGGATGGCCTTTGTCCTGGTGCAGCATCTGGCCCCCGACCACGAGAGTATTCTTGTCGAACTGATCCACCGCCATACCCGGATGCAAGTTCGCGAGGTTACTCAAGGCATGGCGGTCCAGCCTAACTGCGTCTATGTCATCCCGCCCGGCAGAAACATGGCCCTTCTCAACGCCACGCTACAGTTACTGGAAACTAGCGGACCACGCAGCCAGCATCTGTCGATTGACTTTTTCTTCCGTTCGCTGGCTGAGGACCAGCACGAGTGCGCCATCTGTATCGTGCTCTCCGGCACAGGTAGTGACGGTACCATGGGGGCGCGGGCTGTCAAGGGCGCTGGCGGCATGGCAATGGTGCAGGACCCGGCATCCACCGAATACGATGGTATGCCGCGTAGCCTCATTAACACCGGTCTGGCGGACTATGTGCTCCGGCCGGCCGAGATGCCAGCCCAGCTCATCAACTACGTCGCACATTCCTTTGGAAAACTATCCCGTCCGATTCCTGCGCCGGCCGCCGACGGCGAAGCCCCGCTGGCCACGATCTTCCGTCTGATACAATCCCAAACCGGTCACGACTTTTCCCAGTACAAGCTGAACACCATCGACCGCTGTGTCCATCGGCGCATGGCGGTCCATCAGATCCAGGAATTGGACGAGTATTCCCGTTATTTGGAGCAGTGTCCAGCCGATGTAGAGGCGCTCTTTCACGATCTCCTGATCGGCGTCACCAGCTTCTTCCGCGACGCGGAAGCATTCGAGGCGCTCGAGAAACAAGTCGTTCCACGGCTCTTTGCCGGCAAGGCTGCCGGCTCATTGATTCGAGTCTGGGCACCTGGCTGTTCCAGCGGCGAGGAAGCCTTTTCCATTGCCATTTTGCTCCAGGAGCGATCAGAGGCGCTGAAGCAGAGTTTCAAGCTCCAGGTGTTCGCCACCGACATCGATCGCGCCGTCATCGAACGGGCCCGCGCCGGTCTCTACCCAGCCAGCATTGCCGCCGACATCTCGCCGGAACGACTAGCGCGATTCTTCGTCAAGGAGCCCGACGGCACGTCCTTTCGCATCAGTAAAAGCATTCGCGACCTGGTGATCTTTTCAGAACAGGACCTGATCAAAGACCCGCCGTTCTCCAAACTCGACCTGATAAGTTGTCGCAACTTATTGATATATATGGGAGGAGAGCTACAGAAAAAGCTGATGCCCCTATTCCACTATGCGTTGAACCAGGGCGGGATGCTCTTTCTGGGCTCGTCGGAGACGGTAGGCGATTTCGGCGACCTCTTTGCCACGGAGGATCGCAAGTTCAAACTGTATGTGCGCAAAGAAGTCGCTTACACTGTACACCACCGGGAGTTTATCCCACCGCACTTGGGAGAACGATCCGGCTCGATGCCCCTCGGAAAGACGCCTCCTAAAGGCAGCACGCCTTCGGTGCGCGAGATGACCGAACGGGCAATGCTGCAACAATTTGCGCCGGCAGGCGCGCTCGTCAACGACCGGGGCGACATCCTTTACCTTCACGGCCGCACCGGCCGTTTTCTGGAGCCCTCCCAAGGAGAGGCCGCCATGAACATCCTGAAGATGGCGCGCGAAGGACTGCGGCCGGCATTGACAACCACGCTTCACCAAGCGGTGGCGAACAAAGAGCCAGCGCATGTGGCCGACGTCCGGGTCAAAAGCAACGGCGATCTCACGACTGTCGACCTGACGGTCCAGCCGGTGGCCGCAGTTCCGGGCGCGGCCGTGGGGCCCAAACTGTTCCTGGTTGTTTTCGATGGAGTTCCAGCCAGGGAAACGGAACAGCGCAAGGAGAGCGCCGTTGCGGATACAGCCGAAGGCGGCGCGGATGACGCCACGGATGTCGAAAAGCGCATTGCGATGCTCGAGAAGGAACTGCGAATCAGTGAGGAATATATCCAGTTCGTCAACGAAGACCAGCAGTCTACCAACGAAGCGCTTAAATCCTCCAATGAGGAAATGCAATCCATGAACGAGGAACTCCAAGCCGCCAACGAGGAACTCGAGACTTCGAGGGAGGAATTGCAGTCGGTCAACGAGGAGCTGGCCACGGTCAATGCCGAACTGCAAACCAAGCTGACCGATCTATCGCGGTCCAACAGCGACATGATGAACCTGCTGGCCGGCACCGGCATCGGGACCATCTTTGTGGACCAGCAGATGCGCATCCGGCAGTTTACGCCCGCGGTCACCAACGCGATTAATCTGATCCCGACTGATGTCGGGCGGCCGGTCGGCCACATCGTCTCCAATCTAGTGGCGTATGACCAACTCGTGGCCGACCTGCAGGAGGTGTTGAACACCCTGACGCCCAAAGAGGTTGCAGTCCAGACCCAAGCGGGCCAGTGGTACCTGATGCGCATGCGGCCCTATCGGACAGTCGAAAACGCGGTTGATGGCGCCGTGATCACGTTCACGGACATCACCGAGATAATGAAGGCGCGGGCGGAGCGGCGTGATTCCGAGGCCCTGCGCCGGCTTGCAGTCGTGGTGCGGGACGCGAGCGATGCCATCACAGTGGAGGATTTCGAGGGCCGCATTCTGGCTGGAATCCGGCCGCGCAAAGGATATACGGTTGGAACGAGGCCGAGGCGTTGACCATGAACATTCGCGAACTGATCCCGGAGAACGAGCGGGAAAAAAGATCGGGCAGGATCCGGCAACTAAGCCATGGTGAGGTTCTGGAGCCATACCGTATGCAACGGATCGCCAAGGATGGCCGAATCGTGGAGGCCCGGGTGACCTCCACAGCCTTGTTGAATGAGGCGGGGAAGGTGTATGCCGTTACAACGACGGAGCGGGAGATCCAAATGAAAAAGGCCATCGTGTGACCGGGAAAGCGGCCGGTGCGGGCCCTGGCGTCGAAGCTTCCCTAGCGTCGACAAGCTCGCTGCAATCGGACTCGCCACAAGCTCTGCGGGAACGGGCCGAGGCGATAATACACGAAGAATCCGCCCGAGCGCGGGCAAACGGGACGCTTACACCCGAAGGATTCGAGCGTGCCGTGCAGGAACTGCGAGTGCATCAGATTGAGCTGGAGATCCAGAACGAGGAATTGCGCCGCACCCAGGCGGAACTGGAAGCCTCTCGGGCGCGGTACTTCGACCTTTATGATCTCGCGCCAGTCGGCTATTTCACGCTCAACGAACAAGGGCTGATTCTGAAAGCCAATCTAACCGCCACGAGACTGTTGGGCGTGACGAGAGATGCTTTGGTGAAGCATCCCTTAACCCGCTTTGTCTTCCCCGCGGATCAAGACACCAACTATCTGAACTTCAAACAGCTCATTGAAACGGGCGGCCCGCAGGCGTGGGAGATGCGGCTGGTCAGAAAGAACGCCGCGCCTATCTGGACACGGGTGGAGGCAACCAAGGTGTGGGAGGTCGGCGCTTCTGTGTGCCGCGTGGTGGTAAGCGACATCACCGAGCCAAACCGCGTGCGACAGGAGCTGCTCGAGGCCCACCGCCGGACCACTACCATCCTGGAGAGTATCTCCGACGGTTTCACGACTTTAGACCGGGAATGGAGCTATACGTATGTAAATCCAGCGGCGGCGAAGATGATACGCAAAAAACCCGAAGAACTGCTGGGCAGGAGTCTCTGGGAGCAGTGGCCGCACGCTGAATCACCTTTCGGCGTCGCCTTCCGACGTGCCGTCGCCGAGAACATCCCCGTCCAGGTCGAGGCGTTCTATCCCGAGCCCCTCAACGCATGGTTCGAAGTCCGCTGCTATCCTTCGCCTGACGGGCCCTCGCTGTTCTTTAGGGACGTCACGCAACGCCGGCGTTTGGAAGAGGCTCGAGAGGAGAGTGTTCGCGCATTGGCGACGGCACTTACAGAAAAGACAGTCCTGCTCAAAGAGGTTCACCATCGCGTCAAGAATAACCTCGCCGTGATTTCAAGCCTGCTGAGCATGGGAGCGGATACGACCCTGAGTATTGAGGCAAAGGCGGCGCTGGGCGAGAGTCAGCGGCGTGTGCACTCCATGACGCTCGTCCATGAGATCCTATACGGAAGTTCTCATCTCGATCGTATAAACTTCTCAGATTATGCGCGACAACTCGCCGCTGGGCTGGTCTCCGCGCTGGTCACCGATCCGCGCCGCATTTCGCTAGAGATCGACGTCGATCCGATCGAGATCGGCATCGAACGAGCCGTGCCCTGCGCTTTGATTATCAACGAGCTGCTATCGAATGCCTTCAAGTATGCGTTCCCCGACGGACGCCGTGGCAAGGTTCGCGTCTCCCTTCATGAGCCCCAGGCTGGATTTCTGGAGCTTTGGATCGAAGACGATGGAATCGGGTTACCGGCTGGCCGCCTCACCGAGCCAAATAGAAAATCCCTCGGCTTACGGATCGTCCGAATCCTAACCAAACAACTGGATGGATCGATCGAACAGCAGGCGGGCCCCGGCACACGCATTTTGCTTCGTTTCATGCGCGTCAGTGCCAACCACAACAATGGATAGTGTTCGAGCCTTGGTCTTTCCAACACGCCGGATTCGGTGCAAAACCACTACGAGAATCACTACAGTGCGGCTACTTGGAATCTACGGTAAGCTCAAAAGAGTCAGGGCCTTGCTGGAGTGGCGGAACTGGCAGACGCACGGGACTCAAAATCCCGCGCCCTTCATTGGGCATGTGGGTTCGACCCCCACCTCCAGCACCAAACCCAACAATTACTTTCCCGCGGCGGCGGCACGGTCATTCTTATAGACGACGCCGTTCTTCATTACAAATATGACGCTCTGAACGGCCTTGATATCGGCGATCGGATTGCCGGGTACGGCCACGATATCGGCGGCCATCCCCGGCTTGAGAGCGCCGAGCTTGTCCTGAAGGCCGAGCAACTGCGCCGCCGAGGAGGTCCCGCTCGCCGAAAGCGGAGCCGGTGACCAGACCATCATGGACATAGCCGGGCACGTCTCGCGTCAGATGCTGGCGCGCTACTCCCACATTCGGATGGAAGCCAAGCGGAAGGCGCTGGAAGGCATCATAAAGAGGCCAGTGGCAGCGCCGGAACCCCGGCGGGATCTTATAGCGGATGGGAAAGGTGGCAGCGCGCAGCCACTTCAGTAATACAATCTCCACGACGGTGAGGATGAACGGCTGGGTCAGAAGCGGGATTACGGTCATGAAGCGGTAAGCCGAACTTAACAGTAGCGGGCAAGGGGCGTTGCGGGGTCTCCCCGCTGGGATGGGTCGCGGAAGGCGAAGACTGGAGCGAGGGAAGGGGCACCTTCCCAAACGTCCTTAAGAGCAAGGCTTTTTTTGAAACGAAAGAATCTTCTAACGGGTTAGGTGCCGAGCTTTTGAGCAAAGCACTTCAACAGGGTCGCGGTGAGGTCATCACCGCTCAGAGGAAACATTGATTCGCAGCGGTACGGAAAATACCCGTACTTCTCCAGAGAACGAATGGGGGTAAAAGCGTAAAAGATGATGCCCGCGCGTTCAAGTTTCCCTAACGAATAGCGTCTTGTCTGTGCGCGATTTTGTGAATCTCAGATTGCAAATACGCGTGCCCGAGTTCGTAATGGGAAACCTCGGGGATGCTGCTCGGGTCGCCAGAATTCAGAAGACGTGAAACCGACACGGCGATCAAGTTCAGACCGGCTTTGCAAGCCTCCAGCTGATGGATGGCCTTTCTAATGTTCTTTTCCAACCCTGACGCAGAGAACGGGCGCTTGCATTGAATGGCCACTTGTAGACCTGCAAACTCCACCTGCACGTCCGGGCCTTTGTCGAATGAAGGGCGAAAGCCAGCACCGGCAACGCGGCCACCGATAATCAGCTCGAACATAAAATTGCGCCCGTCACTGTTGTTGGCGTTTTCGAGGAAAACATCGGCTGGCCCGTTGAGCGCCTGTTTGATGGGGGCCAGTGCCGCATCGTCACCGAGACTGGCTCTGAGAGCTTCCACCGCTCGCACGAATTCGTCGGCGTCCACGTAGCTCCAGAAGATTTCGCGGGCTTCGGCATACTGAATAGTGGCCTCTAGGGCTTCCATACCTCCGCGCGCCTGAACGTCTATCATTCGTCTGATGTTCTGGCCGTAAACACGCACACGGTCAACGTTGGTGAACCCTTGGTCGTTCAGCCAATGGCTGATGTCGTCGAGGCGCGACAGAGCGTCGTTGAAGTCGTACCTCTCAACCTCAGTAGGCATTTGTTCAATATTTTACCCCTCGGTCGAACAGGGAGCGCCGTTTGCATGATGTCGGGAGAAAAGGAATTCAGAACTCACTTTTGTATGATCTGGACCAGACGTTTCTTGAGGGTACTTCCGAGAGCTTCGATTGACTTCTGCGCCGCGACATAAGGTTGTAGAAATTTCGTTCCGTCGATATCGCCGTCAGAGTACGCGTGTTTGTGCGCCGTTGCAATCCGGTTGAGCGCAGTACGAGCTTCGATTACATTGTCGTAATCAATGCGCAACGCCGGAAAATCGAGATCTATCAAAAGCTCTATTCGGCTGAAGTCGTAAGGGGCCTCTCCTTTTTTGATCATGATGTCCATATATTGGTTATATGTGAGTTTGCCCTGCATGACGAAACTTAAGTTGAGATAATTGTCAGCAAGTCCATTGAGCCATTTGTCGATCATTCCATATAGTTCCTCGCCGCGCTCACGTAGCTTCTGGGTTTGCACACCAGCCGCTTGATGGCCTCCGACGACATCGCCATACACATTGACGTTGGTACCGATTCCAAAATTCACACCACCACTCTGTAAGGATGCAGGAGACGTTTTTGGCTGCGTGCCCCCCTTCACCTGTTGAACATAAGCGTAGAGTGCGTCACGAGCAGCTACTACCTCCCGAAACGTAAAGTTCTTGTGCTGGCTGGTTCTGGAGTCGTACAGGCTATGATGCTCCATGCAAAGATATGCCAAGTTCGGTTCCGATCCATTTGATGGATCCTGATCCAAGTGCGCGATCTGACCGAGCTTAACGTCGAAATCCTGATTCACATGAAAGCAGAGACAGCAGCGCCGGGCACTCTTGAGAAGAACCTGGCTCTCAACGGCAGGGTCAGTACGCGTTCTTTCGGACATCTTGAGATTCCGAATCCATTTTAACGCAGACTCCTCCAAACATTTCCTTCCCGTTCTGTACTAACGTGTGATAAAGGACACTATCACAGTATGCCGTACCGCGCCCTTTCTTCACTCATTCCCACCGCAGATGAATTACTCGCCATGGACATGGAGTCTCTCGGCCCCATCTTCCTCACACACCTGAAGAGCTACGAAGGCGTATCGGGGAACACGGTTTTCCAGAACGGGAAGCTTCATTTGGGTAACCTTCTCAAAGAGTATGAGACGCAGGGATATGGCCCATCGCGGCGGCCGCTGGAATACGGCAACCGCCAGCCTGAGGTAAACAAAGCCGTCAAGGAGGCATGGGCCTGGCTTGGAAAAGAAGGTTTCTTAACTCCAGAAGGACACGATTGGTGGTCGATTTCCAGGAAAGGCGAGAAACTTTTGCAACAGTATGCCCGCGAAGAGCAATGGGAGAAACTTGGCGTTGATGTAGTGAAGCAAGACCTGATGAACGGAGGAGGAGTTCGCTTCGTGGGCGGCCCCCCAGAAAATCGTGAAGCAGCCTTGGCGTGGGTGCGGAGGAAGGAAAACAAGCCGCCAGTAAAGCCCGGCGTGGCAGGCGAGTGGGTCTTGATTGCCGATAGTCGGCTAGATGAATTAAGAGCCCTCACGTCTTCGCAATTCGATTTCAGAAAACTCATCCGGTTATGCGAGGAACTGAACATGGCCTCTCGTGAAGAGTGCCATTTCGCTACTGGTATGCTCACGCGGGGACTGCTCGACCACGTGCCGCCGCTTTTCGGAGTGAAGTCGTTTAGCGAGGTAGCCAACAACTATGTGGGCGGGAGCAAATCATTCAAAGATACGATGCTGCATCTTGATACGGCAGCCAAGAAAATTGCTGACGGGCTGTTACACACGCAGATACGCAAAAGCGAAACTTTACCCACCGCCCAGCAGGTGAACTTTGCGCCAGCCCTCGATCTGTTGCTCGGAGAAATTATACGGATAACGTAAATGAGTGAGAGCGTGGCGACTGAAATCATTCCCTTCAAAGAACCTCGCGGGCTCTGGCGGGCCTGGCCGCGAAGCTCCCCGCCGTGTTTCTGCCGGATGAGAAGGCGGCGGAACAGTTCTTCTGTTTCTTCACGGCGAACGCAGGAAATTGTTTTCGAGTTACTACACTTTCCACTACATTGCGGCCAAAGCGCGCAGCGCATCTGTTGAGAGCAAAGCCGCTAGGGCTAAACAGCAGGAATGGCTGTTAACCGAAGGGTTGTAGGTTCAAGTCCTACCTGAGGAGCCAAACAAACGATGGGAAAGGGCTCTACGCCAACAACGGGGCAAACCCCGATTACTTTCCCGCGGCGGCACGCTCATTCTTATAGACGACGCCGTTCTTCATTACAAATATGACGCTTTGAACGGCCTTGATATCGGCGATCGGATTACCAGGCACCGCCACGATATCGGCAGCCATCCCCGGCTTAATAGCGCCGAGCTTGTCCTGAAGGCCGAGCAACTGCGCCGCCGTGGAGGTCCCCGCCCGGAGCGATTGCGCGGGAGTCATCCCGTCGGCCGCCATCAGCACGAACTCGACGGCATTGTCGCCGTGCGGATAAACAGCGGCGTCGGTCCCGAGCGCGATTTTCACTCCGAGCGATAGCGCGAGCTTCACCATGGTGTCCTGCTGCTTCACCGCGCGCTCGGCCTTGGCCTGGACGAGAGGCGGAAATTTTGATTCCGCGAGGCCGATCCGCGTGGCCAGCGTCGGCACCAGGAACACGTTTCTGTCGTGCATCATGCGCAGCGCTTCCTCGTCCAGGAAGGTGCCGTGCTCGATCGAGTCGATACCCGCGCGAATCGCACGCTTGGCTGCTTCGGCGCCGTGTGCATGGGCCGCGGTCTTGCGACGCAAAGCGTGCGCTTCCTCGACCAGCGCATCCAACTCAGCCTGCGACAACTGCGGAGCGTCCACATCGTCGGTCGGTGAAAGAACGCCGCCGCTCGCACAGGTTTTGATTATGTCCGCGCCATATTTAATGTTGAAGCGGACGGCATAGCGCGCCTCGTCCGGCGAATTAATCACGCCGTTCTCCGGCCTGCTTTCGTGATTCAAGATCCCGAAGCGGAAGCCGGCTCCATCGTCGCAGTGTCCTCCGGTAGAGCCAAGAGCGTGGACCGAGACCAGCATTCTCGGGCCCGGCACCACGTTCGCATCGATCGCATTACGAAGGCCTACGTCAAGGAAATCGCTCGACCCCAGATCGCGGACCGTGGTGAATCCAGCCATGAGCGTCTTGCGCGCGTTGACGGTCGCGCGGATTGCCACCTCAGAAACCGGGCGCTCCAGACCCAGCAGCCGCGCTCCCGCGTAGTCGGGATTGAAGTCGCCGGTAAGATGCGTGTGCGCGTCGATGAAGCCAGGCAGCAGCGTCGCGTCACCGAGATCGATTACGGCGCCGCCTGACGGAACGGCACGGCTGCCCACGGACTGAATCATTCCGTTCGAGACGACGATCACTCCCGGTTCGAGCAGCGTGTCGCTGGTTCCATCGAAGAGCCTTGCGGCGCGGAGTACATAAGTATTCGATTGCCCGAGCAGCGTCAGAGCCGTAACGATGAGAGCCAGCATCAGCTTCATAACAGGTCATCGTAACAGAGCGCAATATCCCGGGGCTCTTCTTGAACCGGCTGTCGACCGTTAGGCCTTGAGAAGCGTCTGCACGTACCCAGGCTTCAGAGGCAGGCGCCGGGCAATCTTCCCCGTGGCGTCAAAGAGCGCCGCTGCGATGGCGGGCGCTGCCAGAGCATTCGCGGCTTCCGATCCGCCGCCGTAGCTGCCAACTTCCGGCCGGTGGATGAGCACGACTTTGATCTCGGGAATATCGGCCATCTTGAGGATTGGGTAGGTGCTCCAATCCCTGATCGTGATCCCGCTCTCGTCGAAAGTTGCCTCTTCGAGCAGCGCGTGGCTGATCCCCATCACCGCCCCGCCTTCAACCTGCCGCTTCAACTGCATCGGGTTTACGACGATGCCTGGCTCTACCGCGATGGTGTACTTTTCGACCGCGATCACGCCCGTGCTGGGAGTGACGGCGATCTCGCAGGTACACGCCCAGTAGGTTCCTGAGCGGAACATCATCGAGACGCCCCGGCCGCGCACTGGCTTGTCGCCGGCGGACAACGGATTGGCACGCGGCGACGAGCGCGTCTCCCATCCTGACGCGTCGCGGACCGCCTTGAGCACGCCGATCACACGCTCTTCGGTGGCGTGGTCAATGCGAAACTGGATGGCGTCGATGCCGGCCAGCGCCGCCGCCTCGCTGATGGCCAGCTCGCGCGGGAAATTCTGCTGGAACTGTCCCGGCGTTCGCATGCTGTGATCGCGCATTCCGATTGCGAGCGGCGATGCTTTCTGACCCACTTGGAACGTCCCGTGGCCGCGCTCCATCAGAATCGCGACGCCGTCATACACCCAGGGATCGGAAAGATCGTTGACCGTCGAGCCGACCGACTCATCTTTCTCGTTGGGAGCCGCCATCGTGGGCAGACCGGCAAGTATCGCGCCCACCGGCCGGTCGTCCTGCATCGCGGGCATGTAGTGGTCCACTTGATACGCGAGCATCTTGCCGTGTGCGTCCAATCCGATTTCGACATCCGAATACGCAGCCGGAGATTGCGTCGACCACTGGAAATCCTCGGGCCGCATCCACTGCACGCGCACGGGCCGGCCAACGGCCTTCGACAGGATGACCGCTTCGTCTTCGGCGCCGGCGTTTCCGCCGTTCGATCTTCCGTAATGGCCGGCCCCCGCGTAAGTGCGCACCACGATGTGATCCTCGGAAGCGCCCAGCATTTGTGCTATTTCGCCGCGAAGGGCCTGGGGGTTCTGGTTGTGCGTGTAGATGTGTACTGTTCCGTCGGGGCGAGCATCGGCCAGAGCCATGGTCGGTCCGATGGGCGCATGCTTCATGAAGGGAAACTCGTACGTGGCTGAGAACTTCTTAGCAGCCTTGGCCAGCGCGGGCGCGGCGTCGCCTCTGGTTTTGTCGCTCTTTGCGACCTTGGTCGTTTTCCAGTCCGCGCCTTCCCTGAGGTACTTGTACAGGTTTGCGTTGCCTGGCAAACCTTTCCAGTCTGTCCATTTCGTGGCGGCGGCCACTTGCTGCGCAGCGCGGATAGCTTCCCACTCCGTTGGCGCAACTACTCCGACCAGGTTGCCTTTCACGACGACCTGCGTATTGGGAAAGCGGGTCTTGTCCAATTCACCGGCGGATACCAGCGTGGAGCCAAGCGTCTTGGGATGCACCATGCGCGCGTGCAGCATGCCGGGCAGCCTTACGTCGGTCGCCCATGTCTCACGGGCGCTCACTTTGGACGCGATGACGGTGTTCCGGTAAGACTTGCCAATAATGGTGTACTCACTGACTGGCTTCATGGGCGGGTTGCCAGTCACCGTCAATCCACCAATGCTGGTCAGGCTTCCCGACACGGGGATCGTAAGCTTCAACTGCTGTCCCTTCACGAGCTCCCCATACGACAGGCTCTTGCCGCCGCCCGAAACTATGGCGTCCTTCACGGATAGCTTGCTTTTCGGAACGCCGAGCCGTTTCGACGCCAGATCGAGCAGGGCCTGATACGTGTAGGCGGCGGCTTTACGCACGTTGGGCGTTCCGCGGCCCAGAAAATCGAAGGCGCCGCTGCCGTCCGGCGTGCGGTCGGTGTCACCCATCACTACAGTGGTAATGGCCTCGAAAGGCACGTTCAGCTCTTCGGCCACAATCTGCCGGTATGCCGTAAACGTAGTGCCCTGGCCGAAGTCGCTCTTACCCGTGCGAATGAGGATCGTGTTGTCGGGATGAATCTCAATCCACGAACTGGGCAACGTGGCATCCAACGTGTTTTTGGAGCCGGCCGTCTTGGTGGATGTCTGCTGGGCAATGGCGGGAACAACGCCGAACCCGACGAACAGGGCGCCGCCCGCTTTGACCAACTGACGCCGCGTCAGCTTGGCGCCAAAAACATTGACTGGTTTTTCTTTTGTGATGGCCATTTCTTAGCTCGCCTTCCCCATTACTGTGGCAGCACGCTGCACGGCTTCGATGATAGCGGTGTAGCTTCCGCAACGGCACAAATGCGCCGAAGGACCTGACGTCGTGAAAGCCTCTTTGATTTGCGCGACTGTGGGCGTGGCGACGCGCTCGAGTAATTCGGTGGCCTTGATCATCATGCCGTTCTGGCAGAAGCCGCACAGAGGCGTCTGCTCCTCGATCCAGGCCTGCTGAACGGGATGAAGCGTCTTTTCGGCTTCAGCCTGCGATAGATTCTTCTGCTGGGCCCATCTGGCCGGGAGGCCTTCCAGGGTCGTGAGCTCCTTGCCAGCCGCAGCCGAGAGAGGCGTGATGCACGAACGGATTTCCTTTCCATCGAGCAGGACCGAACAGGAACCGCACTGCGCCAGCCCACAGCCGAACTGCGGTCCGGAGAGCTCGAGGTCGTTTCGAAGGACATAGAGCAGCGGCGTGTCGTTGGGCGCTTGGACCTCGCGCCGGACTCCATTAACATTGATTGTGGCCATCAAACCTCCATGCGGAACTTTTGCGGATCTCAGGTTCATATTATCAGGAACGACGTCTCCGGTTGCGGCATACCCGAGTCCGCAGTAGCCTTAAGTGCAGCATGTCTTTTCGCTGCTTGATCCTGTCGGGACTGTTATCAGCCATGGTCGTTACATCTCAAACACCGCCCACCGCGCCGCGCGTCGAACATCAGGAAGTACGGCATGGAGCAACCGTGACCGATGCCTATTTCTGGTTGCGCGAAAAGTCCAACCCCAAGGTGGCCGAATATCTGGAGGCGGAAAACGCCTACACGCACGCGATGACCAAGGACCTGAAGCCGTTCAGCGATGTGCTCTACACGGAAATGTTGGGTCGCATCAAACAGACCGACCTCACGGTGCCCACATCTCGCCACGGCTATCTTTACTATTCGCGCACCGAAGAAGGCAAACAGTATCCCATCCAGTGCCGCCGCAAAGGAACCATGGACGCGCCCGAGGAGGTGCTGCTGGACCTGAACGAGCTAGGTAAGGACAAAAAGTTCGTTGGCCTGGGCAGCTTTGTCGTAAGCGACGATCAGAATCTGATCGCCTACACCATCGACTACACTGGCTTTCGCCAGTTTGCGCTGAACGTGAAAGATCTGCGGACGGGCCAGACGCTTGCCGACACCCTCGAGCGCGTCACCTCGCTGGCCTGGGCGGCCGACAACAAGACGCTCTTTTTGGTAACTGAGGACGCCATCACCAAGCGCAGCGACAAGCTATGGCGTCATGTGTTGGGAACGGCGAAGCCCGAAGAGATCTACAACGAGAAAGACGAGCTTTACGATATCGAGATCGACAAGACTCGCGACCTGAAATACCTGTTTCTGCAAAGCGAGGCCAAGGATACTTCCGAAGCGCTTTACCTGCGCGCCGACCGGCCAGCCGACAAATTCGCCGTATTCCTGCCCCGCGAAAAGGGCCACCGCTATTACCTCGATCATCGCGAAGGGCTGTTCTACATCCGCACCAATAAGCCCGGCCGTAATTTCGCCGTGATGACCGCGCCGGAAAATGATCCATCTCCGAAAAATTGGAAGGTATTCGTCCCGCACCGCGACAACATGCGCATCCGGGATATCGATCTGTTCAGGGATTTCGCGGTGTCGGTAGAGAGAGGCGACGCATTGGATCACCTGCGCATCCACGATTTCAAGACCGGCACGTGGAAGGAAGTCGCGTATCCCGAACCGGTGTATTCGGTTTTTCCGGGCGGCACGCCGGATTACGAATCCCACACCTATCGCTACAACTACCAGAGCTTCGTGACGCCTTCGAGCGTTTTCGACTACGACGTAATCAGCGGCAAATCGACTCTGCGAAAGCAGCAGGAAGTGTTGGGCGGATATGATCCGATGCAGTATGCCAGCGAGCGTCTTTGGGCAACGGCGCGCGACGGAGTCAAGGTTCCGATTTCGATTGTTTATAAGAAGGGCTTCGCGCGCGACGGCCGCGGCCCGCTTTTCCTATACGGCTACGGCAGCTATGGGATCGGCATGCCGGCCACGTTTTCGAGCAACCGAGTGAGCCTGCTGGATCGCGGCATGGCCTACGCCATCGCGCATATCCGCGGCGGCGACGAGATGGGCGAAGCGTGGCGCGAAGATGGAATGCTCATGAAGAAGAAGAATACATTCTTCGACTTTATCGATTGCGCCGAATTCCTGATCCAGCAGAAATGGACGTCCAAAGACCGTCTGGTGATCGAAGGCGGCAGCGCCGGCGGATTGCTTATGGGCGCGGTCGTGAACATGCGCCCGGACCTTTTCAAAGCGGTGCACGCCGCCGTTCCGTTTGTGGACGTGATGAATACGATGATGGACGCCACGCTGCCGCTAACCGTGGGCGAGTACCTGGAATGGGGCAATCCTAACGAGAAGGCCGCATACGATTACATGCGGACCTATAGCCCGTACGACAATCTGGAGAAACGCGCGTATCCCGCCATCCTGGTGACCACCAGCTTCAACGACAGTCAGGTAATGTACTGGGAGCCCGCCAAGTACGTAGCAAGGCTGCGCACCTTAAAGACCGATGCGAATCCGCTACTGCTCAAAATCAAGATGGACCCGGCGGGACACGGCGGCGCCAGCGGGCGTTATGACCGACTGCACGATACGGCCTTCGAGTATGCCTGGCTGCTCAGCCAGGTTGGGATCGCGAAATAGCGGACGCGAGTATTAGTGGCTGGCTTTGTAGTAGAAGCGCTCGTGAACTACCTGGCCATTTTTCCATCGGCGAGATGCTACTTGCTGCATCTTGACGCGGCCTGTGCCGCCCTTGAACGTCACATCGTATTCCCATTCTGAAAAGGAGACGTCGCCGTTCACCGCTTCGCCAAGGAGCTTGGCTCCATGGAATTGCTCCACTGAGTTGATGAAATCCTGCTCCCGTTTGCGGTTCACGTCCTTGCCGGTGAACGGCTCGGAATCGTTTTCCTGCATGACGATGTCGTTGGCATAATACTTTTCAAAAGCGTTTAAGATGTCGCCCGAGAGGATCGCTTGGTTCAATTCATGATCGACCTTGGCGATGTTAGGTTGAGATTGGGTTGCTGTGCTCATGGGCTTCAGATGCTGACTGATGGACAAAGGTTTCGGGCTTAATAGGCCGCTTCTTGTTTCTTAGCTCTCGCACTACAGGGTGGTAAGAATACGTCCGGTATGGCAGGATTTCTATATGACGATTCCGTACGTTAGACGCGGCATGTTACTCGCGGCGATTTTAGTGGCCATTCTCGCCGTGACCCCGGCAATGGCTCAGCAGCGGCGCGCGCAGCCGCCGAAATCGCTGCGGCTGTATGTGTTCGATTGCGGAGTCTTGAACATTGTCGACCCGGAGCGTTTCAGGTTGCAGCGGGACGAGATTGTCACCAATATTATGTCCGCGCCCTGCTTTCTCATTGCGCATCCCAAAGGCACGCTGGCGTGGGATGTGGGCGTTATACCGGACAGCGCCCTGAAGACGCCGGGCATTCCGATCGGCCAAGGCTATGCGATTGCGTCGAAGACTTTAAAGGCTCAAATGGCGGAGGCCGGCTACAGTCCCGGCGACATCACCTATCTGGCCATCTCGCATTATCATTACGACCACGTGGCGAACGCCAATCAATTCGCGGGCGCCACATGGCTGACGCGGCAGGTAGAGCGCGACGCTATGTTTGCCGAATCGGCGCCCACCAAGCTCAACTATTACGCCAACTACAGCGCTCTTAAGGACAGCAAGACGATCATCCTGAAGGAGGATGAATACGATGTGTTTGGCGACGGGACTGTCATACTCAAGTCGGCGCCGGGGCACACGGCGGGGCATCAGGTGTTGTTCCTGAAGCTGGCGAAGACCGGGCCAGTGCTGCTCTCGGGCGATCTTTATCATTATCCGGAGGAGCGCACGCTGAATCGTGTGCCGACGTTCGAGTTCAATCAAGAGCAGACCGCGCAATCGAGAGCGGCGATCGAAGTGTTTCTCAAGAAGACCGGCGCGCAGCTATGGATTCAGCACGATTATGTCGGCAATTCGAAGTTGAAAAAAGCTCCGGCTTATTATGAGTGACGCCGCCTCACTCGCGACGCAAGGCCACCGCCGGATCGATTCGCAACACCCGGCGCGCGGCCATCGCGCAGGCAGTCAAAGCTACTAACGCGAGCAGCAGCGCCACCCCTACGAATGTCAGCGGATCTTCGGGAGAAATTCCGAACAGGAAAGTCGCTAGAACGCGCGTCAGCGCAAACGCGCCCACGAGCCCGATCAATTGGCCTACGCCGATCATGGTGAACGCCTGGCGCAGGATCATCGCCAGGATGTTGGAGGGTTGAGCGCCCAGCGCCATCCGAATCCCGATGTCATTGGTGCGCTGCGAAACTGACCAGGCCACCACGCCGGCGATTCCGATGACCGCCAGAATCAGAGCCAGAGCGGCGAAAGCGCCGATCAATGCGGTGCGGAGACGCGGCTGCGAGACTGAATTGGCGATCACCTCGTCCATGGTCCGGACCGCCGCTACGGGCTGATCGGCATCCACCGCGAGAATCTCCCGGCGCGCGGCCGAGGCAATGCTGGACGGCCCACGCGTGATCAGCCACATCGTGAGAAAGGGGCGCTGGCGATAGGGTACGTACAGCGCATTGTAGGGGTTGTTGTCACCCAGGCCGGTGACCTTGACGTCCGCAGTGATGCCCACGATTTCGACGGTAACGGACTCGCGCGAGTAGATGATATGCCGGCCGATCGGATCTTCTTTCGGCCAAAAACGGCGCGCCATAGTTTCATTGATGATGGCCACCGGCAGGGTTGCGGCGGTGTCCGCCGGAGTAAACGCGCGACCCCGGATAATAGGGATGCCCAGCGTTTCAAAATAACTGGGGCTGATGCTGTATAGAAAGCACGTGGGCGCTTTCGCCGGTTCCAAAGCCGCTCGCCCTTCGATGTTAAAGAAGTAACCGATCGAAGGTCCATTCACCGGAAGAGCGTTGGAAATGGCCGCATCGCGAACTCCGGGGATCATGGCGGCTCGCTCGAGGACCCGATCGTAGAAGATCGATTGTTGTGTCCGCTGCGGATAACGCGCGCCGGCCAGGCCAATTCGCATGGTCAAGAGATTTTGCGGGTGAAAACCGGGGTTAACGTTTTCCAGGCGCAGAAAACTTCGCATCAGCAGCCCAGCGCCGGTGAGCAGGATCATCGCCAGAGCGACTTCGGAAGCGATCATGACTCCGCGCAGGCGTCCACCACCGGAGAGGCTGCGGCTGCTGGCTTTCAAGGCCTCGTTCAAATCGACGCGGGAGGAGTGCAGCGCGGGACCGAGGCCGAATATGATTCCCGTGAGCAGCGCGACAGCCGCGGTGAAGAGCAGAACCGTAACATCCACGTGGATCTCATCGGCTCGCGGCAGCATTTGAGGGCCGATGTGGGTAATGAGACGCATGCTCGATAGCGCGAGCAGCAGACCCAGGCCGGCCCCCAGGATTGCCAGCAAAACACTTTCGGTGAGAAATTGAACGAGCAGGCGCGGACGGCTTGCGCCGAGGGACGCACGGATCGCGACTTCTTTCTGGCGAGCGATGGCGCGGGCCAGCAGAAGATTGGCGACGTTCGCCGAAGCGATTAACAATACGAAAGCGACGGCTCCCAAAAGCACCAAAAGAGTCTGGCGGATATCACTGACCATAAATTCGCGCAGCTGAGTGACGGTCATCTGGCGTCCGGCATCTCCGAACCCCTGGTGCGATTCATCGTATTGCCCGCTCAGGGCGGTGATCTCGGCCTGCGCGCTGCGAATATCGACGTCTTCGGCCAGGCGAGCGTAGAGCATGAGGTAGCTCGCGCCTCGTTGAATCTGAACTTGCGTAATCACCGGATGTTGGAAAATCCCGGGCGCCCAAATCTGTGTGCCCTCCGGAAAATCGAAACCGGCGGGCATGACGCCGACGATAGTCGTGGCCGAGCCGTCGATCGTGAAGGTCTTACCGATGGCGGCGGGGTCCGAACCAAAGCGATTCTGCCAGAGCGCGTTGCTGATTACCGCGACGGAAGCGCCACCCGGGCGATCTTCTTGTTCGAGAAAAGTACGTCCTAAAGCCGGCTTGGCTCCGAATACGCGGAAGAAATCCACTGGGACGCGAACGCCTTCCACTTCGGCGGGCGCAGCGGGCGTGGGTCCGGCGATCTGGAATCGACCGAAGCTTACCGCGCCGAAAGCGTTGAAACTTCGGGCGTGGTCCCGCAGGAAGTTGAACTTGGGAAACGATGACGTTATGACGCCGCCCGTGGCCGGGTACAGATCGGCGATTTGCACGATCCGGTTTGGGTTCTCATATGGTAGCGGCCGCAGCAGAACGGAGTTGACCACGCTGAAAATGGTTGTGTTGGCGCCGATTCCCAGCGCGAGCGTTACCAGCGCCAGCGCGGTAAAGCCAGGTGATTTGAGGAGAATCCGGATACCGAAGCGGAGGTCCTGCCACATGGACTCAGGATACTGGATTTGCCCTGGGCGGGTTAACATATAGGAGGCTTTAGCGTGAAAGCTTGGTGCTATAGGATCATGTTTTATCCAAAGTCGATGACACTGCTTCTCGCGGTGGCCGCCTGGGCCCAGTCTCCCAGCGCCGCCGACAACTCAAATGCCGCCAGCGCCGCGGCTATCGCCGGGTCAAAAGAAAATCCGGCGGCCGTGAATCGGGGCGCTAAGCTCTTCGCGGCAAACTGCGGCGGCTGCCATGGCGCGAACGCGAAAGGCGGTCCAGGCGCACCCGACCTGGTCCGTTCGGTGCTGGTACTGGACGACGAGAAGGGGATCTTGATCGCTCCAGTGCTGCGCGAAGGCCGGCCCAATCAGGGAATGCCTAAACCCAACCTGACCGAGCCCCAGATCGCCGATATCGTGGCCTGGCTGCACGTCCAGACTTATGCGGCGGATCATCGTACCACCTACACTTTCCTCGACGTGGTGACTGGCGATGCCAAGAAGGGTCAGGCGTATTTCAATACGACCGGGAAATGCGGCAGCTGTCATTCCGCGACCGGCGACCTGGCGGGCATCGGCAAAAAGTACGAGCCATTCGCATTGCAATCGCGCTGGCTGCAGCCTCGGGGGGCACGCGGCGCTACGGCATCCGATTCGCCGCGCAGCGCGATCAAAGTGACGGTCACTCTGCCGTCAGGCGAGTCCGTCTCCGGCACACTCGATCACATTGACGACTTCAACGTCTCTTTATTCGACGCGTCTGGCGAATACCATTCCTTTGCGCGCGACGGTGCGACACCGAAAGTGGAAGTTCATGACCCTCTGAAAGCGCATCGGGATCTACTGGCGCAGTACACCGACGCGGATATCCACAACGTGACGGCTTTTCTGGTGACACTCAAATGAACATTCGGCTATTTGTCTTATCGGCCTCATTCACCGCTCTGGCCGGAGTAGCTTTCGGACAAGGTCTCAGTTCGGCTACGCTGCTCAAACAGCCCACCGACAATTGGCCGACGTACAACGGCGACTATTCCGGGCGGCGCTTCAGCCCGCTGACGCAGATCAATTCTTCGAACGTCCACACTTTATCTTTGGCATGGGCGAGTCGATTCGCTCCCGCAGCGGGTTCAGCCGGTGCCACGGTCCCCATCAAATCTACGCCGCTGATGGTGAACGGCATTTTGTATTTCACGTCGCCCAACAACGTTTGGGCGGTGGACGCTCGCACGGGCCGTGAGCTGTGGCACTATGAGTACCCGCCCAACACCGGAAGCACGATCGGTAATCGGGGCGTCGGGATGTACGGAAATTGGCTGTTCTTCGAATCGCCGGATAGTCATCTGGTCAGCCTGGACGCCCGCACCGGCAAGCTGCGCTGGAAGGTTCAGATCGCCGACCCCAAGCTGGACTACACCCCCACGGTAGCGCCGGTGGTCATCGGCAATCACATCCTGGTTGGTATTGGCGGCGATCATCTGGATAATCCTGGCTTCCTCGAGTCCCGCGATCCCGAGACTGGAGCCGTGCAATGGAAATGGTGGACTACGCCGCGCAAGGGCGAGCCTGGAATCGAGACTTGGCCGGACGAATATTCCTCCTCCCACGGCACTGGTCAGACCTGGATACCGGGCACCTACGATCCGGAGCAAAATCTATACATCCTGGGCACCGGCAATCCGAATCCGGTGATGGCGGAAAAAAGCCGCAAGGGCGACAACCTTTACACCTGTTCGATTGTGGCCATCAATGCGGACACCGGGAAACTGGTGTGGCATTTCCAGCCGTCGCCGCACGATACCCACGATTGGGATGCCGTTCAGACGCCCATTCAGTTCGACGGCGTGATCGACGGCAAGCCGCGCAAGCTGATCGCGCAGGCCAGCCGCAACGGATATTTCTTCGTGCTCGACCGGACCACCGGGAAGAACATCCTTACCAAGCCATATATCGAGACGCTGAATTGGGCCAAGGGAATTGACGCTCAAGGCCGCCCGATTCCGGATCCCGCCAAATATCCAACTACCGACGGCGTGCTAGTGTCGCCATCATCGAACGGCGCGACCAACTGGCCGGCTCCCAGCTTCGATCCGGATACCGGCCTGTTTTATGTCGGCACCAGCCGTCCCTACGCCATGTTTTACCTCACCGATACCGACGACCATCCCGAGGGATGGGGCGGGCGCGACACCGGCGTCGGCGGAGATCCGGGGGCGCTGCTGGCCATCGACTATAAGACCGGCAATATCGTCTGGAGACACGAATGGCCCAGCGGTAACGGCGTTACCCACATTCTGACCACGGCCGGAAAGCTGTTATTCACGGCCAACGGCACCAACCTGATCGCCTTTGATCCGGCCAACGGAAAAATCCTGTGGCATACGGGATTGATGGCCGCTTTGAGCGCCGGACCGATAACCTATTTGCTGGACGGCAAACAGTATCTGTTGATCGCCGCCGGTGACGGCCTGTATTCTTTCACGGTCAACCAGTCGGCGAAGTGATCGCCCAGTCAGGAAGGCGGGTCGGAGGCGCGAGCTACTGTCCTTCGTACTTCATGATCACCGAAATCCGGCGATTACGGCTATCGGTGGGGTCGGAAGCGATCAGTATGGGCCGGTCGGCATAGCCGCGGATCTCGGCGATTTGTTCAGCTCTTAGACCGGCCGCGAGCATCACGCGGCGAGCCATGTTGGCGCGATCAAACAAAAGTTCCCAGTTGCCATAGGAGTCCGGGCTCTGGGAGTGGAACGGCCGGGAATCGGTGTGGCCCTCGATCGCCACCGTGTTGGGCATGGATCTGAGCTGCTCCGCCAGCAGCTCGAATAGGCGCCGGCCGTTTTCGGTGGGGCGCGGGCTGCCGGTTTCAAAGAACAGGCCGCTATCCTTTTCGAGCAGTTCGATGCGCAGCCCCTCGCCGGTTACGGTAACGCGGACGTACTCTGAAAATTTCTGAAAGCCCGGCAGATCGTGCAAGGCCTGCTCCAGTTTCTTTCGCAACTGGTTGACGTTGCTTTTGTCCACCGCCAATCCTTCGCCGGAGCCGGCGTGCGCCGATCCGGTCAGGGCATGATAGCCTCGGGGGTCGCGAAAGTAACCGCTGACCGCCTCGCGAACTTCTCGTCCCGAGCTGATCAGCCATAGCACGATAAACAGGGCCATAAGAGCGGTGACGAAGTCCGCATATGCCACCTTCCAGGAACCACCCTGATGTCCCGATTCTTCTTGGTTTTGTATCGGCTCGAGCATGCGTTCAGGCTTGCCGTGAGGCCAGCGCTTCTTGCTGGGCGGGAGTAAGCGGGATATTTTCCCGGCGCAGCTGCTCTTCCATATCTTCGAGCGACGGACGAAGATCGAGCGGGATGGTGCGGCGGGCGGCCTCCGCGGCCACCATGGGAGAGGCGCCGTTGAAAAACCATGCCAGAGCCACTCGCAGCACCTGTAGAAACTCCGCGCGTGCCTTGCTGAGGCATTCCAGGTGATGGGCCAGCGTCCCGACCACGCCATAGCACAGCAGAATGCCGAGAAATGTCCCAACCAGCGCGGCAGCCACTTTTTGCCCGATGTCCAGAGCCGGGCCGCCCAACGCTTGCATGGTCACCACTACACCCAAGACCGCGGCGATAATGCCGAGCCCGGGCAGCGAATCCGCCACGTTCACAAGGATTCTTAGCGGCTGCTGCTGCCCCGAACGCTGTACCTCCATGTCCACCATCATTAGCCGGTCCACCTCCTCGCCGGTCATGCCGGCCGAGAGCGCCATTCGAAACGTATCGCAAATGAAGCTGGTAGCCTCGCTGTCGTCGAGCAGGCTCGGATGCGCCAGGAATATCTCGCTCTCGCCGGGCGTCTCGACATGCGATTCCACCGCCACACTTCCACCGCTTCGTCCGACCTGGAACAAAACATAGAGGACCTTCAGCGCTTCCAGATAGGTGTCCGGGATGGAAAGCCCGCGGCTGCGCGCCAGGAAGACCGTTTTCGATAGCACGCGCAAATTACGGCGGGGACCCGAGATCAGGACGATGCCCACTGCCCCGCCGACGATGATCAGCAACTCGGCGGGCTGCATCAAAACGAGCAAGCTCCCTCGTTCGAGAAGATAGCCGCTGACTACGGAGCTGACCACTACCAATAGTCCAACCAGGATTAGCAGCACAGCCTAAAAGCCCCTCGTTTCTTATCGGTTGGGCGCCGGATTTATTGAACGGGAACATTAGACCCGCTTCCTGTGGGCGCGGCTCATTAAGATGCCGATCCTGCCGATGAGAAATGCTGGAAGGAATCAACGCATGATTGATGTCGCCTCACCACGCAGCGGCCGTAAGCAGACTGCGCCCAAATGCCCTTGGACGCTCGACAAGCTGCCTCCCTTCCCCGTGGTCGCTATGCGGTTGCTCCATACGCTATCGGCGGAGGAAGTGGAGATCACCGAAGTTGGCAAAATGATAGCCGCCGACCCGGTGCTTGCAACCCGCCTGCTTCAAATGGCGAATTCCCCGTTGTTCGCTCTGCCAAAAACCGTAAAAACCATCTCGCACGCGATCATGGTGCTGGGACTGGAGCGGGTGAAGGCCATTACGTTGACGCGCAGCTTGGGCGACTTTGTCGGGCCCGCTCTCAAGATTCGAGCCCTGCGCGCCTGTTGGAGGCACAGCTTAGCGGGTGCGATTCTTTCCGAACAATTGGCGCCGGCCTGCGGTATGGATCCGGATTATGCTTACGTCGCCGGCTTACTGCGCGATATCGGCCGCCTGGCGTTATTAATTAAATATCCAGGCCCTTACGCTAACGTGCTGGCCGTCTCCGGAGAAAACGCGTACGATCTGCTCACCACCGAGCGCGAATTGTTCGACGTCGACCATTGTGAAGCGGGCGCCTGGCTCTTGCGGACCTTGCCGTTCCCGCCCGAGCTATGCGAAGTTGCCGCTCATCATCACGATGCCGTCTCTAGCGGGCCTTTTGGAATAGTGCAGATGGTTCAAATCGCCGATCTTCTCGCGGACGCTTTGGGGTCGGGCGCCGCGGCGCCGATCAACGCGCAAGCCTTCGAGGAAGTACTGGCCCAACTGCCGGACTCTGCACGCGCGCGTTTTCATCCCGATCCGGAAGAATTGAAGGCCGAGATCGACTTCAAAATCCAATCCTGGGATTAGCCTAGCCGAAAATCGAGTGGCACAAACTGCCATAATATCGGCAAGGAACCGCCGAACGCTGTGCGGCCATCGTACATTTGGACTGTGCGGCGAGAGGAACACGATTAGTGGCGAGAAGTATCGCGCGGCTTCTCGATGCGTGGCGCCCGTTACCCCCGCTATTTGATCCGCGGCATCCTCGATTCCGCCGAACGTTCGCGTGCTTCTGGGGGCTGCTGTTTAGCTGGTGCCTGATCATCCACGCGTTGGCGGGCCACTGGCTCACCACCTGGCAGAGCCCGGACATGCACGCCGAGCCGGTCCGCATCGCGAAATCCCTGATTGAACACGGGACCTTTGCCAATCCGTTCTTTCCGTTGCCAACCGGCCCAACCGCGCATATTGGACCGTTGTATCCGGCTTTATATGCGGCGTTATGGGCCATGTTCGGCTCCGGGCGCGCGCTCTGGCTATCGATTCGAATCGTGACGGTCGCCGCGTGGGCGCTCCAATGGGCGATGCTGCCCGGGTTGGCGCTGAAACTCGGGATTCCGGTGCGGGCCGGCCTTATCGCTGCGGCGATCGGCGCGATGCTGCCCATGCCGGGCAGTTGTTTCAAGACGGAAGCGATTTTCACAGGGCTAATTCTGGTGCTCCTCTGTTATGCCGTTGCGCGGGCGCGCGAGCTACCGGCCCTTGCCACTTACATGGCGATATCCGTGCTGGCGGGGATCGGGCTGCTAATCAGTCCCACCATTCTTGTAGTGTTGCTGCCGTGGCTCTTCGTTCTCCTAGATCCTGATGCGCGGATGCGATCTTGGGGCGTGAGAGTTATTCCAGTGGCTGCCGCTATCGTTTTGATCGTCAGTCCATGGCTGGTTCGCAATTACCGGATCTTCCATGCGGTTTTTCTCGTTCGCGATAACTTCGGCACCGAGCTCGCCATCTCGAACAACGATTGTGCTTCGCCTTGGGCGGACGAAGGCCGTAACTCCGGCTGCGCCAGCGAGACTCACCCGAACGGAAACCGCGTTCTGGCCGAGCAGGTTCGCGACCTGAATGAATATCGTTTCAATCAAAAGCAGGAGCGCTTGGCGGTAGCCTGGATCCGCTCGCATCCGGCGCGATTCATACAGCTTACTGCAGCCAGAATATTGTATTTCTGGGTTCCACCCATCTCTTTAGCCTCGGGCGGTTTTGCTCGCGTGAACGCATTCGTAAGTTCCCTGCTCTCGGTGCTGGCGGCCATCGGCTTAGTGTTGATGGCGCGGCGAGCCAGCTACGGGTTCTGGATGCTGCTTCCTTGCTTTGTGCTATTTCCGTTAGTGCATTACGTGGTGCAAGTCGAGCTTCGGTATCGTTACCCTATTCTGTGGGCAATCCTGATCGCGGCCGCTTATGCAATCTGTACGGCTTCGAGCCATTGGCGCGCCGCTACTTCCAGCCCTGACGCCAGCGCGCTATACGGCCAGCCGCGCTTATCAATCCCACGTGCGTAAGCGCCTGGGGAAAATTGCCTAACTGCGCGCGGCTGACCGGCTCGAGCTCTTCGGCGAAAAGCCCCAGATCGTTCTGAAACGATAGAACGTGTTCGAAAAGTTCTTTGGCCTCCTCGATTCGGTCTAATAGAACGTAGTTGTCGACCAGCCAGAAAGTGCAAAGTGTGAAGGTGGCTTCGTCGCCCGTTATGTTGTCGCCGATGTCGACGTAGCGGTAGACCAGCCCGTTTTTCATCAACTGCCGCTCTATCTGCCGGATGGTCGATAGCATCCGGGGATCGGAGGCGTCGATCAAGCCATGAATCGGAAGCCTGAGAACGGAGGCGTCCAGCATGCGTGAGCCATAGGACTGCACGAACGCGCCGGCGTCAGCATTGAACCCGTCGGTTAGAACGCTCTCGCGAATCGCGTCGCGTTCCTTGCGCCATGCGCTCAGGTCACCCGGCGCTCCGACAATGGACGCCAGTTGAATGGCCCGATCCAGCGCCACCCAGCACATCGCTTTGGAGTGAACAAAGTGGCGCAGCCCGCCGCGCGATTCCCAGATTCCGTTATCCGGCTCCCGCCAATGTCCGACGACATAATCGGCCAGTGGGCCGACCATGAACCATAGCTCCTCGGCGTGAGGCTTCTTCTCCGCCTCCGCCGCGATGTTGGAATAGGCATGCATGCAGTTCAACAATTCGCCGTAAACATCCAACTGCTTTTGAGCGCCGGCCGCGTTTCCGACCCGGACCGGTTTCGATCCGCGGTAGCCTTCGAGGTAATCGAGAAGCCGCTCGGTCTGTATGCGCTCGCCGCGGATTCCGTAGAGAATCTGCAGATCCTCCACCGGACCCTTGGAAGCTTCTTTCAAGAAATGAAAAAAATCGTGCGCCTCGCCGAAATAGCCGAGATGCATGAGCGCGGTGATGACGAATTGCGAGTCGCGCAGCCAGGAAAACCGGTAATCCCAATTTCGGGCCCCTGGAATGGCCTCGGGAAGCGAGCTGGTGGGCGCGGCCACGATCGCCCCGGTAGGCTCGAAGGTGAGCAGCTTCAAGAGCAGCGAGCTGCGCAGCACCGCGTCACGATATTCTCCATTGAACTGGAAGGCTTGCGACCACTCGGTCCAATATTGCTCGGTCTGCCGTAAGGCTTTGAGGGCCTGTTCCAAAGTCCAGGCCGGGACGGCGGCTCCCGGCGTTCCGTAGGAAAGCACGATGCAAAGCTGATCGCCGGCTCGAATCCGGATTTGGGCGCCAGCCTGCCCATCGTCTTCGACGGCCAAACCAGGGCATTGCACCTGCAAAACATCATTTCGCCCCTCGAACAGCGCGATTCCGTCTCCAGTGGAACGCACCTTGGCGGTTTCCGACGCGAATGAGAACGTGGGCTTGATCGCGAGCTTAATTTGCACTGCGCCTTCGGTACAACGAAGCAGCCGGACCACTCGATGATCGGTTGCAACATCCCGGCCGGCCGGATCATGCCCGTCCCGCTTTTGCACCGGCATGAAATCGGTCAACACCAGCCGGCCGCCGGACGCGGTGAAGGTTGTTTCGAGGATATTGGTCGGCCCCAGGTAACGGCGCGAGCTAGATATACAAGAAACCACATCTAAGGAGCAATATCCGCCCTTTCGATAATCCAGCAGCCGTAAGAACATGGCCGGACTATCGAAGTGCGGCAGACAGGCCCAATCGATAGAGCCGGCCGAGCTGATCAGCACGGCGGTGTGCATGTCGCCGATAACTCCATAATCGGCAATAGGCCTGTAGACAGGGCTGCTACTTGTAGCCTTCCGGGCCTGCGGAGATTCTTGAGTGGTCATCATCAACGCGCAGCCGTAGCCGGTTTCGACGCCGGCGCCTTGGCCCCAGCCGGGTAAACCAGGATCTCCACCTTTCCGGCGTCGCCTGCTTCAGGAGTTTTTCCGAGGCCCAAAGTTTTCAGCCGCGTGTCGTCGAATTTGAAGTTTTTGGCAAGATAATCGCGGACTACCGCCGCGCGAGCCTCGGAAAGTTGCCGCTCTTTGTCCGCCTCGCCCTTCATTCCGGCGGAAGCTACCACCACCGCAAGACTGAACGGAGCTCCCTCGAGAAAAGTACCAGCCTCGTTCAGCGTCTTGTCGTTTTTGAGCTCGGCAGTGTCGGGCTTGTCGAAAATCTGACGGCCGTCGTACTCAAATGTCTTGGCATTCTGCTCGGGCGGCAGCCGCGAGATCTGATGCTTGGCGATTTCGTCCGAGTCCTCATAGCCTCGCTTCTTGAAAAAGCCGCGGAGCAGGAAATTATGCTTCAGGGCTTCCATGTTTTCCTGGAAATCGGTCGCGCCCGCCTGCGCTTGGGCGGTTGCGGCGGTCACCTGCTGATATATCTTCTTGTCGTTCAGCAGCGCGCCCATGGTGCCCTGACCGTTATTTACTTTGGCGCTGATGGCATCCACGTTCTGCATCGTGTCCTTGGCCGAATCCAAAATCTGATTGGTCTTGGTGATCAGATCCGAAATATCCATGGGAGGCGCGGTGTCGAGTATGTCGCCATCCCGAACCTTATCTACATCCGGCGATCCAAACGAGATTTCGACGTATTTGTCGCCTAAGAGTCCTTCGGACTTAATGGACGCCACCGAATCCTTCTTGATCACGTCGCGGGTGGAGTTCTCCAGGTCCATCATAACGGTGAGCTTTTCATCCGGCCGATGAGGCAACTGGATAGACCTTACCGTGCCTTTGTGAATTCCTCCCACGCGCACATCCGCCCCATTAATGAGACCTGAGACATTCTGGAACTGGGCCTTCAGCCGGTAGGTCGATCGGAACAGCGACTCGTTGCTGCCGACGAAGAACACTCCGGCGGCAAAAATCACCAGCGTTCCTACGATAAACACTCCCAATCGAAATGCTCTGGACATTGCCTTCCGCCTCAGGCGGCCTCCCTCAAGAATTCGGCCACAAATGTATTTCGGCTCTTTCGTAGATCGTCGAACGCGCCGTCGGCCAGGATCTTTCCTTCGTTCATCAGGACAAAACGGTCGGCGAAGATCCTGGCGCTGTGGATCTCGTGAGTCACCACGACAGACGTGATATTGCGCTGCTTTTGCTGCTCGACGATGAGTTTTCCGATTTCTGCCGCGGTGATCGGATCCAGACCGGCCATGGGTTCGTCGAACAGCAGTATTTCAGGATCGAGCGCTAAGGCGCGGGCCAGTCCTACGCGCTTTTGCATCCCGCCTGAAATTTCCGAAGGCAGCTTTTTTAAACCGTTTTCCATCCCCACGGCGGACAACAACTCGCGCGCCCGCGTGGTGCGCTCCGCTTCGGACATTTTTGTGTGCCGGGCCAGCGGAAAGGCTACGTTCTCTTCGACGGTGAGCGAATCGTACAGCGCGGCGGACTGAAACAGGAAACCGATCTTCTTGCGGATTTCGTTCAAACGGTCCCGATCCATTTTGGCGATGTCTTGCCCTAGCACGCGGATCGAGCCCGAGTCAGGCTTTTCCAAGCCGACGATCAGTTTCAACAAGACGCTTTTCCCAGTGCCGCTACGGCCCAATACGGCCAGGGTTTCGCCACCCTTGACGGCCAGGTCGATACCGTTCAAGACCTTTTGTTCGCCGAACGACTTGCGAAGGTCCTCGATCACAATGGGCGAGTTCTCATTGTTTCTCATGGGAAGAACACCTTATGGGAAAACACCTCATGGGAAAACACCTCATGGGAAAAACACCAGGATCAGGCGCACCAGCAGCACGTCGGCCAGGATCACGAATAACGAACAAAGAACCACGGCGCTGGTAGCCGACCGTCCCACGCCTTCCGTGCCTCCTTTCGTACGCATTCCCTGAAAGCACGCCACCACTCCGATGATCAAGCCGAACACCGCGGTCTTCAGCGTGGGGGGAAGGTAATCGTTGAACGTGACGCCCCGCAGACCGCTCTCGAGGAAGTAACGAAAGGAAACCGGTTGAGCCAAGGTGGTGGAAAGCCAGCCCATGACGACGCCGCAAAAATTCGCCGCCACGGTCAACAAGGGCAGCATCGCGATACAGGCGATCACGCGGGTGGCGGCCAAGAACTTATACGGATCGACCGCCGAGACTTCCATGGCATCGATCTGTTCGGTGACTTTCATCGAGCCTAATTCGGCGCCGATGCCCGCGCCCACCCTGCCGCTCACGATCAGGGCGGTAATAATCGGGCCACTCTCTTTGATGATCGAAAAAATGATGACTGCCGGAAGCATCGCCTTGGCGCCAAAAGTCGTCAAGCTGGCGCGGGTCTGCAGCGAGAGCACCACTCCCGTCGCGCCGCCCGCCATGGCAACCAGCGGCAGCGATTTGGAACCGATCGAATCCAGTTGACGAACCAGCTCCCGGCCTTCAAAGGGCGGAACGAGCATGGCGTGGGCCAAACGGCGGCAAAACAGACCGAGTTCGCCGAACCACTCGAAGAACGAGACTACGAGCGCCACCATCGACTAAGTGAGTGCTTATGGCGTGCCAAACACTAAAACATTTAGAATCTTAAGTTTAATTAGCGGCTCGCGAGAAAATCGGCAATTCTTACCAAGCTCGCGCGTAGCGTCGAGACAAAGCCTCAGGTGAAACATTTAGGGGATATTTCTCAAGGCTGAGTGAAAAGCACGCAGGCGCAACCAGATCATGCACAGATCTACGCCCTTCTCGATCCTGGGTGAACATCGTTCCTGAAGCCAACCTCGTTCTGAACAAAGCACTTTGAACCCGTGCCTGGTCAGCCTGCAGTACATTCAGATTTGTCGTACTATTCATTCGGTCTGGCTTTTCAAGTGCATCTGCGTCGGTCATGTGTACCGAGGAGATCATTCTGATGGACTGAATGGCTCGAGATGAGGCGCAACACTATCTGGCGTCCATCATAGACTCCTCCGATGACGCCATCTTTGGGACATCGGACGGCATTATTATCACCTGGAATCGGGGCGCGGAAACGCTTTACGGATATCGCGCCGACGAGATTATCGGAAAATCTGTTTCGATACTGGCCCCGCCTGACCGCCGCCATGAGGCTCGGGAAAACCTGGAGCGCTGCAAACGAGGAGAACGGATTCGCCACTTCGAGACTGTCCGTGTCAGGAAAGATGGCACTCTCCTGGACCTCTCTTTAACGATCTCCCTGATTAGGAATGCCGCCCGAGAAGTCGTCGGAGCCGCGACCATCGCGCGGGATATAAGCGAGCGCAAGCGAGCCGAAGAAGCAATCCGCGAGAGCGAGGAAAAGTACCGCCTACTGGTCGCCAACATTCCCGACGTTGTCTGGACAGCCGACGATGAGGGCCACTGCGTTTTCAGCACTCCGAACATCGAAGAAATGTATGGATACACTCCCACGGAGATCTATCAATCCGGGGTCTGGTTTGACCGGGTTCATCCCGAAGACGCGGAAAAGGTGCGCGAGGCCTATACGAAGCTCCTCAATGCCGGTCAAATGTTCAGCATGGAGCATCGAATCCAAAAGAAGAATGGTTCCTGGATCTGGATCTTGGCCAAAGCCATGGCGAGCTACGAGAAAAGTGGAAAGCGGTTTACCGTCGGCATCTCCTCCGACATCACCGCGCGCAAGCAGGGTGAGGAAGAATTAACGAGAGCGAAAGAGGCCGCCGAAGCTGCCAACCGGGCCAAGAGCGAGTTCCTTGCCAATATGAGCCATGAGATCCGGACACCCATGAACGCGATCTTCGGCATGACCGACCTGGTGCTGGACACCGAACTCACGCAGCAGCAGCGTGAAGACCTGAATATCGTCAAGAGTTCGGCCGACTCTCTGCTAGGCATCATCAACGACATCTTGGATTTCTCCAAGATCGAGGCTGGGAAACTGACTCTCGAAAATATTGCGTTCGACCTGAGGGCCAACATACAAAGCGCCATACAGGCGCTGGCCGTCCGTGCCGCTCAAAAAAATCTCAAACTGACGTGCGACATCGCTCCCGACGTCCCGCTGCAGGTGTGGGGAGATCCCGGGCGCGTGCGCCAGATCCTGCTCAATATCGTGGGCAACGCCATCAAGTTCACCGAGCAAGGGGACGTGGCTGTCGAAATAAAACAATTGTCCGAAATCGCGGGCCAAGCTTTCTTGCAGATTCAAGTTCGCGACACCGGCGTGGGCATTCCACCGGAGCAACAGAAATCCATCTTTGAAGCTTTCGTCCAGGGCGATACTTCCGTCACACGGAGGTTCGGAGGGACGGGACTGGGACTGGCCATCACCTCTCGTTTGGTGGCCCTGATGGGCGGCGAAATTCGGCTGGAAAGCGAAGTTGGCATAGGCAGCACCTTCCATATCTTCGTGCGCTTGGGAGTTGCTCGTCCCATGGAAGACGCCACTGCTTCGGAGCTAGCGCCCGTCCGCGGGAAAGCAGTTTCTGCACCATGGCGCCGGTTCACGCGGATGTTGCCTCACTTAACGGCCTTCGGCCTGGGGGCCAGAGTCGGGTCATAGCACGTTACCATGTCTCGCTGCGTCAAGCTCATACTCATCGCAGTAGCCGCATTTTCCATACCGCTCCTGGCGCAGCGCACCTCAATCCTGATGCTCTCGGTGGGCGCGGAGTGCACTCTTTCAGTGATATCCTCCACCCATTCTGACCTTGTCAGTGACGGGCAAGAGGGCCAATATACCGGCGAAATCACTTTTGTCTACCGATTCGAACCTCCACCAAGCCGGCCGGTGGAAACATCCAGCTTCAATTGGTCGACCGGGCGGCGCTGCCACGGGGCGCCAGTTTCAGCTACACAACTGATCTTGCGGGCACGGGGACGGCCACCTCGGGAACGCATGCACTGTTGTCCTCTTCGACGGCCGCAATCATTGCGACCTTTGAGCCCGGTCATTCTTCCCTAAAGCCGGAAACCGGCGTGATCAATTGGAAACTCAGCAGTACGGATCTAGCCGTAAATAATGCGCGCTCTCCCACTCCTCAACTGGATATAACCTGCCGCTAATGGTCGGACACCGGCGATGCCATCATCCCGCCGGCTTTTGCGCCACCAATTCGGCTACCGGCCGCTGGTGGCAGGCTTCCCGCGATTTTCCCTCGTACTGGTGCAGGATCTTCCAGCCCTCGAAGTACGTACGCAGCTCTCCGGACCGTGCGCGCGTGGGCGTTCCCTGCGGTTGATCCGCATCCGCCAGATGCACAATCGCGACGATGATCCCTCCTGGCCGAAGACCCGACTTCATCTTCGGGATCAGGCTGCGCTGGAGATAGTAACAATCGCAGATCAAGTCGTACGCGTCTGGCTCAATCTCAAATTCGCCGCGCTCGAGATCCTCGACGGCGGAATCGATGACGAGCTTTCGTTCCCGTGCCCGCTCCCGCAGGATCTCGACCGCGAGCGGTGAGCCATCTACCGCTTGAACGCGCCAGCCCTCGGTGGCCAGATACAAGGAATTGCGCCCGGCGCCGCAAGCCAGGTCGAGGGCACACCCCGGTTTTAGTTCACGGCTGAAGCGCGTTACCAGCGGCGACGGCTCGGTAAATACCTGTTCGCCGGCGCGGTAGCGCTCGTTCCATTGCTCGATACTCAATTGGCTTTGGCTTGCTTGGCGGCCTTCTTGAAGACCCGCTTGAGAATGCTGACCCCGCGATCGATCTCTTTCTCGGTGATGATATAGGGCGGCAGAAACCGCAGCACCGTCTCGTGCGTGCAGTTCATGAGCAGGCCTTGCTCCATCGCATCCAGGACCATTTGTTTGCCGGGAATGGCCAGCTCAACGCCGATCATCAGTCCCTGGCCGCGCACTTCCCGGATGAACGAATGGTGCTTCTGCAGCTCTTCGAGCTTCATGCGGAAATAATTCCCCACTTGTTCAATATGCGGCAGCAGGCCTTCCAGGATGTCGAGGAATTCGAGGGCGATGCGGCAAGCCAGAGGGCCGCCTCCGAAGGTGGATCCATGGGTGCCGGGTCCCAGCCCCTGGGCCGCTTTCTCATTGGCGACGATCACGCCCAGTGGGATGCCGCAGGCCAGCGGCTTGGCAGCCAGCATGATGTCCGGGAGCACGATCGGATCGGCCAGTTGATAGGCGAAGTATTTCCCGGGACGGCCGACGCCGCACTGAATCTCGTCGAACGCCAGCAGCGCGTCGTAGCGGTCAGCCAGCTCCCTAGCCTTGCGGGCGTACTCGGTGGTCATCGGGAAGATGCCGCCTTCGCCCTGAATCCACTCCATGACGATCCCGGCGGTCCGTTCGTTCACCACCTGCTCGAGCGCGGTGATGTCGTTGGCCGGCACGAATCTAGCGCCGGGCACGAGAGGCTCGAAATCCTTGCGGTATTTTTCCTGGCCCGTGATCGAGAGGGCGCCGAAAGTTCTTCCATGAAAGGAATTGTGGAGCGCCACCACTTCGTACTTGTCGGAATGGATCTTACGCCCATGCGCGCGGATCATCTTCAAGGCGCCTTCCATGGACTCGGTGCCCGAGTTGCAGAAAAAGGTCCGCTGCAGGCCGCTGATCTTCGCCAGCCGCTCGGCCAGAGGGCCCTGGTACTCGTGGTAGTAGAGATTGGAAGTATGCAGGATCAGAGCAGCCTGTTCCCGTATTATCCTTAGCAGCCGGGGGTGCGAGTGTCCCAGGGCATTGACGCCAATGCCCGCCAGCAGGTCGAGATAACGCTTCCCGGATGGGTCATAGACATAGCAACCCTTGCCGCGATCCAGGATGAGCGGATAGCGGGAGTAGTTCTGGACAAGATACTGGCTCTCGAGCGCTTGGAGCTGTTCGAGAATGCCAGGCGGAGCCGCTGAAACGGTGGACATAGCTCCCATGATAGCGTGCAGCCGCCATCCGGGAGCTTCAAAAAGCCGCTGTCTAAGAAAGTGAGCTTACTTCGACGACGCTGCGATCTCGGTGTTCTCCTTAGGCTCTTCGACCGTTATGTAGACCGGCTGTTCCAGCAGCAGCGGTTGTTTCCCTGTCGTTTTCACCAGAAGCTGCAGCCTGCCGGGCTTTACCGAAGGCGGAATGCGGAACTCGATCACGTCCTCCTGCTGGTCCAGCACTTTGACCTTCATGTCAAAGGTGTGGTCGGTGAGGTAAACCTCGTCCACCTTGGCTTTGCCCAGGAAAAGGCCATGCACCCGCAAAACCGAACCGATTTTTCCCTCGGCGGGCTGCACAGTGCTCATTTGCGGTGCCTGCGCGGATAGCGATCCGGCGAGCCCGAAACAGAATAGCGTGGATACTAAGATCAGTCGCATCAAAGGTACGCTCCGTATTAGGACTTTAATCCCAGTACGAATAGACGGCAATCCAACGAACCTATGAAATCGGCTAGAGAAATTGCTTAGGAAGGAGAGTAAGGGAAGCACTGAGGGCAGGCAGAGAAAGGGCGGGTTGGCGGAGGGTACCAACCCGCTGAGTAAATTAGCGTTCCGCGTTCAAATGGAGACCTTTGTGAATGGCGTACAATGCCAGTTCCAAGCGGTCGGACACACCTAGTTTGTCGAAGATGTTGTGCAGATGGTTCTTCACGGTCTGTTCGCTGATGAACATTTTTTCGGCCATCTCTTTGTTCTTGTAGCCTTGAGCCACCAACTGGACGATTTCTCGCTCGCGCTGGCTCAGAGGAGAACGCTCGCGCGATTTGCCGGAGCCGGAGGCGCCAATCTCACCGGGCGCGGCAAACTGACGCATTACCGCCGCAGTGGTGTGGGAATCCAGCCAAATCTCGCCGCCATGGACCTTGCGGATGCTCTTGATGATCAATTCCGGTGCGGTCTGCTTCAGCACGATGCCGGAACAGCCCAGCTTCATGGCTTGCACAAATTCATTCTTGTCCTCGGAAGCCGTGAGGATAATCACGCGGGTCCGTTTGTTAGTTTGCTGGAGCGCTTGCAGGGCCGATAGCCCATCCAGATTGGGCATCCGAAGATCCAGCAGGAGCACGTCCGGATCCAGTTCTTGGACTTTGTCCAATACCTCGCAGCCATCGCAGGCCTCTCCCACCACCTGGACGTCTTCTTCCAGGGTAAGAAGCTTCTTTAGCCCATCCCGGACAATGGGGTGGTCGTCGGCGATAAGGACTCGGATCACGCCCTTCCTGGCCTCCAAGAGATTCGGACGAACTTCGTTGTTATTCTCGATTGTCGCAAAACCTTCGCTCATAATATTACGTATCGACCACCTGCTTCCCGATTCTACAGGGGTACTGGTACGGGATCAATTTCAGGTAATGCTTAATCCGGCCTAGCGAAATCCCTTAGATCTTCGCCTGGACCAGTACCTTCATCTCCACGGCGCTCGATTTTACGCACTTGTTACAAAATCACAATTCTTAGGGAAGGCTCACCCGCATCTAACCCCCATGAAGCTTTTAAATCGCTTTACCAGTATAGTCCTGTTTGCCCTCCTGGTTCTCGTTTCCCGCTCGAATGCGGACGAAGAGCAGAGCGCTACGCCCCGGGTTTCCTATCTCGATGCCTCCCACTCTACACTGCTTCTGGATGTGGCGGGCAAACAATATATTGTTGACGTGGCTGCCGGGAGCGTTCGCGACGCCCAAGCCACTGCTTCTCAAACCGCTTCCTCCGCGCCCTCGCCCGGCCCATCCCCCGCCGCGGGCCTTTTTCAGCAGAACTGCGCGGGTTGCCATGGGACCGATGGAAAGGGCAGGCCCAGTGCCGGGACCCCGGACTTTACCAGCCGCTCGATCCAGAGCGGACTCAGCGACCAGCAAATCGTGGAGGCCATTCGCAATGGCAAGCCCGGCCGGATGCCGGCCTGGTCAGGTAAGCTATCCGACGCGCAGATTATGGAACTGGCCGCCTACATCCGCTCATTCGCGACAGGCGCGCAAAGCTCCACTTCCACCGCGCAGCAGGAAGCCGCTGCCCCCGGCGTCTATCAGCCGGGCGACGACGTGCTGGTTAGCCTGCCCACCGGTAAAACCGTGGATCGGCACGGCCTCTACGTAAATTTCGCGCATCGCTTCATGGATACCGCCTTCTCGGGTCCAGGCAAGGGTGGAGAACTGTTGGGATTGGACAGCGTGTCGATCTCCTCCTTCGGCCTGCGGTATGGGGTGACGGACAAACTCTCGGTCTCGGTGTGGCGGTCGCCGTCGTTCATCGAGCGGCCTATCCAGATCATGGCCGCGTACAAGCTTCTGGATGAGAACCACGAAGCTCCCCTCAACCTCTCGGTGCGTGTTTCGGTGGAAGGCCAGAATAACTTCCAGAGGAGTTTTACCGAAAACATCGAGACGGTTTTTTCGCGAAGCATCACCTCCCACGCTCAGTTTTATGCGGTACCCACGTTCTCCTTCAATGCCCGGCCCTTGGAGCCCGGCGGCCTGGTATCCAGCCAGATTCCCGATTTCCCAGGCGTGGACACGTTCTCCATCGGCTTTGGCGCGGCTGTCGATATCCGGCCCACCGTGGCGCTGGTGGCCGAGATTATCCCCACCCTTCTCAACGCCGCCGAGCTCGGTATTCATCGCCCGGCGTACTCGTTCGGGATCCAGAAAAAGATATGGCGGCATGCCTTTACGTTGGCGCTGACTAACAGTCCCGGCACGACAGTTTCCCAGCGTGCTGGAACACGCGCTACCTATACGGGAATGCCGAACTCCGACACGCCGGCGGGCTTATCGCTCGGTTTCGATGTGATGCGGCAGATTTATTAAAGTCAGCTTGGGGACGATCAGGTGAATCAGGCCCAGCGCGATCAGGTACATCGAGCCGGCTACGACGAATAGCGGACCGTAGGAGTCGTGTGAAAAATCGAGCCAATAGCCGACCGCCGGGGCGACCAGCGCTCCACTGATCGCGCCGCCAAGGCCGCCCAACCCGACCACCGATCCCACCGCCTCCTGCGGGAAAAGATCGGACGGCAGAGTAAATAAATTCGCCGACCAGCCCTGATGCGCCCCGGCCGCCAAGCCAATTAACGCCACGGCCAGCCACAGGTTGCCCTTCGCGAATGGAACGAACATGACGCCGGTGACGGCCACCGCGCACACCAACATCGCGATCTTGCGCGCTCGATTCGCGGTCAGGCCGCGCTTCAGCAGCGCCGAGGACAGCCAGCCGCCCGATACCGATCCAATATCCGCCAGCAGGTACACGGCCACCAAAGGCGCACCCATGGAAGCGAGATTGAGTCCGTAGTTTTTATCCAGGAACCCGGGCAGCCAGTACAAATAGAACCACCACACCGGATCGGTCAGAACCTTACCCAGCAGGTAGGCCCAGGTTCTGCGCTCGGTCAGCAGGCTCATGTATGGCAGGCGGGCAGCGGGCGCGCTATCGGCACGCACCACGGACGCGGGCGGATGCCGGTAGGTAGCGAACCATAGGATCAGCCAGATCAGCGCCAGGACGCTGGTGAATAGAAAAGCCGGCCGCCAGCCGAAGCGCACCGTAATCCAAGGAATCGCGAGAGGCGCAACCAGCGCGCCGATATTGGTGCCGCTATTGAATATACCGGTGGCCAGCGCGCGCTCGTTTTGCGGAAACCAATCGGCTACGGTTCGGAGCGCGGCCGGAAAATTAGCCGATTCCCCGAGGCCCAGCGCAAACCGCGCCGTCGCGAATTGGAAGACGCTGCGCGCCAGCGAGTGGCTCATCGCCGCCAGGCTCCAGAAGATGACCGCGATCGCGTAGCCGCGCTTGGGGCCGATCCAATCCACCAGACGGCCCGCCAGCGGCATCATGATCGCGTAGGCCGCCTGAAACGAGGAGATGATCCAGCCGAAATCCGCTTCCGTCCAGTGCAGCTCGCGCGAGATCACCGGCTTCAACAGGCCCAGCACCTGCCGGTCGATGTAATTGATGGTGGTGGCGAAGAACAGCAGTCCGCAGATGTACCAGCGCAGCTTGAGGGCGCGACCGGCGACTGGCGCGATTCTGGTGGATGTGCTCACCGCCGCTATGATATCAGTCTGAAACGCCAGCGGCGAGGCTTCGTGGCGCACGCACTCCTGCGTGCCGTGTTTGCACTCTTGCAAACACCGATCAGAAATGCGTTCACACGAGTACCTAACGGCGCTACGCCGTCGCAAGAGCCAGAAACTCCGCGAGAATAGTGGAAGCGAGACACGGCAAGCTATGGCCGTCATCACACTGGCGCGATCC
>Ga0182024_10001755_pt1 | contig 55062 bp, 63 predicted proteins | sample P32metaG_FD_120480 | JGI IMG/M metagenome (GOLD analysis project Ga0182024, IMG submission 120480) | Permafrost microbial communities from Stordalen Mire, Sweden - P3-2 metaG (Illumina Assembly) | ecosystem: Environmental > Terrestrial > Soil > Wetlands > Permafrost | place: Sweden: Stordalen...
CACCGAAACGGACATCGAGCCTGAAAGCCGGGTGTCAATGGACCTCGACGGAGAACAATAACAACAACGCGTACAACCAGAGATTCAGTGACGGCAATCAGAACAACAACAATAAGAACAATTTGTTGGCTGTCCGGTGCGTGCGGAGTTGAAGCCCCTTCCCCGGAACTTTGTCGAGACCGCCCGCACGCAGACGCCAGTGTCGGCGTCCGATGAACGGCCGCTCTCGCTCCCTCGATGTTTATGCGCCGCTTAACTGGATTGCCCCCGCGCACGGAGGTGCGCACCTGAAAAGGATTTGTCCGGCAAAGCCGGACGGGCGCGAAGCCGAAAGGCCGATTTTGCCAGTCGTGCCTGTGCGCATACCCGCGCGTGAAGACGCGCCTCTCTTAAGATCCGCCCCGTCTCGCCTAGCGAGACAACCTCTTTTTAGAAGCGCGTCTTCACGCGCGGGCGCGCAACTTACCCTCGATGCTGTCTTCGATGCCTATTTCGACTGCCGCCGCCGCAAGCGGAATTCGATCAACCAGCTCCGGTTTGAAGCCGGCCTGGAGACCAACCTTATCCAGCTCTACCGCGACCTGCAGGACGGCACCTATGAGATCGGCCGCAGTCTGGCCTTTGTCGTGAATTATCCCAAGATCCGTGAAATATGGGCGGCGGATTTTAGGGACCGCATCGTTCATCACGTCATCTGCAATGCCATCGATGAGCGGTTTCTTTCCCGGTTCATCCGGGATACTTACGGCTGCATCGTCGGACGCGGAACCCATGACGGTTTGCGCCGGGTATCGGGATTTGCGCGGTCCGTCACGCGGAGCTGGTCGCGCCCCGCTTATGCGCTCAAGATCGACGTTGCCAATTTCTTCAACAGTATCGACCGGTCCCGTCTTGTCGCCATCGTCGAAAAGCGCGTGCCGGAGGAATGGCTGATAAAACTTATCCGCCAGGTCGTTTTACATGATCCCACCGGAAAGGCTTTTTTCCGGTCGTCCCGCTCCCTGTTCGACAAGGTCCCCCGCCATAAAAGCCTTATCCATGCGGAAGAGGGGATCGGCTTGCCCATCGGCAATCTGACCAGCCAGTTTTTCGCCAACGTCTATTTGAACGAGGTGGACCAGTTTGTTAAGCACGGCCTGAAAGCCCGATATTACGGGCGCTATGTCGATGACATGATCTTGTTTCATGAAGATAGCGCGGTCCTGCGCGGATGGTGCGATCAGATTGATGGTTTCATTCAGGAGCGGTTGGCCCTGAGGCTGCACCCCAAGAAAATATGGCTGAATCGTGCCGACACTGGCATCAACTTCGTTGGCTTCATTATCAAGCCGGGGCGGACCTACCTGCGGAAGACTTCGCTTTCCCGCTGCAAACAGAAAATAAGAGCGTGGCAACGAGACGGCGCGCCCTGGGATGAAAAAACCTTGCGGGATCTCTGTAATGGCGTGACAAGCTATCTGGGCATGTTGCGTCAGATTGATGGGTACCGGGCGCGCAAATCGATATGCAACAGCATGGAAAGTCTTTTTGTATACGCGGACGAAGAATACACAAACATCCTACCGGCGTCAGCCAGATCGTGAACCCGGCATTACTTTCACGCCTGCGGCTGGTGGTCTGGTCCTGATGATGGAACCGGCCGGGCAGGACCCGGTTGCGCTCGCACCAGCGGCGCAGGGGAAGACTTTACTAATTTGCGAGAGCAGAGAAAACGAGTAAACGCCCAGAAAACGCACAACGCGCGGACTCACTGAGCACTACGGCGCATGTACCGGCTCCTCTTTTGGGTTGGCTTCTAGCCTCAACAGACCATCCTAAGCATTTGGCGAAAAGGCCCGATTTCATGCACACCCGCTAACCCATCGAACCCTCCGCGCTTGGATCAGTGTGCGATGATCCTGACAAGAACCGGTCCCCGCATGAGCGAATGGATGCAGTGCGCCCACGAAAGATTCAAGGCGCTGGAGATTCCGTTGGAGATCCTGTGCGACAGCTATGAACTGGTGCGCGGCGCAGTGGGGAATGAGTGGTTGGAACGTCAGGAGAGAAAGCTCGCGGCCTCGGGACGCAAGATATCCGACTGCCACCCGCTTTTCCGGGAACTTACCTCTCCCGCGGATACGGCGATCGTTGAAATCTGCGAACTCGGAATCTATCTCAAACACTTCATGCGTGATCCCGCGCTCCCGGCCGTCCTGGACGATCTCCGCTCCGAGAAATATGAATCGACCTTTTTCGAACTGGCGATGGCATACCGGTGGTCGCAATGCGGAGGAAACGTCAGCTTGCAGCCTCCCACGGCACGAGGCGTCGCCGATTTTGCGGCAGAGCTGCACGGCAAACCCTACGTGATTGAAGCCAGCATTTTCCCTGCCGATGTCATGGAAACGCCGCGATTCCGAACGGCGAGTGTAATCATGGACGCGACGAAAGTCGCCACGGATCGTGATGTAGCAGTCGCCGTGAAAGTCGTCGTGCGTGAGTACCCCGAAGGGGATTGGCAGGGCAGGCTGAGGGCCGGGGTAAGAGACAGTTGTGCGAAGCTTCTCGGGATGTTGGATAGCGCCGCAACGGTGCGGGAGGATTTGGGTTTTGCCGACATTGAAGTGGAAGTGATCGGACCGGGAACTGATCCTGTTCCGTCGCCAGGCTGGGACCTCTGCACGAGAGGAGTTACCAAGCCGAAGCCACCGGGCGAGCCGAATTATCGCGTCGTGACCCTGCCGGACGTAGAAGAGTTTGCCCGCGTGTTCCTAAGATTGCCGCCCAACGAGGACGATCCATTCCGGCGCATCGCGGAAAAAATCAAGAAAGAGGCGCGCCAGCTGCGCGGGATCGGAGATCCGCGTGTCGTGATCTTGGATGTCTCGGGGGTGGCTCAAGACGTGTTGGAACTGGCGATGGAGCCTCTGCGCGAGAGCCTGACGAAATTGATGCGTACGACTCCAGAGCTTGCTTGCGTATGGCTGATGTCGCGGGGTTGGTCGACGGCCCTTCGGTTTCAATATCGCGGTGTTTACGCGCCGAATGCTGATAGTATCTACCAGGTCCCCGCGTCCTTCTTGAAAGAGCTTGTGATGTTCGAATGGCGGCGCGATTTCCTCGCGGGTCGCGACCTGGAGCCGACCGGATACGAGGAAGCAATGTCCGAATTCGATCGACGAAGTATTCACCCATCGTAGGTCAGGCGTTCCAAGCCGAGTTTGTCCCATGTGGCTATGAAATGAGCGGAACAGAGAACAAACCCGCGCACAAAGCCCGCCAATTCTGGCGCCGATGTGATCGGAACCCGGGTTTTGCGGCCCTGCTGGAAGACGTGCTGGCAGATCCGACGACCGGCAGGATGCTGCTGGTCGCGACCCCGGAGCTATTTTCGAACTGGCAGGTTGCCGGGCCGCAGCTAGACCAGCAGTTCCGATCCAGAGGTCTGCCATATCTGAGCCATGGCTACAAGACGGTGCTGCGCGGTTTTGAGGAGGTTGCGGCTTTCCAAGCTGCGGCAATGCGCCGGACGCAGCGCTCGGCAGCTCGGCTTACCGAGGATGTGCAGGCCACCGCGGGCGAAGAGCTTCGGGACCGGCTTGTAATCGCGACGCTGAAGACGATTCAGAACCACGATGGCCTCCGTGGACTGGTCCATGACGCGGCTCCGATCACCAAGGGCACGCTACGTGGTGTCGTCAAGGATTACTCCGGGATCGATTCGTCGGAATTCGAAGACCTGCTTGGCTGTTTTCCGGGCTTCTTGTCGCGCTCCAAGCAGAAGAAGGCGCTCAATCGCTTGACGCTCAATCTCGACGCGCTCGTCAATACGGTGGAAGCGGATTACCTTCGCCGATGGATGACCTGGGTGACGGCGGAGAGATTCATTCCGCTTCTCCGGCGGCGCCGCGTATCGGAGGCCGGGTGGCGCGATCTCCTGATCCGGCTCCTTGAGGCGGATCTTGTCGCTCCGACGGGTCCTTTATATCTGTGGTGTCGGCGTTGTCCCGGAGTGGGGTTTACGGTTTCCTCGATACCGCTCGACTGCAATCTGCCGCCGTTCTGTCCGTCGTGCGGGCGGGTCGCTCAGGCGGTTTCTGCCTTCACGCCCGTTGGACTCTTGCGCGATGCAACGGAATTGACCGACGGCATGCTGGGAGCGGCTGTGGGCTGGTTTCTGCGCGCTCGAAAGATTCGATTCAAGCCCGCTCTGCAATTCGGCGGCACCGAGTGCGATTTCCTGCTGCCCGGCGGCATTGACGGAGCGACGCTGCTCGAATGCAAAATGCACCATGTTTCGTCGCCGTCGGGGAACATTCGCGCAAGGCTCCTGGACAGCCGAAACCAGCTTCGCGATCACATTAAAATTGCTCGGACCCTTGGCGTGAAGCTGAGCCGCGCCGCTTGTATTGTGAACCTCTCGACGGCTCAACTCAAGCAGACCTTGAAGGATCTCCGGCCCGAAACGGACAATGAATATGTGAGGGTTGGGGCACGGCTTTTGAGTTACGAACACTTCTCAAGCTGGGCGGAAATGCATGGCTCGCGTGGCTTTCAGACCTTAAGCGAACTGTCGAGTCTGCGACGCGCTTCGGAAACCCGCGCCCGCAGGTTCGCGCAACACCGAAAGCGGCTAGGCTGGGAGCATGGATGGGCTGGACCGGCTTGACCTATTCCGCCTCGGCGAGCACGGCGACCGCCATGAGCGGGAATTCTGGCCCTTGCTGGCGAAACTGTTTCCGTCCTACGAGATTCTGTGGCGCCGTCTCATTGTGCCGCTGACCTGCCGCGTTGACCCGAAATTGGCGGCTTCGCCCGAGCATTGGATACGTCTGCGGCCTGGCATCCCGCCAGGATACGAGCAGGTGTCGATGGCCAATTATTCGGTTTTCTATTTCCTTGGCCGGGCTGTAAAGCGACGCGCCGAAGAGAAGACGGCGTTGGAGTATCCGGAAGATGTACTGTTCCTCCTGGACTCCGTCGGCGACAATCTCAAACATTTCCGCTGTGCCATGAATGACCTTGCGTCGGATTGTGGGCGCGTGGTCTTTAACTCGCCTCGCGAGGAGGCGCCCCCGTTCAAGGAGATCAGCGCTTATCGCGACATTTTCCTCCACAATCCGGTCATCGGGCGGGGAGTTGGCGTCGAAAAAACCTACATCCCGAAGTGGAGCGCCAATAAATCCGCTTCGCCGCTGGAGCGCGCCAAAACATCCTGGCGCGCAGCGGAGCAACTGCCGCAGGCCGACAGGATAGGCACGGACGAACTGCTCGACCGGCTGATCCGGGAGGTCGGCTTGACCCTGGAGAGTTGCTGGCAGACCGCTCTTTCCGAGGTGATACGCGAACCGTTTCTGCAAATGATGGTCAAGGTCACCGGACTTGCGGAGTATCTGCCGGTGCAAGGTCCCGCAGCGCCGGTCGAATGGGCGCCGCCCTCTGGAATGTATTCGAGTTTGGGAAGCAACACGACCTTCGCGGTGCCGTCCGCCAGCGGCAACTACTCGGCAAATCGCACAGAAAACGAATAACGCGGAGGAAACCCTAAACCGGCCTGCACTGCGGCAGTCTCTTTTCCGCTGGGGGCCTGCTCGGCGCGCTCTGTCCCGCCAACCCCTCGCGATGCAACGCGAATGCGACCGTCTCGTCGAGCGCATCCTGCCCACTCTTTGCGGGCGCAACACGCGTACCCAACGGCAGATTCGCTTCCGCGTAATATTCGTCCTTCGTGCGCTCAATCCCATCGCGGTAATACAACTCCTTCCTCACACCGTTGGAGTGACGCCGGACAAAAGCCGGGCCGTCCTCGCGATGCAGCTTGCCGCTGCGGCAATATCTCTCCTCGCTTGAAGCGTCCGCGAAGCGCTTGATAATCGCCGGTCCGTCCTCGCGATGGAGCTTGCCGTCGCGGTAATAATAGTCTTCCGTCGAGCCCTCGGCGTTGCGGATGAGGAGGGCCGGACCGTCCGCGCGGTGCTCCTTGCCGTCCCGGTAATACTGCTCCCAAATCGTGCCGTCGGCCTGATGCCGAATTTTTGCCGGGCCGTCCTCGCGGTGCAGCTTGCCCTCGCGGTCGTATTCCTCGAACGTCGAGCCATCGGCCTCGCGCTTGATGACTGCCGGACCATCCTGGCGGTGACACTGGCCGTCGCGGTAATAGCTCTCCTCGATCGCCGTGCCATGGTCGTCGCGCCGGACATAGGCCGGCCCACTCTTGCGGTGCAGCTTGCCATCGCGGTAATAGATCACAACCGTCGAGCCGTCGGACAGGTGGACGATCTCAGCCGGGCCGTCCTGACGGTCGAGCTGGCATCCGGCATTCACGAGCTTCGCCAGCAGGTCTTTACCGGTAGGACTCGTCATGAATCGCGCGAATCGCTGTGCCTTGCTCGAAAAGGCCTCGTTCGTCGCGTAGATTCTCGTGATCTCTTCGTCACCGTCCCGGTAGGTCACCGTGATATGCGAACTCTGTTTGCTGCTCATGTTCCTTCTCCCCAATTGGTTGGTTTGTTTCCTACGCCGAACCTGGCGCGCGAGCTGGCAGTCTCTTCACCACATCCAGGGGAGCGGCGGGCCGCTGGATCGTCACGCCGGGAATGGCCGGCTGCTTTTTCGCGTAATATTCATCCTTCGTGCATGGAATCCCATCGCGGTAATAGTAGTTCACCGGCCAGCCGTCGGAATTCAGCACCGAACCCCGCACCGTCGCGCCGGGCGCGGCGGACTGCTGTTTCGGGTAATACTCATCCTTCGTGCACTCAGTCCCATCGCGGTAATAGTATTCGAACGTCGTGTCGTCGGAATAACGTCGAATCTCTGCCGGGCCGTTGTCGCGGTGCAGCTTTCCATTGCGGTAATACCTCTCCTCCCTCACACCGTCGCCATAGACCAACTCCTCTTTGAGGAGCTGGCCCCCGTTGTTTTGCATCCATATATCCAAGTCTTTTCCGGCCAGCTGACCTTTGTCGAGCTGATACAGGTACAGCTCGCGCTTGATGTCTTTAGTGACAGCATAGTCGCGTCTGACATCGAGGGCTGGGCGATTGTAGCCGGGCTCACTGTAGTGTGTTGTGATAGTCGAAATCTGTTTGCTGCTCATGTTCCTTCTCCCCAATTGTTGTTTTGTTTCTTACGCCGAACCGGGCGCGCACGCTGGCAGTCTCTTCATTTGCCCGCCATCACATCCGGGGGAGCGGCGGGCCGCTCTTCCTCCATCCTTTCGGCCATCTGTCGGCGCCGTCGCGCCGTTGCGTTGCGCAGTCCCGGCCCTGTACTGGTCGAGTAACGCACGCATCGGCGGGGACGCGCGCTCGCGGTACACCTCCGGCACTGCGAAGGGATCGGCGCCCGCTTCGAGCAGCGCTGAGGCGATTGGTGTGTAATCGATGAATTCCGCGCCAGCGTGATTGTTGAATGCCGATCGGAGCGCGATGTCCCCTTGTGCATGGATATTCACTCCGTCCGTTTTCAGGAGCGCCTTCACCATATCCAGATGTCCGTTAAACACCGCAAAATGGAGCGGCGAACCGCCGCGGGAATTAATATCGGCCCCTATCGCGAGTAATATTTTGGCCAAAGCGATGTCTCCTCTTCCGGCCGCTGAGATCAGGACGGCGTCCGCATCTTCGTAAATCTCCTTTCCGGCGGCCATCAGCGCCCTGACTGTGTCGGCGTCGCCATGCGCGGCCGCATTGTGCAGCGCCCCGTTCAGATCCAACCACCCCACCACTTCCTGCACGCGATAGAGATACCCCATCAACGACTTCATGACCCTTCTCCCCAATTGTTGCTTCGTTACGCCGGGCCCGGTCCGCTTGTCGTAGCTCTCGGCGCGGGCCGTTCGGCCATTATGCCGGAGGTAACAAGCGGTGGCGCAGAGAATTCTTCTTTCTTAATAAATTCGCCATCGCGGAAATACTGTTCCTCCGTCCAGCCATCGGCGTAGCGCTTCATGAGCGCCGGGCCGCAGTCTCTGTGCTGTGTGCCATTGCAATAGTATTCCTCCTGGCAGTATTCCTGGACCGTCAACTCGCCGACGTGATGAAAGACACGTGCAGGGCCGTCCCTGCGGTGTAATTTGCCATTGTAAAAGTAGTCTCTCTGTATCGAACCGTCATCGAAGAACACCACAACCGCCGGACCGCCATCGTGGGAATCGAGTTGACATCCATTGCTCTCAAGCCATGTCTGTAACTTTTTGCCTGTTAGATTCTTTCTGATTTTCCGGTCGTACTCAAGATCCCGCAAAATGGTCCTGCTGACCGCATAAACGCAGTTGAACATCCTGCTGCCGTCCATGAAGGTCACCGTGATATGCGAAGCCAATCCCTCTCCGTTCATGATCCTTCTCCCAATGGTTGTTTCGGTTTCATCTCTGTCTACGCTATCCCGCCGTTTTGAAAGTAAATCGACTTTTTTGGTTTCAGAGCGAAAAAGCAACAATCTTGCGCGACCCGCCCGGTTGCACGAGCCCCGCGGTTGCGTAGAACGCAGAGCCAACCCTTATTCTGCGAGTGCAGAGAAACCCGAAAAACTGCGAAAGCGCAATAATCTTGCGCAGAGGAACAGGAAAACGCGCACATAGAAAAGCGTTCTTGTTGGAGTTGGGTCGCGCGAAACCTGCGAGAGTTCCACCGCCGTGTGACGAGAGGACGAACGGTCAAGGGATGTGGGGCTGGATCGCCTGGGGAAGAGGACTCACATCCCCGGTCCCGGCAGCCTAGGCGGGCGGGTGCGCGGTTGCTGTTTCTGTGTCTGATCCGCAGCAACGCGATTTTGCGCTTGTGTAAGCGCCGCATAGCGGTTAGGGGCGGCGGCTTTGGCGGCTGGGGGTTGCCCCGGCTGGGGGCCGTCTCCTTCAAGCGTCCGCCTTGACCCGGACGCCGCGTCCGCCCGCGCCTGCATCTTCTCCTGTTCACTATTGGCATACTTATCGAACGCCACATCCGCGCCGGGTATCGGCACAAGACCGAGCGCCCCTTTGATAACCTCTTTGGAGACGTTCATCGTCTTCTGGCCATCGGCCTGCATTTCAAGGAGTTCCCGAGCGTGCTTCTCTGCTTGCGTCTGCGGCGCCCCCTGCGGCTCCGGTGGCAGGGTTTCGGCATGCGCCGCGCCCGCGATGCCCATGACCGCCGTTCCCACGGCGAGCACCTGACCGGCAACGGGCACCTTCTTTAGGATCGTCCCGCCAATCTTGCTGCCCAGACTGGCCGCTTCCGCCGTCTCTCCGACAACGCGGGTCGCGGTTTCCGCCGCCACCTTCTCGCCCGCCGCAAGTTCTTCCGTCCGGCCCGCCAGCCTCAAAGCTTCCGCGGCTTCGGCCGGAGTGCGCGCGAGCGCCGCGAAGGCTTGCGAGGCGGTCTTCGCGCCTTCTGCGGTTATGATGCCCGCGCCCGCGAGAAATTTTGCGCCATCCTGCTTGAGCATCACCATGCCGAGGCTCGTCAGTTCTCCTTTGGCCGTAAGAAGACCGGCGTCTTCGAAGGCTGTCGTCGCTTCCCGGCGCGCGGTGTCGGAAATCGCCTTTCCTGCCGTGATATCCCGCATGGTATTCAGGGCCGACCCGGCCTTCTCTGGCCCCAGCCGTTTAGAGAGCGCTGTTGCAGCGGCATCCATCTGCTCCGGGAAAATCCCGTGCGCTCCCTGGCGAAGCGCGCCTTCCGGCAACGGGCTCACCGGCTTATGCAAGTCCCCAGTCAGATTGGTAACAACCTTGCCGTGCCCGACTTCCACGATCTGGGCCTTCGCGATGATGCTTTGGGTGCTCTGAAACAATTCCGCTTCGGTCGTCCCCGCCTTGATGATGATTTTGCCGTCGCTGGGTCTGAGGCGTGGGTTGATTCCCAGTTCGTGCAGGGTCTCGAATAGTTTCCTTCCTCCCGGCAATGCGCCATTGGCGTTCAGGACCAGATTGCCTTTTTCTAACGAGGCTCCGGTGATGATTTTGAGTTGATCGGATGTAAGTTTGGACAATACGCTTGCCGGGTCGGCCTTGAAGGATGCGATTCGGTCACCCATCGCAAAATCGCTCATGTCCCGACTCCATCCTGGTGAAGGGCCGGCATCCCCCGCCTTACCCTGTTACGTCTCAAGATAGGAGAATTCTGTTAATTATTCGCAAATACGAATAAGGCATATGAGAGCAAGGACTTATTCATTACGAATTGACGTTTGGCTCCGTCGGGCACCGGCACAGATTGCCGACGCCGATCCCGGAAAGAGCGACACCTGCCGGGGCTTGCCGGGAAAACATGGCGCACTGCTTTGATCTTGCGCCCGAATCCGGCCCCCGAAACTTCAGTTTTGGGGCCAAGCAGGCCGCGCCGAAACACTGTCCACCGGATTAACGCTGTTTCTCAAAAAGCGGGGAAGCCGTCCGGGGCTTCTTTACGCCGGACCCGGCCCTTTCGGCGCATGCCGCACCGTCACGCCGGGAATGACGCAAAGCGAGGGGAGGTACGTCTTGCCATCGCGGAAATACTCCTCGACTCTCGTCGTGCCGTCGGCGTTCCGATGGACAAAAGCCGGGCCGTCCTCGCGATGCAGTTTGCCGCTGCGGCAATATCTCTCCTCGCTTGAAGCGTCCGCGAAGCGCTTGACAATCGCCGGTCCGTCATCGCGATGGAGCTCGCCGTCGCGGTAATAATAGTCTTCCGTCGAGCCTTCGGCGTTGCGGATGAGGAGGGCCGGACCGTCCGGGGAATCAAGCCGGCATCCCCGGTCTTCAAGCCAGATCTTCAACGCCTTGCCCGTCGGTTCCTTGACCTCTCTAAGCGCCCGATTCAATGTTGTCTCATCGACAGCGTAGGTGAGGGTGAATTCGTTGCCGTAGTCCCTGTAGATGATCGTGATATGCGAAGTCTGTTCGCCGGTCATGATCCTTCCCCTCGACGGTTATTGCGCCTTCACCTTCATTCTGTACACGGTTTGTGGAACTAAATCCATCAAAACGGCATAAAGGGACGGGCGCGCGCCCTTTTTGGCTGCGTGGCGCTCACCGGTCTGAATCATAGCTGTAAACACCGCAGGAATCCGGGCTCCCGGCCGAGTGCGGTGGGTCCTTGCCGGAGAACGCAGCCATCGACCGCGGGGATGTGTCTCCGGGCAAGGCCTCAGGAGTCCAAATCGCGATGTAAGTAACCGACAGGGCACGGCTCCCGCTTCCACACAGATGGTTCCCGTTCTTCAACGGCGGGTCGGCTGGAGCCGTTACGCGATAGACAGTGGCATCCACAGTCTCGCCCATCGCCTCGAAGCCTGAAAGATGTCCGATGATCGCGAGCGACAAGGACTGGCCGTTCTGAAACTGCATCTTGTCAGGCGCGAAGGCGATATCCCCGGTGACCGACAGCGCTGTTGTGCTGGTAGCCTGCCATCGCTCGACCTCTTCAGCCGCGAGAGATGAGCCGGCTACCGTGAAACCGCTCGCGAGCACCCATAACCCCACGAGCGCGAGGCGTTGAAAACGCGAATCGGTCCGCACCATCATGGCTTCCCCTTGTCAGATGAGTATTCCGGTGGGCGGAGCAGCGCCTACCGGAAATCCTTGGCGCGCTCCCTCGTACACTGATTAATCACACCATCGATGACCGTCAAGGCCTACGCTTCCCCGACCTTACGTCGGCGGAACGGGTATCCGGATAAACTCCGCGTCAGTGTCGCCGCTTAATTCAACAACCAAGGCCGATTTGTCGGGAGAGAGTGCGGCAAACTGGAGGCGGGGGGGATTGAATTCATATCCCGCCTCACCAAATGAGACGCCGATCACTCGCTTTTGCACCCAGACAGTTCGCTCTTTACTGGTGCGTAGAAGAATTCGGAGCGTCGCGTGGATCGTTGGGAAGCCCTGCGGTTTGCCGTCTCCTCGGCCCCACCATGCGGCGAGCGCCTGCTCCAGCGCCTGGACCTCCTTGGGATCTGCGTCAAATTGGAAAACCGCCGCGGCCTCCCTCGTGACGGACGAATAATTGTCGACCAGAACGGTTCCCTGCGGCAGATCGGAGGGCGGGCTCCCCCGCAGACGGGTCATCCTGGAGTTTGGCCCCAGCGCAAAGTAGGTGACGGTGATTCGCCCCGTTTCGAAATTATCCTCCTGGCGCAAGATCGACGACTCGCCGCGCCAGCCTAGAAACATAGCGGCGGAGCCGAGCAAGTGTGAATCGGCTGGAGCGAGAGCTTGCTTGGTCTTCAGCCCGGTCCTTGGAATCCGATCAATCGACTTCTGTGGGGCATGGGGAGCGCTCGGAGTGCCCGGCATGTCTGGAATCGGCTGCGCGCCGATTGGAAGGCCTGGCTCCCACGCCTCCTTTTCTGCGCTGCAGCCGGCCGCCGCCCAGCACGCATATAGCAACATGACGATGCCTACCATACGCGAGTACGTCATCTGGCCCTCGGTTTTGCTGTTTTATCGGTTCGGCGCCGTTGCATCGCGGTCGCGGCGGCAAGTTTTAGGTTCCCGCTATTCCTTCACGATGATTGTTATCGGGTTGCTCCAATAGGTGATTGGTAATCTGTCCGCCATTGCCCAAGGCATAAATCCTAACCGGAAAGTGACTGCGGACGGCCAAAAGTCCAGGTCCACAATAAGCGATACCCGGACTGATAAGTCCCTCTCATACGCCTCCCCGGATTTTAGAAGCGTGTCGATCAAGGCGTTCGCGTGGCATTCTCTCTCTTCAATGCGCACGAAAGGATTATCCGTTGTCCATTGACTGGGGTATGAACAAGACCAGGTCTGTATCGTCTGGTCGTCTCTGCCGATGTTTCGAAGCTTCGTAGTCACGGATAGTGCTTGCATGTTTTTCACGATAGATTGAAGCGGTTTGATTTCGACCTTGATCTGCGAGCCGTCTTGTGCTGGCGCTGCTGTACTCATAACCGCCCCCATCGCTATAATCAGCAAGACGGTTGCGGCCACGCTGCGATGCTCACGCCGTGTGCCGGTTGCGCTCATGCTGCCTCCCCGCGTTTCATAAAGGAGTTGCTCATAGAGGCGCCCCCAAAGAGCCAACAGAAAAGCCGCGCCCTCACAACGCCTTGGGCTGCGCCGGGAGCGGGCTGATCGTGAGCTTCGGCGGCGCAGGCCTGACCTGGTGCCAGCAGTCGATGGCGCGGTCGGCGAGAATGCTGGCGGCCTCGTGCAAACGTTCTGGCTTGATAGGAAATAAGGACTTGTTGATCTTGTTATAAAGAGCAGTGGCCTCAGCCTCGATCTCAGCGCGGCTTTTTCCGCGCCAGGGATCGGGCGCGAAGACATACTCTGCCAGAATCCGCACCGTTTCCGTATGGCCAAGATAGGCCGACATGCGCAGCGCCTCATCGTCCCAGATACGCACATCGGCGCCGGCCTCAAGCAGCGCCCGCACCGTCTCCGCATGACCATCCCTGGCCGCCCTGCGCACCGCCAAATCGTCACTTGCATGCACATCAGCGCCCGCACCGAGCAGCGCACTTACGGTCTCCGTATGGCCAAAACCGGACGCGGCGCTCAGCGCCCAATCGTTCAGAGCATGTGCGTCGGCGCCAGCCGCGAGTAGCACACGCACTGTCTCCGTATGACCATTAAAAGCGGCCACACGCAACGCACCATCGTCACTGTCATGCAGATTGGCACCCGCCGTTAGCAGCGTCTTAACCGTCTCCGTATGGCCATCCCGAGCGGCACTGATCAGACTACGATCCAGATTCGTTTGTTCATCCGGCGAAAGTTTCTGCTGTATCGTCATCGCATTTTCTTCCTCTATGCGCTGTGCGTTATCCGTTTCTCTGCCCTCATGTGCTCGGGCAACCGGGCGGGCCTCACAACGCCCTCGGCTGCGCCGGGAGCGGGCTGATCCGGAGTTTCGGCGGCGCGGGCCTGACATGCTCCCAGCATGTGAGAGCGCAATCGATGAGGATGGTGCCTGCCTGGCGCAAACGCTCGGGCTCGGGATTATCGGTCTTGACCTTGTTGTAAAGAGCCGTAGCCGCTGCCTCGATCTCAGCCCGGCTTTTTCCGCGCCAGGGATCGGGAACGAAGATGTGCTTCGCCAGGACCTTCACCGTCTCCGTATGACCACGAAAAGCCGCCCAGTGCAGCGCATAATCATTCCACACATGCACGCTGGCACCAGCCGCGAGCAGCGCCTTCACCGTCTCCGTATGACCGTTCTTCGCCGCATCGATCAGACGTTCATCCAGATTCGCTTGCTCCTCCGGGGAAAGTGATTTTGGCATCGTCATCTCTCTCTGCGCTCTTTGGTTTCTCTGCGCGAACACCGTTCGCGCAACCGGGCATCACACCGGCCTGGGTTGCGCCGGAAGCGCGCTGATGTTCAATTTCGGCGGCGCCGGTCTGACCCGCTCCCAGCATGTGAGCGCGCAGTCTGCGAGGATGGAGGCTGTCTTGCGCAAATGTTCGGGGTCGGTAGGGAAACCCCGAGGGCCGTTGTTTTTGACCTTGTCATAAAGAGCAGCGGCCCCTGCCTTGATCTCCGTTTGACTTTTTCCGCGCCAAGAATCGGGAGCGAAGATATACTTCGCCAGGACCCGCACTGTCCCCATATGGCCGTTCTCGACCGCCCACCAAAGCGCATCATCTTCTTCTGCGCGCACATCGGCGCCAGCAACAAGCAACGTCTGCACCGTATCCGTATGACCATTCCTGGCGGCGTCGCGTAGCGCACTATCCTCTCGTGCATGGACTCGGCCCCGGCCAAGAGCAGCACCTGCACCGTTTCCATATGACCTCTACTGGCCGCCCACCACAGCGGCAAATCGTTGCTTTTATGCACATCGGCGCCGTTAGCAAGCAGTGTCTGTACCATTTCCGTACAGCCGCCGTGGGCCGCACCGATCAGATGGTCATCCAGTTCTCTTTGCTCATACGGCGAAAGTGTTTTCGGCTTTGTCATCGCATCCCTCACAATGCCCTCGGCTGCGCCGGCAGCGGGCTGATCTGTATTTTCGGCGGAGGCGGTCTGACCTGTTCCCAACACCGCAGCGCACAGTCGGCGAGGATCTCGGCGGCCTTGTGCAAATTTTCGGGACTGATAGGGCGCAGGGGATTGCTGACTTTGGTCCTGTTATAGAGAACGTAGGCCTCCCCCTCGATGTCCGCCCGGTTTTTGCCGCGCCAGGAATCGGGAGCGAAAATGTGCTTTGCCAGGATTTTCACCGTCTCCGTATGGCCATTACGAGCCGCAGCGTGCAGCGCATAATCGGTCCTCGCATGCACATCGGCGCCAGCCGAGAGCAGCATCTGAACCGTCTCTGTATCGCCATCAAAGGCCGCCCAGATCAGACGGTTATCCAGATCCTTTTGCTCTTCCGGCGTCATGTTTGCGGTCCTTTCCCGAGACATACTACCCCGCCGTTACGAAAGTAAATCGCTTTTTTAGATCACTCCGCAAAGGAAATAGTGGTGCGCTCGGGCCCTGGGGTGACCTCGCGGCCCTGACCCACCATTCCTCCCAAGCAGAGGCCGGGGTACCGTCGCGGCCAACCCCTTGCGGCAGCGTGATTGTTTCGCCAAGATCCTTGCACATCCGTGACCGCGACTTCGCGTATCATGTCGGTTCGTGCCTAGCCCAAAAACCAAAGCCGGATTCATTGCACCGATGCTGCTGCTCCGCACGGAGCGGCTGCCGGAGGGGCCGGACTGGAATTTTGAGCTGAAACTCGACGGCTACCGCGCCATTGCCGCGAAGTCGGGGGGGATGGTTCATCTCTGGTCGCGCAATGAAAATGATTTCGGCGCGAGATATCCAGCACGACTCTTGCCATTGACCCGCGCCCACGGGCTCGGCAACAGGCTGCTAGCCGTTTGTCGGCGGCTTCGGGGCTCGGTCGGGACCCGGCTTTGTTGGTGCCTTGGGTAGTGTAAGCTTTCCCGCTCGCATAAGCTCGGCGCCTAGATCTTGCAGCGCTCTAAACGCGTTCAGGTCGGCATCGCTGCGGTTCTTAGAATTTAATTCCATCACTGCGTCATAAATTAGCGTCGCTTCTTTATCTATAGCTCTGAGCATCACGCCCTGCGATCTGAGTGCATCCAGGTCTTTCGCTGCATTACAAGCGAACCGTGCATGCGAATCAAGCAGAAGAGTCAAGGCGGCCGTCGCGGCAATGTCGGTCTTCTTCGGCGATGCCGTGGCATTGCTCCGCATGACGTGCTCCTCGAAGGCGCGAAAAAGCGCCAAGGCGGACTCCGGGTCAACGGCGCCATCCGGGCGTTCTTTATAGAGCCGGTCAAAAAGAGTCTTGTATGCCGTAGGGGTGGCGTCTCGGTTGGTCTCGGCCCGCTGTTTGACGAGCAACTTCTTAAGAGCCCTCTTGATCGGGCCATAGCTTCGTACCTCGTGGTAGAAGCCCAGCATCAAACCGGCGCGAACCAGATTTGCGAATGCCGTCACGGCGTATTGATCGCGCAGGTCTTTCTCCTGCTCATCCAGCGTTTTTTGCGTCATGGCCTTCTCCTTCATGTGCCTGTTATGTCGCTCTTTCCTTTCCCCCACGCTACGCCGCCGTTCTGAAAGTAATTCGCCTATTTTGGTACCGGCACAAAAAAGCAATAATCTTGCGCGCGACGGTTATGAGAGCGCAACAATCTTGCGCCCCGGCTACGTCGAGCGCACTGTGCCGTCTGTTACGATCAGCCGTGGCCCGTCTGAGAATCCTGTCCACGGCGCAAAGGGTCGGCGTGACGCTTGCCGCGATCTTCTACGTGGTTGCGGGCGCGTTGCATGTCCTCAAGCCCGAGCCTTACCTGCGAATCATGCCGCCCTACATTCCGTGGCACGTCGCGATGGCGTGTCAGCGGGGCGTGTGAAATCCTGGGCGGTCTGGGGCTCTTTCTCCCGACGACGCGGCGGGCAGCCGCATGGGGACTGGTCGCACTGTTGATCGCGATGTTTCCGGCCAATATCTTTATGGCCATTCATCCAATCGAATCGGGCGCGGCGTCCATCGCGCCGGTGTTACGGTGGGGCCGTCTCCCTTTGCAACTGGTCCTGATCTGGTGGCTGCTCTGGTGCACCAAGCCCCGCTACGTGCTCCGGTGAAGCGATAGCCTGAGAAAAGAGAGTTCAACGATGCGAATTTTGGTGGTCGGCGCCGGAGCGGTGGGCGGGTACTTTGGTGGCCGTTTGGCCCAGGCGAGTCGCGACGTGACGTTTCTTGTTCGCGCCCGGCGGGCCGAACAGATCAAGGCGAAGGGGCTTCAGATCGTGAGTCCGCATGGGGATTTGACGCTACATCCCAAGACCATGACCGCCGACCAGATCAAAGGTCCCTATGATCTGATCCTGCTCGGCGTCAAGAGCTACGCGCTTGAGAGCGCGATGAACGATTTCGCCTCTGCCGTAGGACCAGAGACCATGATTCTTCCGGTGTTGAACGGCATGCGTCACATGGATCTGCTGGCCGCGCGCTTCGGAGCGCACGCCGTTCTCGGCGGCGTTTGCATCGTTGCGACCGAGATCGATCAGGACGGCCGGATTCGCCAGCTTGCCGATGTCCAGAGCCTGACCTATGGCGAGCAGGACGGCGGCAGCACGCCGCGCCTGAAAAAACTCGACGAGACGCTGCAAGGCGCTGGCTTCGATGCGGTGCTCTCCAGCCACATCCTGCAGGATATGTGGCAGAAATGGGTGCAGCTCGCAACCTTGGGAGCCGTAACCTGCCTGCTGCGCGGCAATATCGGCGAGATCGCCGCCATTCCGGGCGGCACGGCTGTGGCTCTCACGGCACTGCGGGAATGCGCGGACATCGCCAGCGCCTGCGGTCATCCGCAATCCGATGCCTTCCTTGAGCAACAAACCAAGGCCCTGACCGCAAAGGGTTCGCAACTCGCGTCCTCGATGTATCGAGATCTCAAGAAGGGCGCAAACGTCGAGGTCGTAAGCATTCTGGGCGATCTTCTGGAACATGGAGCAAAGCACGGGCTAACGACGCCGATCCTGCAAGCGGCCTTTGTGAGTCTGTCGATCTATCAGCGCGGACTCGACCAGGCAACGGCCGCATCACGTTGAGCTATACGGCTCCACGCGCGAAAAACGAATCGGCTTACTCTATCGGGGCAAGAGCTTTTCGGATGTAACGATTGTGCGTTTAAGGATCGGCATATCTGGTGTTGGCCGATCGCGCTCCGGATCGCCGTCATCGCCTGTATGCGCGTCGTACACCTGTGCCGTTATCGACAGCCCGGCTAAGGACACACGGCTGTTGGCGAGGTTGCCGACGGGCGCTTCAGTTCAACGGTGATGATAGATGCTTGACGCTCAGTTGCTCGTCGGTGTCTTTTCAGCTTTGTCAATCACCATCACTTCACTTTTTTCGTTTGCAGATTGCAACCGGAGACCTAGCTGCTCCTCAACCGCCTCAAAGATAAATGGCCCTAGTTCACCGTCGGGACCGGGCTTTGCGCCTTCCAGCACATACTCCAGATGGAAACTGTAGATTCCGTCCAACTTTGTCGTGTTCCTGACGGGACGATCCACGCGGCCAGATAGCGCGTTGGCGAATTGTTCGACGGTACCGTTAATCCCAAAGCTCGACCTGGGGGACCCGCCTCTGATCAAGGCGAAAGGCTGTTTCAGGCTTGCATCCAAAGCCTTCATCCGCGCTGCTTTCCGGTCATCAGGATCATCACTAACTACTGCGGATGCTGCTGGTTTCAGCTTTGGACCGCTCTTCGCCACCGTGAGCAGGTAAACTGGCAACCCTCTATTCTCGCGGTGCGATGTGATTTGGAATCGTTCCGTCAACAACGCCTGAAGCATCAACCTAAAATCTTCCTCGCTCGTTCCTTGAGCGATTTTAGCAACGACGTCATATCGGTTCGAATCGAGCCATTGCGGGCCCGAGATTTCGGCGGCTTTCAATTTATACGCGCGCTGGAGCATCATCTTTAACGTCACTCCCGCGTAATTGATCCGCTCTGGATTCCTTGTCCCGGGACCTCCCTGGGAAAAGGCCGCTTCCGCGACAGGGCCGGGAAGTTCCTTCCGGTCGGGTGGCGCGGGCTTCACCGTTGCGACCTCGAAGGCGGGTGCCGTGCTTGCCTGCGGTTGCGCGAAGACGATCCCGACGGACATCATCAATACGACTGTGGTTCGCATCAATCAGCTCCTTGTCGAGCTTCCGGGGGCCATCCTGCCCCAGTGTGCCATGGCGCGCGCACGAATTGGGCGTGACAGCCACTTCACCTCGGTAGTATAGACGCTGAATTGTCCGCAGAAGTTAACAAGCGGTCTCGTTTTTCCACACAGGTGAAGGGCTTCCGGCGCGCGAAGACCAAGCCGCCCTGCCCTGCTCAGTCGGGCAGCGCTCCTCACCGTTACCAGACGATTTCATACTTATCGTCTAATAAAGCACGCCTCGGTTTTCGCCCTGTGTTCCGCGTGGCGTCAAACGTCCTTCCGCCACCGCCACCACGCCGCGATACCGCTTCAGCTCCGCTTCCAGCGCCCCCCGCCCCGCGCCTGTGAGCTCGTAATAGATCCGCCGCTCGTCATCCAGATCGACCCTCTTATCGCTTTCCCGGATCAGCCCGGCCTCCATCATCCGCCCCATCGAGCCATACAGAGTCCCTGGGCCCATCTTCGCCTTGCCCTGCGAGTCCACCTGCACCTGTTTCATGATCCCGTACCCGTGCCGCTCCCCCGTCGAAAGCGCCAGCAGGATGTGCAGCACTGCGGGAGTCAGTGGAGCTTGCGCCGTGTTCTTTTTCGCCATGCTCCAATGCTATATCCGTTACGGATATATGTCAAGCCCAACTGAGTGGCGGATGGGGCGGACGCCTCCGCGTTATCTCAAAAACAGCGGTAAGCTGGAAGTCGCGCAGCACATCGCCAATCACGAAAGCCCGCGCACGACGAAGCTTTACGACCGCAGGCAGGACGAGATTTCGCTCGATGAGGTCGAGCGGGTTGCGATTTGAGGCCACCCAACGCGAGGGGCCCACTGAAAAGCGGTTGCCGCAGGGCTCATAAGCGGGACGATGGCTCGGACATGTCACACTAAAATATCATGATCTCGTGCCGCTCCCTGACGATGCGTTACGGTAGTTTCTGCGCTTTGGAGAGCCTGAATCTCGATGTTCAGGCGGGCGAGATCTTCGCCCTGCTCGGCCCCAATGGAGCCGGTAAATCGACGACACTGAATCTTCTGGCCGGATTGCAGATACCCACGTCCGGCTCAGTGACGGTCGCGGACTTGAACCCACAGGACGCCAAGCAGGCCATCGGCGTGATGCCGGAAAACCTCGGGCTCTTCGAGGAACTCACAATTGAGGAGCACCTACTGTTAACCGCCGACATCTATAACGCGACCAAGACGCGAATCGACCAGCTTATCCGAGTCCTTAGTCTTGAGAAGGGCCGCGACTCCTTTGCAAGCCAGTGTTCCCACGGGATGCGGAAGAAGACATCCTTCGCGATGGCGCTATTGCACAATCCGCGTGTACTGTTGCTCGATGAGCCATTTGAGGCCGTGGACCCGGTCAGTGCGAGGATAATGTTCGAACTCTTGCAGGATGCCGCGCACAATCGCGGTATCACGGTCTTTCTGACGTCCCATATCTTGTCGATTGTCGAACGCCTGGCCGATCGCTTTGCGTTGATCCGTGGCGGCAAGCTGATCCACACGGCCACAGCGGACCTGCCCGCAGGAGAACTCGAAGAACTTTACTTCTCCGTGGTCGAAGCGCCAGTTTCGGAGAAATTGGATTGGCTCGGTTCCGCGCAGTCCTAAGCGCTGTTGCGCGAGCCGCCAACCGCGGATCGAAGTCGTTGTGGCAGGTAAGCGGCAACAATATGTTTTATGCAGGGATCACGTTGGTGTTCCTCGGAGACCCAGCCGCTATGGGCTTCTTCATGATCCTAAGCGCGATTGTTTTGTTCCTGCCGTCGAGCAGCGATCCCATGACCGCCGTGCCTCGTGAGCGGTTGAACTTGTGGCCATTAAAAAGGTGGGAGCGCTACGCCTTGCGTTTGATGAGTCCGCTGCTGAACCCTCTGGCCTGGGTGATGCTGGCGGGAATGATTTGGAAGCGCATCACCTGGGGACTCTGGGCTTTCGTGGCAAGTTTTTTTCTTGCCGGATTTATCGGGTCGTCGCTTCATATGCCGAGCGTTGGGGTTCCACGGATTCCGATGGGCATCCTGACCCAAATGGTACGCAAAGACCTGCGTCAGTTCCTCACGACGCTCGACCTGTACTGCGCGCTTTTGATCGCAGCGCCGGCTCTCTACCTTAGACTGACCGGCCAACTACCTGTGGATGCCCGTGTCCCGTTGACCGGTTTGGTGATCGTCATTATGTCGACGATGGCGCTCACTCTCTTCGGACTCGATGGCGAAAGCGGCATTACGCGCTACTGTCTGTGGCCTCTCTCTGGATGGCGAGTACTCGCCGCGAAAGGCATGGCGTATCTATTACTGGTCATGCTGGTGACGTTACCTCTGTCACCCGGTGGCGGTCTCGCCGGAGGACTGATTTCATTGGCTGTGGGCCAGTGGGTGTCGGTGAAGCAAGCAATCCCCCAATCGCGATGGCGCTTTAGGGCAAGCCGTCCGTTCGCGTATAGCTTGGCTCAAATGCTCTTGGCTCTCTTTGGATTTGCGGTCGTGACGCAACTGGGGGTCTTGTGGCTGGGGCTGTGCCTTGCCGTTTACGCAGTGTCACTCTGGATTTGCGGCCGACACTTGACTGCCAACCCACTGGAACGGCATCCGCAAACCGACGCTCCTTGAAGTCATTTGGTTGCCTTGAAGAAACGATCGTACTTCAGAGGTTGACCCGTCTGCCACGGCCGGTATTCATTATCAAAGTCAATTCGATCCCCTATTGATGGATGCGTGTCCCGCCACGCCGTATAGAGCCACCCTTTCCGCGGCATGATAAGTCCTTCTTGCTGAAATTTTACCCACGCAGTGGCAGCTGCGTGATTGTCGCGCGTAAGCTCTAGGGCGAACCGGTCGGCCTCATGCTCTTGATGGCGCAGAAACGCGAAATCCGCTGGTAAGAGCAAGAGTATAGCCACGTTCAAGAGCAAGAAAATCAAGGGTAGCGAGGCGATGTCGTCCATGCGGTCGAACCCGAAATATTTCTTATACTTTCTTATAAGTGGCCTTCCGGCCCAGTGGACAAATCCGAGAGCGGCGAGCAAGAGGAAGGACTGCACCAAGATTCTCCTCGCAGGGTGTCCTAGAACGTAATGGCCCATTTCGTGCGCCAGCACAGTCAGCAGCTCCCGCTTATCCAGTCCTGCGATGGTAGTGTCCCACACCACGATGCGTTCCGTTCCTAAGAACCCGCTGACGTTTGCGTCCATGGTTTTGGTGTCACGGCTCATGTCTACTTCAAAAACGCGGCCACCATCGATGCCGGCGTGTTGTGCAAGTTCGAGAATACTTCTCTCAATCGCCTTATCCTTCAGCGGGCCGTACTGGTTAGATAATGGGTCCATCCAAACGGGTTTAATCAGTGCGGCGAAGAAAATGAGAGGCATGAGCGCCATCCCCGCGTACAGCCACCAGCGCTTCGGGCTCTTTCGCAGAAGCGAATATAGCAGCAGCACGAATAAAAAACCAAACACGAGTCCGGGCACTTGGAAAGGCGGAAACTGTGCATACGGGACCACAAGGGACATCAACTCGTTCCCGAACCAGCGGCGCACGCTTTGATTAGAAAGTCCGAAGGCGTGTGGCCGAACGTAACCTGCGAAGTACGAGAGGGGCAGGTTCACAATCAGCATGAAGAGCGAGAATAGAATCAGATACACGCCGATGCTCAAAGGCCACGTCCGTCCAAGCTTATTCGCCCAATTCCGCATTTTCGCCGAAAGACCCGTGAACATCAGCAAAGCGAGAACGGCCAGAGCCCATGCCTGGGTTACGATCCACAGCACATTGCCGCTCCGATACCAGTCAATTGCGATCGCGCTTGGCGAGGGGACCGGGATTCGATCGTTAGGCGGAATCTGTCCAAAGATCGGATCTGTTAGCAGCAAGAACAAAACTATCAGTCGGGTTAAACTTCGCAGCGTCCGCCAGGGTGAGCCAGCGGCAGAACCATCTTGCGTCATTAGCGTCCAGTATATGTCCCGGTGAACACTTGTCGTTTCGGTACCGACTAGCATCCCTTCCGCCTTAGTCGCGCAGTGTATAGAGCGAATCGCAGTCCGCCGTCCGCTAAATGCACCCGCGCGGGCAGCGGACCAGAGCACGTTACGCCAGTAGTGGGCTCCGACGATAATCCGAGATTATGTAAAATCCAGCGGAGCCTCCGCTAACACGCTCTCGCTCCCTTCGCGCCTTTCATGGCGCCTCATCGAACAATCATGTGGCAGCACGGCGAGCATGCGAGCAACCAAAACCAAACTCCCACTAACAAAACAGTAGAGCGCTGTGCAATCACCGTCCATGACTTTTTAGTCGCGGATTATTACCTATAACAGCAAACTCCCCTGCGTTCTATTTGGAAGGCGTTCGCCATCGCCTACCGGCCGTATGCCACCGCGGGCGTACCCCGCGCTCGCTGATTGGTGATGGGTGGCCTTGAATGCAGGAAGGTGCAGGCGCGGTCTATTGGAATGGGTGGAAATCGCGCCTCTGTCTGGCAAGCGTGTGCGCGTTCTTCCTATTCCAAGCTGCAATATGCTGCTACGGCAGCAGGGGCACGCAACGAAGCTGCGATGGCTTCGGCGGGTCTGGTTCTAAACACTTCGCCGTCAGTGAGGATCTATACGTGTCTCCATCTCGTTCGGGTTGCGATGTGGCATGACTAAGCGCGGCTCGGAACGGTATCCTCACACGCGCAATTCCGTCTCGCCCAATGAGACGGCGAGGTCACCAAAGTAGAGGCAATAGAGTTCGTGACTTTGGTCCAAATAGAGCTTTTGGCGCTCGTGGCCCGGAAGTGCGTCGAGTTCGTGGATGTCCAGTCGTGGAGGTAAGACGAGGGCCACGTTCTGGGTCGCACGGAAGGTTCTTTCAAGTAGCGCATCAGCGGGCGGCCTGGTTGTAGAGCGCACAAAGCGATGAACATGGTCAGGCCCGGTCACAGCCCAGTCTGGATCCAGAAGCGCCGCCTCAACGCGGGGCAAGAAGTCCCAGGTCCGCTCATCCATAATGTCCACGAGCAGGAATGTGACCCGATCCAGTAGGCCGGCAGTCGCCAGGTTCTGTCGGGCCTGTGCTTGATGAGTTGGATCGATCTCTGCGGTTATCACATGCGTTGCTGCCCGCGCGAGTGCGATCGTCGTGAACCCCCCTCCCGTACACGTTTCTAGAACTTGCCGGTTGCGAAATCGCGCTGCAATTTGTGTTGTGAAGCGCAGATCTATACCCATCATGAAGGTGCGTTCGTTGGCTATGTAGTCCTGTCCGAACTTCGCGCGGATCGCACCAGAGTCCATTTCTCAAGCCAACGTCACCTCAGTATAAAACTCCCACCTGGCCGCGTAGCAGAGAGTGATGCGACAGTTATGGAGCGTGAGCAACTAAGTAGTACTCAGCAGGTGCGCGGCTTCCACTAATTCCAAAGGGCGCGAAGCGTGACAGTTCAAACCGTCTGTTCTCTAGATACTCGCCGTTTTCGGGGGGTTCAGGCGAATAGCCCGTGATGAGGCCCGAGCGCTGATGGCGGAGACAACTTCCGACGCGCTGTCAACACATTTGACACGCGCTCGAAGCCTCAGCCAGCCGCAACGTTCTGCCGCTATTATGGATTCAACATCGTGCTTGGCTTTCCCCTCATCCTGGGTGTTTGTCCCTGCGTCGGCCTTGCGGGTTTGTGCAGGGCGTAGCTGCCAAGCGGCTGCCCATCACGTTCGAGCAACTACACTTTGCTGTGGATCGCAAACATCTTTTCAACGGACGTCCGCCGGAAATGAAGGAGGCACATGGAGGGTCCCTCATCTTCCGCTTCGAGCGTCGCGCCGGTTTCCTGGAGGAACTGCCCGAGGCACGAGCGCAGTTCGACAGTAGTCGTCGGCTCGCGGCCGCCGGCGGTAAACGCTACAGCGTTCTCCTGTATAATGGCGGGTTCGCAGGATGCAACTTCCCCGTTTGCGCCGGTTGACGCGCCTCACATGGCTGTGGCCGCTCCTGCTTGCCACCGCAACGGCCGGCAGTGCACAGGAACTGCGTCCGGGAGTTTGGGCAGCCAACGACGCCAGCGCGCTGCCATTACCGGTTTCGGGCTACCAGGTGTATCTGATGGGCGAAATGCACGGCGTGAAAGAGAATGCCGCCATTTTCGGTCAATATCTTTCAAAGCTCAACACAGCGGGCGGGCTCCGCGACGTCGCCATTGAAGAAAAATCGGTTTACGAACGCGATGCAGAGGCTTACGTCGAGGGCCGGTCCAGCAGCATACCGGCGGAACTCTGCCTGCGCGCCAATATCATCGATACCGTGCGGCAACTCAACCAGCGGCGCGCGGTGGACCAGCTCATCCGCATTCATCTGGTGGATATCGATTCGCCCGCCGATGCCATACGCCGGCATCTGCAGATGATCAAGGAGAAGGTGGCAGGCGAGACGGTGAGCGTCCCCGACGCGGCGGCCATTAAGACGAGCGGGCTGAAGACCGTCGAAGAGTTGCGGCGTCTTCCCGCGAGCGGCGCATTCCTGGGCGAGCTGCGCACCATCGAGCACTCCATCCGCGCATTGCAAATGGGATTTGAAGTGGACACCGGGCAGGCGAAGGGAAGCACGTATCTGGACGATCGTGAAGATGCGGTGGCCGCTAACATTCGCGATGTGCTGGCCGCCGAAGACGCCCACGGTGTGCTCGGCTTCTATGGGGACGACCACGTCGCCAAAGTTCGAAGAAAGGACGGGGGACCCGATAGAAATCTCGCCTTCGCCCCCATGGCTCTGCGGCTGCAGGAGTCGGGGGTCAAGGTATTCTCGCTGGCGACGTTCCCGTTGTCCGGCCGCTTTTCCTGGCGCGGCCAGCAGGGGGAGATGATGTGGACCGCCCAGGACGGCGGCATGGCCAATGGAGAAACCATGGACAAGTTTCTGGCGAAGGTTCAACACCCGGGCCTGCTGTACGTGGATCCCAAGCAGGAGCGGGTGATTCTGCCCAGCCAGGACGTTACCAGATCCGGGCCGGACGCATTCCTTCTGATCACGACCGGAACCGCGATGGAGAATCGCTGCACAGAGCGATAAGCCGGTCGCTCAGAACTCAAAATCCAGCGAGAATTCGTGGATAGAACCTGACTTGTCGCGAAGTGTTGACTTATCCAAGGGGGGTGCCAGCGGTGCCGTGTAAGTATTGGAACTCATCCTCCTGCCTGGCAAGCAGTTGGTCGGTTTCTAAACCTCCGCGTAGCGAGCAGTGCGCGTCAACTTCGCAGGGTCAGACTTGTGGCTCGCCTTCGCCGAGCGTATGGTGCTTGTAGCCCGTCAGGTCGGTTGGTCGCGCAGGAGCTGGATCAGGACTCGCAACGCCTCGGAATGATTGTCCGCCCGGTAGGCGACCCAGCCGAAGTGCAGTTCTTCTGTCACCGCAATTACGTAGCGGAGAAGCCGAAGCTCAACCTGGTGCTGAGCGACCGACGGCATATCCATTTTGTACTGCGACACATACCACACCGGCCTGGATCACCAACGCCTTCGGGCGAATCGGCGGACAACCGGGTCCATCGTGAAACTTTCCTACTACCTTGGTGAAGCCGGGCTTACAATGGCCCCCGCCCGGTTGCGCGAGCACTCGCGAGCGCAGAGTGCGATGTGGAAGCTGTATTTGCGATTGTTCGAAAGGAGGGAAACCGACGAAATGAACCCGTTGTGCCGTCAACGGTAGCCTACCGACACATGCGCCATTGGTAACGGTGGGGTGTGAAGCTGTCGGGACAACGTACCCCGGCGAAAGCCAGGATAGAACCGCGAGGCGATATCCGGGTCTGCCAGCATCAAGGCGGATCGGGGGCCAGGCTTGATGGCAAGGGTTAGCGTAAGCGAATCGACAAAAGCCCCGTGACGCGAGACAGGCCCAAGATGCTGGTGGCCTGAACCAAAAGGTGAGCGGCTGGATACTCCTCTTCTGCGTGGGAGTACACGGACGAGAAGCCGTCGGGGTACAGTCGGAACCCAAACCATCGTGTCGCAAATACGGAACACAGTAAGCCCGAAGCGTCGCCACTCCGGTGGCAAAGCCGACCGCAAGGAAGGCCGATGGCGCTGCGGGTAGAGGATGCCGGAGAAAGCAAAGGCCGTCCTGTAATGGGATGGATAGGGGCCGCTAAGGTGCGGTGATACCCCAGCCCGAAAGGGCGCAGACTTCCGGTTGGTCTTTACTGACGAGAGAACAGGCAGAACTTTTGCAGGAGGAAAAGCAAATGAATGCGATCACCAGGAAAGCAAAAGCGATCTCGAGGATGGCGTGTGCATTCTCCGGCGCGACGGATACATGGGACAGCATCGACTGGCCCCAATGTGAACGAAGGGCCAGAAAGCTGCAAGCGCGTATCGTCAAGGCAGTTCGGGAAGGCCGCTGGGGCAAGGTGAAAGCCTTGCAATGGTTACTGACCCACTCGCAGAGCGGCAAAGCCTTGGCCGTTAAGCGGGTGACCGAGAATAAAGGCAAAGCGACGCCGGGGGTTGACGGAGAAATCTGGAAAACACCGGCGGTCAAGACCAGAGCAATGTTGTCACTCATGCGATGCGGCTACAAGCCGCTAGCGCTGAGACGGGTGTATATCCCGAAGTCGAACGGAAAACTGAGGCCACTCGGAATTCCGACGATGAAGGATCGAGCGATGCAGGCACTTCACCTACTTGCCCTCGACCCGGTATCCGAGACCACGGCGGATGGGTACTCCTACGGCTTTCGCAAGGGCCGCGCACCGAGGGATGCAATGCAGCGATGCTTTAGCCTCCTCCACGACTGGATGCTCCGCCATATCCCGATGGATAAAACGGTGCTCCGGAAATGGCTCCAAGCGGGCTTCGAGGAAAAGGCACAGTGGTTCCCGACGGAAGCGGGCACGCCGCAAGGCGGCATTGCCTCGCCGACGTTGGCAAACATGGTGCTGGATGGATTACAAAATCGGCTTGCCAGCCTCTTCAAATTGACGAGGTGGAACAGGACGAGATTCAATCCCAAGGTACACCTCGTGAGATACGCTGACGACTTCGTCATCACCGGCACAGATAAAGAAGTGCTGGAGCAGGTGCTGGACGTGGTGACTACGTTCCTAGCGGAGCGCGGTCTCACTCTGTCACCCGAGAAGACGAGGATTGTTCACGTCTCTGAGGGATTCGACTTTCTTGGATTTAATATCCGGGCCTACAACGGGAAGCTCCTGATTAAGCCGTCGAAGGACGGCCAAAACAGGATGCACCGCAAGGTCAGGGAGATCATCTCCGGGAACAAGTCGATGAAACAGCGGAACCTGATAATGGTGCTGAATCCCGTAATCAAGGGATGGGCTGACTATTACAGGCATCGCAACGCACCGCTCTCCTCCACCCGGCCAGGCGCGGCATGGTCCGCGCCGCTGCAATAATGGCGTCGTGACCTCGACCATCCAGTTCCGCTGGCGCGCCTTCGATACTTTCTCCGCGCCGCCCGGAGCCACCATCGGCCCGACCATCGGTTTCTTTGACGGCGCTGGACCCGAGTCGGACGAACGGATCACGGATCGAGGCGAGGGGCAGATTGTCGATTGGCTGGTCGCGACTCCGCCCGCGCGCGAACTTCTCCTGGAAGAACTCGGGCTTCCCGCCGACACCCACGTCCAGACCGGCATCATCGAGCCTCTCATTGAGAAAAATCGCCGCCAGCCTCCCGGCGACATCGATTTGATTTTTGTGCCCAAGCCGGAGCGCGCAATCGCGATCCAGGTTAAGCGAGTTCGCGTGCAGGCCGAGACGACGCATAGGGACCGCACGCCCGGCAGGCAATTGGGGAACATCACGCGATTGGTGGAACAGGCCAATGGAAGCCGCGAGATCGGCTTCTGTGAAAACTACGCCTTGGTACTCATCGAGTGCTACGGCGTCGAACGCTCGGAATACAACTTTCTTGCGCGCGGCTCCAGTCCGGGCGTTTTCCGCAGGATCTACCACATGACGAAGGACCAGCCAATTCATCCCGACGTGGGTCTTATCTTCGTCGAAATCACCCAGCCGACGCGGACGAGCGTGGATCGGGCGGGCATGGTGGCCGTCTGTGCCGACAAACAAGCGACTCGACTGGATCAGCGGCCCGAGATTACTGCCCGTGTCCGGCAACTCGTGGCGCAAAGAGCTTCCCGGTGAATTTGGGCGCGAGTATTCCACCATCTCTAACCCATTGATGAACCACAATATTTTCCCAGCGATTCTTGCACATCCGTCACCAACCATTCCTTGCAAATTCGTCACCGCTGCTCCAGCCAGCCGCCTTGCAAATTCGTCACCGCCGCCTTCGCCGCTCCAGTACCTTGCAAGACCTGCTCTCGCCGAAATTAGAGCGTTGGCCGCTGGCCAAACAGGAATCCCTTCGGCCCTTTCCATTCCTGCCTTCGCCTCAGAATCCAGCGTTGCAGCGCCGCGCCTTCGACGCGATAGACCCGCCCGCCCGTGACCACTTCGAACATGGTCGCCACTGTCGGAATCGGGAGCTGTGCGCCAGCGGCCTTTGCATGGGCGACATAGAGGTGAGCGGCATCATAGGTGCTGCACGCCTGCACATCGAGACTGTGGCGGCGGCCTTGTTCATCGGTTACGGTGACGGTGCACCATCGATCCGGCACGCCACCAGTATAGGCGAACAAAAGACGAAGCTAAGGTTTGCCCGGTCGCCCAGGGGTTCCCCACATTACGGTGGGATTCGCTCGTTGTAACTTCCAAACACGCTCTGAATCGTGTAGTCCGCCAACGGGCTCAGATCACGAACGGGATAACTCTTAATGACCTCGGCACCTGGCGCGCCTGCCTGCCAGGCCGTCACGTCTACGTTAATGCCTTGTGCGAGAGCCTCACCTTCGTTTGCAACGTGAAGCTCGAATCCGCTGATGACCAGTTGTAAATCTAAGCGCAGCACAGGGCCGAGCGCTCTCTTTGAAAGCTCGTGCCTGGGTTTCCATATTGAGGGGTAGCCTTGACAGGCGCCCTTCGGAAAATCGACGCAGTAGCCGACTCCCGGCTTGTCGTCCGGATATAGAAACTCCGTTATGGGCCACGACGTTTTGCTTCGCATGCTCTCCAGGAGTTCAGGCGGATCGAGTGGCGTGCCATCTTTGCTCGGCGACACATAGAAGGCCCAGGCCCGAGGCCGTTGGCAAGTATTGCAGGAGATCGAAAAGTATCCTGAAATCCGCGCGTGATTCATGCGCCAAAACAGTGCGCGCCCGACATCGTCGTCCTTAGGAATCCGGCTGGCCTCCCGACGAGCAGCGTTCCAATACAGAAAGCCGATACAAAGCGAGATCAGCACCGCGGCGCATGCGATGAATATGATCCAATGCTTGCGCGATGGTTTGGTCTTGGATTTTGTGAGGGTTGGGACGATTTCCCCTGATCGAACAGCCCGGAAGATTGCTTCGGCAACCTTTTCAAGCCCTTTTTCGGTGGTGATCCCAAGCGCGTCGGCAAGTGTGGGCGAATAAGAGAGTATAAACGCTTTGTCCACGCCATGCCAGACCGGGAGGATAACTTTCCGTCCGCCTACCTGGCGGGCCGTCAGTCCTGCAAGTTCCTGAGCAGGCCAGTCTTTCTGAAAGAAATACTTGCTAAGGATGACGACGCCGTAAGCGGAGTGGGCGAGCCCTTCATCGATCTTCCGGCTCAAGCTATCGCCGAGCGTCAGCTCGTCTTCATCGAGCCACACCCGTAGACCAGCTCGTTGCAGCAGTTCTGTCAGCGGCCGAGCGACCGTAGATTTATCTTCACTGGCGTGACTGATAAAAACGTCCCAATTCGCGGCCATAACGAATACAGTACAACGCTGGCGTCGGAGCCGGATGGTTACAGTCCGTCACCACCGCCGGTAGGCTCGGGAAAAAATCGCTTACGCCGACCCCGGCGGGCGCTGTTTCCCCGCTGACCAGCGTGCGCGTCCTCGCCGTCAAGGGTCTCCGATGAACGCACAAAAGACAGCGCGCCCTTGACCGCTGCGAGTGGCCGCCGAAGACCCCCCCGTTATCCTCATAAGAGAGAAAAGGGGGGTAACCGGACCATGAAGAAAACAGCCATGACGAGGAAAACGACACGGACATCTGCGCTCCTGATCGCCCTGATTGCCGGGCAGATGGCGCATGCCCAACCGGCCCCCATCGACATCAAAAGCGCTCCGATCCCGATCCAAATTCTTGTGCAGAGTCCGGCGGAGACTACGACGGATCTTCAGGTCATCTGCCTGTTTCGTTCCTCGCCGGTGAATACGCCGCACGGATCGCTGACAGAGACGAACGCAAAATTGAAGGGTCTGCTTGATCGTATCCGGAAACCGGAGTTGTTCCGAGGCGAACTCGGCGAGACGCTACTGGTCGCGCCGCCCAAGGACAGCCTTGGCGCGGAGAAGCTGCTGATCATCGGGCTGGGAGATTCGCAGAGTTTTTCCCCGCAGCGGATGCAATTGGTGGGCGAGGTCCTTTATACCGAGGCCAGCCGAATCGGGGTGGCGCATCCCTTCTTCGCCCCGACCATCCTCGATGGCGGCGTCGACAAATTCACAACCGGAGAAGTCGCGCAGCAGGTGATCGGCGGATTCTTACGCGCCGCCGCGACGGACAAACTACTCAGGGAGGCCAATGCGGTTGCCGGCCAGGGCGTCACTGCGTTAACCTACCTCGCCGGAGCTAAGAATGTGGACAGCACGCGCGAGGGGATCGAGAAGGCGATTGCTGCTGCGGCTGCGCGGAAATAGGAATACGCCTTTGAGTCACCATCCACAAGATGTGCAAGACAGCGGCTTGAGGCTCGGCACTCTTCACGGATTTGAACGCTGAAGCGCTTCGACGCTGAGCCGGACGCGCCGCCGCTCCAGTCCCCACTTTTCGAATCGAAACGTACTCCTGCCCGCCATCCACACGCCCCCATGGGCCTTTCCTAGATCCGCGACCAGCGGTCCGTCGCTCCGGTTGCGCGAACCATCGGTGAGCGCAGAGAACTCGACTGCTTGTCCCGGCCGCCACCAGAGGCCGGTTCCTTGCGGGGCCCCATGGTGGCGGCCTCAAAAACGGAAAGGGAATCACATGCCGACAAACCTCGAACGCGCAGGATGGGCGGGGGCCGCGCTCCGCCATTTTCAAAGCAGTACCGGCACCGATGACGACACCGTGCTGCCGGATCTCCTCTGCGATCTTCAGCACTGGGCGAACCGGGAGGCTATCAACTTCGAGGATGCGCTTGATACAGCCCGCATGCACCACCAGGCGGAGTGCGCGGAACAAGAAGCAAACGACCAACAGGCGATGTTGCCGCAGGCGGTGCAGGATCTCATCGACGCCTTCGAAGAGCAAACGGAGGCCGCGCGCGCGGTGATCGACTCCTGGGAGAAGGGCGATCTCGCCGGAGCGGTCCACGGGCTTGAGATCTCGCTCGATGAATCCCTCGCCGCCATCGCCAAGGTGAAAGGCGGTGCGGCATGACCATCACCGCAAAGACTGACCTCTATGCGCGGATCACCAATCGCATCGTCGCCGAGCTCGAAGCCGGGACGCGGCCCTGGCTGAAGCCGTGGAACGCCGAACACGCCGCCGGGCGCGTGACGCGTCCATTGCGCCACAACGGCACGCCCTACCGGGGAATCAACGTCCTCATGCTTTGGGCGGAAGCGTGCGCCCGCGGATTCGTCTGCCCGATCTGGATGACGTACAGACAGGCGCAGGAACTCGGCGGCCAGGTCCGCAAGGGCGAGCGCGGCTCGCTCGTGGTCTTTGCCGACCGGTTCACCCGCACCGAGACCGCCGACAACGGCGAAGACGTAGAACGCCACATACCGTTTCTGCGAAGCTACACGGTGTTCAATTGCGAACAAACGGATGGCCTGCCCGCTCACTATTACGCGCGAGCGGAATCAGTCATCGATCCTGTGCAGCGCATTGCGCATGCCGAGACGTTCTTCGCGAACTTGAACGCGGACATTCGCCATGGCGGTAATAAAGCGTACTACGCCATGAGCACCGATCATGTGCAGATGCCGCCCTTCGAGGCCTTCCGCGACGCCGTCGCATATTTCGCGACGCTCGGTCACGAATGTGTCCACATGACGGGACATCGCTCACGTCTGGACCGCAATCTGACCGGCCGATTCGGCAGCCATTCTTACGCTGCGGAGGAACTGATTGCCGAGCTTGGCAGCGCCTTCCTCTGTGCCGACCTTGCGCTGACGCCCGAGCCGCGTGAGGATCACGCCGCCTACCTGGCCAATTGGTTGACCGTTTTGAGGAACGACAGGCGCGCGATCTTCACCGCCGCCGCGCACGCCGAGCGCGCCGCCGCTTTCCTCCACGCCAAACAACCGCAAGCCGCTGCGGCAGACTCCGCCACGGGGGAGAGCGCCGCCGCGTAGGCGGCTCCGTTTGCAGGCGATCTTAGCCCGGCGCTCGCTGGTTGACGATTATTTCGCCGCGCGGGCGTCCTCTTGCCGGGGGCCGCTTGCGCGAAGACGGCCTAAGATCGAATCATGAAGTTTGCGCTTATATGCGATGTCGAAAGCTCGATTCAACTTGCTGCTGAAGTGGTCGTTAAGCTTGGGGACAGAGAGTATTCGTTCATTCCGGACAGCACGAACGCCCTTCACAAAATAAAGGTCACCGCTGAGGTGGAGAGGCCGGAGCAGTTTACTTTCAGTTCGCTACAACACCCCACGCTTGGGCCAACACTTGCCATGGGCAGCGACGGCCAGCTCTACGAAGCGTTAACGCATGAGTTGCAGGAACTGGAATCGCTGTTGGCATTCTCGTTTAACTTGAAAAGGATTCACTGGGAGCATCCGCGCGAGGAAAGGATTGCGGAGCTTCCTGATGAGCGGGGTTTTGCGTTTAACGTCGTGCCTGAGCACAAGGAAGCTAGAATTCCAATCACGGAAGCAGATCTGACCAGTCTCTTAAATAACAAGAAGCTGCTGAGCCCGCTTACGGTGGTCAAATCATTTTGGCGTGAGGCGAGGAACTCGTACAACGCGGCTCGTTACATTAGCGCTTTTGTCAACGCGTTCTTTATTCTCGAAGGGCTGTACGCGAATGGCAAATTCAGCAAGAAGGACATCTGCCGTGAATTTCTGGCCTACCCGCCGTTTGTTGAAGCCATCAGGAGATTGTTCGCTATGATCCAGGAGGAGTGTCCAGAACACTTAGATAAGGTTGCGAATATGCTGGAACAACGAGGAAAGGAGCTCGTTGTAAAGGATTTTACTGCGTTACTGATCGAAACGAGGGCGGAGTTATCCCATTTCATTTTCAGGGACCTGTATAAGCGCGATCGCCTGTTTGAAGAGAGCTATTGGTCTATGTCGTTCTTGTGCCTCAGATTGGCCACCCTTCTCATCGAACATGAAAGCGACCTGCTCGTGCAAAATATTACAGCGTCATAACGTCCGTCGAGTCGGCTTGGCTGCCCTCCGCCAAATTGCGCCGTCTGCCGATCCGGTTCAGTAAAATGGGAGCCGTGCGTGCGGTGAATGCGCGGCCCAGCTATGGATATTATTTTTCATCCCGATGCCGCGAAGCGGTTCAACGAACTTGGAGATAAGCTCCGTGAGCGCGTGCGCATCGTCAAGAAGACCTTGACGGGTCATCAGCCCTCCTACACTCCATATCCCGCCGCCAGGGTGCAGCCGGAAGACGTGATCGGCAAGATCACAATGACCGAGCGCATCTGTGACGGTCTTGGAAACGAAGTGGGCCGTGTTTGGACGTTGCGAGGTGAATCCGTCGGGCTGCTCGACGAGGGCTATCAAGAGCTGAAGACCGTAGCCAAGGCGTTTGAAAAGACCTCTTCGCTACGAGCGCGTGTCGGAATCGAGTTCCTTGTTGATGAAATCTGTCTCTGGCTTCAGGCAGCCCTTGAACGGGCCTCTGGCGAACCGCTCGCCTCATACATTTCTAACCGCTGCCAAAGCGCGATTCAGGAGTACGAGATGTGGGTGCCTCTCTTTCGCGTGCATGGCAAAGAGGATGTTCCCATTGGGCCAGTGATGTTTCGGACCATCTCGCCCCCAATGATGGAGCAATTCTTTGCCCCCCGGCCCGAGCAACCTCTCCCCGACGCGGCGCGTCAGCGGTTGGAGCGCCTCCGCTCTCAACTCCAGGGGCATCTCGCCGCCTGCGTCACTTTGACGGCGGAGAAAAAGACCGCGCAGGGGAAAGCCAGGGCCATGGCGCTAGAGGCAATCGCATTGCTGCGCTTCCTGTCGCCAGCCAACTGGATTCTGGGGATGCAAAGCTATTGCGTCCCGCAGGGGAGGGAACGCATCGAGATTCCGATCGAGGTGTTCGTCAGAAACGGCCAAATAAGCGAAATCTCAAACGCGGCGATCAAACAAGGGCCGGCCTTCTGGGATATTGACCCGGACCGCGCGCGCTTCCCGGGGTTGCTTGATCTGTTACACGCGCTTTCAAGCAGTCACACAAGCGACTTCAGGCAGCAGCTCTACGACGCACTGCTTCTATACTCGCGCAATTCCACAACGTCGGAAACCTCGGACAAGCTGGTCTTCGTCCTCGTAAGCCTTGAATCCTTGTTGCTGAGGAATTCGACTGAACCCATTACAAAGAACATCGGAGAACGAATGGCGTTCCTGATCGGGGCGTCGATTGAAGACCGAAAAGCAATAGTCCAAAACGTCGACGCCACTTACCAAATACGATCCAAGTTCATCCATCACGGCGACTCAGTCGAAGATTCCGAGGTGATTGAGCGGTTCTTCGAATATGCGTGGCAATGCTTTCATGCGCTGCTGCACCAAATCGACAATGTCGCGACGAAAGCAGATCTTCTGGAAGCCCTAGAAAATCGCAAGCTCTCCTGAACTGCGGATTGAAGCGCGTAGGTCTCCCCGAAGAAGAATCCGCTCCGAGTAAAAACTTACAACACTTTCCATCCGCTTAATCCCTGCTCCGACTCACTATGACCGCGTTCTTGTTGTGCTTCGCCTCGACGAGTTGCTTCCATGCAGCAAGCAGTTCGTTGAGATTCTTGATCGCGACCGTGCGCTGAAATTCCGTACCGAACGTGGCCTCGATTTTGGTTCTCTCTGCGCTCGCAGCAGAAAGTTGGCTCTGCGTTCCACGCAACCGCAGGCGCTCGCGCAACCGGGCCGCACGGAATAGGAAAGGCCGTTTCCAGTGCTGATTGCGTTCGCCCGTCCCCTGATGGGCCGGAATCGGCTCCCCCGGTTGCGCGCAGCGCCGAAGGAAGCCAAAACTGCGCGCCCGAGACGGCCCACAGGCCTCCGGTAAGGGAAAAAACACGCGCCGATACCGTTGAAATTAACGAATTCGAAATAGACGCATGGGTAGAGTGGACGAAGTTGCCAGGGCCGTAAAGAAGGAGGACTCCTATGCCTAAGATAGAGCCAGGATTCAACGAGATTGAATGTGGCGCTGATGCTGCTCGATTTGCCGGTCGGATCGTAGCCTATGAAACAAACATTTACTACTACGGCGATCAAACGAGTCATTGGCAAAAACCTGGAAGTCCGACGCCGTTCTATTTTGGGTATGTTGCAAATCAGGCACAAGAATGGAGGGCTTCTGACGACCAAGGGCCAAATATGTCGACCGTCCTGAAGCCCGATGCTGTGTCCGGCAACAGGGCTATCCTGAGGGACAAGTTGCGAGACCATCGTCGCACAACAGAGAAGCCCTTTCTCAAAATGCGTGAGGCAACTGCCGATGAAATTGCTGCGATAAAACAAGCCGTCGATTCGTCTCAGGCAAAAATCGAGCGCAGCGACCCCGACTTTATTCAGGCTCTTGGGCCGCGGTCCGATGCCCCCAAACGGCAAGTGCAAAAGCCCCGCGCACCAGGCGTGGCATCGTAAGCAACATCCAGGGCCTTTCCCGAGAGAGAACCCGGCGCGCAACGGCGAATCGATCTCGCCCATTGCGAGGATAGTCTCTACTTCCGACTCACCGTAACCGCGTTCTTGGTGTGCTTCGCCTCGACCAGTTCCTTCCATGCCGCAAGCACCTTGTTGAGGTTCTTGATCGCGACACTGCGCTGGAATTTGCTGCCGAACGTAGCCTCAATCCGCACCGAATAGGAAAGGCCGTTTTCAGCGCTGATTGCGTCCGCCCGTTTCGTTTTCTGCATGGGCTCCATTCTCTCGCGATTCGACGAAGCACGCCATCGTTGATCCGCGATTAACAGAATCCTGGTCCCGTCGCCGCCGTTCCCCTTTCCCATTCCCGTCCGCCGCCATGGGGCCGGTCCCTTGCGGGGCCCCATGGCGGCGGCCTCACGGAAACAACAGAAGGGAACGCGCACATGGGCCTCGACATGTATCTCGCCGGCGAAAAATTCCTCATGACCAGGAACCTGGAAGAGGACGGCTTTCGTCTCCGCTCAAAGACGCTCGAACTGGGCTACTGGCGCAAGCATCCGAATCTGCACGGATATATCGTGCAGAGTTTCGCCGGGGGCGAAGACGAATGCCAGGAGATAGATCTTAGCGACCACCTCGGCACCATCATCGCGGCAATTCGGGCGAAGGAACTTCCGCACACGACCGGCTTCTTCTTCGGCGCCAGCGACCCGGCACAAGAGCAAATCGACCATGACATCGCAATCTTCGAGCGCGCGCTCGCATGGGTCGAAACCGACGAGCCCGGAATCCTTCGGTCTGTCCGATACCGCGCCTCATGGTAAAGCCTGCGGAGGACTCTTGACATGACATGGTGATATCACTATATATATGGGCGCCGATGATCGAACAGCAACCGCCTTTGAAGCCGGTGATCTGGGTAGGGTCGAGCCGCAAGGATCTACGCGGATTTCCCGATTCCATCCAGGATCACATGGGCTATGCCCTTTACGTCGCGCAGCGCGGCGGCAAGCATCGCGCCGCCAAGACGCTGGGCGGATTCGCTGGCGCAGGCGTGGTCGAGGCGATTGCCGACTACCGCGGGGACACGTTCCGGACGGTTTACACGGTGCGCTATTCGGACGCGGTCTACGTTCTCCACGCCTTCCAAAAGAAATCGAAGAGAGGCGGCGAGACTCCGCGTCACGACATCCAGTTGATCGACCAGCGGCTCCGCGAGGCCGAACGGATTTCGCAGGAAAGAACCGCACAGGAGAAGAAGAAATGAGCAAAAAGAACTACGAAACCGCAAGCATGAATGTGTTCAAGGATCTTGGCCTGCCCAACGCCGAGGAGCATCTCGTCAAGGCGCAGCTCATGTTCAAAATCGACACGATCATGAAGCGCCGCGGACTCAAGCAGGCCGAGGCCGCCAAGCTGTTCGGCGTCCGCCAGCCCGACGTGTCCAAGATGCTGCGCGGCGAGTTCCGGCAATTCTCGGTCGAACGGCTGCTCCGCTTTCTCGTCGCGCTCAACCAGGATGTCGAAATCGTCGTCAAGCCTCATCGCGACCGCAAAAACGCTCCCTCGCTTCATGTCTTCTGATTTGGCGCTCTCGACAAGACCCAAGGACACCGACGGATATTCGCTGCAGGTCGACGCGAGGCGACTGCCAACATGACCACACCCCAGCCTGCCGACGATCCCATCCTGCGCCGCTTCCGCGCCGCCCTTGGCCGCGACGTACGGCGGCAGACTGCAACGTGTCGTCATCTTCGGTTCGCGCGCGCCGTTTAGGCGCCGCAAAATCCCTTGGCAAACTGTCCTTATCCGAGAACCGGGCGTACGACCAGAACATCCGAGCCCGCCCACTTTGCAAGAAACTCCCTTAAGGAAAACCGTAGATGTGACCAAACTCGTGTGCGCAGATCCTTGCTTCGACGGATTACCCCAGAGGGGTATCCGTGTAGCACCGCTGCCGCCAGAAGCAACCAGAAGATCAACCTCATGATCTGAATGATGAAGTGCTTTGTGTGCCAGGGCTCGAACACGGCGAGGGCGAACGATCCGAACATCACAGTATAGGCGTCCAGCCTGCCGACCTTCTTCTTCAGTTTCGCAAACGTTTCGGCGTTCTCTGCGAATGCGCTCGTCGCTTCCTGCGCCAAGGTTCTTTCGATTGTGGGAGATCTCAGGAACACAACGGGTACTACTCTGCCCACTCGGCATCCTTGACCTTCCCGCAACGCTTCGGCTTCTTCTTCACGCGAGCCGTACACGACCTCCGGCCGTTCTAGCTTTTCCGCCATCAGCTCCAGCATCTTGTGAACCCGCATCGACAGAGAGAGCGAAATTTTAATCGTACGATGTTCTGACATGGGCATTCCAGTTCTGGCTCGGATTATATTCCAAATCCAAGCCCTGCGAAAGCCCACTGCAACAGCCCAATGCGGCAGCCCACCGTGATACTCATCCTCCACATAAAACCGCGCCGACCCAGACAAGCTGAGCCCGCCCGCCCGCGCTCGAAATTCCGCTGGGCGCGCTGAGCCCGTCAACCGCTAAACGATTCAAAAGATTCCACTTGATTCCGTTCCCGGATAGGACTATATTCCTAACAGGGCGGGATGCGCCCGTGTTACTAGCACGAACGCATCCCTTACCACCGTGCTCGCGCAAACGAGGCCGATGGCTAGGAAAATTGTAATACGCAATGGTGCTTGGCGTGTCCCGCTCAATCCACGAGCGAGGCGAAAGCGCTGACGTACCGACTCCCCTATCTCCATTTTCATAACGCCGGAGACGCTACGGCGGAGCGTCCGCACGCCCAAGGGACTGATTGGCGAGCCTCCGCTGACACGCTCCGAGCATCACAGACAGAGCATCCCTGTAACCGCAAACAAGCGAATCAAACCTTGTCATCTTCGACGCAGCGAGATCCACTGCTGCGCAAAACCCACCACACATCAGCTACAGGCGCGCTGTCGCAGCGCGCGAGGACCAAATGAACAAGAGCATTGTGAGCAAGCGCGCATCGAACCGCGCGGTAGTCGCCTCCCTGATCGGAATCGCGACCCTTCTTTGTCCGGCCTTGTGCGAAGCGCAGGGAGCGTCTTCGCCCTCGATTTCGTCCGGCGGCGTGGTCAGCGCGAGCGCATTCGGCGGATTCGCCTCCATCGCACCGGGCTCATGGATCGAAATCTACGGGTCGAACCTCGCCAGCGACACGCGCTCCTGGGCTGGCGGCGATTTCAACGGTGTGAACGCACCCACGTCGCTCGACGGAACGTCCGTCACCATCGGCGGCCAGTCTGCTTTTGTCGACTACATCAGCCCCGGCCAGGTGAATGCGCAAGTCCCGTCGAGCGTTGGAACCGGACCGCAGCCGGTGATCGTCAGCTTACACAGCGTTGCGAGCAACCCGGTCAGCATCACGGTCACCGCTGAACAGCCTGGGTTGCTGGCCCCGGCCTCATTCAACGTCGGCGGCAAGCAGTACATCGTCGCGTTATTTCCTGACGGCGTGACCTACGTTCTTCCTCCCGGATCGATTGCTGGTGTCACTTCGCGCCGCGCGCAGCCGGGCGATACCATCACACTCTACGGCATCGGCTTCGGCCCGGTCATTCCCAATGTCCCGGCGGGCCAAATCGTTCAGCAGACCAATGCGCTCGCCCTACCCTTCCAGATGAACTTCGGAACAGCCCAAGCATCGGTAGCCTACGACGGACTGGCACCCAGCGAGGTCGGCCTGTATCAGTTCAACGTGACGATTCCGAACATCGCCAGCAGCGACACCGTACCCGTAACTTTCACTCTCGCAGGTGCCGCCGGGACGCAGACGCTTTACATCTCAGTTCAAAACGGCAACGCCGCCGCTCAACTACAAAGCTTGACTCTCTCGCCGACCTCGGTTGCCGCAGGAGGGACCGTGCAGGGCACCATCGTTCTCTCCGAGCCGGCGCCGGCTGGCGGCGCCATCGTGGCGTTGTCTTCCAATTCGAGCGCCGCGACCGTGCCCGCTACGGTCACGGTTCCGGCGGCGGCGACCTCTGCGAATTTTACCATTTCAATCGGCGCGGTCAGCTCGAACCAAACGGTCGCCATCACCGCCGTATATAGCGGAAGCTCCGCGCACGCCACGCTGATGGTGACTCAAGCCGCAGCCGCCGCCTTCGTGAGTCTGCTGTCCCCGTTGACATTCCAGCCGGTAGGGTATCCGTCGAGTCAACTTACTCTTCAGGTAACCCCTGACGCTGGCAATGCTACCTACACGGCGGCACTTGAAGGCGTTCCTTTCTTCATAAACGGTACTGCCTCCAACCAAAACAAAACGTTCACCTTCAATACTTTGTATTCCAATGCCTTGACCGCGATGCCCTTTTTTGCCTTCAATGGGGACGCGCTGCGCGCGACCAGCGCTTCCCTAACCTTCACACTTAACCAAACCTCAGGTGCCCCCGCGTTAGCGAATGGCAACTTGACCGGCACATTGAGCGTAACGGGCACATCAGAAGTGACCGGCGCTTCGGTGACATTTTCCGGAGCCATCGTTGGAATCTGTCAAGGGCGGAGTAAAAATAGACCACCAGGGCGGAGAGAGAGTAGACCACTTCCTAGGAAGGTTGGGGCTTTGCTTTGAGGGATTTGCGGGGGCGGCTGGAGCGTAGGCCTGCGACCCGCTTTGCGGGGCGCGCTTAGGCCGGAGCGGAAGCCGACCCTGCAAATCGGCGCCGTAAGCCAGCCGGTGGCTAGGAGCGAGGCTTCACGGGGCGTCGTCGCTTGCTGTCTTTGAGCCGGTAACTTTCCCCGTTCATCTCCAGGATGTGGACGTGATGCGTGAGCCGGTCCAGTAATGCTCCGGTCAACCGCTCCGATCCGAATGCCTCGGTCCATTCGTTGAACGGAAGGTTGCTGGTCACCAACGTGGCGCTGCGTTCATAGCGCCGGCTGAAGACCTCGAATAGCAGCTCCGCTCCGGTTTTGGACAACGGCACGAAGCCCAGTTCGTCGATGATCAGAAGCTCAAAGCTGGAGAGCATTTTCTGAAAGCGCATCAGGCGCCGTTCGTCCTTGGCCTCGATCAGCTCGTGCGCCAGCGACGCCGCGGTCGTGAACCGGACGCGAAAGCCCTTCTGGCAAGCGGCCAGGCCCAGGGCCAGTGCGATGTGCGTTTTTCCGGTGCCCGAGTTTCCCAACGCCAGGATGTTTTCCTTGCGCTCGATAAACTCGCAGCGGGCCAGATCCAGCACCAGCGACTTATTCAAGGATGGGATCGCCAGGAACTCGAAAGTGTCCAGGCTCTTGACCACGTCGAACTTCGCCTGGCGGATGCGGCGTTCGGTGGCGCGCCGTTCGCGGTCGAGCAGTTCCAGCTCGCTCAAGCGCAGCAGGTAACGCGGAAAGTCCACGCCCTCGGCGGCGCACTGCTGCGCGAGCTTGTCGTACTCGCGCAGGAACGTGGGCAGCCGCAGCGTTTTCAGATGATGATCGAGTAAAACCTGGGGCGTGTCCATATCAACACGCACCCAACAGAGCCAGATAATCGGCGGCGGCGGTGGTCGCCACCTGTGCCAGAGGCAGGTGCGGATAGTTCTCCAGATCCAGCCTCGCCGGCCTTTGCTCGATTCGGCACAACAGCAGGTGCTTGACGGCGTCGAACGAGATCGTCCCCATCCGCAGGGCATCGTCGATCGCCCGCTCTACTTCCGCCAGCGGGAACGTCTCCAGCAGCCGAAGGACTTGTACGCACTCGCGCTTGCCCTTCTTGCCCAGGCGCGCTTCCATCAGGCGGCGAAGTTCGTCGAAGCCTTCCGGCATCGTCCAGCCAACCAACGGCGCGGCCTGGTCCAGTGCGTTGGTCTTATGCTCCAGCAGCGCCAGGTAATGCAGCGGATTGAAGATCATGTCTTCCCGTTCATAGCTCCGTGGATGGCGCGCGATCACCTCGCTGGCCGCGCAGATCACCACTTCGTGTACGAACCCCTTCACCAGCACTTCGCGGTGTCCCCACTCCACCGGCACTGAGTAATCGTTCGTGCGATAGCGCACCAACGACATCGAAGTCACCCTCGTGGATCGCTTGTCGCAGGCTTCATAGGGCGCCGCCGGCAGGGGCAGCAGCCGCTCCTGATCTTTCTTGAAACGCTCTCCGATGGTTTGCTGGTGTCCTCGTAGTTTGCGCTCCCGCCGCTTCTGCGATTGAACCAGCAAGTGAGCGTTGAACTCTTCCCAGGTGGCGAATCGCGGACGCGGCACCATGAAGTTCCGCCGCGCGTAGCCCACCAGACCTTCCACTTTGCCCTTGTCGTTGCCCTTGCCGGGGCGCCCGAACTTCTCCGCGAACAGGTAATGGCTTTGCAGTTCGGTGAACGCCCGGGTTTTCATCCGCGTCCCATCGCCCAAGATCCGCGCAACGGCAATCTTGGTGTTGTCATACAGAATCGTGCGCGGCACGCCGCCGAAATAAGCGAAGGCGTGGTTGTGGCCTTCCAGGAACGCCTCCGTCGTCTCGGCCGGAAAGGCCATCACGAAGCAGTCATCGGACTGCGGCAAGTCCATTGCCAGATAATGCGCCGTGCGCTCCGCGCCGCCGATCACCACCATCGCCTCGCCGAAGTCGGCTTGCGCGTCTCCCGCTGGATGGGCGAGCGGCACAAACATCTCGCGCTGACTCAGCTTTCTGAGCCGCACATAGTCCTTCACGATCGTATAGCCGCCCGCGTAACGGTGCTCGTCGCGCAGCCGCTCGAAGATCCGTTTGGCGGTGTGGCGCTGCTTCCTGCCTTCCGCCTTGTCGTCTTCCAGGATCTGGTCGATGGCACCCACCCACGCGTCCAGCTTCGGCCGGCGCGCCGGTTGCTGCCGCCGGTAACCCGGTGGGACCGAGTACCGCAGCATCTTCCGCACCGTCTCGCGAGCCAGCCCGAACTGCTTGGCCGCCTCGCGCTCGCTCATCTTGTCAACGACGACCGCTCGCCGCACCCGCGCATACAACTCCACTGTGTACACCTCTCAGGTGTTCCATAAAACATAAGCCCGTGGCAATGTTCGATGGAACCAGTCTCCTGGCGGCCTGGTTTTGCTCCGCCAGCTACGCCGCTCACGCGGCGTTTACTGGTCTAGTTTGCCAGTGGCGCGTATACGCGCTGTTCACGCCGCCGCAGCTTATCCGCACCGTTAAGCTCTATCATCGCCAAGTGTATGAATTCGCGATTCATCGAGCAAAAAGTTCCTTTGTTAAGGCGGGTACTCTTGACGACCGTCGCAGAGGAAACACCCGTTTCGCGCCGATTGCAGATTTTCTCGAAAGCGTGCACCATAAGTGCCCGGACGAGCTTTTTCGCCGCGAGGACGGCGCCCGAGCCTCGCAACTGGCCCCTGGATTTCTCTCCCTCGAACGCCTGGTCGTCTTCGAAAAGCAGAATACGGCGACCGAGACGGCGGCGCTGATCATTCCGAGCGTCGGGTCGAATTACGACCGGCATCCGCGCCTTCAGCGCTTCATGCTCATAAACGACAGCACGACCGTCGCCGTGGAAGTTCCGATTTTTCTCCTCGAAGAGGATATCGCCGCGCTCGAAGAGCACTACGGCGTCGAGATCGTTCCCAAGCAGCCAGTGCATAGCGCTCGTCCAGCCCTCGGCCACAGGCCGCGATTCATCACAGGCCATATCGACCTGCTGCAAGTGCGGAACGGATCGATTCACGTTGTCGACTACAAGCCCGATTCCCGCACCAACAAGCCCATCGCGCAACTTCTCGTCTACGCTCTCGCCTTAACGCGTCTCGTGCCCGACCTCGTTCTCTCCGACATCAGCTGTGCTTGGTTCAATGAACACTGTTACAACGAATTCTCTCCACGGCGGTTATTGCGCAGTCTCTCGGAGAGACGGTTTCTAGGCGAGGACTTCTAAAGAGACTGTCTCGCGCGCCGAATCGGTACGGCCGCAACAACCGCCTGCGGGATCGCTTCAACGTAAGCGGTTGGTGACGGCCGCCCTGTACAGGTCTTTTGGAGAGCCCACAGTGTCCACTACGGGCCGAGATGGACACTTCGGTCGCGTGGCGGAGGGGTGATAGTGTCCATCTCAAAGGAGAGTGGACACTATGCCATCAGAGAGACTGCGCACGGAGAGAGAGTGGCGCCCCGCGAGTACGGGTGCAGTCCCGAAACGGCACTGGACGGATGAGGAGAAGCTGGCGATGGTCCGCGAGTGCAATGCGCCCGGATCGTCGGTGTCAATCGTCTCGCGGCGTCACGACCTCAACTCGAATCTCCTTTTCAACTGGCGCAATCAGGTTCGCCAAGGCGTTATCGGGAACGGTAGGGCCGCGCGGCCAATCCCGGACTTTGTCCCAGTAACGATCATCGACGCCCCGGCAGTGGGACGGGCTCTACCGGCTCCGCAGACTGCCGTGCAACAAAAGAAGTCCACGCGGCGGTCGCTGGCTAAAGTCGCGGCAGTCGCGCCGAAGCCGGACAGCGGGCGCATCGAGATTAAGCTGCGGAACGGCGTGTGCATGCGATTCGATTCCTCCGTTGACGATGGAACGCTGCGCCGTGTTCTGGCGGTGCTGATGGTGCAGTCATGATCGGCCAAGTTCCGGCTGGGACCCGTGTATATCTTTCGTGCAAGCCGGTCGATCTGCGAAAGGGCTTTGACGGCCTCGGCGCGTATGTCGCGGACACGCTGCAGGAAGATCCCTATAGCGGTGCGATCTTCGTCTTCCGCGGCAAGCGGGCCGATTACGTGAAGATTCTCTATTGGGACGGTTCGGGCATGTGCCTGTTCGCCAAACGGCTGGAGCACGGCGACTTCGCTTGGCCGCCCATCGTGCGTGACTCGTTTCAGATGACGCCGGCGCAACTGGCGCTTCTGCTTGAGGGGATCGACTGGCGGCGGACTCACGCGCCTGCTGCCAGTGTTGCCAATCCGATTCACTTGTAGGGATTATCATCGTGCGTTGCGGAACGCAGTACTGCCGCGCACCGCGCTCTGCTACGAAGAAGCATGTCTCTTGCGGCCGCGCCTCTTCCAGATGATCCGATTGCCTTGCGGGTGTTCGCGCAGTCGCTACAGGCGGCAATGGCGCGCGAGGTCTCGGCACGCGACGCCGAGGTCTCTGCGCGGGACGCGGAGATTTACGAAAAAACTCTATACATAGAAAAGCTGAAGGCGCAGCTTGCGCAATTACGCCGGGCGCGGTTCGGCCGTTCCTCTGAACGGCTCGACGAAGCCGAGCAACTTGAGCTGGCGCTCGAAGATCTGGAGCGGGAGCAAGGGCAGCGGCAACAATCCTCGGAAGCGCTATCGTCCGCCGGAGATGCGACGAAGACCAGGCCTTCGCCATCCCGCGAGGCGGCCAATCGCAAGCCGCTGCCGGACCATCTGCCGCGCGAGCGGGTCGAGCATGATGGAATCTGTGCCTGTCCGAAGTGCGGCAGCACCAGGCTGCGCACGATTGGGACAGATGAGCGCGAAGTTCTGGAATATGTGCCGTCACACTTTAAGGTCATCGTGCATGTACGGCCGAAACTGTCCTGCCGCGTCTGTGAGGCGGTCACGCAGGCGCCGATGCCGTCATTGCCGATCGAACGCGGGCGCCCCGGAGCCGGTCTGCTGGCTCATGTGCTGGTTGCAAAATACTGCGATCATCTTCCGTTGTATCGCCAGAGCGAAATCTACGCGCGTGCGGACGTCGACCTTGATCGTTCGACACTTGCCGAATGGGTCGGACGCATGACGGCGCTGTTGGAGCCGCTCTCGGATGCGATCAGGGATCACACATACGCCGGTGTTGCGGTTCATGCCGACGATACGCCCGTGCCGGTCCTTGCCCCTGGACTCGGGCGGACGAAAACCGGGCGATTATGGGTCGCCGTGCGGGACGAACGGCCCTGGGCATCAGGCGTGCCGCCATCGGTGTTCTATCGCTACGCGCCGGATCGCAAGGCGGAGCAGGCCGAAGCCTTGCTCAAGAACTGCCGGGGATACCTGCACGCCGATGCCTATGCCGGATTCAATGGGCTCTACGAACCCGATCCGATAAGCGGAAAAGCTCGTCTGATTGAGGTTGGGTGTTGGGCTCATGCGCGCCGTAAGATCTTCGAAGTTCATGCCGCGACCGGATCGCACGCCGCGCTGGCCCTGCTGAAGGACATCGGCGAGCTATTCGCACTGGAGAACCAGATCTCCGGTCAATCGCAGGCAGAACGCCTTGCCGCCCGGCAGGAGCACGCCGTGCCAATGCTGGCCGCGCTCAAGCAAAGCCTTGAAGGCGTTCTCGCCCGGATCGGCCGCAAAACATCGCTGGCGCAGGCTATCCGCTACGCCCTGACGAACTGGAAGGCCTTCATCTGCTACACGACTGACGGACGATTGGATATCTCCAACAATGCGGCCGAACGGGCGATCCGTCCGCTTGCTCTCGGCCGCAAGAACTGGTTGTTCGCCGGGTCCGATGGCGGCGGCCGGTGTGCAGCGACGATCTATACGATCACGCAAACCGCCAAGATTAACGGCCTCGATCCAGAGGCATATCTGCGGGACGTAATCGCCCGTATCGACGATCATCCGGCCCGCCGGATTGCCGAGCTGCTGCCCTGGAACTGGAGTCCGCTGCCCCGGCAGGCATGATTCCCAATCTGAACAAGGGCGTCCATCAGCAGACGCTTACGCTTCAACGGCTCCATCTCATCGCCGCTGAGAATTGTGCGTCCGCCGACATGCGCGCCTTCGCCGATGACGACCAGGTCGCAGATCCGCGCATCGCCATCGAGCGAACCCACGCTTCCCGTCAACCAGTCTTATCAATGACTATACTCAGTCTCACTAATGAGTGTACGTAGTCGCACCATTAAATGTGCTTTTAGCCGCGTCACAGGCCGCCGCAGCGTGCAGTTGTCGCTTTCACTCAATTCGTAGAATCACATTACTAGAATATTCAATCACTTAAGCCACACAGTCAATTCGTAGAATGCACACTTAAAAAGTAGACTGACATGTGATATCGATACTCAATTCGTAGACCACGCGGGCATTCGCGAATGAACGACAAACACCGGCGCGTAGTATCTCGACCAGTCGAGTTGCATGATGTTCCCTCACAGCAATGGGCTATCGCAGAACAGCGACTGGCCGCCGTGCGTCGACTGGTCGAGACCGGAATCCTTACTAAACAGACCGTCGCTTCTGAAGCTCAGTCGCTTGGCATAAGCATCGCCTTTTTGTATCGGCTATTGCGCCGATATCGGCAAGATCCTTCCATCAACGCGATCTTGCCTCAAAAACGAGGGGTAAAAGCTGGTGACTTTCGCCTGAGTCCGGACGCTGAAGCCATAATCAATCAGGCCATCGCCGATTTCTATCTGACCAGGCAAAAGGTGAATTTGACCAAGCTCAGGGCCGAGATTATAAGGCGATGCCACATAGCCAAAATCGAACCGCCACGGCACATGCATACCATCAAGGCTCGTATCGACAAGGTATTGCCGTCCTTGCGCGTGCGCGCCCGGGAAGGCCCGAAGGCCGCCAATGACAAGTTTCGGCCCGTCACGTCAGCCTACGTCGCCGATTATGCGTTGCGGATCGTCCAGTTCGACCACACGCGAGTTGACCTGATTGTAGTCGACAATGTCTACCGACAGCCCCTTGATCGCCCATGGCTGACGCTTGGTATTGATGTCGCAAGCCGGATGGTCGTCGGCTACTACCTGACCATGGAAGCGCCGTCCGTCCTGTCGATCGGACTCGCACTCACGCAAGCGGTAACTCCGAAGGGGCCTTGGCTGGCTGAGCGCGGTATCGCCGCCCCATGGGCGGCGCAGGGCATTCCCGATATGCTTCATCTCGACAACGCGACGGAATTCCATTCTGAGGCGTTCCGCCGTGGCTGCATCGAGCACGATATCAAGTTGCACCACAGACCCGTCGCCACACCGCATTACGGCGGCCACATCGAACGCTTAATCGGGACGATGATGGGCGAGATCCACTTGCTCCCCGGCACGACGTTTTCCAATATTCAGCAGCGCGGCGCCTATGATTCCGAGAAGGAAGCCACCCTGACGCTTTCCGATCTCGATCAACTGTTGGCAACGCAAATCATCATCTACAACAATTCACCACATGCCGGCCTGGGCGGCTTGCCCCCTAATCTCGCTTGGGAAGATGCCATGAAGAGGCGGACGCAGCGCATTCGAGAACCAGCCGACCAGATGCGTTTCTTCATGGATTTCCTGCCTTGCGAAATGCGCATGGTACGACGAGATGGCATACGGCTGATGAACATCCACTACTGGGACAATGTCCTCAGCGTCTGGGCCGGGCAAACGCAGCACAAAATGCTGGTGCGATATGATCCGCGGAATATGTCGAAAATCTATCTGCGAGATCCGGAGGGAACGTACTGGACTATCCCGTATCGCAATCTGGCTCGGCCACCGATCACATTATGGGAATTGCGTCGCGCCGAAGCCGCCTTGAAGGAGCGGGGGAGGACCGCCATTGACGAGACTTTAATCTTCGACGCCGTGACGGCTCAGCGAGCACTGCTAACAGAAGCGGCGCAGCTTACCAAACAGGCCCGTCGGCAAGCTCAGCGTACCGTCAACGCAATTGGAGCTACCCTGCCGTTCCCTAACTCTGCACCCCTCAAGGCCGACGATTGGGAGGACAAGAGCAAAGGTACGCGTGATCAAGTCTATCTCCCCTTCAAATTCGAGGACTGGACGTGAACGCAATCTTCCCAATTTTTGAACATCTGCATCCCGACTACCGAGCGCGCGCGACAGAGAATGACGATTCTCGTATCGAATGGATTCGTACCGACCGCTGGATTCCTTATCCCCAAGCGGAAAAAATTCTGTTTCACCTGAACGACCTCCTCTCCTACCCACCCCGGGGGCGCATGCCGTGCTTGCTGCTTTACGGGCATACTGGCATCGGAAAATCAAAGATCATTGAAAAGTATATGCGGGACAATCCGCCGCTCCGAAACACGGCGACCGGAAAGACCAGCATGCCTGTCGTAGCTTTCCAAATGCCTTCCGAGCCGACGGAGTCGCTATTTTACATGGAATTGCTCCGAGCAATGGAAACGCCGATCAGTAGCCATAACGGCGTTGGCAGCCTACGAAATCTAAGCCGCCGTATGCTCCACGAAATGGGCACAAGAATGCTCATAATCGATGAGATACATGCCCTCTTGAGCGGAACTCCCAGAGCACAACGCCTCTTCCTGAACGAGATCCGATTTCTGGCCAACGACCTGCGCCTACCGATGGTATGCATCGGGACACAGGAAGCCAGAGCGGCAATCACCACAGATCCGCAACTGGCTGATCGATTCGAGGCCTTCGAATTGATGCCTTGGAAATCGAATAAGATGTTGGCAGATCTTCTGACCAGCTTTGAAGTAACTCTTCCCTTGCGATTACCCTCAACCCTAACCACGCCCCAAGTTGGACGACGGATCATAGACATGACCAGTGGGATCACCGTGCGCATCTTACGGCTCATCGAATCGGCGGCTGTTCAGGCAATTCGTACCGGCCGGGAGATGCTCGACGAGGCAAGCTTCACTGACGAAACTTTGGTTTTGCCCTTAGCCTCCATGACGAGTCGTATCGCCAGAGCGTCGCGTTAGCATGTCAGTTCTGTTCAAGAATGGACCTGTCACTGTATACCTTCCTGATCGCCTCCCGATCCGAATTGATCCGATCGACGACGAAGCTGTATCGTCGTGGATCACTCGTGTCGCCACATTTTATCATTTGCGGCCTTGGGACTTGCTCTGCGCCTCGAATGCGGGGCCTGCCTTAAATCTTCATGATCTCGACGAGCAAGCGCCCGAATTGCTATTAGAATCATTGTCGCGTTTAACCGGTGTTGGCCCTGACACTATAGAGGCACTCACTCAACGCAGGCGCCATCCGGAACTCGACAAAAGGTGGCTCCGCTACTTAACCGACGAACTCGCTCACTGCGATGCGTGCCTCAGTGAAATGCATGACAAACACGGATTCGCTTATCTCAAAGCTGACTGGCAGCTGCGGTGTGTCACGACCTGTCATGTTCATCGCATTCCGTTGATTAGCGTTTGCCGAAACTGTCGGAACTCCGTATCGCTCGAATACATTGAGAATCGTAATCGTTGGGAGGTCATTTGTCGGCGTTGCAGCCTGAAGGAGGTCGAGCAACCAGTCCAAGCCTTCAGCCATTCCGTCGCCCTGCACTTTATAATCGAACTTGAGCAATTGCTCATTGATTCCCTAAGAACCAACGAGAGCTACCTGCATCCATTCAACGGCGGGGATGCCCGATCGCTAATGTGCGCCATCTTAGACATGCTAGAGCTGAACGGGGCGAAGCGAAATATTCTGGCACATGCGGATACCCCAATAATGCTCTCGTGGGTTCAAGCTCCTTACACGGAGCTACAGTACGACTTCGGATGTCTCTTGGACGTGTTGCAAATGACGGCTGACAAGAAAACGCTTCAATATATCTGTGGCGATATTCCACCGTGGATGTTCACCATGGACAGCTATTATTGCGAGGCCCGCTCACGTCTTATGAGAGTGTCGGAGGACGATATTCCCGCTTTTCTTGAGCGTCGTCAGAAGTGGCCGTCTGCCTTGCAACGACTTGCCGAGCGCACATGGATTGCGGCTGCCGAAGCACGGGCCAAAGCGAGGTATGACAATTGGCGTGACCGTACGCTCCGCAGGAAAGGAACTGGATGTAAAGCGCCCAGTCCGAAACAGATCTATCAGAGCTTTATGCTCCTATATGAAAGCGCCGGCCAATTTGGTAGGAAGCCGCCTGCGGAGGATCTAGGACCTACAAGGGCAGCAATTGAGGAGGTTGAATCCGGTTCTCGATCAATTGACAAACATCTTCATCGTCGCGACATCGAAGAAGACCCACGACGATCGTCATATGGTTGGCGTCGGCCAAGTTCGGCGGAACTTCGGCCGTACGCAGAGGTAATCGAGGAGGTCACACTCGAATTGACGGCTCGGGGAGGAGTAAGCCGCCCTGATGAGATTCAAAAGGCAGCATTCCGCCGCATGCGAGAAAACCTCTCAAATTCAGGCAAAGAACCACGTCACCAGATTTTGCCCCGAAACGCGCCGACGGCATCGGTCGGCGATCCGGTGGGATTACCAGGGGAGGAGGCCGCATGAAAAAGAGATTGGAAATTCACACAGGCGGCACCATCGAAGACACCGGCAATCGCTTCATTGATGCGTGGCAACGTCTGAAAAACGGGAAACGAGTTCGCAAGCGGCATCTGTCGTTCGAAAGCCTGGAGAGCCTTTTGTCGATCCTGACTCCCAAAAGATGGGAGCTTCTTAAGTATGTCCACGGTCATTCGGTGCGGAGCGTTCGTGCGCTGTCAGTGCAACTCAAGCGAGACTACCGCTGCGTCCGCGACGACGTCGAAGCTTTGGCGGAGGCGGGCTTGCTGGAACGTGAAGGTCGAGTCCTGCAAGCCGATTATGATGGGATCAGGGTCCACATCCCAATTTGATCATTTGTCGCAATCATCAAGGCAGCAAGCCTTTATAAGTCCCCGCAAACGAATGAAGTTATGTGCTTAGCAGTCCTCCTGCGCGCGCACGATCCAGCAAGGCCTTGACTGAGGATACAGCCCAGTCCGTTCCACGACGCGGTGGAAATTGGCGCAAACGTTTTAGTTCTGTAGCAACTTCAGTAAGAGTGATCTGTGGCTTCCCCGCCACCAGCGCCGCAGCCACTTCTATTGCCCGGAGTCGCGCTACATCGCTGCGCCAATCGCGGCGTTTCGGAGCAGGCCTGAGTAACTTAGGATCAGCAAGCCCCTCACCAACGAATAGGCGCACACAACGGACCAAGCGCGCTGTCGTAAATTGGCGCCGCCCATGGGGTAGAGCATCATTGACGACGGCCGTAACTTTAATCCAAGAATGACCTGGCCGCATTTCACGAACGATCCCCAGCCATTCATTGGCTCCTGGCAGGAGGTCTCCCAGACGCGTAGCACGACGAGAATCCGCTAATTTTCTTAGAACGATCGGGTCGCGTTTGCGTAGCCCAGGATTGCCGCCGATCCGGCCTGCGACTTTTGCAGAAGCCAATCCGGCGCGAGTGCGCTCGCGGATCAGAGCGCGTTCGAATTCGGCTACCGCCCCCAGCATTTGCAGAACAAGTACCCCGCTAGGACCCGATGTATCGATCGGATCGCTGAGTGATCGAAAGTGAGCACTACAATTGCGCAATCTTTCGACGATCTCAAGAAGATGTGATAGCGATCGCGCCAGGCGATCGATTCGCGTCACAACGAGCGTGTCACCACGACGAACCCGCGCTAAGGCAAGAGCCAATTGTGGTCTCGCTCGGTTGCTCCCAGAAGCATGTTCCTCAAAAATCTCCATGCAACCAGCCGCCCGCAAAGCAGCCTGTTGCGGGACTAGATTCTGGTCCTCTGTCGACACGCGAGCGTAGCCAATTAGCGCCATGGCAGCCAACTATCCAAACTATGTGGAACGAATGCAGACTTTTCAGGAGAAGAAAGTTACTATGAAACGACCGTTTATGATCGTGCATAGAATCTGAAAAAAAGACAAGCTCCCACGTTCAAACCCCTATCAATGGCTCATCAGAGTAATGAGAAGACTCTCTTTGGCGGGTAACTAGCAGCTATGTGCAACACAGCAGGGTCTACGAAATCGGCGCTCTATTCTACGAATTAACTGATGCACTAAGCAGCTAGTCTACGATTTAAATGGTCAACTATTTGACCAGACACCGCTCTAATCGCGCGATTCTACGAATTGAGTGAAAGCGACAGCAGTCTCACTAATGGCTATACCGCGACAGGAATCGCTCTTTTTATAGGAATATATTCCTATAAAACCGTCATCCTGATAATTGGTTGTTATCGGGACCATCTCAGACGGCGCCGGATTCCGGAACCTTGCCAACTTTGAGGATCGCTAACCTTACTTGCGCAGCCTAAAGCCTTATTCCAACTAAAACTTTCATAGCCGCGTCAAATAAGCTAACTCCGCCTTCACTAACCGACCGAGCCCAGGACTTTAAGATTTTCAGCAAAAAGTCCAACAAAGGCAAAACGTTCAACTATTGCCCTACCAACACCGAATCACAGCCGCCGCGCGCCCTTCACCGGGTGTGCGGCGGCTTTTTTTGTTGTCTGCACGTCCACACGTCCACAAGCTATCCGAGCCGCTGACAATGCACCTGTAGCGTCCGCGCAACCTGCATATGCCCCTTCGATACCGCCAGATCAACCGCGTCATCCAAAGCCGCCTTAGACACGCCAGCATCGCCGTGATGCTCGAACAGCCAATCGACGTTCTCCGCGCACCCCAGAGTCACTACCCGCACCAGCATACCCTCAAATTCGTTTCTATCCATGCGCGCCTCCCTACAGACCGAGGCTGTACGCAGCGGCTGGCCGGACAGGCCGAGCCAATCCAACACCACCGGACCGCTTCTTTAACAGCACCATCACGCTAACCAGCACTGACGCCACACCCTCGACACCGATCACTTCTACAACGAACGACTGCATGCTCACCCTTTCAAAAGTAACGAAACCATAACGAGTGGTTGTTAACCTAGCCGCCAGTCGTTTACAAATCGTTAAGGTCATCCGTAAAAAGCGGACCAAATGCCGCCCTTCTTTCAGAACTTTCCGCATCGGAACAAAGCAGTATGCCGCGCCCGAATTTATTTCGTCATGGCTTGCGATAGCAGTAATGCGGGCGGGTCCGCGCTCGATCGGGCGCAAAGCGCGAAGCGACTGGCGGGTGATCCCAACGCATGAACCGGTCTCCCGGCGAGCCGCGTCTCTGTGGATGATTCCTATTCGTCACGGCAGTCCTTTCCTACGGGGCCGCGCCACCATTGCAGCCTCAGACTGGCGCAACCTTAACGCCTTGGCCTTCTCCTTCGGATGCGCCCGTAAACAGGAATTTTCCCCTGACCTGCGGCCATTCCTCGCGAATCGCTGCGCTCCAAAATTCCCGAGCCCTGCGGGTGTTGACGGACGCAGGACCGGCGGCGTTCGCGGGTGCTTGTCGAGGCCGCATGGAGCGGCCCACACCGAAAGGAACAA
>Ga0182024_10001756_pt1 | contig 55056 bp, 48 predicted proteins | sample P32metaG_FD_120480 | JGI IMG/M metagenome (GOLD analysis project Ga0182024, IMG submission 120480) | Permafrost microbial communities from Stordalen Mire, Sweden - P3-2 metaG (Illumina Assembly) | ecosystem: Environmental > Terrestrial > Soil > Wetlands > Permafrost | place: Sweden: Stordalen...
CCAGCTGGGAAATCGTCGGCACGCGGTACTCCGGAACACACACGAAAGCGGCCGAACCACGGCGGGTCGGCCGGAACCCTCGAAGCATATCATGCGGGGAAGGGAGCGTCAACGCGCGCTCGGTCCCTCGGCTCAACCGGACGCGGCCGGCCTCCTCCGACGGGACAACCGCCCCGGGATGGTAGCCGCGGCGACCGCGGCTGCCAGTAGGCATAAGAGCGCCGAGCCGGCCATGACCGCGCGAAAACCGGCCAGGAAGCTGTCGTGAACGAGCGCCGCGACGATCGGGCGGTCGCCCGGAGCGACTCCGGCAGGGACGGCTCCGGCATAGAGCTGGCCCCGCTGCGCGTGCACGACCTGCTCGGTTCGCTGGTCCAGCCGCGTACGGCTGAGTTCGGCCTCGAAGCGGCCGGAAAAAACTGCCGCCAAGACGATGCCGAAGGCGGCGATCGCCAGCAGACCTGCCGTCCGAGCGACCGCGTTGTTGACGCCGGAAGCGATGCCGGCCTCGGCGGTGCTGACCGCATCGAATACCGTCGTGGTCAGCGGCGCCACGAAGAAGACGCCGCCGATGCCCAGCAGCACGACGGCCGGGAAGTAGGTCGTCCAGTACGAGCCGCCGACGCCGGGCAGCATGAAGGCGACGAAACCCAGTCCCGCCACCAGCGCGCCGCCGACCAAGGGGGCACGCGCGCCATAGCGGGCGATCAGGCCGCCCGACCAGCGTGCCAGCGTGAATTGCAGCGCGATGAACGGCAGAAATGCCGCGCCCGCTGCGCTGGGCGCGTAATGCTGGACGTCGATCAGGAGGAACGGTACGAAGTACAAGCTGCCGCCGAGCGCTGCGTACAGCAGCAGCGTGTACACGTTCGCGCCGCTGAACGTGCGCGAGCGGAAAAGACCCGGCGGGAGCATCGGCGCGCTGACGTGGCGCTCGGCCCAGACGAACGCTGCGCCGAACGCGATGCCTAGGCCGATCGCCAGCGCCGCGATGGCATCGAACGTTCCGCCCTCCGAGCGAATGAGGCCATACGTGCAGGCGCCGAGCGCGAGCGTCGCCAGCACGCTCCCGACCACGTCGACGTGCGGCGACGCCTTCTCGTCGCGGCTTTCGGGAAAGCCCTTCCAGCACATCAGTACGACCGCCAGCGCGAGCGGAAGATTGAGCAGGAACACCCAGCGCCAGGAAGCGTGCTGCGCGAGATACCCGCCCAGGATCGGCCCGAACGCACCGGTGATCGACGCAAACGCCGACCAGGTGCCGATGGCGCGGCCGCGCTCGGCACCCGAAAAATTGGCGCTGATCAGCGCCAGCGATTCGGGGACCATCAGCGCCGCGCCCAAACCTTGGACGCAGCGCGCCGCAATGAGGATCTCGATGCGCGACGCCAGCGCACAGCCGAGCGATGCGACCGCGAAGATCGCGACGCCCAGCGCGTACATCCGCTTGCGTCCGTAAATGTCGCCCAGCGCGCCGCCGAGCAGAATCAGCGCCGCGAGGAAGAGCGCGTAGCCTTCGACCACCCATTGCACGTCGGCGGCCGAGGCCGCGAAGTCGCGCTGGAGAATCGGCAGCACGACGTTGACGGCCGAACCGTCGATGAAACTCATCGCCGAGCCGAGAATCGCTGCCACCAGCACCCACGTCTTCGCCACCCCCCGGCCATCGGGTATGATGGTGGACAACCCCTGCTCTGGTGGAGGTCAGTGATTCCCGACGCAAAGCGATCGACGCGCACGCCGCCGGCAGTTCGAATTCCAAAGCGGCCGACGCCGCCGGACCGCATCCCGCGCGTGATCGCGAACCCGACGCTCGACGATCACCTTGCCGTGATCAGCCGCGCGGTGTTTCAAGCCGGCCTGTCGTGGGCGGCGATCGAGGCCAACTGGGATGCCTATCTCGCGGCCTTCGACCGTTTTTCGGTTTCGGCGGTCGCGGCATACCGCGAGAGCGACGTCGAGCGACTGCTGTCGACCGACCGGCTCGTCCACACGAAGGCGAAGATCGAGGGTACGATCCGCAACGCCCGTTCGCTCGTGGAGTTGGAGCGCGAATTCGGATCGATCGCCGCGTACCAGGCATCATTCGGCGGCGACTATAGCGCCGCGCGCAAAGACGCGCACGGGCGGTTCGCGTTCATGGGCGACCTCAATACCTACTACTGGCGCTTCCGTACCGGCGCCCCGGTCCCCGAACTCGAGACGTGGATGAAGGATCAGGAACGCGATCATCCGCGGATGCGCGAGATGGTCCAGGCCGCGCGCTGACGATCGCCGCCGCGTCGTTCAGACGAGCGTTGCGGGCTCCGCGGGCACGTGCGTCTGGTCGGCGCGGAGCCGCAGGATGAAGGTCGTGCCGTCGCCGGTATCCGGTGCCAGCGACAGCGACCCGCCGGCGCGCTCAAGTGCGCGCTTCGCGATGGCCAAGCCCAGGCCTGAACCTTCGATATCCCCGCGGGTCGTGCCGCGGAAGAAGCGATCGAAGATCGACGTGCGGTCGTCGGGATGGATGCCGGGGCCGCGGTCGCTGATCCCGATTTCGACGCCGCCGTCGACCCGGCGCACGGCGATGCGGATCGGCGCCCCCGGCGCGTATTTGACCGCGTTGTCGATGATGTTGGCGACCGCTTCGTGGATCTCATCACGGTTCCCGATCACGGTCGCATCGACGCCGAGCGCCAGTTCGATCTTCAGATTCGGCATCAGCAAGCGGCGCGAATCGCAGATGTCGTCGAGCAGCGGGCGCAGCGCGAACGGCTCGGCCGGACGCACGTCGTCGCCCTCCATGCGGGCCAGCAGCACGAGATTGTCGATCAGCGTGCGCATCCGCACGCCTTCCAGCGCGATCGAGGAAAAGATGCGGCGCGAGCGCTCGTCGCCGCCGTCGGCCTTGCGGCGCAGGAGATCGATGTAGCCGAGCACGATCGTCAGCGGTGTTCGCAGCTCGTGCCCCGCGTCGGCGACGAACTGCCGCATCTGCGTTTCGGCCTGCCGGCGCTCGGCGAAGGCCGCGGCGACTTGCGCCGAAGCGGCGTTGTAGGCCAGCGCGATCGCGTCGAACTCGCTCTTGCCTGCGACCGCGATCGGCTGCGGATGGAAATCTCGCGCGGCGAACCGCTGCAGGGCATGCGTCACTTCGACCAGCGGCCGCAGCACTTGCGTCGTGATGTAGCGGCCGCTGAACCAGGCCAGCAGTCCGGCGGCCGCGGCGACAATGATCAGGCCGCCCAACAGCCAGGTCGCGACGGCGCCGATCGCGTTGGGGTCCGGCAGCAGGCGGAGATCGCCGCCCACGAACTCGCTGCGAATCAAATGGGTGCCGAACGCGGTGCCCAACGCGAAGCCGAACCGATTTCCGGAAAAGCTCACCTGACGCGGGTCACCGTGCACGACCCCACCGTCGATGACGATCGACGGCGGCGGCGGCTGACCCCGGAGTAGTGGCGGCGGCGGCGACTGCTCGCCCGGGCGCATCATCAGCGGTGTGGCAAAGGCAGCGGACTCTCGGGGCGGAGGACCACCGTGCCCGAGCGGACCCGTGGCGACGATCCTCACACCCGGCGCGTGGGCGCGCTGTTCGAACTCCGAGGCGGCCGAAACGAAGTCCTGATGACGCGCCGCCGCACGCGCGGAAAACGCCTGCGCGTCGCGCGCAACCGCGTCGACGTTGGCCTGCAGCAGGTGGACGTACAACGACAGCGCGGCGACTGAGAACGCGCCCAGCACGATCATCACCAGGGCGATCGCGGCGGCAACGTACCAGCCCGTCAGTCGACGCGCGAAGGAGGTGAACAACGGCGTCAGTGCACGCGCAGCGCGTATCCGGCGCCGCGAATCGTCCGGATCAGCTTCGGTTCGAAGCCGGCGTCGATCTTCGCGCGCAGGTACGAGACGTAGGTTTCGACCGCGCCCGGGCCGACGTCGCGATCGGTTCCCCAGACCAAATCCAGCAGCTGGTCGCGGGTGAACACGCGTTCGGGATTGCGCACGAAGGTCAGCAGCAGCGCGTACTCGCGCGCCGAGAGATCGATGCGCCGGTCACCGCGCTTCACTTCGCGGCGGTCGAGGTCGATCGAAAGGTCGCTGTAGGCGACGATCGACGGCTGCTCGAGCCGCGGACGGCGCAGCGCCGAGTGCAGGCGCGCGACCAGTTCGGTCATCTCGAACGGCTTGGGAATGTAGTCGTCGGCGCCGCGCCGCAGCCCGGTGATCCGGTCGTCGGTGTCGGCCTTCGCGCTGAGCATGAGGATCGGCGCTTCGGTGATCCGGCGCAGCATCGGCAGCAGTTCCAAGCCGTCGACGAAGGGGAGCATCACGTCGAGCACGATCGCATCGGGCCGCCAATCGCGAACCAGCTGTAGGCCGGAGCGGCCGTCGGCGGCGCTCCGCACCTCGAACCCGTCCTCCCCCAACCCCAGTTCGAGCAGTTCCCGCAGGTGACGCTCGTCGTCGATCACGACGACCTTCGCTGTTGCCATCATCGCTATTGTCTCACGCTACTGTCGTACGCTCCCGCCGCCCGTGCCGAGATCGGGCGGGCGGACCACGAAGATCCCGATGCCGGGGGCGTAGTTCAGCGGGTTTCCGCCGCGGCGTCCGCCCGGCCCCGGCGACCCGGCCGGTGAGGGGCTCGCACCCGGAGCCGGAGCCGGAGTCGCCCTTGGCGCCGGCGACGGCGCCAGCTGGACGCCGACCTGCACGTCGTACCCCTTGGCCTTGGCCTCGGCGGTGGTCATGACCGTGCCGTAGGCGCAGGCGGCCAGGGCACGCAGCGGTGCGAGCGCGGCAAGCAGTTCCGGCGCCGGGGTCGCACCGGCGCGCGGGCCGGCATCGGCGGCGTTCGGTCCGACGACGACGCGCGGCTGGAAGCCGCCAGGTCTGCCCGGACCGCCGGGGCCGCCGCCCGGAACGCCGGGGCCGCCGCCCGGACCTCCGGGTCCGCCACCCTCGCCTCCCCCGCCTCCCGGGGGTCCGCCCGCCGGCGGCGCAGGCGCCGCCCCCGCATCGCCGGCGCGGTTGCGGAACAGGCCCTCCGGAATCTTCGGTCCCAGGCCCAGCCACCAGGTCGATCCAGGGCTCCCGTGCGGCGTGACGGTGAGTCCGTCGACGTCGGGCAGCGGGCGGCCCGCCGCATAGGCCGTCGCGGCTGCGCCGATCTGGCCCAGCACCTTAGTGGCGAGGGGACGCAGATCTGCCGTGCACTCCGGCCGGCTGGTCGCGACCGACAGCGGATCGACACCGGCCGGCGGCGGGATGAGGTTCAAGCGGCCGAAGCCCAAGCCGCGCGGCTGCGGACTTGCGGAAGCCGACGCCGACGGTGCGGCCGCGTTGCCCGTTCCGCGCGCCGGCCGCGCGAAGCCCGCGCCCGGCCGCGCGCCGGTGTTAAACGAATAGGTCACCGTGTACTGGCGCGGCGCGTTCGGCCGAGCGGCCTGCAGCAGTTCGCCGCCGCCGCTGAGCGGGATCGGCACCGCATAAAGGAGCGTCGAAAAGTCAGCGCTCTCGGTGTTGAAAAGGTTCGAGGCGAAAACGGTGACGCGTCCGATGCCGAGCGTGTGCGACAAGCCTGCATTGACGAGCGTGTACGGCGAGATGTACTGATTGTTGTTCGGACCGACGTAGTGCGCGTTGAGCAGCATCTCGAGCCCGGCCGGGGCGTACAGTGCATCGACGGTGAGGTTACCGGTGTGCAGCGGGCGCCCCGGGAGCTGCGCACCGAGAATCAGCGTGCTGTCGAGACCCGTGTAGCGCGGATCGGCGGCGGTGACGTCGGCGCCGCTGGTCGTGTACGACGGAATCACGACGACGTTTTTTCCGATACCGATGTTCGCCGTCGCGGTGAAGCCTTGGTAGACGCGGGTCGTGCCGCCGATCGGCTGCGAGACGTAGAGATTCGGATAGACGGCGGTACCGGCCGGCGCGCCGCAGACGTTGTTGAAATAGCCGGTGACGGCCTGATAGAACGGATTGGTCGGATCGCTCAGGCCGAGGCTGTCGCCGGTGACGGTCGCGTTCACGAGCTGGCCGCCTTGCGTCTGCCGGTAGGTGTCGAGCGAGAACTGTCCGTGCCCCCATTGATGCGTCCATGAGACGTCGTAGCTCGCCGCGGACTGATGCGAGGGCAGGTCTCCGGGTCCGCTGACGATCGCGGTACCTGCGTCGCAATTGACGCGCGCCGACTGCGGATCGCTGAACGAACGCACCAGGCCGTTGGCCGGCTGCGAGCTTCCGAACGAAAGCGACGCGTTGTAGGTGTCGGACGAGACCGGCCGCCAGTTGGAGCTGAACCCGAACAGGATCGACGAGCCGGCGCCCGAGGTCCCCGCGTATGACAGGTTGGGGCCGACCGCCAATTTGTCGTTGACCTTGTACGAGTCGGAGAGCTGGATCTGCCGCGATGCGGTATCAAACGTCGAGGGCATCACGAAGCCTTCACCGCCGACCAGCGGCGTGAAGGTGGTGATGCCGGCGTAGGTCGAGCCCGACAGCGTGAAGGTGTGTTTGCCGCGGGTCGTCGTCGCCTGAGCGGCGATGCCGCGCGCCAGCGAGCCGTTGACCGAGGCGAGCGGGTTGCGGGTCGGAACTTCGCTCGAGAACGGGCAGATGATGATCTGGCCCGGAAGCTGGCCGGGGCACTCCAGCACGTAGCGGTTGATGTCGTTTGAGAGCGAGGTATTGTTGTTGACGTAGCCGGTGACCGTCACCGCGGTGTCGCCGATGAGCGACTGCACCGTGCCGTACGCGAACTGGAATTTGCCGCTCGATCCGTTGTCGGGACCGACCCCGCAGGGCAGGGGCGTCACAAACTGCGTGCACAGCGCCGAGGTAGCTTGATTGTTCTGCAGCGCCGTGAACATCAGCGTCGTGCGGTCATCCATGGCGTAGCGAAGTTTGAGGAAATCCCCGATGTTCGCGCTCTCGCCGCCGTGGACGTAGTCGAGGCCGCTCGAATCGAGATAGTCCTGGAAGGTCAGCGGGTTGTCGCCGGCGCGCTTGGTATGCAGGATCGCGATGCCGAGTTTGCCGATCGACCCCGTCTCACCGAGCTGATAGTTATATTTGTCGAAGGTCCCGTACGACGAACCAAAACGCGACTGCCAGGTCTGCGTCGGCTGTAGGGTGCGAAAGTTCACCGATCCGCCGAGGGCTCCGGCCGTGGCGCCGAAACTGACGCCGGCGCCTGTAAAGAGGTCGGTATTGATCGCCCGCAGGTTCGTGGCCGCCCCGGGCGCCCCCAGCGGGATGCCGTCCAGCGTGATGGCGGTCTGCGATTCGTCGTGGCCGCGCAGGGAGATCGTCTGGGGAGCGTTGGGATCGTTGGAGTCCTGCGTGACGTCGACGCCGCCGATCGTCGAGAGCGCGTCGGTGAGCGAGTCGGAGATTTTTCGCACCGGGCTGTTGTCGTCGACGTCGGTCGTGGTCACGATCACGCGCGCACGCACGGAGCCGATGATCTTGTAGCTGCCGTTGTCAGTCCCCGACGCGGCCGAGTCGGAGGGGGGACGGATGCCGAGGTCGACGTCGACGTCGACTTGCTTGTTGCCGAGCACTTCGAACTGCGACGAGGTGACCCCGGCGAAACCGCTCTTCGAGACGCGCACGCGGTACAGTCCGCTCGGGACGTCCGTGTACTTCACGATCCCGCTCTTGGTCGTCAGCGCGCTGGCGACGGTCGGGCCGATCAGGAACACGCGCGCGTCGGCGAGCACCTGCTGCGCGGCCGCATCGCGGACGGTGATCTGGATGATGCCCGTGTCGCTGGAACTCTGCGCCGCGGCAGGCTGCAGCGTCCCGCCCAGCAGAGAACACACCAAGACAAGCGCCGGCCAGCAACGCGCGCTGCGTCCCTTCATCGAGCGAAATCCTGGCATTGCGTTCTGTGGACTCCCTGAGAACGCGCCCCCGCGCTCAGGCTCTCACCGCGCTCTCAGCGATCGCGGCGAGAAAGCGGGTCCCGAAATCCGCAAGCTTCTTTTCCCCGACGCCGCTGATGGCGCGCAGCTGAGCGGGCGTGCGCGGCAACTCGCGCGCCATCGCGCGCAGGACGGCGTCGCTGAATACGACGTATGGAGGGACGTCGCGCTCTGCTGCGATCTGGCGGCGCAGCGCGCGCAGCGTGCCGAACACGTCGCGGTCGTAACGTTCGTCATCCGAAGCGGTTGCCGGGCGGGCGCGACGCCCGCCGGCGACGGCAGCGACCGCTTCCCGCACCAGTACCGGCGTTCGCTCGAGCAGCGTCCGGCGGCCGAGATCCGTCAGCGCGACGACGTTGTGGTGAGCGGCGTCCTGGGCGATCAGTCCCAGCCGGAACAGTTCGTCAGCGAGATGCCGCCAGGTCCGCCGGTCGCGCTCTTTGCCGATGCCGTAGGTCGAGAGGCGGTCGTGGTACCAACGCTCGATCTTTTCGGTCTTGGCGCCGACGAGGACGTCGACGACGTGCGCGATGCCGACCCCGTATCCGTGCGCCTCGCGGATGCGGTAGATGCACGACAGCAGCTTCTGCGCGTCGAGCGTCGCATCGTACGATGTCCGCGGCTCCAGACAGTTGTCGCACGCCCCGCAGTGCTCGGCGGGATAGTCCTCGCCGAAGTAGGCCAGCAGCTCGCGCCGCCGGCAGCCGTTCGAGTAGGCGTAGCGCACCAGGCGCTCGAGCTGCGTGCGCGCCGCCGCCCGTTCCGCCGGAGGCTTCTCCTCGATGAAGCGCTCGCTGCGTGCCAGATCGCCGTAGGTGAAGAACCAGGCGCAGTCGGCGGCGAGGCCGTCCCGCCCGGCGCGCCCGGTTTCCTGGTAGTAACCCTCGAGGCCGCGCGGCATGTCCCAGTGCACGACGAAGCGCACGTTCGACTTGTCGATTCCCATCCCGAACGCGATCGTCGCGCACATGACGCGCACGTCGTCGCGAATGAAACGCTCCTGGCGCTGCGCGCGCGTCGCCGCATCCAGCCCGGCGTGATACGCCAGCGCCGGGATTCCGTGCGCCGTCAATGCGTCGGCCAGCTTGTCGGCGTTCGCGCGGCTGCCGGCGTAGATGATACCGGCATCTTCGTCCGGCCGCGCGCGCAGCCAGCCGATCAAGCCGTCGGCGCTGCGCGCCGTGTGCAGGACCCGGTAGGTGAGATTGGGCCGGTCGAACGACGCCACGTGGACCGCCGGCCGGCGCAGTCCGAGCTGCGCCACCACGTCGTCGCGCACGTTCGCCGTCGCCGTGGCGGTGAAGGCGCAGAACGGCAGTGCCGGAAAGCGCGCGCGCAGCGACGCGATGCGCCGGTATTCGGGCCGGAAATCATGGCCCCATTCGCTGATGCAATGCGCCTCGTCGACAATGAAGCGGACGACACCCCAGCGTTCCAAATCGTCGGCGAAGCCGGCCAGCGTCAGACGTTCCGGCGCGACGTAGAGGAGTTTGTACGCGCCGCGTTCCAGCCCGGCCAGCCGCTTTTGGAGTTCCGGCCACGCCAGCGATGAATTGAGCGCCGTCGCCGGGATGCCGGCCGTATCGAGCGCGTCGACTTGGTCCTTCATCAGCGCGATCAGCGGCGAGACGACGACGGTCAGACCGTCGCTCAGCACCGCGGGCAGCTGATAGAACAGCGACTTGCCGCCGCCGGTCGGCAGGAGCGCGAAGACGTCACGGCCGGCGAGAACGTCGCGTACGATCGCTTCCTGCGCCGGCCGGAACGACGGAAAGCCAAACCAGCGCTCGAGCGCAGCGCGCAATTCCGTCGCGGAGACCATCGCGGTCATCACTTCGCCGCGGCGTTCGAACGGCCCGGCGCCGCGCGCGTGAAGAACACCGGGAAGTCGGGACGCTCGCGGCGTACAAGGGCGAATTCGATCGGGCGTTGTCGCATGGAGGGTGTGCTTTGCGACGTGGGGCCTTTCTTCGTCAATTGGCCGAGTGGTCGGAGCGGCCGTGCCTGCTCACGATTTCGGTTCCCTCGGTATCGAGCCGCTTGCGCATGACCGGCATCTTGCGCGCGTATTACAGTCTCGCGTCGATGCACGGCTGGGCGTTGGTGCCGCCGCAGCAGCACGGCGGCTTCGCGACCATGCGCATGACGCAGCTCTGGTTCGACCAGGCCACCATGCGTGCGGTGCTCGTCGACGGGCAGGCACGGCGGCTGCGCTACGTCTTGCGCGCGGACGCCGTCTTCACGATCGAGCGCGATGATGCGCTGCTGACGGCGCCGCCGCGATCGATCCGCGGCGGACGCTATCTCTACGTCGGCGGCCGGCGCCGGCGGGTCCCGGAGCCGTGGATGCTCGCCTGAGCGCTCGCGATGGTACTCGGACGAGAGGAAATCCGGTTCCCGCGCGCTACCATCGAAGGCTCAATGTTCGTCCTTTTCGTCCTCGCGCTCGAAGCGCTGGCGTGCATTCGCGTCGTGGTGCGTTTGGTGCGTACCGCGGGCGGGACGCCGGTTCGAGCCGCAATCGACCCGTCGGGTGAGACGATCGCGGCGATCGTTCCCGTGCTCGACGAAGAGGCGCGGCTCGGACCGTGTTTGGCCGCACTGCTTGCGAGCAGCGGTCCGCTCACCGAGATCGTCGTCGTCGACGGGGGCTCGTCCGACGGCACGCGCGATCTCGTGCGCGCCGCCGCGACGCACGATCCACGGCTGCGCTTGATCGAGGCCGGTCCGCCGCCGGCCGGCTGGAACGGGAAAGCGTGGAACCTCGAGCGGGGGTTGCGCGCGGTCGACGCTGATTGGATCGCGACCGTCGATGCCGATGCGCGGGTGGGGCCGGAACTGATCGCCGGCGCGGCGGCTCGCGCGTCGCGCGATGGTTTGGCTGCGCTCAGCATCGCGACCCGCCAGCTGCTAGGTGACTTCGGCTCGGCGCTGCTCCATCCGGCGCTGCTGACCACCCTGGTCTATCGCGCCGGTCTTCCGAACGTCGCGACCGGACGCCCGAGCGCGGTCCAGGCGAACGGCCAAGTCTTCGTCGCACGACGGGACGCACTTGTCGCGGCGGATGCTTTTCGCACCGCGCGCGCGTCGCGCTGTGAAGACGTCACCGCTGCGCGCGCGCTCGCCGCGGCCGGGGGCCGAGTCGGCTTTTACGAAGGCAACGCCGAGGTGCGCATGTACGACTCATGGCGCGACTGCGCGGCGAACTGGCCGCGCTCGCTGACGCTGCGCGACCACTTCACCTCCGGCGCGCAGACCTGGCCGGCGTTGGCCGACGTGCTCTTCGCCCAAGCCCTTCCGCTCCCGACGTTGGTGCTGCTGCTCGTCGCCGGCGACGGCATCCCGGGGCTGCGGCTTGCGCGCACCCTGGCACTGGGACTCGTGATGGTGCGGCTGGGCGTGCTGGCCGGGACGCGTCGCGCCTACCCGGGCGTCTCACTCGCCTACTGGCTCTCGCCGCTCGCGGATCTTCCCGCGCTCGCGCTGCTCGTCCGCAGCGCGCTGCGCCGCCGGCACCGCTGGCGCGGGCGGCTGCTCGTCGACGAGAGCGCCGCCTGAAACCGTATCCGACCGTCGCGATGCGCGGCCTGCGCGTGCTCGCGGGTGCGTCGCTGCGCCGCCACGGCGCGGCAGTCTCGGTCGAGGGCTGCGAGCACCTGCCGCGGTCGGGCGCGGTGCTCATCGTCGCGCACCACTATCACCATCTGCTCGACGGCGCGCTGCTGCTCGCGCGACTCCCCCGTCCGGTGCACATCCTCGTCGCGCTGGACTGGGTGCGGAGCCGCTCGCAGCGCGTGTGGATGGAGCGCGCGTGCCGGTCGGCGCGCTGGCCCGTCATTTTGCGTCCGGCGCAGGCTACGGTGCCGGGCGTGTTCGATTCCGGCGACGTCAGGCGCTATCTGCGCCGCGGCCTTCGCGACGCCGTCGAGCTGCTGCGTGAAGGTCGCGTGGTCGTCATTTTTCCGGAAGGCGCCCCGGTGATCGACACGCCCGCGCGAGCCGCGGCGCTGCTGCGCGGCGCCGACGGCTTGCGGCCTTTCGCCCGCGGCTTTCGGACGCTGGCGATGCTCGCGGCACAGAAGGCTGCGCCGAATCTGCGCGTGCTTCCGCTCGGCTTGCGCTACCGGCGCACCGCGCGCGGCTGGAGCGTGCGGGCGGGTCTGGGCGCACCGCTTCGGCCGGATGCGCCCGTTGCGGACGTCGAGCGCGCCGTGCGCGAACTGTCGGGCTAAGGCGCCGCGGCCGGCGTGTTCGTCAGCGCGCCGGCCGCGATCGCGCGCTCGCGCTCGTCCGGTGATGCCGCCGCCTGCGCGAGCACGGCACGCGCTTCGGCGGAGCCGCGCAGACCGACCAGTGCCAACAGCGCTGCGCAGCGCAACGCCGGCGTCGGCTCTTCGGCGTACGCTTGCGCGAGGATCGGAACGCACCACGGCGCGCGCACGATCCCCAGGTCGCCGAGCAGCCGCGTTCGCGCTTCGTCGTCAAGCGGTTCGGCGCGGCCCACGACCTGCGACGGCCATGCCGGAACGTCCGGGATGGCGGGGGCTTCTGCCTGCGGCTCGGCGACGGGCGCGCTCTTCGCAACCGGGCCGGCAGCGGACGGCTCGGCGGCAACCGGCGTCACCGAATCGACGGCGAACGGTTCGCCGGTGCTGGAGAACCCGTCGTCGAGGAAGGAGCCCGCGCTCGGCGGATGCGCGGGAACCGCAACGCCGTCGCCGCGCGCGGAGCGCCCGAGAGCAATGATCGCGATCGCCGCCGCCAACGCAACGATCGCTACTACGACGATGGTGGCGGTCACCGGTTACGCGGGAACGTTCCGCTGCTCCGCCAGCGCACGCAGCACGGACTCACGCTCGACCTCGAGGTCGACGTCACCTGGCTCGTGGAGTGCGGCTTCGAACGCGGTCGGCGACAGATCGGTCAGCGCTCCGAGTGCCGCGCCCAGGGCGTCCCGATAGGCGCGGAAATCGGCAACGACGACGCCGTCGCGCCGCAGCGAGGTGCCCATCAGCGCGCTGAGCGCTCGCCAGGGCGCCGCGGTGACGAGCTTCTCGCGCTCGAGCGACGCGGAAAGCGCGTTGAGGCGTTCGGCCTCGACGGCGCCGAAGAGCCGCAGTCCGCTGTCGTCGAGCCGCTCCGGCGCTGGCTCGTGGGCCAACGTATCGAGCAAGCTGCGCAGAGCGTCGCGCAGCGCGTCGGTTTCGAGGTCGTCACGCTCGAGCGCCACCTCGGGCAGACGCAGTTTGATGAACAGCCGGTCGACCAGCTCGCCGAGCAGTTCGCCGTATCGCTGCAGCTGCGCCGTTCCTTCGCGACTGGCCGCACGGGTCGGGAACAGTGCGCGCAGCACCATCAGGTGCGCGACCAGCCCGCGGAAGCGCGCTTCTTCCAAATATTCGACGATCCAGTCCAGCCGTTCGGGCGGTAAATCGAGCGCCAGCACGGCCGCGGCGACCGGTGCCGGCGCGAGCCGTACCTGTTCGGCATGCGGGAGTGCGTCCGCTTCGCGCGAGCCGTTCGTCCGTACCGGCGTGGCCGCCGGCAGCGGAATGTAGGTCATCTCGCCGGCCAACGGCTCCGCGGGCGCGAACCGGAAGCCGGACCCGGCGCGGCCGGCTGCGGCATCGAGTACCGAGAACGGCAGCTGCGGATCGACGATCGGAAGCGCGTGAGCGGAGCGCACCCGCAGCGGCTCGGAGCGCAGCGCGAACTCCGGTGTGTCGTCGAAGCTGACCGTGGCGCGCGTCTCGATCAGACTTCCGGCGGGGAGCGGCGTGTTGACGATCGCCCGCAGCCGCACGACCACCTCGACGCCCGGCCCCACGTCGGCCAGGGTCAGCCCGCCGGGCGCCAGCAGCGGCGAGGTTCCGGCGAAATCGAGCAGCGGCACATCGTTCACGGTCGTCGTACCCGGCGCGTACACGCTATTGCTCGGGGGTTCCAGCCGCACCGTCATGCGACGCGCCGCGCCGTCGCCGCAGTTCCGCAGCGCTAGCGTATAAAGGATGTCGTCGCCGGCATCGACCGCCTCGGCCGGGAGCGACGTCAGCGCCGCGCCTTCGGCAAACGCGGCTTCGGCATGCGTCGCCAGCTGCATCGGCGCGAGCGAGAACGGCACGACGTTGATCCCGGAAACGCGGGCCCCGACTTCGAGCACGTCGCCGATGCCGATCGCGCCGACCAGACGCACGTTGAGGCTCGCTTCCTGTTTCGCCTGGGCCGCGATCTCGCCGAACACGACCGTCTCGCCGTCCCGCGACGCACCCTCGACGCTCTCGAGTCGCAGCTCGTCCGGGAGCTGCAGCCGCACGCGAACGTCGCGGCCGCGATCGGTGCCTTCATTGACGAGCGAGAGCAGCGCGACCGTGGTGCGGTTGGGCCGCAGGACCTCGCTGTTCTCGAGCGCCAGGCGTGACTGGGCCGCGGAGAAGCGCGGCCGCGACGCGGCGACGTACGACGCTGCGCCCAAGTCCGTCTCGCCCAACTGCGCCGTCCGCAGCGTTGCACGCAGACGCAACGGGCTCTGATCCGCCAGCGCGGAAGCGACCGTCGCCTCGACGTGCAGCGTACGGCGCACGTTCGGGTCGAGCGTGCCCAACGCGAGCACGCCGTCGTCGCCGACGGTGAGCTCGCCGTCGCGTTCGGTCACGCGAAGCCGCTCGAGCCCCGCGTCGACTTCGAGCTGCAGCCGCGCATCGGTCGCGCTATCCGCGCCCATGTTCTCGAGCCGGATTGTGAACGCGGCGACCTCGCCCGGCACGATCTGCCGCGCGCGATCGCGATCGATGCGGTTGAAGGCGGCCGGAAAGGCCGGCGCCGAGCGAACGGTGAGAATGCGTTCGAAGGAGCGTTCGCCTTTCGACCACTCGAGCCGCGCCGCCAAACGCAGTTCGTATCCATGGGCGGCCGGCGCGCGCACGACCGCGTAGAGCGAGACTTCGACCGCACGGCCCGGTTCGATGTCGCCGACTTCGAACAGGCCGGGGTCGCGTTCGCGATCGACCGCGGGCGCGCCGTCGATCGCACGCGTTCCGGGGCTGTATGCCAGACCGTCGGGAAGCGTGATCTTGATCTTGACGCCGCGGGCGCGGCTGGTGCCCGCATTGCGCGCCTGCACGACGAGCCGGATCCGCTGTCCCGCGGTGACTTCGTCATCGGATTCGGCGCGAAACGCCGTCGCATCGTCATCGAAAGCCGGCTTCGAGGGAATCTTCAGCGTGGCCGCAGGGAGGGCGAACTCCGGCAGCTCCTGCGTGCAGACGGACGCCTGCGCGACGATCGGGGTCGCGTCCTCGAGCATCGCGTCGACCCGCACCCGATAGGCCAGGTCCAGGGTCGCGCCTGGTCCGAGCGTCGGCGCGACGATCGCCGGACGGGCGTTCCCGAACGGTTCGGCGTCGGCGCCGGTCGCGGCGGTGCGGCCGCCGACGCGCGCGCTTTGCGGCACGTAGGTCGTGTTGGGCGGAACCGGCAGCAGCACGATTACGTCGTGCGCGCTGCTCTGCCCCGAGTTGTGAATCTGTACCGCCAGCTCGAGCTCGGCACCGGGAATTGCTTCACGGACCGGCGTCAGCGACAACCGCGTCGACGCGCCGGCGAGGGTCGGACGGCTGCGCACGACCAGCCGCACGACGTTCGAACCGATCAGCGGAACTTCGAACGACGCGACCGCGGCCTGCAATGCGATCTGCGTCCCGTTTTCGATCGTCGGCGCGACGCTGTACGCGAGCGAGACGCGCCGTTCGCCGCCGGGGGGGACGTCGCCGAGATCCGCGCCCGAACTCTGCAGCAGCGAGGTCAGACCGCCGCGCTCGTCGATCGGTGACTCGTCGAGCCGCGCGGTACCGACCAGGTATGTCAGCCCTTCGGGCAAGCGGAAGCGCACCCGGAATCCGGTCGCCGTTCCGCCGCCGAGGTTGCGAAAGGTGAAGTTTGCGTGCACCGTCATTCCCGGCTCGACGAAGCGGCTGGGAGAAACGTGCAGCGTGCGAAGTCCTTCGGGCAGCGGCGGCGTACCCGGCGCGAAGACGTCCGTCAGCGTGCGCATAGGCGGTATCGGTGCGGAGCCGAACGTCGCAGAACCTTTCAAAGGGTACAGTTCCTGTAAGCCGCGATGCTATACAGGTGGTGCACGGCGAAGAGTGGCTACCATGGTCCGGCTCCTCTTATGGGCTGCGTTCGCCGCCATTGTGCCGTTCGTCACCGCGGCTTCCGCGGCCGGCGCCGCCGAACGCATTCAAGTCCTCCACGGCACTGGAACGCCGCAGCTCGTCGTCGGTCCGCCGCAGACGGAACGGATGACCGTGCTGGTGCGCGGCGTCTCGCGCGGGGCGGGCCTCGCCTATCCGGCCGGCGGATCGTTCCTCGGTCACGCCGTGGCGGCGCTCCCGCTGCCCCGCGATCTGCGTCCGGACGAGCCGATCGTGGTGCGCATTGAGCCGGCCGACATCGGCCCGGCGCACCTCATTGCAGCCGACGACACGCTGTACCACGCCGTCGCAGCAGCGCGATTCAGCGGCCTCGTCCTGGGCATCCTGCTGGTCGTCGTCCTGGTACAGATCGGTGCCTTCCTGGCCACCCGCGAACCGAGCATTCCCTGGTACGTCGCGTTGATCGGCGGCCTCGCGGCGATCGTTCTGGCGCGCGACGCCGTGCTGCCGGTCGCACCGGGTGCATCCGCCGTGCTCGTGCTCGACGTCTTCTGCGCCGTTGCCGCCACCGGTTTTGTCACCGTCTACCTGCGGCTCTGGACCCAAGCGCGGCCACTCTTCTGGACGCTGGTCGGCGCCTGCGGCGCGTCGGTTGCGATCGGGCTGGCGGGTGCGGCGCTGCCCGAGCTGCGCCCGCATTCTGAAACGCTGCGGGTCCCGCTCTTCTTCCTCTTTGGTGCGGTCCTGCTCGGCGTCACGCTGGTGCGTGCGCGCAGCTATCCCGCGGGTTGGATTCTGTTCGGCGGGACCTCGCTGCTGGTTGCCAGCACGGCGTACCGGGCGCTGCGCGCCCATATCGGCACTCCCTTTCTTGACCACTGGGCCTTCGAGCTCGGCGCAACGCTCGACGCGCTCATCTTCGCCAGCGCCATCCTGGTTCGGGTTCGCTACGCCTTCTTCGAGCGGCGCTCGATGGAGCGCCGGTTGCGCGAAGCGACCTACGAAGCCAACCACGACTCGCTGACCGGCGCGCTGAACCGGCGCGGTCTGTTCTCCCGTGCCCAGGCACTGCGCGGCACGCTGTTCTCGATCGATCTGGATGGCTTCAAACAAGTGAACGACCGCTTCGGCCACGCGGCGGGCGATCTCGTGCTCGTGGATGTCGTTCGCGAACTGCGGCGCGCGGTCGATGAGCTGGACATCGTTGCACGAATCGGCGGCGACGAGTTCGTCGTCATCACGGCTCAGGCCGATCCGCGCGAAGTCGCCGAGCTCGCCCGCCACTTCACCACGGTGATCGAGGCGATCGCCCTGTCCGGAACCGATCGCCTGCCGGCCGGCGTCGGAGCCTCCGTCGGGTACGCGCAACTCGACGGCGTGCCCTTCGACCGCGCGCTGCGGCTCGCCGACGCGCAAGCGTATGACGCCAAGGCTGCCCATCGGCTCGCGACCGGGTAGACAGATCCCACGCCAAGCGTGGATAGCAGCCGCCCTAGTCGCCGCGGCCGCGCTGTTCTGGGCGGCGACAACCGACGTGGTCTACGAGATCACCTCGCCCCCGAGCTGGTCATGGCATGTGCTGCTCCGTAAGGCGTACAGCGTTGCTGCCTTTGCCGTGGTGGGATCTCTGGCCGGCCGGGCACTCGGGCCATCGAAACGGCCGGTGTTGCGCTCGACGCTGGTGGTTGCTGCATACTCGGCAACGATCGAGTCGGTACAGTGGCTGCAAGGTTCGAAGGAGGGGTTCGGCTGGAACGCCTTCGACATCGGCTGCGGCGGCCTCGGCGGGTGGCTCGCGGCCGCGATCGACACCGCCGTGCGCTCGCGCGGTCTTCCGGTACCGCGTCGGTAACGGCCCGCTGCACTGGGGCTAGCGGGCAGCCAACTCGACGAAGCGGCAGACGCCGTTCGCGATCCGCACGTCGTCGATCGACGAGCAGCCCAGCTCGAGCAGATCCGGCGAGCAGACCAGCACGGCCATCGCCCGCGCGCGCGAGACCGCAACGTTGAAGCGCTGACGGTCGAAAATGAACCGCGCTCCGCGCGGCGCATCGTGCGCGGTCGAGGCGGCGGTCGAAAAGAACACGACGTAGGCCTCGCGGCCCTGGAACTTGTCGACGGTACCGACTTGGACCCGTGCCGTAGCACCGCCGCGTCGCTCCAGCGTGCGCCGGATACACCGTACGTGCGCGTTATACGGCGCGACGACGATGACGTCACGGTCAGTCAGCGCGCGCACGGTGCCGTCGGGAGTGGTGACCGTTCCCGCCAGCAGACGCTCGATCTCGTCCGCAACCGCAGCGGCTTCTTGCTCGGAAGACTGATCGTTGCCGTCGTGGGCGACGGCAACCAGTCGCAGGCCCGTACCTGACAACCCCGGACTCCGAACGTCCTGACGCTCACGCCCCGGCGCGGAGCGCAACCGGCTCTCATACATCGTCTCGGAGATGAAGCGGCATACGTCGGGGTGCATGCGGTACGAGTCCTGCAGCAGAATGCCGCGCTCGGGTGCAATCGTCGCCCGCTCCTCGCCCAGAAGATGATCGAGCACCGAGATTCCCAGATCGCCCGGATGGCTGGTGTGGCTCACTTGCGCGAGCTGCTGGGGGTCGCCCAACAAGACGGCGTTACGTGCCGAAGTCATCGCCGCCAATGCGACGGGGAGCGCCATCTGGCCGGCCTCGTCGATGAACAGGTAATCGAGCTGCTGATCCATCGTATCCGGCCCAAACGCCCAAGCGGTTCCGGCGACGATGTCGATTCCGTCGAGCGCGACCGCGCCGATCGTGCTGCGAATCGCCGCCGATTCGTACACGGACTCAGCATTGCCGTTGGTGCTCTTCTTGATGCCGGTAAGGGCGATACCGCGTTCGCGCGCCGTACGCTCGATCGCCTCGAGGAGATTATGGATCGACTTGTGGCTGTTGGCCGTAATCCCTACGCGGCACCCGCGATCGATGAGGCCCGCGATCAAGCCCGCCGCCAGGGTCGTCTTCCCCGCGCCGGGAGGGCCTTGAATGAACAGGTAGCTGTCGTCGAGCGCATCGACGACGGCGCGGATCGATTCCTCGTCGGTGGCGGACGGCTGGAGCACCGCGCCGACAGAACGGCCGCGCAGCCGAGGAGCGCCGGCAGTGATGACGTCGAACGCAGCGCCGTAGCGGAACGGCGAAACACCCGAGAGCAACGCTTCACCGAAACGCGCGATCGCGTCGATGACTGGGCGCCTGCGTGCCGTACTGCAAACGGTGATCGCATGGGGCAACGCCACATCCACGAGTGTCGGCCCGCGCCGCAGCGAAAGCACTCCACCATGTTCGTCGTCCTCGATCGCGACTATCTCGCCCGACGGTTCCTTCGTCGCCGGATCGAAACAATCGTCGCCGGCATCGAGCTTGTGCAGTTGGGGCGGGAACGAAAAGTCCTGGACGGTCGACTTCTTGTCCGGACGGGGCATTCCGAGCGGCTCGAGGCCGATAATCGTCTCCGTGTCACTCTCGAGCTTGCGCGGATCGTCCCGATAGGTCTCACAGCGATCGTGAAATTGCCACCAGACCGGTTTGTCTTCCCGAGCGTGATATTCAAGCATGTGGCGTGCAAGAAAGAACGGCAGGACCCCCGCGTCACCCGGACGGCTGGTGGTCTGAGCGTCGAAATCCGCCGGAATTCTCGCCTCGAGTCGCGCCCGAAGTTCGTCGAAGCGATCGGGCTTCGGGTCAAGATCGTCGGCCGCCGGAGGTCTCCCGGCGAACCAGGGTATTGCCGCTCCCCATTTGCTCTGCGCCTGATCGCGTAATCGGAGCAGCCAGTCCCGCAGGTCCCGCGTCGAGTAGCAGTCGTAGGCGTTGTACTGCTCGAGGTCGGCGAGGATGGCATCGTCGCGCAGCCTGCGATCGCTGCGTGTGGTGAGCCATTCGTCAAAGCGAAGAATCGACTCGCCGCCGCCCGTGACGCCCGACGCGTCGCCGCGTTTGCCATAGAAGTCCTCGATCTTCTTGATCGAGTAGCTCGGCTGTCCGACGACAACCGACTGTCGGACGACGCGGTACAGATCGACCAGCACGTCCTCGCGCACCAGCGTATCGACCTCGCGTTCACGGGTGACGTGGCGCAGTGCAAGCTTTAAGAGCGCCGTTTTCTCGTAGGATGCATAGTGATACACGTGCAGGCTCGGATATCGCCGCCTGCGCTCGACGATAAAATCAACGAACTGCTCGAAGGCGCGTTTCTCTGCCGCCCGATCGTCCGTAGGCTGATCGGACTGATCGCAGCCCCAAAATGCGTGGAACTTCCCGTCGTCGGCGGTAACCGCACCAAACAGGTACTCGAGCCCCGTGCCGATCGCGTAATATGGATCGCCTTCCATATCAAAGAAGACGTCGCCCGGCGACGGCTCGGGGAGCAGAGTGAGACCACGGCCCCCAGTGATGGACTCGTCGAGCAGTTCGTATCGATAAGGATCGACTTCATTCCGCGCCAGGGCCAACCGCTGCTCGTGCTGGAGCCGCGCTTGACGGGCCAACGTCGCGAACGTGCGCGATTCCATTTCCTCGGGGACGCGTTCAGCCGGCGCGAGGGCCAGCTGACGCAGCGTGGTAATTCCACTTGCGGTCAGCCGAGCGATTTGCAGCCGTGAGATATTTGCGACGCCGCTGAGATGGTCGTCGGCAGCCCGCCGCCCTGCGCAGATCGGATTCCACACGCAAAACACGCAGTGGGCGTTGGGTTCGGGATAGGTTGCGATAGCGCCACCAAGAGCCCTCAGGAAGTGAGCCTTGACGCTGCGAAAGTAGGCCGAGAACTCCTCGACCCGAAACTCGTGCGTCGATCCATCGCCAAGGACGACGCGCATCCAGGTCGGGTCGATGCCTTGTATGCGCGCGACGTGTTCGCTGTAGTAGCACAGCTGCAGCAAAAAATACGGTTCGGTGTGCCGCGCGAGCTTCGTGTCCTCGACCTCGTAGTGCCAATCCCAGCGCCCGCCGGTCCCCGGCGCGTGGTTTTTCTTGCGCAGGAAATCCGCGTGTCCGAGCCACGTTCCGTCGAAGAATGTCCCCTGGTAAATGACCGGGACGCCTCGGCGCATCGCGTCCTCGGTGGCGGCGGCGGCGGCGAGGTAGCCCAGGCTGCCGTCAATCGTCTCGACCTGGAGCCCCAGTTCCCCGCGAAGATACGCGAGGTACCGTTCCTCGTGCTGCTGACCGAGCCTCGCCAGCAATTCGGCTTGGGGCGGTTTGAGCGTCGGACGCGGCGTGCCGCCGCGCAGCGCCGCAAGATCGAGCGTGGTCAGGTGCGCGCAGGCCAGATAGTTGTTCAGATCGGTCGCGGAGAACGCGGGCGCGTCACCGAGCAGCTGCACGGCGGCTTTCGCTCACGTCATCGTCCCGCTGCCACTGCGCACCTTGACGCAGCAGTTCTTCGACGCGCCGGCGCGACCCCGTGCCGAAGAGCAGTTCCCACACGGCGATCCGCAGCGATTCGTCGAGGAACCGTTGGCGCGGGGCTGCTGCGGCCGGAAGAGTCGTCATCTCCCCAAGCATGCGCCGCCGCGATGCCACACGGGTGGCATTGCTCGATTACGCGGGGGCTGAGACCGCCGACTTCACAGTCGAATCGGCCGCCGTCCGTTCGAGCCACTGCTGCACGCGCCGGTCATCGCAGACCGCAATATTGAATCTCATCCACGGCGAGCGCTCCAGGTGTGGACGAAATACATGGCCCGGAGCAAGCAGGATACCTTCGCTCATGGCACGTTCGGCCAGGGCCATGGAGTCTTCGATTTGCGAAAACCGCGCCCACAAGAACATTCCGTCCTGCGGCTCGACGAAGAGCTCGAGGCCGGCCCGCTCGAACGCTCGCACGACGTTGGCGCGTGATTCTTCCAGCCGTTGTCGCAGGCGACCGAGATACTTGCGATAATGTCCATCGACCAGCATAAGGTGAATAAGCCGTTCTGTGACTTGGGAACTCGTGATGCTGGTCAACATCTTGACGTCGGCAAAATCGTTCGCCAGCTGCTGGGAGCAAGCGAGAAAGCCGACGCGCAAACTGCCGGAGAGCGTCTTCGAGAAGCTGCGCGCGTAGATGACCCGGTCGAGCTGGTCGAGCGCTGCCAGCCGCGGCGTATGCTTTGTCTGAAGGTCGCTAAAAATGTCGTCTTCTACGACATAGAAACCGTAACGCTCGGCAATTTGCAGCACTTTGAAGCTCACATGCGAGCTCATATCGGTACTCGTCGGGTTCTGCATGACCGACTGCGTGAAATAGACCTTCGGTCGATGCTCGGCCGCCAGTCGTTCCAGGCTGGGCAAGTCGGGTCCGTCGGTATTGCGCGGTACACCCAGCATCTGCACGTTACTCAGCCGCAGGTTTCCGAAGAGGTTGTAGTAGCCGGGATCGTCGACGAGCGCGGCGTCGCCCGGCGCGAGGAGCTGCCGAATCACCAGCTCGAGAGCTCGGCTCGTTCCGTCGGTCAACACGATCTGTGACGGGGCCGCGCTAATACCTATTTCCCCGAGCATGACGGCCAGATGCTCGCGCAACGGAAGATAGCCGTACGGGTTGCCGTATTCAACGAGATAAGCGCCGCTTTTTCGAGCCAGCGCGTTGAGCGTCTGCCGTATGCCGACTTCGTTGAGCCACGCATTCGGAAGCCACGGGCCGCCCGCGAGAATCATGCTCCCGTCCGCTTCGAGCAATCGCCGAACGAGCCAAACGAGATCTTCGTTGTGCGTACGCTCGGTCGACGAGTACTCTCGGTCCGGCGCGAGTCCGTGGGCCGTCGCATAGAACCCGTCCCCTCGCCGCGATCGCAGATATCCCATCGCGACCAGCCGGTCATAGGCCTCGACAACGGTGAAGCGGCTGACGTCGTGGAGTTTCGCAAAGCTGCGGATCGAGGGCAGCTTCGCCCCCGTGCGCAGGCGACGGTCCTGGATTTGGCGGCAGACTCCGGCGACGATCTGATCGACCAGCGGCCGTTCATCCTGTTTGCTGATGGGAAGCGATAGCATACTGCCTCGGCTTGAGATTGCTTGGCCCGGTCGTCGGGCCGGTACAGTCACCGTGCGACCGCCCAAATTGTCTATGTTGGCTCTTCCAAGTATTCGGTATTGTCAAGGCCACTGTCAACCGAAGGGATCGAGTCAATGATTCAGAGTTTCGCCGCGGGCCTCCGTTTGGGCGCCGTGTGCTGCTTCATCGCGGTACCGCTCGTGGCGGCGGCCCAAACAAGCGGGGCTGCGCCGACGATCGTCCGTGCCGATCAGGCCAAGTACGGGTCGGCGCCGGCACCGTATCCCGCCGGCGCGACGATGGCCGTGCTTTCCGGTGATCCGTCAAAGGCGGGTTCGGACTACGCCGTTCGCCTCAAGCTCGTCAACGGGACCAAAATCGGCGTTCACACGCATGGCGACACCGAGAACGTCACCGTTATCAGCGGCACGCTTCTGGTCGGCGTGGGCACCTCGTTCGACGCGGCGAAGATGCTCGCGCTCAAACCCGGGGACTACGTTTCCATTCCAGCCGGAACGCCGCACTTCGCAATGGCGCGCGGCCTGACGGTGGTCCAGGTCAATGGGGTGGGACCCGCATCGATGACCCTTGTGAAGTAGCCAAAAAGCGAACGGGCCCGGCACTGCTGCCGGGCCCGTTCTGCTTCGCATCGCGGTGCGTGGAGACTAGAGGTCTTCGGGGTTGATCCCCTTGGGCTTGTACTGGGTGCGGGCCGACGGCGCCGACACGGTCACTTCGGGCTCGTAGTCGCCCTCGTACTGGACCGCATTGTCGGCCATCCGCTGGCGCTCGTACGGTCCGAGCACCTTGGGGTTCATCTCCTGACCGTTCGGCGCCACGACGTCGCCGTAGCTCGAGAGCCCGTCTTCGTTGGGGTTGAAGTCGAGGAAGACGTTGCGCGGGCGCCCTTCGTCGTCGATGTCCTGACCTTCGGGCTGGATGTTGAGATTGCGATACCGCGACATCCCCGTACCGGCCGGGATCAGTTTGCCGATGATGACGTTTTCCTTGAGCCCGAGCAGCGGATCGTGCTTGCCCTTGATCGCGGCGTCGGTGAGGACGCGCGTGGTCTCTTGGAATGAGGCCGCTGAGAGGAACGACTCCGTCGCGAGCGACGCCTTCGTCACGCCGAGCAGTACCGGAGAACCTTCGGCGGGTTTGCCGCCGCCGCTCTCCTTGAGCTTGACGTTCTCCTCGGCGAACACGGCCGCTTCGACCAGCTGGCCGGGGAGCATCCGCGTATCGCCGCCGTCGACGATCTTCACCTTGCGCAGCATGGAGCGCACGATGACCTCGATGTGCTTGTCGTTGATGTCGACGCCTTGCGAGCGGTACACCTTCTGCACTTCGCGCACGAGGTAGTTCTGCAGCGCGGTTTCACCGCTGATGCGCAGGATGTCGTGCGGGTTGAGCGAGCCTTCGGCGACCGGCTGACCCGGGACGACGCGCTGACCCTCGTGCACCGAAAGGTGCGTCGAAGCCGGGACGTCGACTTCGTGGTCGACACCGTCGTCGTCGGTGACGTAGACGACGCGCTTGTTCTTCTCTTCGCCGAACTTGATCGACCCGGCGTACTCCACCACCGGCGCTTCGCCCTTGGGCTTGCGCGCTTCGAAGATCTCCTCGACGCGCGGGAGGCCGGTGATGATGTCTTCCTGGGCGACGCCGCCGGTGTGGAAGGTGCGCAGCGTCAGCTGCGTGCCGGGTTCGCCGATCGACTGCGCGGCGATGATGCCGACCGCTTCGCCGATGTCGACTTTGAGGCCGGTAGCGAGGTTGCGTCCGTAGCACATGGCGCAGACGCCGTACTTCGCCTGGCACGCCAGCACCGAGCGGATCTTGATCGTCTTGATGCCGGCGGCGAGGATGGCCTTGGCCTTCTCCTCATCGATCTCGTCATCGCGCTTGATCAGCTTCTCGCCGCGCGGCTTCTCCGGGTCTTTGATATCTTCGGCGGAGCGGCGGCCGATGATCCGATCGTAGATCGGTTCGATCGTCTCCTTGCCGACGGTGATGTCGGTGACGGTGATGCCGTTGGTCGTGCCGCAGTCTTCCTCGCGGATGATCACGTCCTGCGCGACGTCGACCAGTCGCCGGGTGAGGTAGCCCGAGTCGGCGGTGCGCAGTGCGGTATCGGCGAGACCCTTGCGGGCGCCGTGCGTCGAAATGAAGTACTCGAGGACCGTCAGGCCTTCTTTGAGCGAGGCCTTGACGGGGATCTCCAGGATGCGGCCCGACGGGTCGGACATCAGTCCGCGCATACCGCCGAGCTGCTTGACCTGCGCGATGGAGCCGCGCGCGCCCGAGGTCGCCATCATGAACACCGGGTTGAGCGGGTTCTGGTCGGCCTGCATCGCAAGCGTGACGTCGTCGCCGGCCTTCTGCCAGACTTCGATCGTCTTGTTGTAGCGCTCGTCGTCGGAGATGAAGCCCTGGTCGAACAGTCCGTGGAGCTCATCGACTTCGGCTTGCGCCTTCTCGAGCAGCTGGTGCTTCGCTTCGGGAACGATGATGTCGCTGATCGACACCGTGGTGCCCGACTGCGTCGCGTAGCGGAACCCGAGCGCCTTGATCGCGTCCAGGAACTCGGCCGTAGCCGCGTTGCCGAACTTGCGATAGCACTCCGTAATCAGCTTCTTGAGCGCGCTCTTGTCGAGGATATGGTTGAGGAACGGGTAGTTCCACTCCGCCGGGAAGGCCTCGTTGAGGATCACGCGTCCGACCGTGGTGCGGATGCGCTGACCCTTGATGCGCACTTCGACCCACTCGTGCAGCCCGATCATGCGATGGTTGTAGGCGGTGACGGCCTCTTCGCCGTCCTTGAACGCGATGAGCGCGTCGGAACCGTCGGGCTTCTTGCGGCCGCGACCGTTGCGCGACACCGGCGACGAATAGAGCGCGTCGTCGGAGAGCACGGCCTTGGCCGGCCCCTTGTACTCATCGGGGTTGAAGGTCAGCCAATAGAGGCCCAGGACCATGTCCTGGGTCGGGATGGAGACCGGATTCCCAAAGCTCGGCTGAAGGATGTTGTTCGAGCTGAGCATCAGGATGCGCGCTTCGGCCTGCGCGCCGGCGCTCAGCGGCAGATGGACCGCCATCTGGTCGCCGTCGAAGTCGGCGTTGTAGGGCGTGCAGACCAGCGGATGCAGATGGATGGCTTTGCCTTCCACCAGCACCGGCTCGAAGGCCTGAATGCCCAGGCGATGCAGCGTCGGTGCGCGGTTGAGCAGCACCGGATGCTCGCGGATCACTTCGTCGAGGACGTCCCAGACTTCCGGACGGACGCGTTCGACCATACGCTTCGCCGACTTGATGTTGTGCGCCTGAGCGCGGTCGACAAGCTTCTTCATCACGAACGGCTTGAAGAGCTCGAGTGCCATCTCTTTGGGCAGCCCGCACTGGTGCAGCTTGAGGTTCGGGCCGACCACGATGACCGAACGGCCCGAGTAGTCGACGCGCTTGCCGAGCAGGTTCTGCCGGAAGCGGCCCTGTTTGCCCTTGAGGATGTCCGAGAGGGACTTGAGGGGCCGGTTGTTCGGACCCGTCACCGGACGGCCGCGGCGGCCGTTGTCGATCAGCGCGTCAACTGCTTCCTGCAGCATGCGCTTTTCGTTCTTGATGATGATCTCCGGCGCGCTCAGCTCCAGCAGCCGCTTGAGACGGTTGTTGCGGTTGATGACGCGGCGGTAGAGATCGTTGAGGTCGGAGGTGGCAAAGCGGCCGCCGTCGAGCTGCACCATCGGGCGCAGTTCGGGCGCGATCACGGGAACGGCGGAGAGGATCATCCACTCCGGCTTGTTGCCGCTCGAAAGGAAGGCTTCGACGACCTCGAGGCGCTTGATCGCCTTGATGCGCTTCTGACCTGAGGTTTCTTTGAACTCGCGGCGCAGATCTTCTTGGAGCTTGCGCAGGTTGAGGTCGCGCAGCAGCTCGCGGATCGCCTCGGCACCCATGCCTGCCTTGAACCGGGTGCCGTATTTTTCACGGCTCTCGCGGTACTTCTGCTCGGTGAGGATCTCGCGCTTGGTCAGCGTCGTGTCGCCGGGCTCGGTGACGACGTAGGCCGCGAAGTAGATGACCTTCTCGAGCTGGCGCGGCGACATGTCGAGCAGGATGCCGATTCGTGACGGCACGCCCTTGAAGTACCAAATGTGGGTGACCGGCGTGGCGAGCTCGATGTGGCCCATCCGCTCGCGGCGTACCTTGGCGCGGGTGATCTCGACGCCGCAGCGGTCGCAGATCATCCCCTTGAAGCGGATGCGCTTGTACTTACCGCAGTGGCATTCCCAGTCTTTGGTCGGCCCGAAGATCTTCTCGCAGAAGAGGCCGTCGCGTTCCGGCTTGAGGGTCCGGTAGTTGATCGTCTCCGGCTTCTTTACTTCGCCGAACGACCATGCGCGAATCTGTTCCGGTGACGCGAGGCCAATGCGCATCGCGTCGAAATTGTTGACGTCGAGGAGGTTCATCTATTCCTTTTATCTCAGCGCGTCGGCAAGACAGAGACGGACGAGGGCGACGCCGTAGAGCACCGGGTGGCCTGAGCAGTCACTTGAAAAGGTGACGGTCGCCCAGGGGTTACGGGTCCAGCGTCCCTGAGGTCCGCGTGATCGGCCGAAGGGCACAGACGGACATCATACCACGAAACCGGGTCAAGACTCAAGGCTCCGCGAGGTCCACCGCTCGCCGAAGAGGCTTGCCGAATAGGGGAAGCCCTTGCTTGCGCTTTCAGGTGACCCCCCGTCCGAGTTCGTCCAAGGCGCGCGCCAGCAGCTTGGAGACGTGGCTTTGCGAGAGGCCGAGCCGGCGTCCGAGCTCGGCTTGGGTCAAGCCGGCGCCATAGGTGCCGACGACGATCGTCCGTTCGCGCTCGCCCAGCGCGTCGAGGGCCCACGACAGCAGCATGCGCTCTTCGGTCGTGACCCCGCGCGGCGGATCGGCGAGCAGCTCGACCCGCTCGGGACCGTCGGGTGAACCCGGCTCGGGCAAGGGCGTACGGTCCGCGCGGCGCAAGCCGCGCAGTTCGGCCGCCAGGCCGCCGCTGATCCCGAGCGCGTCGGCGAGTTCGGCGGTGGTCGGTTCGCGCTGGTGCGCGGCGCAGAAGGTGTCCCAGGTTTGCGTGCTGCGCTTCTCGAGCGCTGCCAGCGAACGCGGCACGCGCACCAGCCGCTCGTGGTCGCGCACGTAGTGCATCAGCTCGCCGACGATCATGATCCAGGCGTAGGATTCGAACCGCGTGCGCATCTCGGCCCGGTAGTAGTCGGCGGCCTTGATGAGCCCGATCGCCGCGACTTGCTCGAGGTCCGCGCGATCGTTTCCGGCACGCTTGAACTTGCGCGCGCCGCGGGCGCACAGCGAACGATAGGCGTCGACGACGGCGTTGCGCCGTTCGACGGAACGGTCGGCGCAATACTGCGCCACGAGCTCTTCCCGATTCAGCATCATGACGAAACGCTCCCGATCAGCGAATACAGTGGGATGAAGACGGAGAACACGATGAAGCCGACCACGATCCCGAGCGCGCCGATCAGTGCCGGCTCGAGCGTCGCGCCGAGCGTCGCGAGCGCAGCCTCGACGTCGCTCTCGAAGTAGGTCGCCGCGCGCAGCAGCATCTCGTCGAGCAGACCCGTCTCTTCGCCGACGCCGATCAGCGCGACGGCCAGCGGGTCGAACAGCGGCGAGGTCAGGAGCGGCGCCGTCAGCGGATCGCCTTCGCGCAGCGCGATGTCGACCTGCGCCAGCGCCTGCGCGTAGGCCGGACTGCCCGCGACCGGCCGCACCACGCCGATCGCCGCGACCAGATCCATCCCGGAACGCAGCAGCGTCGCCAGCGTGCGCATAATCCGGGCCGTTATCGCGCGCCGCAGCAGCGACCCGAGCACCGGCGCGCGCAAGCGGAGGCGGTCGAGGGCCACCGCGCCGCGCTCGGTCCGCGCGATCAACGTGACGGCGATGGTCGTCAGAACCACGACCGCGGCACCGCCCGCCCAGAGGGCCGGCCGTGCCAGCGCATTTCCCAGCGCGAGCAGCAGACGCGTGGTGAGCGGAATCTCGACGTGGAACGCGACGAACATCTGCGCGAACATCGGCACGATCCGCGCCAGCAGGAACACGACCAGCACGCTCGCCGCGGTACAGACGGCGGCCGGATACGCCAATGCCGCGCGCAGCTTCTTGCGCACGTCGGCATCGCGCTCCAGCAGCGCCGCCAGCCGCTCCAGCACGTCGTCGAGAATGCCGCCGGCTTCGCCGGCCCGCACCATCGCGATCTGCAGGCGCCCGAACACGCGCGGACGGCGGGCCAGCGCATCGCCGATCGCGCCGCCGCGCTCGACGTCGGCGGCGACCGCGCGCAGTGCCTCGCGAAGGGCGCCGTCGCCGGTCCGCGCGATGCAGATCTCGAGCGACCGCCGCAGCGGCACGCCGGCCCGCACGAGGGTCGCGAACGACCGGAAGAACGCCAGCAGGGCGCTGCGCGCCGGGACGCCGATGTGCAGGGAACGGCGTACCGCACTGCCGACGGCGTGTTCGCGCTCCAGTGCGGTCACGAACAGCGCGCGGGCGGCGAGACTCGCAAGCACGGCTTCCCGCGTCGAGGCTTCCATCGAGCCGCGGATCAGCTCGCCGTCGGCCGTTCGCGCGGCATACCGATAGAGGCCCGTCACGATGCGGTCCGCTCGAAGCCGCGGACGTCGGCCGGCCGATTGGTGACGGCCTGGGCATCGGCGAGGCTCACGTCGCCGCGCACCACGAGCGCAGAGAGGTGGCTCTCGAGCGTCTGCATTCCCGCCGCGCGGCCGGTGACGATCGTGTTGCGGAGCTGGTGGGTCTTGCCCTCGCGAATCAGCGCGCGAACGGCGTCGGTCCCGATCAGGACTTCCGCTGCGGCGCGGCGCCCGCGTCCTTCGCGCCGCGGGACCAGGCGCAGCGCGGCAATTCCGGCCAGCACCGCGGCCAGCTGCACGCGAACCTGCACGTGCGCTTCGGGCGGAAAGGCATCGACGATACGGTCGATGGTCTGCGCCGCATCGTTGGTGTGCAAGGTCGCGAACACGAGGTGCCCGGTCTCGGCCGCGGTGAGGGCGGCTTCCATCGTCGCCCGGTCACGCATCTCGCCGACGACGATCACGTCGGGGTCGGCGCGCATGAAGCCGCGCAGGGCCTCCGCAAACGTGGTCACGTCGCGGCCCACCTCACAGTGCGTGACGAATGAGCGCAGCGGCGCGTGCACGTATTCGACCGGATCCTCGACCGTCACGATGTTCCGCTCGGCCGACCTGTTGATGCGATCGACGAGCGCGGCGAGCGCGGTCGTCTTACCGCTGCCCGTCGGACCGGTGAAGAGTACGAGCCCCGTGGGCCGTTCGCCGAAGGCGGCGATCGGCGCCGGCAACTCGAGCTCTTCGAGGCTGGGCACGCGTTCGGCGAGCAATCGAATCGCGACGCGCAGGCCGCCGGCATGGCGGTACGCGTGCACGCGATACGGCGCGCCGTCCGCGCTTGCCGGCGAGCTGCCGTCGGCATTCCCGTCCGCATACAGCCGCGCCAGCTGCACGCCGGAGAGCGCGGCCGAGAGGAAACCGCGCGCCGCCGCTTCGTCGATCGGCGTCGTCTCGAGCGCCACCAGGCGGCCGTCGACGCGCAGTGCCGGACGGTCGCTGCCGCCGAAGTGGAGATCCGAGGCGTCGCGCTCGCGGGCTGCGCGAATGAGGGAGGCGATGCGTACGGTGCCTACGCTCATCACAGCCCACTCCAGGCAACGACGCGCACGATTTCGTCGAAGCTGGTGATGCCGCCGAAGACCTTCGCCAAACCGTCGGCGATCAAGGGTCGAAATCCGGCCGCGCGCGCCGCGTGCGCGACTTGCACGCTCGAGGCGCCGCCGGCGATCGCATCGCGCGTTGCATCGTCGACGTCGATCAGCTCGTAGACGCCGGTACGTCCCACATATCCGGTGCCCGAACACGCTCGGCAGCCGCGGGCGACGAACCAACCCTCCGGTGCCGAGTCCAGCGTGGCGCGCACGCGCTCAGGCACCGCTTCGCGTACGCGACAACGTTCGCAGAGGGTTCGCACCAGCCGCTGCGCCACAATCGCGGTCAGCGCGCCCGCCAGCGCGTGGCGGGCTGCGCCGAGTTCGACCAGACGCTCGATCGTGCGCGGCGCGTCGTTGGCGTGCAGCGTCGTAAAGACCGTCTGTCCGGCCAGCGCGGCGGCGACGGCAACCGCGGCAGTTTCCCGGTCACGCATCTCGCCGACCATGACGACGTTGGGATCCTGGCGCATGAAGGCGCGCAGCACGGTGGGAAAGGTCAGTCCGGCCCGCGGATTGACTTGAACCTGCGTCACGCCGGCGACCCGCATCTCGATCGGATCCTCGACCGAGCACACGTTGCGCGACGCGACGTCGAGTTCGGCCAGCGATGCGTACAGTGTCGTGGTCTTGCCGCTGCCGGTCGGCCCCGCGACGACGACACAGCCCCACGGTGCGCGTGCGGCGGCGCGGTAGCGCTCCAGCATCGCGGGCGGCATCCCGAGCCGGCCGAGATCCGGCATCGCGCCGTAGCGGTCGAGCAGCCGCACGACGAGCTTCTCGCCGTCGACCGTCGGCACCGACGAGACGCGCGCGTCGATCTCGCGCGCTTCGAAGGGGATCGCACACCGTCCGTCCTGCGGTTGCCGCCGGTCCGCGATGTTCATGCCCGCGAGCAGTTTCAACCGCGAACTGACGGCGGCGAACAGATCGCCGGGCACGCTTTCCAAGGGGCGCAGCACGCCGTCGACGCGCATGCGCACCTGACCGCTGCCGCCGCTGCGCGGCTCGAGATGGATGTCGCTCGCGTGGGCGGCGATCGCACGCGCAAGAATCTGGTCGAGCATGCGCACGGCGGGCGCGTCGCGACCGGCGGCCCGAAGGACCGGCGCGGCCTCGCCGTACGCGCGCCGCAAGTGGTCGCGAATCGCTTCGCGTTCCATCGGCAGCGCGCGAACGCGCAACCGGGTCGCCGCGCGCAGGACGTCGAGCACGTCGGCATCGTCGGGATCGGGTAGCGCAACGACGAGGATGCCTTCGACGATGTTGAGCGGCAGGATGTCGTGGGTGAAGGCGAGCTCGCGCGGAATCCGCGCGACCGCTTCGGGCATCGCCGGAAAACCAAATGCCGGCGGAGCGCCGTCGGGACGGATGAGCGCCATGGCGTGACCTCCCAAAGGGCATGCGGGGGCCGGGTCACGCAACGGAACGCACACCCGTCGCGTCCCCGGTAATCGAGCATCGCCAGGCGCGCAACGCGAATCAAGGCAACATTCGACGGGGAAGCTTAAACTTTCTTAATTCCCCCGGCCGCGGGTCTTCAGCCGCCGCCGCCCGGCGTGTCGGACCAAGCGGCGAAGCACGACTCGTGGAGGTAGTCGCTCTCGACGATCGTGGACGACGCAGCCGCTGCGATCAACGCCGCGGGCGCAACGGCGCTGGTGCCGATGTCGGTGCCGGCACCGTAGGTTCCGGAGGCGTGAAAGACGGCGCCGAATTGCGCAGGGTCGAGGTAGGTACCGTTCGGCTTTCCGAAACTGTCGCCGTCGAACGTCCACCAGCCGCCGGCGTTGGGCCCGTGCAGCGCGACGAAGGCGCCGGCCGTCGTCGTCAGCGTTTCCAGATACCAGTCGTCCTCGAACCAGCCGCCGCTCGACGCATCCCCGCTGTTGGAGCCGGTGTGCGCGTAGAGCGGATACGCTTCACACGGCTGCGGGTAACTCCCCGGCTGCGCATTCTGCTGAACGGCAGTTGGTCCGGCGAAATACACGGCGACCGCGATCGGCGTCGCACCTGCAACCGGACGCGGCGTCGGCAGCGCGGCGCACGCGGCGCCGTTGCATGGTGGCGCGGTCGGTGGCGGCAGCGGAACCGCGGGTGGTATGGGCACCAGGCCCGGCGGTCCGGTGACCGCCGTCGCGATCCGGCACGACACGTACCGCTCGGCCGTCGCGGCGCCGTAGGAAAAAACCACGTGATACGCCCCGCTGGGCGGGCAGGCCGTTTCGGCGGCGGCGGGGCTGAACACATCTCCGCGAATTCCGGCAACATTGCCGTCGGCATGCACGGTGAGCGCGAACGCAGGAACGCCGAGCGTTTCGGTTTCCCGCAGCGCAACCCGCGCCTCGAACGCCGGAATCGTGCTCGGCAGCAGCGGTGCGGTACCCGGACGGTTGGCGTAGAGCTGGGCCCGGAAACCATCGCCGTAGGCGTCGGGAACGAACGCGATCGTCACGCCGTGCTCGAACGCGCGCGCGCTCGTGCGCGCCGCATCGAGCAGCGCGTCGAAGCGCAGCGCCGACGACGAAACGGCGAGCGAGCGTGACGAAAGGGTCAGCGCGGCGCCGCCGAGTGCGATCAGCGAAACCACGCCGACGGCGACGATCAGTTCGAGCAGGCTGAACCCGCGTTCCGCGCGCACCGTGCGGGCTGCGGTGCCCGTCGCGGCGCCGGATCATGAAGTGCCGTTACCGCGTCAGCGTCAGCGTCGACCGAGTGGCCGCTTTGACCGCGCCGTCGGAGAACGGGAGCGGCGTGCGCGCGAACTGCGTCCAGCGCGTCGCCTGATCGGCATAGTGGGGCGAGCCCGGTTCACCGGATTCGCCGGCCGCGATATCGATCGTTCCGGCGTCCCAGTCGCCGGCGATCCACAACGCGCGGAAGGATTGGCCGTGCCCGTTCCATTGGACCGCCGGCGCGAACGAGCCGCCGCGACCGGGCAGCGTCGGGCCGTTCCAGAGTTCGATGCCGAACGCCGCCAGCGCGTGCTCCAACGGCTGCGCCGCGTACGTCGCGAAGGCGGGAATCGTGGCCCCGAGCTGATTGCGCACGCGCCGCAGCGAGGCCGCGACGAACGCATCGTAATCATCGTTCGGAACCCAGCCGCGCGGCCGTTCGCGCAGCGCGCGCAGGACGACTTCAAAACCGGGTCCGGTGCCCGGATAGGCGTTCGCGAGCTGCGGGGGCAGATGTTCCGCCGCAAGCTGTGCCAGCATGTCGCGGCGCAGCGCGACGACCACCGTCGCGCCGGTCGATTCGGGAACCAGCGTTCCGCCGCTCTGGACATAGCCGTTGAGCGCGTCGCGCAGCGGCCGCAATGCGCCGTCGCTGCCGGACTGCGAACGCTGTGCGGCCGCGAGCACGATCTTGGCGAACTCCAGTTCGGCGGGAGACGCGGCATCGCTCTGTTCGGCGCCGAGCGCGCCCGGCGTGAGTTTGGGCGCACCCTTTGCGGTCAGCGCGGCCCGGACTTCGTAGGCGCGATAGGGCGGCGGCCAGTACGGCGCCAGACGCGGGGCGCTGCGGCCGTCCGGACGATTGTTGCTCGACACGACGAAGGCGTTGCGCGACGGATCCACGCCCGGCGCGTCGTCGTAGGAAAGGAAGGCCGGCATCGGCGCATCGCCGTCCGCGGCCCAACGTCCCCACGACGGCTCGAGCGGGACGAGGCCCGCGAAATGGTAGCCCGCCTGGCCGGTGTCGTCGACGAAGAGCACGTTCAGGGCCGGTTCGGGCAACGCGCGCATCGCGGCGACGCCGTCGCTGACGGTGCGTCCGGTCAGCAGCTGCGTAAAGGGCGCCAACGGCGAGACCGGGTGGGTCTGCATTCGCCACTGCATCAGATACGCGACCGGCGAGGCCGGATCGTTTCGGATCACCACGCCGTGCGGCGTCTCGAGCACGTCGAAATCGCGTCCGCTGCTAAAACGCACGCCGACGTGCTCGGTTCGATGGCGCGCGCTGATCCAATGGCCACCCTCGAAAAACTGATCGCTTCCGCGTCGCCGCTCCTTGAGCACGCGCATCGCCGCAGTCTCACCGGCCGTCACGCCCCAGGCAAGGTGCTCGTTGTGACCCAGCGTCACGCCCGGCGTGCCGGCGAGCGCGGCACCCGCGATGTGCATTCCCGGCGCACTGCCTTCGAAGAGATACCAGATCCCCGGAATCGTGATGCTCAGATGCGGATCGTTCGCGAGGATCGCTTTTCCGTCCGACGTGCGCGCGGCGCCGGCCGCCCAACCGTTGCTTCCGACCGGCGGTTTCTCGTCGGCCGGCGCGAGCGCAACGGCCTGCGATGCACCGCCCAGCGCCGGCAGCGGCGCGACGGTGCCCGGCGGGCTGCCGTCGGTCGGCACGTCGTATCGCGGGTCGGTCAGCGGATAGAAGGCGTCGGTACCGGCTTGACCGAGCCGCTCGTGGACGTAGTCGCGAAAGATAACGTCGTCCGGACGATCGTCGAGATCGAGCACCGTCGCGAAGCCGACCGCCAGCGCATCCTCGGGCCGCCACGGTTCGAACGCGAAGAACAGCGCGTGGTACTCCGGCGGCGCCGGCTGTGTTACCGCGGCCGCGTTCACGCCGTCGGCGAAGGCGGCGAGTTCGGCGCGTTCGGTGGGAGCCGTGCCGGCGTACACGCGCGCGGCGAGTTCGCGGATCCCATAGCGCCGCATCCGATGGTCCAGTGCGGCGAGCGGCGGACCCAGCATCTCCGCCAGACGGCCGTCGACATACCGCCGCGTGAGGTCCATTTGAAAGAGCCGGTCGCTTCCCATCGCGTACCCTTCGGCGACGAAGAGATCGTGAATCGATGACGCCCGTACGTGCGGTACCCCGCGTTCGTCACGCGCGATCGTCGTTGCCGCGTCGAGCGGGATACCGCGCACGGTGCCGTCGCCGTGTGCGACGCCGGTCCACGTGCTGATCCAGATCCAGCCGCCGTACAGAATCGCGAGAATTCCGACCGCGCTCAGAAGCCGCCCAGCATAGACGACCGCGCGATAGACGAAGCGACCAACCATCGCCGTCAATGTCGGCGAAACGGGCGCGGGTTTCCTCGTCGCGGCGCGTGGGGCTACGCGCGAGCGGCGCTCAGGCCTGGGCGGCCGCCGCTATGCCGTTGCCGTTCAGCTCGAAGCTGACGCGTTGCTGCAGGTCCGGCCGCGGGTCGTGCGAGAGTTCCGGGCAGGTGGCTTTGTCGTAATCGAGTCGCCAGCAATTTGCGATCTTGACCCACGTTGCCGAGCATCCGCACGGGAACAGCAAACGCTCCGTCACGACGCGCAGCTGCGCGTCGTAGACCGACTCGCGACCGAGCGGGTTGCCGTAGCCATCGATGCGGGGGAGTCCTCGGCGATCGATCATGGCCAACGCATTCCCACCAGGCTTGCCGTTTCTTTGCGTTCCGGCACGTCCTCACCAAACTTGAACACCTCCTTTACCGTCCCTTGAAGAACTTTACGTTCCCTTAATCGCGCTCTCACGTAAAGGGTGCGCTCGGAGCCGATTCCCGCATAGCCGTTCAGCCGCGCGGGCACCGCATCCGATGCAGCTTTCGGGGGTAGGACGAGTGCAGACGCACGACTCGCGCGCATTGGAGCGCGGCTTTACACTGATCGAGCTGATGATCGTCGTCGCGATCATCGCGATCCTCGCCGGGATCTTGATCCCGAATTTCGTGAACGCGCGCGCGCAGGCGCAAACCGCGGCGTGCGAGTCGAATCTGCGCTCGATTGCGACGGCGCTCGAGCTCTACTATGCCGACAATCAGGTGTACCCGAACGCATCGGGTGCCCCGGTCCAGCCGGCGCTGTTCACCGCCAACGGCGTGACCTATCTCAATACGACACCCAAGGATCCGGCGGCACAGACGGGCGCCGCGACCTACACGCTGACCACGATCCAGGCCGGCGGCGGCAACCCGGCGGGCTACACGATCGTCTGCCCGGGCGTTCACGTCGGCTCGACGCTGGCGAAGCTCGCACTCGCAGGCGGTGCGGGCGGCGCCGTCTGCGGCGCGAACTGCACGGCTTCCAAGATCGAATACATCGCCGGCGACGGTTTGGAAGCCGCGCCGTGATCGACGCTGCCGGGGACGCGCTGCACCTGCTCGCCGATCGCTCACCGTTTGCGCTGCCGGCATTCTTCACGCTGGGTGCGTTCACCGCGATCGGTCCCTGCGTCGCGCCGCGCTACGTCGCGCTCGCGGCCCTCATCCAACGCACGCGGCGGCCGTGGCGCATCGCGGCCGCGTTCGCGTCAGGCGTAGTGAGCGCGTACGTCGCGATCGGCATGGGCGCCGGCCTGCTCGGCACCATGCGCGCATGGTCGACGGCCATCGATGTCGGCATGGCGTTGGCGCTTGCGCTCGCGGGCGGCATCACGCTGCTGCGCGACGAGGGCGTGCATGCGCACGCTGCCCGCAATACCACGAGCGGCGGCGGCGCGTTTCTGCTCGGCGCGACCAGCGCGCTCGTCGTTTCGCCGTGCTGCACGCCGATCGTCGCTGCGATCGCGGGCTTCGCCGGCTTCGACGGACAGCCGCTCGCAGCGGCGCTGCTCTTGACCGCGTTTGCGGCCGGGCATGCGCTGCCGCTCGGCGCCGTCGCGCTCGGCGCGCGCAGCATGCACGCGCTATCGCGGCTCGGCAGCACGTCGGCGGGATCGGTCGTCGCGGGAACGCTGATGATCGCGTTGGCCGGCTTCTACGCCCTGCGCGCATGACGACGCTCTCACGTCGCCGCCGCGTCAGCTTGGCCGTGATCGCGCTCGCCGCTTCGGCTGTGCTCTTTCGCGGCAATATCGCTTCGGCGCTGGTCACGCGCGGCGACGATCTGGCTGCGGGCGGCGACGTCGACGGCGCGCTGCGCATGTACGAGCGCGCAATCCGCATCGATCGTTCCGCGGCGGCGGCCGCCGACCGCCTCGCCTTCACGCTCCTGCTGCGCCGGCGCCCGGGCGATGCCGCGCGAGCATACGCGGTCGCGGCCGCCGGCGCGCAGGCGGCGCCGCGCGATCCGGCGCTGCTCGCCGACCGCGGCTTCGCCGCGCAGCGGTTGCATCGCTGGCGTGATGCCGAGCGTGCCTTCCTCGCCGCGGCGCGGTTCGCGCGCGATCCGCGCTTCGCACATCTCGCCGCGCAGACGGCGGCGCGGGCCGGCGATCGCGCGGCGGAACGTGCGCACCTCGAGACGGCGTTGGCACTCGACCCGCACTACGCGCCCGCTCGCGCGCTGCTGACACGGCTCGCGCGGTGACGAACGCATGCCTCGCGATCGCGATCGCCGGCTCATCGGCCGCGGCGATCGTCGACGCCCGGACCGGTCTGATTCCCGATCGTCTGAGCGGCTGCGCGGCGGGCGGGACGCTGGTCGTTGCCGGGCTGACGGGTACGCTTGCGCCGGCCGCCGCCGGCGCCGCAGCGGTTGCCGGAAGTCTGCTGCTGCTCTTCGTCGCGACGCGCGGCCGCGGGCTCGGCTTCGGCGACGTCAAGCTCGGCGTCACGATCGGGGCGGGGTGCGGCGCCGCAACTGGGATGCTGGCACTCGGGGCGGCATTCGTCTGCGGCGCGCTCTACGCGGTCGCGCTCCTGGTATCGGGCCGCGCCCGGCCGCAGGACGCGATTCCGTTCGCGCCCTTCCTCGCCGCCGGCACGCTGGCCGCCGCCGCCGTGCGACATCTCGTATGGTGAGCCGTTATGCGACGCTCCCGCTGGGCGTCGATCTGGGCACGGCGCGCACGCGGGTGGCCCTGATGGAACGGCGAGGCACCGGCGCGCCGCGCCTGATCGGCGTCGCGGTGCGGCCAACGGCCTCCGAGCCTGCCCAAGCTCTTGCCGCGGCCTTGGCCGAACTCGGGACGCGTGAGCGGCGCTGCGTGCTGGCCCTCGCCGCACCGCTAGCGCTGCTTCGCGCGGTGCAGTTTCCGGTACTCGCTCGCCGCGAGCGCGACCGGGCCGCGCGCTTCGAGGCCGCACGCAGCATCACGTATCCAATCGACGATGCGGCGGTGCGGATCGTCGCGGTCGACACGGCGCGCTGCGTGCTCGCTATCGCCCCCCGGCGATCGATCAAGGAGCGCGCCGCGTTCGCGCGAGCGGCCGGCTTGCGTCCGGTCGCGATCGACGATGCCGCCTTCGCGCTGCTGCGCTGCGTCCCGGCCGACACCGCAGTCGTCGATGTCGGTGCGACCGCGACGATGCTGGTCGCGGGTGACGATCCGGTGCCGATCGCCCAGACCTTCCCGACCGGCGGCAAAGCGCTGACCGAAGCGATCGCGCGCGGCTTGGGGATCGACGCCGGCGCGGCCGAGCATCGCAAGATGACGATCGGCTTGGCGGGTGCCGGTGAAACGGCCCGCGACGAACTGGTGCTGCAAATCGCCGCGGCGTTGGTGACGGCGCGCGCGGCGGTGCGCACGACGATCCGATCCGTCGCCCTCACCGGGAACGGCAGCCGGCTGGCCGGGCTCGCCGACGCACTCGAACGCGCCGTCGCGATGCCCGTCCGCCCCGCCGTGCTGCCCGAGGCGTTGTCATCGGCGCTCCCGAGCGACGTCGTTCGCGCCGCCTCGCCCGACTGGGCTCTCGCGTGCGGTCTGGCACTTTGGGACACTGCGGCATGAAACGCGTCGACTATCTGCGGCCGACGGTGCGCCGGTTTCGGCTTGGGCTCGCGCCGGCGAGTGCAAAACTACGGCACGCGCTGGCCGCACTCAGCCTCATGGCGTTCGCCGTCGGCACGACCGCCACGGTCGAAGCCGGCCGTCTCGCCGGGCTGCAGCGCGCCGGCGTCGCACTCGCGGAGCAATTGGCGCGCGCCGATGCCGGCGCTGCCCGCGCCCGCCTGCTGCAACGCGAACTGGCACGTCTGCGCGGCGTCGCGCTGCGCGTCGCCGCGACACGCCGGTCGGGGCCGGCCGAGGCAAACGAGATCGCGGCGCTCGGAAACCGTTTGCCGCCCGACGTCTGGCTGACCTCGCTGCGCATCGCACCCGATGCGATCGCGCTCGAAGGCCGCAGCGCGCGGCTCGAAGCGGTCGCGGCAGCGATGCGTGCCCTCGCGCGTTCGCCGCACGTGGCGGAGGCGCGGCTGGTCAACGCGCATGAGGACACGCTTCACGGCGGCGTCGCCTACGCGATCGCGCTGGACCGCCGGCCGTGAGGCCCCGGATTCCTCCGTTCGCGTCCGCCTACGGCGCGGCGCTGCTGGCCGCACTCGCCGGCTCGTCGCTGGTCGTTCGGGTCGCCGAACATCGCATCGACGAGCAGATCGTCGCGAACGTACGTCTCCAAACCGCGACCGACAACGCGTGGGCCGCGGCCGCGGGCCGCGCCGCGACGGACTCCGCACTCGAACGCCTGCGCCGCGCTCTCGCGCCGACCCTGGCGGCGCGCGACGCAACCGCGCGCAGCGCCGCGTTCGTGCGCGACGCGGCGCGGATCGCGGCACTCCATCGCACGCACGTGGCGGCGATCGTTCCGGCCGCCCGCATCGTACGCCTGACGGTGCCGTCGAACGCGGCTGCGGCGCCGCCCGAAACCGCCTACGAAATCACGCTCGAAGGTCGCTACGCCGACCTGCTGGCGACGCTGCGGGCGCTGGCCCAATTGCGTCCGCCGGCGAACGTGGATCTGACCGGCTTGACGCGCAAGAATCCCAACGCACCCGACGCGACCGTGATCGCGGCACTGCGCGTGAGCCTGACACGCTTCCGCACCGCCGAACCGGCCGATGCTTCCGCTGCGCTTCGGTGAGCGCTGCGCGCTCGCGGCGCTGGGTGCGGCGGCGTGCGCGGCAGCCCTCGCAATCTCGATCGACGACGCGCGCGGCGCCGCGGGCACGGCCGTATCGGGACAGCCTCGGACGACCGCCGCGGCACCACGCGCGAACCGTGATGTGTTTCCCGCGCGCGATCCGTTCGGCGGCGATCCCGCGCTGACCGGCGCAGCGCCGGCTGCGCCTTCGGCCGGCGCCAGGCCGGTACCGGCCGTCGCCTCGCTGGCGGCGCCGCCCCCGCCGACGGCGTTCGTGCCGAGCGCAGCGGCGGCGCGCGTGACCGCGACGGTAACCGGAGCGCGTCAGTTCGCGGTGCTCGACGGCGGCGGCGGCGCAACGCGCATCGTCACTGTCGGCGACGCCGTCGGCGCGCGTTCGGTGGTCGCGATCGATGCGAACGGCCTGCACCTCTCCGACCGAACGACACTGTCCCTCGCGGTTCCCGGCCGCGTACTGCCGTCGCAAGGAGAACGATCGCCGTGAGACGTCTGGTCGCCGCCGTGCTGGCTTTGCTTCTGCTGCCGTCCGCCGCGCGCGCGCAGAACAGTCGCTTCACGCTCGACGCGCACGACGTCGAGCTCGCCGACGTGATCCGGCTCCTGGGCGCCGAGTCGGGCCGCAACGTCGTCGCCGACGGCTCGGTGAAGCCGCTGCGCGTCACGCTCCGGCTGCGCGAGGTCGATTTCGACGAAGCGCTGGCGGCCATCGTCGACGCCTACGGGCTCCAGACGCATCGCGACGGCCGAACGATCATCGTCGGCGACGCGGCATCGATGAACCGGCGCTTCCCCGACGATCCCGGTCCGGGCGGAACGCAGACGCAGATCTTCGTGCTCGCGCACGCCCGGCCCGACGACGCCGCGGCCGCGCTGCAGACCGCGCTCGCGCCGGGGACGGTCGTGGTCGGCGACAAGCGCACCAGCGCGCTGCTCGTGACCGGCAGTCCGGCCACGATTCTGCGCGCGCGAGCACTGATCGGCGCCCTCGACGTCCCGGTCTTCGGTCCGGGCGGCCGCGGCGGGACCACGACCGTCGCGCTGCACAACCTGCGGGCGAGCGAGGCGGTCAAATCGCTCAAAGGCATCGCGCCGGAGGGTACGCTCTTCACCGACGACCGGCAGAACATCGTCGTCGTGAGTGGCAACACCGAATTGCGGTCGACCGTGCACACGCTGCTCGAAGCGCTCGACGCACCGGGCCGCCAAGTGATGTTCGAAGTACGCGTGGCCGACGTGCAGCCTGTCAACGATCAGAGCAACGTCGGCGTGACCTTCGGCGGCGCAGGCTACGGAGCGACGAGCGGTTCGATCGGCGTGTTTCCGTACGCCGTCACGAAGAACGCCCTCCTGGTGAACGCGCAGATCAACGCGCTCGTCCAGCAAGGCCGCGCCGCGATCTTGGCGCAGCCGCGCATCGCGACCCTGAACAATCACGAAGCGAGCCTGCTGATCGGCTCGCAATATCCGGTGGTGACGGTGAACCAGCAGACCGGGTACCCGAGCGTGCAAACGATCGACGTCGGCGTGCGGCTCCGGCTGACACCCACGATCGGCGACGACGGCGCGATCGTCGCCGAACTGCACCCGGAATACTCGCAGATCTCCGGCTTCAACGCCAGCTTCCCGATTATCGCCAACCGCAAGATCGACGCTACCCTGCGCGTGCAGGACGGCGAGACGATCGTGCTGGGCGGGCTGTTCGAAGACGTCGACAGCGAGACGGTGACTAAGTTTCCACTGCTCGGGGACCTCCCCGTGCTGGGGACGTTTTTTCGAAACCGTCAGCGTTCGCACACCAAGGACGAGGTGCTGTTCTTCATCACCCCGCACGTGCTGGGAAACTCAACCGGCGCAACTCCGTGAGCGCGGCGCAGCGCAACCACGAAGCGCGCACCGCCCAGCGGCGAGGGTCCGACCGTAACCAGGCCGCCGGCACGTTCGACCAGCCGCCGCACCAGCGCCAGGCCGAGTCCCGTTCCGAGGGCCGTCGTTCGGCCGCGCACGCCGAGCGCGAAGATCGCCTCCCGCTCGTCCGGCGCTATGCCGGGTCCGTCGTCGTCGATCACGATGCGCGCGGTTCCCTCGCGCTGCAGACTTCGTACGCGCACGAGCCCGTGCGCGCGGCCATGCTTGAGCGCGTTCTCGACCAGGTTCACCAGCACGAGGATCAGGCGATCGGGGTCGATCGCGACCAGCGCCTCGCCGGGCGGCTCGACCTCGACGGTGGCGCCGCTTCGCCGTGCGGCGTCGAGCGTCGCGTCGTGGACCGCCTCGAACACGCTCGCCAACTGCGCGCGGGCCGCAGCTCCGGCCGACGGACGCAGATCGAGCAGCGACAGCTCGAACATCCCCTCGATCAGCCGGCTCAGGCGCAACGACTCGCGATACGCGATCCCGGTAAAGCGCCGGCGCGTGTGCGGGTCGATCGTGTCGTCTTCAAGCAGTGTCTCGAGATAGCCGCGAATCGACGCCAGCGGCGTGCGTAATTCGTGTCCCAGCGCAGAAAAGAAGGCAAAGCGTTCCCGTTCGAGCGCACCCTGCGCCAGCGCGCGTTGGAGCAAGGCTGGGACGGCGCACGCGTCGCGTGCCCCATCGTAGCTCGTCCAGCCGGTCTGCACCTCGAGCCGAAGCGACGCGGTCAACGCGGCGCCGATGCGCGCGATCGCCGTGCGCGCGCCGGGGTCGATCCCCTGCGCGGTCGGATGACGTACCTTCGCTGCTAGCGCGGCCGCGAAGATGTCGCTTGCCGGCTCGTGCGCGAGCAGGTCGCCCGCCCGCAGCACGCGGCCTGCACTTTGCGCGAAGGCCCGGCTCGCGCGCCGCTCGAGACGGCGCGCCGCACCGCGTCCGCGCTCCCACGCCAGCCGCTCGAGCTGCGGCAGGCGCACGGCCAGAATCGGAACGTCGGTCGCAGAACCGAGCCGGCGCGCCAAGGCGCCTAGCGTCAGCGCTGCGCGGGCGGACAAAACTTATACCCGAACCCGTGAACCGTCTGCAGCAGCGCCGGACCCCTCGCGCCGTCGTCCAGCCGCAAACGCAGCCGCCGCACGTGCACGTCGACGGTGCGCTCGTCGCCGTCGAAATCAAAGCCCCACACGCGCTCGAGCAGCGTCGCCCGCGAGAGCGCAATGCCCGGATTCGACGCGAGCTCCAAGAGCAGCGCGAATTCGCGCGGCTTGAGCCGCAGGTCGGCGCCGTCGATGCGCGCTTCGCGCCCGGCCTCGTCGATCAGGAGGCCGCCGAAGCACAGCCGCGCCGGTCCGGGCGCCGGCAGCGTGCCGGCTCGTCGTGCTATGGCTTTGATGCGCGCGACAAGTTCACGTGCCGAGAACGGCTTGACCACGTAGTCGTCGGCGCCGATCTCGAGGCCCACGATGCGGTCGACTTCGTCTGCCCGCGCGGTAAGGATCACGATCGGAAGCTCGCGACCTTCGCGGCGCAGCGTCCGCACGATATCGAAGCCGTCGACGGCCGGCAACCCAAGGTCGAGCACCAACAGCGCGGCACCACCGCGGGCCAGGCGCAGCGCGGCCGGCCCGTCGACGGCTTCTTCGCAACGGAAACCTTCGCGGCCCAGATGGTGGACGACTAAATCGCGAATCGGCGCATCGTCTTCCGCCACCACGACCCGCGCGTTCCGCATACCGTCCCCAGTGCCCGGCGCCGAGCGGCCTAGTCGCCGCGCACGGCGTCCAGGATCACAAACCACGGCCGTTCGCGCAGGCGTGCGGCCAGCGCCGGATCGCGCGCCTCGGCCTCCGGCGCCGGCACCGGCTCGTGCAATCCGCGCAGGCGAAAGCGCGCCGTGTCGAGGTCCGCGAGCATCCGCGCGAACGGACGGTGATAAAAGCGCACCCGGACGGGTTCGGGTCCGAAACCGGTCCAGGTCTGCTCGACCAGCGTCACCCGGTGGTACGCGGGCACCTCGTCGATGGTCATAAACGGGTGGTGCGTCGAGAAGACGAGCCGGCCGCCGGGTCGCAGAACGCGCGCGAATTCACGCAGCGGCGGCAGCCAGTCTTCGAGGTAGTGTAGCGTGAGCGACGAGAAGACCAGATCGAACGAACCCGCGGCGAATGGGAGCGACTGCGCGAGGTCGGCCTCGACCACCCGCGCTGCACTGCCGAGGCGCGCACGCGTCAGGGCGACCATCGCGGGGCTGACGTCGAGCGCGACCGTCCGCGCACCGCTCGCGGTCAACCACGCGGCGTGCTCGCCGGCTGCGCAGCCGGCATCGAGCACGTCGAGTTCGGCGACACCGCCGGCGACGGCGCGCATCGCCGGACGCTCGTAGGCCGCATTGCACACGTTGTTCGCGGTGGCGTCCGCGTAGCGGGCCGCGAGCTCGGGATCGTCGTACAGGCCGCCGGTCACGCCTCCGCGCCGGGCGCGGCGTCCTTTTGCAAGACCGCTTCCCCGTCGAGAACGAGCTCGCCGCGCTGGTTGACGACGCGCGTCTTGCATCGCAAACGGCGGTTCTCGGGGATCAGCTCGACGACGACCGACGTCGCCCTCAGGGTATCGCCGATGAAGACCGGCCGCCGGAAGTGCAGCGTCTGCGAAACATACAAGCCGCCGGGCCGCTTGAGCATCGCGCCGTTGACGGTCGAGAGCAGGCTCGCGGTCAGCATGCCGTGTGCGGCCCGCTGCCCGAACCGCGTCGTCTTGGCGTACTCCTCGTCGACGTGGAGGGCGTACGTATCGCCGCTGACCCCGCAAAAGAGGACGATGTCGGCCTCGGTGATCGTCTTCGAAAACTCCTCCCGGTCGCCGACGCGGAACTCTTCGTACGCTTTTTCCCCAGGGCTGGACATGGCAGATCGGCTCCTCCTGCAGATGACGGCGAGCCGGTCGTCTCTGCAAGACGGGCCGTTGGCCGACCTCCCCGGCGGTGCTCCGGCTCTCCGACGCAAGGAATCGGACGCGAGGGCCCCCGAACCGGCTTGACCACTCGACCCTCGTTTCTTTCGAAGAGAGGTCCGTGCGCCCGTGGCCGTGCGATACTCCCCGCTCGCCGTGATCCTCGCGACTTCAGCGTTGCTTCTTGCCGCCTGCGAGAGCAGCGGGAACGTGCATCCCCCGCCGACGCCGACCCAACCGCCGGGTCTGACGGCGAACGCGACCGTCGGCAGCGCGGGGACCAGCGCACTTCTCGCCGGCGGCGGCACGACCACGACCGCCTTCAGCTTCCCGGGAGCGACCGCCGGCGTCGGGTCGACGCTGACCCTGACGGCCGGAACGCAAGCCCCGGTCGCCGGCGCTTCGATACGCCGCGCGCCGCAAAGCATCAAGTCGATCCTCGAGTACGTCACGGTCGAATCGAACGCCGCCGTCACCTTCACCGGGACGCCCGCCCTGACGTTCGTTCTGCCGGCCGCCGACGTCAACGCCATGGGCACCTACACCCTCGAACTGTACAACTCGACGGCGCCGGGAACCGGGTTCGTCACGCTCTCGACCGGCACGTTGAACGGAAGCACGCTGACGTTCCCGGCGGGCACGACCCCGTTCAGCATTCCGGTCGCTCCCGCGTTCGTCGTGTTCGCGCTGGCATTGACGGTGCCGGGGCCTAGCCCGACGCCGACTGCGACTCCGACGAGCACGCCGACCGGCTCGCCGACACCGTCGGCCTCGCCGTCGGCAACGCCGACGCCCGGAACGAATATCGTCAGCGCGAACACGCCGTACCTGACCTTCGCCGGGGCCACCGCCGCGCCGCAGCCGGTGACCATCAGCGAACAAAACGGTGCGGCGTTGACCGAAACCGATACCTGCACGACCGGTTCGGTGACGATCGTCGCCGTGACGCCGGGCGGCACGACCACCCCGGCGCAGAATACCATCAGCGTCACCGTCACCCCGGAGGCGGTCGGAACGTGCGCCTTCACCTATAAGGATGCCGCCGGGAATTCCGCGACCGTCGGCGTCACGGTGTCGAATCCGGCACCGATCGTGATCCAATGAGGTACTCCGTGCCGACAGCGCGCATCATCGCCGGTCTCTTGACGAGCGTTCTGCTGGCCGCGTGCGGCGGCGGCGGCAACGCGGCCCGCACCGTTCCGTCAGCCGGAGCACCGCGCGAGGGCAGCGCGACGATTCGCTTGACGATCCCGCCCGCCGCGTCGTCGAGCGCGCTGCGGCGTTCGCCGCAGTACGTTTCGCCGTCGACGAAGTCGCTGCTGATCGCGGTGCAGACGGTCAACGGTCAAGCCACCACGTTCCCGGCGATCGCGCTCAACGTCGTCGTGCCGAGCACAGCGTGTCCTGCCCCGGCGCAAGGCGGTCAATCTGAGATCTGCACGTTCTCGGTCATCCTGCCGGTCGGCAGCGTGGCGATGACGGTGACCACCTACGATCAGCCGCTTAACGGCAATAACCCGACCGGCAATTAGCTTTCGTCGGTAACGGTGACGCAGCAGCTCTCCGGAAACGGGGATCCGATCCTGCTGACCCTCAACGGCGTTCCGGTCAGCGCAACCTTGGCGTTGGGAACGCCGATCGCGGCCATCGGTACGCCGTCGAACATTACGGTCACCGCGACCGCGCTCGACGCCGACGGGAACCTGATCGTCGGCCCCGGCAGCTACGCCCCGCCGATTACGGTCGCCGTTACCGATCCGAGCGGGCGGGTCACCGTCTCACAGGCTTCGATCGCGGCCCCCGGCGCGAACGCGACGCTCGCCTACAACGGCGGCTCCGGGCTCGGGAAAGTCACCGTGACCGGCAGCGCATCGGGCGTCACCGTCCACCCGGTCACGCTCGCCTTCGCACCGGGACTGATCCGTTCCGATGCGTTGGCACCGCTGACCACCCCGGTGCATTATATGACCCTCTCGCCGGACGGGTCGACGCTCCACATCCCCTACCAAGACGCCTCGAACGGCAACGCACCCGCGCTGCTCGCGGTGAGCGCCGCGTCGCGCACGGTGCTGGCGCATCCGCTGCTCGCCGCCGGGACGACGGCGACCGCCTACAACGTCGCCTACGCCAGCGGCGACGCCTTCATCCCGTACTCGGACGGCAATAGCGTGAACGGGATCGCGATGGTGATCATCCCGACCAGCACGCTGACCGGCAACAGCAGCACCGCGTTTGCACCGCAGTTCCTGGTAACGGCACCGCCGGCGTCGAACAACGGCTTCGTGTTCGAAACGCCGCCCGGCGGCGGCACGGGCGCGATCGTCGACCTGGCCGGTATCACCGGCTCGACGGTGGCGACGAGTGCCGCGATGACCTGCGCGGTGTGGAATCAGTGCCTCGCAGTTTCGTCGGACGGCGCGCTGGTGTACGGTGCGGACGCATCGGCGCCGGCGCTGGTCACGATGCACGTCGCCGACGGCAGCGCCGGACCGACGATTCCAACCTCGACGCTCACCGGGACGGCGCTAACCTTTGGCGGCAATACGCTCTATCTCGCCGGCGTCACGTCGGGCAGCCAGAACGTGATCGACACGCTTGCCTATCCGGGCGGAACCGTACCCGCGTCGTTCGTGACAGTGCCCGAAGCGCTAAGCGCGCTGACCGTGTCGGGTGATGGCGCCACGCTCTTCGGCTCCCAAAGTACGGGGCCGGCGCCGCTGGTGCTGGTCGATATTGCCAGCAAGAACGTCGTCAACTTCGGACCGTCGATCGGCTTGGGCGCCTTCGCCGGCGGCTTCGTGTCGCCGGTTCCCATCGCCAACGTCGGGGCATCGCGGCGCTTCCTGGTGATCAAGGAATACCAGCAGCCGCTGGGGACGCTGCACGCCAGCCTCGACGAGTACGCCTACTAGGTCAGGACGGCGGCTCCGGCGCGCGCGACCACCGTATCTTCATCCGCGGTCCCGCTGCTCACGCCGACGGCACCGACGACTTGCCCGTCGATCAGCAGCGGGAGGCCGCCGCCGATCCCCGTCAGCCGGTCGGCGGCCAGCGCGAGCTTGATCGAGACGATCGCGTCGCCCCCGGCTTCGTCGGCCGTCGGGCGCTTGCGGGTCGCAGCCGAAATCGCTTTGGTGTGCGCGATCGAGATCGAGCCGATGCGCGCTCCGTCGCTGCGCCCGAAGGCCAGCAGATGACCGCCGGCATCGACGACGCTCACGCATTGTGGCACCCCGATACGCGCGGCTTCGACGAGGGCGGCGTCGAGCACGGCGCGAGCCCCGGCGGCGGTGAGGAACGGGGTGGTCCCGGTATACGTTGAACGCGAAGAGTCTGACACGATGACGCCGCCTTTGTTTTTTGCTTCACCGGGACCCTGCGCGCGCGGATGATCGCCGCCGACGTTGCCTTTCGCACGGCCGCGAACGCCGCCGCCGCGGCCTACCAGCAGGCGCCGCCGTACCTGGCGTACCGCACCGATGTCACCGTCGATATTCCCTCGCTGCGCCGGCATAAGGTCATCTCCCGTACGGTCGAAACGCGGACTCGGGACGACTACGCGGTGCTTCAAGATCTGCCCCAGGGTCAGCGGCAGTACGCGCACAGCTTTCCGTTGATTCCGACCTTCGATGCGCTGTCGTACTTCCACCTGACCTTCAACGGCAGCCGCCGCGATACGCTCAGCTACGTCGAACTCGAGAAGGTCCTGACCTTCACCGACGCGAGCGCCGGCTCGCACTCGGACGTGGTCATTACGTACCTGCGCTACTACCATGCCGAGTACGCGCCCGACACGAACGACCAGATCTCGCACATCCTGATGGTCCCGCTGCAGACGCTGACCAACGACAACAACTCCGACTTCTTCCTGCACGACGTCTATGTCGACAACGCCACCAACCTCCCCACCCGTGTCGTCTACACCGGGCCGACGACCGACTTCACGGTGGACTACGCGACGGTCTCCAATCATTGGCTCGTGCGCCACGTGACCTTCGCGCGCACGATGTACGGGCCGTTGAAGATCGGCCGCCTGCACTTCACCGTCGACGCGACGAACAGCGACTTCGCGTTTCCCGCCACGCCCAGCGACCCGCGCCTCGCCGGGCCGCCGGCCCCGCCCTCAACCGCGCCGCGCTGAGCGGCAAAGAAAAAGGAGCTCGTTCGGCTTACGGCTCCTTTCGGATACGTGGCGGAGAGGGAGAGATTCGAACTCTCGGAACGCTATGAACGTTCGCCCGCTTTCGAGGCGGGTGCCTTCAACCACTCGACCACCTCTCCGCGGTGTGTGGGCGCCGCGTGCGGCGCGACCCCTGTATATCGGTGCCCGGCGACGGGGTACCTTCCCGCGCGCGCGACGCTTCAGCCGCCCGCGTCGACGCCGTCGGCGGCCGGACGGCGATCGGCGAAGAATGCGCGCAATTGCGCGGCGGTCGCGTCCGCCAGCGTTCCCGCCGTGACCTCGACGCGATGGTTGACGGCACGTGAAGCGAGCACGTCGATGACGGAGCCGGCTGCCCCGCCTTTGGGGTCGCTGCAGCCGTACACCAGCCGCTCCACGCGCGCGGCGGCGATCGCGCCGGCGCACATCGCGCACGGCTCCTTCGTCACGTAGAGGGTACCGCCGAGCCGCCAGCGGCCGAGTGCCGCCGCGGCTGCGCGCAGCGCGAGCAACTCGGCGTGCGCGGTCGGATCACGCCGCGCTTCCTTCTCATTGTGCGCCTCGAAAGCACGCCCATCGACGACCAGGATGGCGCCCACCGGGACGTCGCCGGCGGCGGCGGCATCGTCGGCGAGGGCGATCGCGCGCGTCATCGCGCGCACGTCCTCACTTGAAGAGTCGTGCTCCCGGCCCGGCTCGAACGGGCAACCCCTGCCTTCGGAGGGCAGTACTCTATCCAATTGAGCTACAGGAGCAGGCGTCCGTGTCTAGCGGCCGCCTTCGGTGGTGGTCGGCGGCGTCGGACCCGAGGTCGGGATGTGCTTGAAAAGATCCAGCTTGTGCTCGACGAGCCCGCGGTAGAACTTCCGCACGCAGTCGGGATGCCCGAAGAAGTAGGTCCGCGCGTAAGCGAGATCATCCCCCGAACTGTCCGGAACGTAGTGGCTGATTTCGATCTCTTCCATTTGCGCCCGGTCGACCGGGTGCGGACAGAAATCGCAGGGGATCGTCGACATTACTGTACCTCGAGGGAAAATGACTCGGGTAGGATTTGAACCTACGACCTAGGGCTTATGAGTCCCCCGCTCTACCGCTGAGCTACCGAGCCGTTGCATAGAGCAGCGGCGCCGAACGCACGTCGATTACCCAGAACCCTCGGAACCCCTCCGAGGGTTCGGGGGCGCTCTTTTGCGGCAGGGACCGCCGACCGGGCATCACTATCCTCGTCCCTATGATCGACCGCGTTCTTCGCACCGCGGCGGCTCTCGCATGTACCGCCGCGCTCCTTTCACCGCTGCCCGCGGTCGCGGCCGGCGACGACGCAGCCGCCTTGCTTGCCAAGCATCAGGCCTACGTCGGCTGGCACATCGGCGATGGTGTCGTCAAGACGCTTCGAGCCACGGGCACCGTCACCAACGGCAGCAAGGCTGTCGACAACATTGTGCTCTTGCGATACGGCGTGGCCGAGCGCGAGACGACGGTCGATTACCGAAACCTCGAGTACTCGGTCGGCTTCACCGGTTCGGTGTATTGGGCGTCGGGGTCAAACGGGTTCACGGTTCGGCCCGTTGGGGAGGTCGCGCGCTATCTGATCGATAGCGAAGCGCTCTTTGGTGAACTCACGCCTCAGATGACGCCGGCGCTATTGCGTCACGAACAGGTCGAGGGTTCCGATACCGTCGTACTGCGCCTCACGTCCCAAGTGGGTTTCCCAATGGACGTGTACGTCGATCCCACAACGGGCGCTTTCAAACGCGTGGTGATCGATCCCGGTGGAAAGTACGAGACTTTCATAAACGGCATCGCATACTCCGTCGTCGACGGAAAGCGTTTCCTCACCGCCTACCACTACTACGATTCGAAGAATCTCATCAGCTACACGAAGGTTGAGATCAACCCGACGATCAGTCCGGACGATCTTCGCCCACCGAAACAGACTGCGAGCTGGACGTTCGGCGAAGGAACCGCCCCAATCGAGTTGACCAAGAACACTTTCCCGCGAATCTTGATCGATGTCGTGATGAATGGTGTCAAAGGCAAGTTCATCTTGGATACTGGCGCCGGCGGAACAGCGATTCTCGATTCATTCGCGCGCGAAATCGGGGCCAAGCGATTCGCCGCGTCCAGCATTCGTGGTATCGGCGGCTCGTCGCCGGCGAACTTATATCGGGTTGACTCTATTTCGGTCGGCCCATCGATCTTGCACAACGTCATCGTAACCAGCGGATTACGGGAAGAATGGAAGACTCAGGAAGGGGTCGTCGGCCTCATCGGTTTCGATTTGTTGGCGGGCGCGATCATCGATCTCGATCTCGATGCCGGAACGTTGCGCGTACTCGACGCCGCGAAAGTCGAACCGGATCAAACAAAAGGCATCGTCGTACACGCGGATATCTCTCGAGGGCAGCTCCGTGTTCCCATGAAACTCAACGATAAATATGATGTCATCGCCACCCTCGACTCCGGCAATCCCCTCAACGTCCTCTTCTCCCGCGACTTGATCTATCGCGACCGCATGCCATTTCTCGTCGACCCAAATACGCTCGGGTCCACGCGATACGGCGGCGGCGTGGGGAGCGGTTACGAAATCGAACAGTGCGGAAAGTTGAGTTCGCTCCAGCTCGGGCCGATCGTGTACAAGCCGGTCCCGGCCTGTGATTCGGACTATGAGTCCCGGAACGAGATCTTGGTCGGCCTCGACTTCATGAAGGCCTTCAACTACGTCTTCGACTACCCCGACGGCATCATCGTCATGATCCCGCGGAAACTCTAGCGAGACCGCGAGAGAGCCGGGCCCTCCCCCCGGGGGTACTGCCCCTCATGGTCGGAATCGGGGACGATGCGGGAACGCCGCCCTTGTAGAGTGGCTCTATTACTTCCATTCGACCGAAAGCGAGCTCTTTGTGCCCTTGGCAAGACTCTTTGCCCCGCGGATCGTCGCCTTGGCAGTGCTGAGCGTCCTCCTGGCCCATTGCAGCGGCTCGGGCGGCAGCGCGACGCCAAAACGCGTTGCGACGCCGAGCCCGACCCCTGTCGCAAGTCCCGGGGCCATCGTTTTCACCGGCTCGACGATCACGAACAACGTGATGACGCTCCCGTGCGACACAACCGAAACGTTCACCGTTTCGCAAGCGAATTACGCCGGCAGCTTGACGCTCGCCGATAACAATCCGGGGCAGGTCGCGCTGACGCCGACGCCTGCGACCGGGCCCGCCAGCACGGTGTACACCGTCCTCGCATCGTCAAGCGTGACAAATCCGGCACCGTCGCCATTCACGATCACGGCAACCGGCGGTGGCGGAGTGACCCAGGTGCTTACGATCAATACGGTCGGGAGCGGCACCATCGGCACGCCCGGTCAACCACAGGAATGCAATTCGTAGTTTTCCGCAACCGGTGTAACTCTCGCGCCACTTCGGTCGCGTAAACGTTCACCCGTTCACTCGGAGCTCGTAAAACGAAAAAACCAAGTGGCGTCGTGCCGCGGGGTTCTCTCGTATACGCACATACTTTCGATGCGGAAGCTTCTACTGAATCGCGGATCGGACAAGCTGTTCCGGCTCGATCAGGCGCCCAGGATCATCAGCTTCCAGGGGTACCGCAAAACGCAAATCCCGGGGACCGTGATGCCGCCGGATATTTTCAAACCGTATAACTGCAGAATCGAATGTCCTGTTCCCACGGCGCAGCCTTCCCTCGGCCGTCTCCGTCGCGATGTAGGTTGCTCCATCAACGCGTACGAAACGCACGAGCCAGGGAACGCTTGTTTCTGGCTCGACGGTGAAATTACCGAACACGCGTGCTTGCGCCGGCCAATAGTCGGCTGCCGAGACCCACAGATCCCGCAGACGATACTTGCGGGGCTCTCGCAGCGGCTCGAATCGAAGGTGTATCACCTCGCCTGCGTCGATCGTTTCTCTACCGGCGACGGTGATCGTGTAAAAGGCGGTACGGGTGCCCACCCGGCCGATTACCGGCGGACCCTCCTTGAGCGCCGCTGTTGCGAGCCGGAGTCCTGGGCGCAGTCCGAAGGAATAGGTTGGCGTGAGTTCCGGAATGCCCAGCAGATCGGTGGGTGGGCTCGGCCGCGAGATCGGCCCGCTGAGGATCGACGCGCCGGATGGATCGGGATGTCCAACGGGCGCCCTGCCGCTCGCACCGAATATCGATATCGCATAGTTGACGTTAATACCGCGCGGCGTGAATGGTTGGGCCTGCTCTTCCTTGCTGAATGTCTCGACGCGGCACTCCTGCGTCTCGGTTAGAACCTCGCCATCATAATGGTTCGCCGAGATCTTACCGCTCTCGCTCGCTTGGATGACGACCGAATAATCGAGGTCGGCCGGGTACACTTCGGCGGCGAGCACGGACTGCGCTCGGGCATAGATTTGGTCGGCGTCGGTTTGCGCTTCTTCCGGCGGGCTGGCATCGGCAAGGGACTCCGCCCCGAGGACTCCGAGCGAACCAGCAAAGACCGCCAGAACGCTCAGTTTGACGGCCATACGGCGGAAGAACGGGTGGGGCTTGATCATCCCGTGAGCATCCTCGGCGGTCGGGTGCGCCGCATCCCCGGCGGTGCTGGAGCAACGTAACCGAAGACGGAGCCGTCACCCGTCCCTTCTCAAAGGGCCGCGAACGGCATTCTCAGTACCGCGCTCGGGATCACTTCGCGTGATTGCTCCTTGAGAAAGCGGCGGACGGACCCTCTCTCTGGCCTTCGCCTTCCTTAAGGTCCATGCGCTCAATAAGGCCATTCGCAATCACATAGACGTGCCATAGCTCCGTGTCTGACAAAACGTCGCCTTGTACGTTCTTCACGAGCTGATGAACCTTGACATCGGTCTTGCCCGCTTCACGTTCGACCACTTCAAGTACGTCGACGCGAGGGTCGAACTCAGCCCACTGACGCGTCCAATACTCTCGGATTTCTTGTTTCCCGACGACTCGACCGCCCTCGGAGGCCTTGGGCCAACTGACATTCTCACTCATGAGCGCGAGTGTGCCGTCGATGTCTCGCCGATTAAAAGCAGCGTAAGCCCGAGAGATCAACTCGTGTGTCGTCATGCTTTATATTACCGATCCGCGTCGTCGCCGATGGTCTTAACGGTTATTGTTGTGTAAGAGAAAACCCGCGCTTCCTATAACCACGCGGGGTTTCTTTCGTCGTACGTGCGGTCGGAGGGACTCGAACCCCCAACCTACAAGTTCGTAGCCTGTTGCTCTATCCAATTGAGCTACGACCGCGCGCATTTGTCGCCGCATGAGCGGGCGACCTCGGGAGATACGGCGCGCCGGGAACGTTCCCTGCCGCGGCTACTCCGGAGAGAGAGGGATTCGAACCCTCGATACGATGTAACTCGTATAACGGTTTA
>Ga0182024_10001757_pt1 | contig 55048 bp, 36 predicted proteins | sample P32metaG_FD_120480 | JGI IMG/M metagenome (GOLD analysis project Ga0182024, IMG submission 120480) | Permafrost microbial communities from Stordalen Mire, Sweden - P3-2 metaG (Illumina Assembly) | ecosystem: Environmental > Terrestrial > Soil > Wetlands > Permafrost | place: Sweden: Stordalen...
ACCGCCGCCAGGGCCTGGTAGTGGAGGAGGGCTGTCGGGATGAAAACCACGGTCGCCGCGGTCATCAATGAAATAATTCCCAGTGCCGTCTGTATAAAGAGGCAGGTCTGGATAAGGGTCGAATGGCAAAGGCGGAAGATTGCGCCCCATCAACCAAAAATTGCCATGCGCTGGAATCGAATCAACCTCGACCCAAGAGCCTGTATCAGTGCCGCGTTCCCACCGACCCTGAGCGTGGCATACGTCGCCCAAGCCGACAAAAAGGACTGCCAGGGAGGCTGCACTCACAGCCAATGTCAGGGAATTGGTTCGCACCTTCGTGATTATACAACCTGCGTTGAAGACAGCAAGTTAATAATTGACGCCCCGGCAGGGAATATTTTTAAAGGCAAAAATATTTAAGATGCTTGCAACCAATTGCTTATGGCGTCAGGCTTTCTGCTCTTTGAGCAACATTTCCACATACGGGACATCATCGGGGACTGTTACTTTGGGGTTTGGCTCTGCCCCAAGGACTAGCCGGACGGACTGGCCGATCAATTCGCGTTCGGCGTCTATTGCCCCGAAAATAACGAGAACCTTTTCGACTTGGCAAGATAACTTGGCACCTTTTCATGTTGGCGGGGATATATTGGCAAGATGACGACTGATGACATGGAATTGGTGCGGGACTATGCCCGGAACGGTTCCGAGGAGGCTTTTGCCACGCTGGTCTCACGCTACGTGAACCTGGTTTATTCGGTCGCTTTTCGGCAACTGGGGGACGCCCATTTGGCCGAAGAAGTCACTCAGGCCGCTTTCATCATTCTGGCAGGCAAGGCAGATTCGCTTGGGCCGAAGACAATTCTCTCCGCGTGGCTCTGTCGGACCGCGCAATTCGTCGCCGCCAAGGTTTTACGAACGCAACAGCGCCGCCAAAATCGCGAACAAGAGGTATATATGCAATCCTTGTTGAACCCACCCGAACCTGAAAACTCGCCCTGGCTCGACATCGCCCCGCTGCTGGACAACGCCATGGCCGGGTTGGGCGACAAGGATCACAGCGCCATTGTGCTGCGATTTTTTGAAAGCAAGGATTTGAGACAAATCGGGGCCGCACTGGGGGTCAGCGAAAACGCCGCCAAAAAGCGAGTCGGCCGCGCGGTGGAGAAGTTGCGCAAATTCTTCGTCAGACACGGAATCACGTTGTCGGCGGCTGTGATTGCAGGGGCGATCTCCGCCAATTCCGTTCAAGCCGCGCCCGTGGCACTGGCAAAAACTGTCACTGCAGGCGCGCTGGCCAAAGGCGCGGCGGCTTCCGCCTCAACCGTAACCCTCATTAAAGGAGCATTGAAAATTATGGCATGGACAAAAGCGAAAATGGCAATCGTTGCCAGTGTCGGTGTTTTACTCGCTGTCGGAACCACCACTGTTACCATCAAAGAGATTCGGAACCATAAAATGTATGCGTGGCGTGTCAAAGGGATTACTCCTGAGGACATAACCAATCTGGAGACATGGCCGCCTCAAGTTTGGATTGATCCGGCAAAGGACCATCACTGGGGCAATTCGTTGGTGAAAGGCCACGATGGCAGGCTTATGGGAAATAACACTCCATTTTCATGGCTCGTGCAAAACGCTTACGGCAAAACTCAAGCTTGGATGGTTATTCCGCCGGATCTTCCAAAGGGTGAATATGATTATATGGCGATCTCCCCTCCTGCCTCGGCAGAGGCGTTGCAACGGGAAATTAACAAAACATTCGGCGTGGTCGTACGGCGTGAGTTGCGGGAAACGAACGTTTTAATTTTCAAGATTGGAAAAGCTGGCGCACACGGCATAAAACCTCCCACAGACAACCACCCGCGTGAAAGAGTGAGCAGCGACACGTTCACGTGGGTGGATCAGCCTCTCTCAACATTGGAAGATTTTCTGGAAGATTTTTTTAAGACGCCCATTATTGATCAAACCCGTATGGCACAAAATTATGACTTTGCGCTCCAATGGGATGAGCAATGGTGGTATAACAATCGCGATAATCCTGAAGGTTTTAAACGAATCATTTCCGATCAACTCGGCCTCGAACTTGTGCCCCGCCGCCAGACCATCGAGATGCTCGTGGTGGAAAAGGCTAAATAAGCGGTTTGGTTTTGGGGATATTAGTCAGACACGAATGGGGCCATTCAGTTTATCCAGATAATCTCGGACGAATTGTTGCCGGTCATGCCCGTTACGGGAATGCCAATGTCCATGAGTCTTTGTCCGGTCATGGTGCGGTTCAAGGCGGTTCGGTCCTGAAACGTCAGGGTGTAACGTTTTTTCCTGTCCAGGCCCTTAAGTTTTATGACCTTGGAATCTCCGTCCACGGCTTTGGTGGAAGGCTTGAAAAGGAATACGGAGCCTTTGTCAATTTCCGCATTGAAATACTCCAGGCCGTCCCAGTTGATGCCGTCCGGCATGGGGAGGACATGGTAAACGTCTGCGCCTCTCAGAATTGGCCTTTGTTTGGTTTTGTACAGCGCAATATGTTGTCGGTAGATGGGACTATCTGAGGCCTCCGTCAGTATCGATCCCATCATATCTGTTCTTAAGTTATAAGCACTATCCAAAGTAAGGAGGTCGGATTTGAGCTGAATCGGGTTGATCGGGTACGAATTGCAATAGTAGGTCGTCCTCGTAATGCTGGCATCATGGTCATTGTCGTTCATGGTGCAAAACGTCATCCGCCGACAGATGGCGAACCCCTTGTATTTCCCCCCATTGCAGCAGTTCTCGTATCGGAAACCCGGCCTGTTCTTGATCAGGTGGTCCATAATGAACAAAAAATTCAATACACCATTGTAGGTTTGCGGCATGGGCTCTTCCGGGGCGGTATATAAGTCGGTTCTCCAGATGTCGAACCAGCCCTTGTCGTACCTCTCCAAAACTGACGCCAACTCGACATCTCTTCCGGCTGTTGTCGTCAGATCGCAATCATTATAGGTGGCCCCCATGTACAAAGAGGCCTTCAACCCGGCCCGATGCGCCTTGCTGGCATAATCGAAGCCATTCGGCCACACATCGTGGTGGAACATCCAGTCGCGATTGCTGTACCAGCATTTGCCAGTGCCATCCCAATAATCTAATTTAACACACTCCACACCGGTCGCAGCAAGAGCATCATAAACACTTTGAGGTGTGGCGCCGGTCACGCTGGGCATGCCGCTTTTTTCACCAAACTTCTGCACGCAAACCTCGGTCCATGGCTCGTCAGCATTATCGTGCAGGCTGCGTGTAATTTTGTGGTTCCAGAACCACTTTTTAAACCGGTTGCTGCCGTCGTCGGTATCGCCTTTATAGGTTCCGTAATAAACACTCGGAATCGTGAATATCTCGTTTGCTCCTTGGGTTACAGCCTCGGTGAGCGGGAGGACGGAGACCGTAATGTCAAGAGGATCGGAACCTGATACAATTTGGAAAGCACCCAATTCCCACTCGTATCCGATGTACGCTCCGTGCGCGGAATCGGCATCGAACATGATAAAAGGGATCTGACGGCTATCTATTGAGCGATGAACCCCGGGGCCGATCAAATCATTGTCCATATGGCCTTGTCCCACGCCGGTTTTTTCAAAACTCCAGAGGTGGACGCTTTTGTCCGCCTTAAGCCGCAGCACGCCTGCGGCGATATCGGGACTGTAAACCACCGCCCCGCCCGACTTGTTCTCGATGGTCACCTGGTTCTCGACCGGCCCCGGCCCCGGCCGGGCGCTCCAGACAGACTTCAGTTCCAGCGGCGGTGTCGTGCTGGTAAAGCGCAACGTGACCGCATACCCGTCGCTTTTATCTTCGCTCGCGCCGGCATAGATCCAGTTGGGAGTCTGGCCGATATTCCCTGACAACTCCACCGTTCTGATGCTGTTTGAGCCGGGGAGCGGGACTTCGGAAGGCGCAGGCGTCCAATTCCAGTCCTGCGCGGGGTTCACGAGACTGTCAATATATATCTTGTTTTCGGACACCGAGATTTTAAGGCGGGTGTCGCTGGTTGACAGCGTCCAATGGACTTTTTTATTGTCCGCAGGAACTTCCTTGGACGGTTCCGCCGCTTGGACTCCCGATAGCAGGCTCCATGCAACGGCCATGCCCAGGAAAATATTCTTCGTGAATGTGTTCAGGTTTTAATGCTCCATCGCTTTATCCGATTTTTGTTTTTGACGAATGGCTTTTGCGAGGTTTTTCCGGGCCAGCGAGTAGTCGGGGTTGATGTCCAATGCTTTTTGATAATAGGCAATGGCTTCGTCCGCGCTTCCTTTTGCCATAAGAGTGTTGCCGAGGTTGTTGTAGGCTTCGACATAGAGAGGATTAATCTGCACCGCCTCTTGGAAGTGGGCGATGCCTTCTTCCATTCTTTTATTTTGGCACAGAACGACGCCGAGGTTGTTGTGGGCGACGGAATTGTCGGTGGTGCAGGCGAGCGCGTGGGTCCATAGCGTTTCGCTGTCTCGCCAATAAGTGGTCTGTTTCCGAGCGCAGACCATCAACATCGCGAGCACGCCGGCCATGAGAATTCCAAGAGCTACGCGGCTCACCCGCCATTCCGCGATCATCCATGTCACCGCCACATAAATACCGATCTGCGGCAGGTAGGTGTAGCGATCCGCATGGGCCTGCGCGCCCACTTGGATGATTCCTGTGACCGGCAGCAACATCACCAAATACCAGAGCCATCCCATAAGAATCCACGGCTGTTTTCGCCGCTGTCGCCATGTGACTACGGAAAAACCGGCGAGCAACGCGCCGGCCAGCAACGCCTCCCATACCGGAAAACGCGTGTGCGACAGGGGATAAAACACCGCCAGTCCCGCTGGATAAATCATCTGGTTGAGATAAACCTTCCACGCCACCACAGCGTTAGCCAGGCGCAGTGGCAGCGAGAATGACTCGGCCGACCGGATGGCTCCATTCTGCGCCAAAAGCGTGATCACGCAGGAGGCGAGTGAGAGCGCCAGCAATGGCACTTTTTCCATTACTAATCCCGAAAGCTTTTGGGTTCGCATCCGTTGCAACGGCCAGTAATCCAACAACAGCAGCACCAGGGGCAGCGTCACCAGCATTGGTTTGCACATCAGACCCATCGCGAACAGAAACATCACCAGCCCGTAACGAAAGGCCGATCCTGGCCGGCGCGCATAGTGGACATACGCGCCCATAGTCAACAGGAAGAACAATCCGCTGAGCACATCCTTGCGCTCCGCCACCCACGCCACCGATTCCACCCGCAACGGATGGATGGCAAAGACCGCCGCCACGAAGGCGCTGCGCCAAACGGCGCCGGTCATCCGCCGCAGAACCAGGAAAAGCGCCATGACGTTCGCGGTGTGAAGCAGGACATTGGTGAAATGATGCCCGCCCGGATTTAATCCATATAATTGACAATCGAGCATGTGGGAAAGCCAGGTGAGCGGGTGCCAGTTTTCGGAATGCACCTGGGTAAAGGCCCAGACAAAGCCCTTGAGCGTCAAGCCTCCTGCGACCTCGGGATTATCGTACACGTAAACATTATCGTCGAAGTCCACGAACTTGTGCCGCAACGTCTGGCCGAAAACAGCAAAGGTCATTGCCGCCAGCACGAGGCAAAGGACCGGAACAAGCCAGCGTTGATCCCCGCCGCCAGCGCGAACCGCGCTTTCTTGCGTAGGTTGTGGGTCGATCATATGGCGCGGGGTGTTAGATGCGGCCGGGCCTGTCACAAGGCAAGCAAAAGCTTTTTGATCTCGCCCAAACGGCCGGGGACGGTGCTTCTCTTCAATCGCGGGAATTTGCCGCGTGTCATTATGAAATCATTGTTACGGGTCAGCATCAGCTTGTCCCCCTGGCTTTCGATCAGGCTGATGCCGCGCTCGCCGGCGGCAATTTTCAAGTCGGCGATTTTGAATATCAATTGCACCTCTTCTGGCAGCGGGCCGAAGCGGTCGCGCAATTCATTCTTCAAGGCGCTCCACGAGGCGGCATCGTTGACTTGGGCCAGTTTCCGGTAAATCTCGATGCGTTGCTGCGCCTCGGGAATGTAGCTGCCGGGAATGGTGGCCGCCGCCTCCCCGCCGCTTCCGGCCAGGAAGTCCAGGCGCACGTTGACGTTGAGGCGGGGCTGGACTTTTTCGCCCTTGAGGGAACTGACGCTTTGTTTTAATAATTGACAATACAGCTCGAAGCCCACCGCCGCAATATGCCCGCTTTGCTCGGAGCCGAGCAGGTTGCCTGCTCCCCGAATTTCCAGATCGCGCATGGCGATTTTAAACCCGCTGCCAAGACTGGAATATTGTTTGATGGCGCTGATGCGTTTGCGCGCGTCGGCCAAAACGCCGGCGTGGCGCGGCAACAGCAAGTAGGCGTAGGCTTGATGTTTGAAACGCCCGACGCGGCCCCGCAATTGATACAAATCGCTCAGGCCAAAACGGTCGGCGCGGTCGATGATGATGGTGTTGGCGTTGGGTATATCGAGGCCGCTTTCGATGATGGTCGTGGACAGCAAAACGTCGGTCTCGCCGTTGACAAAGGCCGCCATGACATCTTCCAATTGATCGCTGTGCATCTGGCCATGGCCGACGGCGATGCGGGCTTGGGGAACCAAGACCCGCAAGCGTTGCGCGACCGCTTCGATATCGAAAACACGATTGTGCAGGTAGAAGACTTGGCCGGCCCGATTGAGTTCGCGCTGGATGGCGTCGCGAATGAGCCGTTCGTCGTATTGGGCAACGAACGTTTCGACCGGCAGCCGATCCTGGGGCGGCGTCTCGATGGTGCTCATGTCGCGCGCCCCCGCCAGCGCGAGGTAAAGAGTGCGCGGAATGGGCGTAGCCGTCAGAGTCAGGACATCCACCATGGTGCGAAGCCGCTTGAATTTCTCCTTGTGCAGGACGCCGAAGCGTTGTTCTTCGTCAATGACCACCAGTCCCAGGTCTTTGAAAACGACATCGTTCTGCACGAGGCGATGCGTGCCGATGACAATGTCAACCGAGCCGGCCGCCAAATCCCGGATGACTTGGGCCTGATCGCGGCGCGAACGGAAACGAGAGAGCAATTCGATGCGCAGGGGATAATCGGCCATTCTCTCGCGGAAGGTATTGAAATGTTGCTGGGCCAGGATGGTGGTGGGGACGAGCACGGCGACTTGTTTGCCGGCAAGGGCCGATTTGAAGGCGGCCCGGATGGCGACCTCGGTTTTGCCATAGCCGACGTCGCCGCAAATGAGGCGGTCCATGGGTTTGGGAGTTTCCATGTCTTCTTTAGTGGCGACAATGGCGCGCCATTGGTCGGGCGTTTCTTCGTATAGAAAGCTGTCTTCGAATTCCCCCTGCCAGGGTGCGTCGGGTGGAAAGGCGTGGCCTTCCTGGGACGAACGAACGGCTTGGATGGAGAGCATTTCACCCGCCAAATCGCGCACGGCTTCCTGCGCGAGTGCCTTGGTTTTCGCCCAGCGCGTTCCGCCCAGCGCATTCAAGGGCGGCCGCGCCTTGCCCGCGCCGACGTATTTGCTGACCAGATGCGATTCGCTCACGGGGACGTAAAGTTTTGGCGCGGGTTGGAGTGGATCGCTGGCGGCGTATTCGATGACGAGGCATTCCTCTCCCGCAGGCGCAACTTGTGTGTTGTCCGCCACGGGTTTTCGGCCCAGCGCGGCCGGCAAACTGCCCAAACCCAAATACCGCCCAATGCCATGCTGGATATGCACCACATAGTCGCCTTCCGCCAACTCGGAGAAATTGATGTCAAGCAATGATTTGCCCAGTTGAGCGTGCGGCGATTTGAGGCGGCGGGGCCGCTGCACTTTATAGCGCCCGAAAATTTCCGCGTCAGTCACGACGGCCAGTTTCGCCGGCGCAAACAGAAAGCCGCGCGCCAGCGGGCCAATATGGATGTGCAAGGCGTCGGTGTTGCCCAAGCCGTACTCCCACCAAATTTCCTGGAAACGCCGCCGTTCGCCGTCGTTGTTGCAAAAGAGATGCACCGCGTAATCCTGCCGTAGCCAGCGATGGACCTGGGCGAAGAATTCCCGGCGTTGCGCTTCGGCGATGTGCGGCTCGGGGCGGCGGTCACCAATCGGGCGAAAGACTTCGAGACTTTCCCAGGTCATGTCATCTTTGCTGGCGAAGTCCGGCACGCTGGGAAGGACGTTCTCGATGAAAACATTTTCAATTTCGCTGAGTTCCACTAGGACCATGCCGCGCCGGGCCGTTTCTTCCTGGAATTGTTCCCATGAAATAAAAAACCGGTCCGACTGGGCTTGCGCCTCGTAGCGGCCGGCTTGTTCGCGCAGCAGTTCCGGATCGCACAGGAGAAAAATCGCCCCCGGCGGAAGATATTCCAGCAAAGTGGCCACGGGCAGTTGCGCGTCAGCCTTCAACAGCCCCAGTTCGCCGCCCGGTGGAATAACGATTGACGTCCGTTCGTCGCGGGAAATTTGGGTCAGCGGATCGAAGTCGCGCAAGGATTCCAGGTCGTTGCCGTTGAATTCCAGCCGCGCCGGCCAGGGACTGGTCAATGGCCACACATCGAGGATGCCGCCGCGCAACGACAGGTCGCCTTTCTGCGTGACTTGCGCCTCCGGCTCGTAGCCGTGTTGCTCCAGCCATTCGACCAAGTCGAGCGGATCCAATGACTCGCCGCGTTGCAATGAACGAGTGCGGCGCGCGATTTCAGCGGCTTGAAAAGTTTTTTGCTGCAAGGCCGTTACACTCGTCACAACAATCCGCGGCGACTCCGCGGCGGATCGTTGGGAAAGGCCGACCAAAGTTTCCAATCGTTCGCTCACGACGTCCACGTGCGGCAAGCGCGGCTCGTGCGGCAACACCTCCCAGGCAGGAAAGAAAAGGGGCGCAGCGGCGCCAGCGTGCGATTCCTTCATCCATGTTTCGATGTCCTGCTGAAAGATTTCCTGGGTCCGCAAACTCTCCGCCACAACAACGACCGGTCTTGTGGGAAAAAGATGAGCGAGCAAAACGGCGAAGAAAGGCTGCGCCGCTGGGCCGACTGAGGAAAAAGACAACGATTCCCCCCGCTCCACACGTTCGCGCAGAGATTGCACAACGGGAGCTGATGCAACGACCGAAAAAGGATCACCGGCCGTCAAATCTGACCGGCTATTGTTCGCCAAGTTATGCAAGTTCGCCGTCTTGGCAAGAAACGTCAAGCCGGGGATTTATGTCGGACTGGCTTACAGTTTCATCAGGGAATCCCTCTCGCTTCGCGTTACCGTTTAGCTATGAATGACTTATATGATTAATAATTTCCTGCGAGGCCAACCCTGAGTCGGTATTATGTCGGATTACTTTCCAGTTGCCATTGAAATGGCGCGGCATTTGAAACAACCAATGATTTGTTATAACTTGACTTACAATGATTTACAATCCTCATCAGTAAAATAGAAAAAGCTGGCACGGAACTTTCTTTAGTAGATGAGTCATTTAAAACCATAATACAGCAAGCGCCCGCCCCTTGGCGGGCGTTTGTGTTTTCTGGGGCGACTACGGACTGTCCAGCCTGTAAAAGCGAGTGTTGAAATTAGTGGCGGTAGTGTCCGTATACATCACCGCGCCGCCAGTCATTGGGAAGGTCACCAAGTTAGACCAGGCTGTCAGCAGATTGGTGGCGACTTGCAGGGTGTAGGTGCTGCCAGAGGTGCCGCTCAAACTAAATTGCACTGTCCCATTGCCCAGCAAGGTGATGCTTTGAAAAACTCCGGGCGTTCCAACGGGTGGATTGGTCAGGATCAACGTGGCGGCGCTGCTGACCATCGTTCCGGCCACGTTGCTCACCGTCACTGTGTAAGTGCCCGCGTTGCTCGTTATCAGGCTGCTACTGCTGCTGGGCGGGTAATTGCTGCTGTTATTATATTGCCAGATATAAGTCAAAGGCATGCTGCCTGACGCGCTCACGGTAAAGGTCGCAAAGGTGCCGGTCAGATTGGTTTGATTTTGCGGTTCGGTGATGATGGTGGGAGCTATGCCTTGTGAGCGGATGGTGTTGTTGCCGGAATCGGCCACATACACATTGCCGGCGCCGTCTGCCGCCACGCCCGCCGGATAATAAAATTCCGCCGCCGTCCCGGTGCCATCGACGCTTCCGCTGACTCCGACCAATCCCGCCACCGTGCTGGACGTCCAGTTGCCGGCCGAGAAGGTGATTTTTCGTAGGGTGCTGTTGCCTGAATCGACCACATACAATGTGTCCGCGCTGTTCACGCTGATGCCGGTCGGTTCGAAAAAGAGCGCGTTAGTGCCGGTGCCGTCGGTGTTGCCCCATGTCCCGGCGAAGCCCGCCAGGGTTGTGACCACGCCGGCCGGGGTTACTTCCCGAATTGTCTCGTTGTTGTAATCGGTCACAAAAATGTTTCCGCTGCTGTCCACAGCCACACCGGTTGGGCAATTAAATCGCGCTCCGCTGTTGGTGCCGTCAAAGCTTCCAAACGTCCCGGCTTGGCCCGCCAATGTGCTCGACACGCCGCCGGAGGTGATTTTCCGGATGGTATGGTTCCAAGTGTCCGCCACATACACATTGCCGCTGCTGTCCACCGCCACACCTTCCGGTTCGTTGAACTGCGCGCCGACACCCGCGCCGTCAGTATTGCCAGGGTTGCCTGCGGATCCCGCCAAGGTGCTGGAGGAACCGCCAGACGTTAACTTCCGGATCGTGCTGTTGCCTGTGTCGGCCACATACACGGCGCCGCCGCTATCCACCGCCACCCCTTGTGGGCCGGAAAATTGCACGCTTGGCCCCGAGCCCTCCGCGCTGCCGAAAACGCCGGGCGTTCCAGCCAAAATGCTGACTGTGCCCGACAACGAGATTTTCCGTATGATACTGTTTTGCGTGTCTGCCACATAAAGATTGCTGGAATTGTCCACCGCAACGTTCTGAGGAGAATAAAAGCGCGCGGCGGAGGTGGCGCCGTTGGCACTGCCGTCCGAGGCAGACCCGGCAAAGGTGCTGACCACGCCTGCCGCCGTCATGGCGCGGATGATGCTGTTGGCCGTGTCAGCGATGTAAACCGTGCCCGCGCTGCTCACGGCGACTCCCTGCGGCCCCCAGAATCGGGCTGAGCTGCTCGCGCCATCGGTGCTGCCAGTCGTGCCGGCCAATCCCGCCATGGTAATGACCACCCCGGCCGGTGAAACTTCCCGGACGGTGTTGTTGAAGTAATCGACCACGTAAAGGTTGCTCGTGCTGCTGATGGCGATACCCGACGGTTGATAGAAAAGCGCGTTGGTCCCGGTGGCGTCCGTGCCGCCTAGGGAACCCGGCGAACCAGCCATGGTGCTGACCGCTCCCCCAGAGGTGATCAAGCGAATGGCGGCGTTGCCAGTGTCGGCCACATAGACATTGCCGGCTTGATCGACCGCCACCCCTTCCGGTTCGGAAAATTGCGCCGCCGTTCCCGATGCGTTGTTCGAGCCAGCCACCCCCGCCAAGCCGGCCAGGGTGCTCACCGTGTAGATTGAGGAAGTAAAGGTGATTTTTCGAATGAGGTCATTGCCGTAATCGGCCACATAAAGATTGGTGCTCCGGTCCACCGCGATGCCCAAAGGATGGAAAAACAACGCATTGGTCCCGGTATTGTTGACACTCCCAGTCACGCCAGCCGAGCCGGCGATGGTCACCACCTGGCCCGTCAGCAACGCTACTTTGCGGACGGTGCTGCTGCCGTAATCTGTCACATAAATTGTGGACACGTTGCTGATATTGTCCAGGGCAATGCCGGACGGCTGATTAAAGAACGCGTTGCTGCCGGCGCCATCCGCGCTCCCGCTCACCCCCGCCCTGCCGGCCAGGGTGCTCGACATCCCGGAACTGTTGATGACCCGAATGGTGTTATTGCCCGAATCAGCCACATAAACATTGCCCGCCACGTCCACTGCCACTCCCAGCGGATTGAAAAACAGCGCGTTGCTGCCCATGCCGTCGGTCGAGCCTTTGCCCGCGTAACCGGCGACGGTGGTAATAAGAAGTGGCTGCCCGTGGGCCGCGACAGCGGCCAACAATCCCAAAGCGCAGGCGATCAGGCCTGAACGGTTGATTAAAGCGAAAGTTTTCATTGGTTCGATTTGGTTTAGTCCCAGTTCGGCAGATAAATGGTCCCACTAGTGGTCGTGCCGCCAGAACTCTGGTACACGGCTTGAATGGTGTAGGTTGCGCCCGGGACAAGTTCAGGCAGATGCAGCACGTAAAGCGTAAAGAGCGGGGCGTAGGGCGGGGTATCGTAATCCGCGCTGGGTTCGGCCAGCCCGGAATGGGCATCGATGTCCACTTGCACATTGTTTACCAGCAGCGCCACCGAAGTGATCGCCAGTGCGTCTCCTCCGCCGGTGTAATAGAAATTCACATCGACTTCGCCCGCCGCCGTAACGTTGGGGGTGATGTCATAATACGTGGTCGTGGCTGACGCCGAAACTGTCGGGCCCCAAGTGCCGATTGTCGGAATGATCTCGTGATCGTAATTAAGCCCCATTTGAGTGAAGCGCTGTTTTTGCACAACCAAGCGGTTGGTAAAGCTGGCGTAATTGTGCAGCGCCGAAGGCGTCCACGTCACTTCCGCCATGGCCGATGCGCGCGGGAACATTTTAAACATGACATTTTCGAACGAAGGGACGTACTCGCCCCACAACGGGCATTCCGCGCCAAGGATTTCATTGGTGTAGGCCGACGATAAAGCAGAAGGAATCGGGCTGAAGGAATAGACCGAGTTGACTGTCAGATAGGATGGCGCCCCCCCGACAAAAAAAGGCGGTTCGTACTTGAGGCTGCTGCTGCTGCCTTCGACGTAATTGATGTAGCAACTGCCGCTCGGCGCCATGACAACCGGCACCCCATTGGATGCGGCGGTCGCGCCGCTGGTGCCCGTATAATCCATGTCTCCGGCATTAGGGACGACTCCATCCGCTTCGAAGTCAGACCAAGCCATCATCATGTGCCCTTTGGACTGGATAAAGGTGGCCAGATTTGTGGAAAACCAGCGCTGATACGCCCTGATGGAGTTGTCGCCGCTGGGTGCGCTGCCATAAATAGCCTCGTAATTCGTCACGTCGGCGTTATAGCTCAGCCACTGCGTGTCGCCGCTTTGTACCACCTCGTCACCGCCGCAATGAATAAATTTGCCGGGGAAAATCGCCATGGTCTCGGACAGGATTTCCTCCAGAAAGGCCATCGTTCCCGGAGTGCCCAGGCTCCAAAGGTCAACGTCGTAACACGAGCCGCAGATGCTAATCTCGTCCGGGTTGTAAGAATTGCTGGAATTGCCGCAGCCAAATTGCGGAAATGAGGCCAGCGAGGCGGTCGAGTGACAGGGCATTTCAAGTTCCGGCACGACCGTAATGTGCCGCTCGGCCGCGTAGGCCACAACCTCGCGGGCGTCGGCCTGGGTGTAATAGCCGCCGTATAATCCGGCGGCATTGGTCGCCGTTGTCGCCCGTCGCGCCAGATTGAAGTCAATGCCGCTGCGCCAGGCGCTGTTGGTGGTCAACGCGGGATAATTGGTGATTTGCAAACGCCAGCCTTGATCGTCCGACAAATGCCAGTGGAAGGTGTTCAACTTGTGCATGGCCATGCCGTCCAAAACCTGCTTGACCTCCTGTTTGTTAAAGAAATGACGCGCCACATCCAGCATGACGCCGCGCCACGAAAATTGCGGATAATCCTGGATATACACGCAAGGCGCGATCCAAGCCACATTAGTCACCATGTAGGGCGAATAAATTTGCGGCGGCAGCAATTGCAGCAACGATTGCACGCCGTAGAAGGTCCCGCCTTGCGCCGGCGCACGGATCACCACCGAGTCGGGCGCGAGAGTCAGTTCGTAACCTTCCGTTCCCAAGGTCGAAATGGCGTTGGAAGTGGTGATTAAAATCGCTTGTTTGACGGCATTGGTTGAAGTGTTGGTGGACACTTGGAATTGATACCCGGTGGATTTAAATAGCGCCGCCGCCAGATATTGGCCCGTCTGTTGGGACGCGCCGTCCACCACAATCTTCATCAAAGCATGGGCGGGCGCGGGTGTGCCGGGCTGCGGCGGGCAAAGAGTAAAGATGCCGGGGAGGTTTGACAGGGTGACGGGCAAAGGGATGATGTTGGGCGTGCTGGCCGTGATGGGCGGCGGCGGCGCAGTTACGGTAAGGATGCCGTCCACCAAGTTAGTCGAATAGTTTGTTAGGCGGTTGTTTGGGTCTACCAGCGCTGGCACAATCGAGTAGGTGCCCGCCGAACTGGCGGAATTCGCGCTTGAGCTGAATGTAGCCGTGATATTGTCGCCATTTTCCAAACCGATGATGCTGCCGGTAAAGACGGGATTGGGTGTTCCGGCCTGGCGCGTGACATTGGACGCTGTGACCGTCAAGGGCGCGGGCGAAACGACCAGGCTCACGTTGGTATTGGTGGTGTTGTAATCAGTGGTGTCGGTCGGGGTGAAGGTGGTGGAAAGCATGTTCGTGCCGGCATTGAGCGCGGCACCGCTGGCCGGAACGTAAACGAAGCTGCCAGCGACTTCCGCCGTTGCATCCAATTGGCTGGAGCCGAGGGGCGTGCCGTAGGTGAGGGGGTCCGGTATCCAAGTGATGATCGACCCCACGTCAAGCGTGCCGTTCACCAAGGTGACGGAGTAATTGGTCAGGCTGTTGTTCGGATTCAAGGCTGGCATGATGGCATAGGTTCCCACAGGACTGCCCGTGGTTGCGCTGGAACTATAGGTCGCACTAATGCTATCGCCATTGGTCACACCTGTGATCGTTCCGGTGAAGGCGGGATTTGCTGTTCCTTGCGGACGGTAGGCATTGGCCGCTGTCACGGTCAATGGCTCGAGCGAAACGACTAGGCTGACCATGTTGGTGGCGCTGGCGTAGGAGTTATTGGACGGGGTGAAAACAGTCGAGAGCGTGTACGTGCCCGAATTCAAGACCGTGCCAGCAGGCGGACTGTAAACAAAATTGCCGGGAATATTCGCCACGGCATCCAATTCATTGGAATCCAGGGCCGTGCCGTAGGTAATGGGGAACGGCGTGGCCCAAGTCACGCTGGTTGCAGCGGCGGTAACGGTCAGAACGGCCGCCACGACGTCCGTGCCCGCCGGGTTGGAGGCCGTCACCGAGTAAGTCGCGTCGTCGCTGGTCTGCGCATTGGCAATGGTGAGGAAGGGCGTGGCCGAACCGGAAATTCTTCCGCCATCGGACAGGACGACATTATTGCTCTTCCAGGAATATGCGGCGGTGGCGGCCGTTGAATTGGGTACCGAGTTGGAGGCGAAAAAGACGGCGTTACTGCCGGCATTGGTGGTGACGTTGGAGAGGACGAGGACGGGCGTATGAACGAAATTGACAAACAGATCGCCGCCGGAGGAAGTGTTGTTGGTGGAAACACTGAAGACGCCGGCGCCCACCGCATTGGCGAAGGACGAACTATTGAGACTGACCGTGCTGGTGGAGAAACCAACCATGGGCGTGGGTGGGTTGGTGGAATGAATGACGAGCCAACTATAATCCTGCGTATTGACAAATGTGCCCAGCGCTCCCTGCAAGTTGGCCGAAGTCAGCGAAATAATATCTATAACAAGCGGGTAGGAAGTGCTGGCGTTATTGGTCAGCCCGCCGTTGATGACCAGTTCGTCCCAGCCTGAAGCCGCGCCGGCGGCGCCGGTGGCGTTGTTCATGGCCCATTGGTAGGCCGTACTGGCAGCCCAAGTCTGGCCGCCGGTGGTCAAAGTCGCGGTGCCGCCGGCCATATTGGTGGCGGAAACAATGCCGGAATTATTGACAGTCCCGGTGGCGGCGCCGTTGCCGGTCAGGGCGCCGCCGCTGCCCACCACGATTGTGGAAACGCCCGTAGCGCTGCCGCTGGTATTGGCCAAAACGAGTTCGCCGCCTGAAACTTGGGTGCTGCCGGAGGAGCCGTACGTGTTGTTATTCCCGCTTAATACCAAAAAACCCGTCCCGGATTCGACCAATCCTTCCAAGTCGCTCATGGCCCCGGAAATGGTGACAATATCGTTGGCGGCGCCGGCTAGGTTGAGAGTGGACGACCCTATGTTGCCCATGTCCCACGGCCCACTAAAGGTCACACCTGCGGGGGTGCCAGCAATATTTAAAGTGAGGTTTGACAGGCTAAAGGCGTTGGCCAGGGCATAAGCCCCGCTGCCTTCGGCTATCAGCGAACCTCCTGTTCCGGTTGACATGGAAATGGTACCCGTGCCAAAAGAGGAATTATTATTAAAGTAAATGCTACCAGTGAACGCCGTGCTGGGAGGAAAGCCGAGCTGGGTCCCGCCTGAATAGGTGTTGGCGGCATTCAGATAGAGTGAGCCACTGCCTTCGGGCACTACCTGCGCCGAGCCAATAATTGGGACGGCGATTGTCAAGCTGCCCGGGTCGCCTGAATCGCTGGTGATCTCAAACCCCTGCTGAGTTGAGGCGGGCAGGACAATAGTACCGGAGCCATTGACCGTCACTGTGCATGGGTCTGGGTTCAACGGCCCATCAAAAAAGCCGGCCACAGTGTGCGTGGAATTCATGGTGACCGTAAATGCCGGCGTGGAAGAACCGCTGTTGACGGCAAAAACCGCAGCCGTGTTTTCCACCCAAGCCTTCGGGGTGGTCAGGCCGCCTTCCGACTGCGACGTACTCCAGTCGCTGTTTTCCCAAGTGCCGTTCATGGAACCCGTATAGGGGTTGGACCCTGTTTTGCCTTGAGGATCCCACGTGGTAAACGTCGCCCGGGCATTGGTGGCCCAGAGTGCCACGAACAGGCATGACCAAGTCAATAGGAATTTTTGACGGATTATTGCAAGGGAGGCGTGTCGGGAAATTTTCACAAGCTATTGCGGTCTTTAAAGTTCAATCACTGTTCAACGTAGCGCAACCGAAATAAAAAGCCCAGCAGTTTTTCAAAGTTTGTTGGACTGTTTGTCATCGATTCAGCTTTCCCTTCGGCCGAACACCGGCCTTATGAGGGGATTCCCGCCGATATCGGGGTAAAAGATGGCATCGGACTAGCTATCTTCTCATTGTAGAGAGAAGAGTATGAGTGAAAGTGTGCCATTGACGAAAAAGCCGAGATTCGATTTTACCGCGGAAACCCTGCCGGAACACCCGCTGTTTGCGGGTTTGGCGGTCGAGTTTCGCCAAATCCTGGCCGAATGCGGGATGCGGGCGGATTTTGAAGCGGGGGACAAGGTGGTTGAGGCGGGAGAACCTGCCAATGGCTTTTATCTGGTCATTAGTGGCTCGATTGATTTGGAAACTCTCGGACAGCGGAACCGGTCCAGAGTCCAAACTCTCGGCGCGGGGGACATTTTGGGCTGGTCATGGCTCTTCCCGCCATATTTTTGGCATTTCAACGCCTTGGCCCCGGAGCCGGTACGGACTATTTTTTTCTATGGGTCGCGGTTACGACAGCAATGCGACCGCAACCACGATTTTGGCTACGAATTAATCAAGAGCATGTCACAAATCCTAATCGAACATTTGCGGGCTGATCGAGAGAGATGGATCGAAGCCGCGCACATTGCGCCGGTGGGAGCAGGAATTCTCACCGATTACCTGGTTATTTAGGGGCCCTGTTTGAAAACGATCTCAGAGGGACTACAAATATCAAAAATGTAGAGAGACGTTTTCAAACAGGCTTCAATGTCAATTATGGGCGAACTGTCGGAAAACCGACACTTTACCGTTGATAAGGACGCATAATTGAGGTACAAGTAGTTGCACACTGTTCGGCGCGTGGCTTAGGCCGCGGCTTCCAGCCAATGAGAAATGCTGCCATACTCGCTTTTGTCGCCGCCTTTTTGGGCGGAATAGTGGCAGTATTGGCCGCTTTTCGGGAGCGGCGGTCTCTCCCAAAATGGTGCTTTGTCGCTGGCATGATTTTGCTGGCGTTGGAAAGCGTTTTCTCCGGGTTGGCGGCGTATACGGATCAAGGTGGCGACGCGGTCAAATACTGGCAGCAGTGGAGATTGTTGGCCATGTCATTTTTGCCCGGGACATGGCTTATATTCAGCTTGAGCTATGCCCGGGGCAATTCACGGGAATTCTTGTCCAAATGGCTCTATGTGCTGGTGGTGGCATTTGTCCTTCCCACGGCCATTGCACTATTTTCTTTTCACGATTTAATCACGGTGAACGTCTCGCTTCTCCAGCCGGATTTCAGGTTATCGCGTCTGACGATGCCGGGGTTGATTTTGTATGTTTTGTTTTTGATTGCCGCCGTGCTGGTGCTAATGAACCTCGAACGCACTTTCCGTGCTTCTATTGGCACGATGCGATGGCGGATCAAATTCATGGTCCTGGGTTTGGGCGTCTTATTTGCCGTGCGTGCTTACACCAACAGCGAGGTGCTGGTCTGGCTTCATCATGGTGTCGAGGAATCGTTCCTGACGGTGGTCAATTCCGCCGGGCTGCTGCTGGGCTGTGTCATGATCCTGCGGTCGCTTTTTCGCGGATCGGTCGATGTGTCGGTCTATCCGCCCTTCGCCGTGATCCAAAACTCGTTGATTGTGCTCCTGGCGGGGGTTTACTTCATGGTGGTCGGAGTTTACGCCTTGTTTGTGCAGTGGATCGGATCCGGCGCGAGTTTTCAGGTGAAGGCTTTTATTATCCTGCTCGCTTTGGTGGGTTTGGCTGTATTGGGATTGTCGGAGCGCGTGCGGTTGTACAGGCGGCGGTTTTTCAGCCGTTATTTGCAGCGGCCTCTCTACGATTACCGCAGTGTTTGGAGAGGTTTCACCGAAGCCACAGCCTCTCGCGTCAAGCAGGAGGATCTTTGCGAGGCCGCGGTCAAACAGGTCGCGGAAATATTTCAAGCCCTGTCCGTCACCATTTGGCTGGTGGACGAGAAAAAGGAGAGTCTCTTTTTCGCGTCTTCGACTTCCTTGTCGTCCGCGGTGGGCAAGGCACTGGGGCCGCAAAAGGAAGAGGCCAAGGCAATCATCCAGACCATGCAGGAAAAGGCCGAGCCGCAAGATATTGAATCTTCCAGGGAGAATTGGGCCATCGCGCTGCGGCGGTGTCATCCCACCCAATTCCGCAGCGGTGGCAGCCGGGTTTGCGTGCCCATGACAGCCGGCAGGCAGTTGATGGGAGTAATAACGGTGGGAGATCGCGTGGGGGGCATATTCTTTTCCTTGCAGGATTTTGACCTTCTCAAATGTGTGGGCGACCAGGTGGCAGCCGGGCTGCTCAACGCCCAGCTTTCGCAGAAGCTTTTGCAAACCAAAGAATTGGAAGCCTTTCAGACGATGTCCGCCTTTTTTGTGCATGACTTGAAGAACACCGCTTCAACCCTGAACTTAATGTTGCAGAACTTGCCGGTTCATTTTGACAATCCGGCGTTCCGCGCTGATGCGTTGCGCGGCGTGGCCAAGACTTGCGATCATATCAATCATCTCATTGGCCGTTTGAGCCTGCTGCGCCATGACTTGCACATTCGACCCGCCGAATCGGACTTGAATGACGTCATTTCCTGCGTCCTGGCGAACTGGAACGGCACTACGAGGGCCAGCCTGGTCAAGAATTTCCGCCCATGCCCAAGACTGCTGCTGGATCAGGAACAAATCTTTAAAGTCGTCACTAACTTGGTGCTCAATGCCACCGAAGCCGTTTCCGAAGGTGGGCAAATTGTGGTGGAGACCAGCCAGAGCGACGGTTGGGCCGTCCTGACCGTTTCGGACAATGGCTGCGGCATGGACCCGGAATTCCTTCGCCGCGCCTTGTTTCGTCCCTTCCAAACCACCAAGAAAAACGGGTTCGGCATCGGCATGTTTCAGAGTAAAATGATTGTGGAAGCCCATGGCGGCAGAATCGAAGTTGAAAGTGAATTAAAAAAAGGCACGACATTTCGCGTCCTTTTGCCCGTGAAAAAACAATGAAAACAAATCCGAAATTGCTTATAATTGACGACGACGAGGAAATCCGCACGCAAATGAAGTGGGCTTTGGCCGGAGATTACGAGATTGTTTTGGCGGAAGATCGCGCCAGCGCCGTTGAGATCTTTCAGTCCATCCGCCCCATGGTCGTCCTGCTGGATTTGGGCCTGCCGCCTCATCCTGGAGATCCGGACGAAGGGCTGGCTGCGTTATCGGATCTACTGGCTTTGGAAAGACTGGCCAAGATTGTCATCATTACCGGTCAGGGGGAAAAAGGCATCGCGTTGCAGGCCATTGGCGCCGGCGCCTACGATTTCCTGGTTAAGCCGGTGGACATGGAGGAACTCAAACTCGTCGTGCGCCGCGGTTTCCATGTGGCCAGCCTCGAATTCGAGTATCGTCAAATGCAGCAAATGCTGGGTGGAAATGCCTTTGAAGGTATGATGGGCACCAGCCCGATGATTCGCAGCGTTTTTGAATCCATTCGCAAGGTGGCGACCACCGATGCCCCCGTTCTTCTTTTGGGCGAGAGCGGAACAGGCAAGGAAATGGCGGCGCGGGCCATTCATCAAAACAGCGCACGCAAGGACGGCCCATTTATCGCCATCAATTGCAGCGCCATTCCGGAAACGCTTCTGGAAAGCGAATTATTCGGACACGAAAAGGGGTCTTTTACAGGTGCCCATGCCCAGCGCAAAGGCCGTTTCGAGATGGCCAATGCTGGAACACTTTTCCTTGATGAAATCGGTGAAATTCCCCTGCCTCTCCAAGTCAAGCTTCTCCGCTTTCTTCAGGAACAATGCATTGAACGGGTCGGCGGCCGCCAGCCCATCCAGATCGATGCCCGGGTGGTTACGGCGACGAATGCCGACCTGAAAAAAGGCATGACAGACGGATCTTTCCGGGAAGATTTATTTTACCGCCTGGCCGTGGTGCAAGTCGTGCTGCCGCCTTTGCGGGAGCGCGAAGGGGACGTCCGATTGCTGGGCCAGTTTTTCCTGCAACGTTTCAGCGCGCAAGCCAACAAGACTGGCCTGGCTTTCGATCAGGAGGCGTTGCGGGCATTGGACCGCCATCCCTGGCCGGGCAATGTCCGCCAACTGGAGAATTGCATCCGCCGCGCGGTCATTATGTGCGAGGGAAAACGGCTCACGGTTCGTGACCTGGAACTGGGGGCTGCCGACCAGGTGGCCGCTCTCAGCCTGAAAGATGCCCGCGAGAATCTGGAGCGCGACATGATCCAAAACGCGTTGCGCAAATACGCCGGCAAAATCGCGCCCGCCGCCACCGAATTGGGCGTCAGCCGGCCCACGCTTTACGATTTAATGGATAAACTCGGCATTGCCAAGGAGTAACCAGCAGCAACGGCCTCCTGGCCGCATGAGTGATGGACAAAGTTCCACTTTCCACGAGGGAGCGGGCGGTGGCAAAGTGGGAAATGAACAATCCCCATAATCACGCCTCAAGCTGGAACATTGCCAAGGAGTAGCCGGGGGCAACATCACCCGAACATGTATCTCTGTCGGAATTATTGACGTTTTTCGAATCAAGTCTCAGCCATATCGCATATCGTTGATTTCATTGGAGTTGCATAAGTCACACTCTTGGAGTTTTGCCACATGTATGTCGGCAACACTTACACTTTCAGGTTTTCATAATTAATTTTGACAGAGTGCAAGACATTCCATCACAAGCATTTATGTCTCAAAATCGGAATATTAAATGTTGGCATGGTTCTGGCTGTCTTGACAACTATAGCAGTCATGAAAAACTGTCAATTATTGAGCAATCAAGCATTAATATGAAAAACCACATAATGAAGCGGGTTCTGGATGCAGCGTTACTGGTGACGCTTTTAGGTGCGCTGACTCAAACCGCAAGCGCACTACCCTCACCCTTGCCCGATGCGAATTCCACCGCCGGCCTGATGGTTGTTGCGTTTGGGGGCCTTGCGGTGATTCGCAGATTCCGTCGCTAGTCGCACCACAATAATGCGTTGGGTGTTGCCGATTGACTGTCGGAGGGGTCGCTTTGTACTTATTCTAAAAAGAATAAGAGGGTTCTTGGTTATCTTGAGCGTTGCACCGTAATAAACCGCAATCAACCGTAATAGATTTATCTATGAAACACCTTAGGTTCCTAGTGACTTTTGGGATGCTTTGTCTAGGCGCCCTTCTCGGTTTTGAAAATGCCTCATTGGCTCAATCGTGTAATCTCACGTTTTCCCCCAATCCAGGTCCTGCGTCAGTCACCATTGACGCTTATTGGGCAATAAATGATAGCTATACGTCGCCCCTCAACCTGGCGTTATTTAGGGATACGGTCACAACCGGGAATTCGACGGTTCCGGCCGGCACTTACTTGGGCTGGTGTATCGACACTACGGATAACATCGACGACGGACCGGAGGGTTACAGCGTTTTGATGTTTTCAAGTTGCGACCCGAACATTGATACTGAGCTGGCTGATCTCGGTTACACCTACCATTTTACCTATCCAGCCACAGATACTAACGATAGCGCGGCGCAATGGAATCAGCTTAATTATCTCCTCAATCATAAACTAAGCGGGGCGTCCTATTGGGATATCCAAGCCGCGATGTGGAATATTATTGGCGGACCTCTTCCGCCTAATTCCGTTTTTGAAGCTGCAGGATATACGGGCCTGGTATATGACACAAACATTGTAACCGAAATGACGCAAGCCGCCCTCACCAATGCGGCAACCTGGCAGCCGCAATGCGGCGACGTCATAGCCGTCGTCCTAGCCATCACCGCATCCGATCAGGGCGGTGATTTTCCAGTGCAACTCACCATCATTGAGGTGCCCGTCCCATGCGTCCCGTGCATTTCGGTTACCAAACAAATCGCCTGCCTTCAGCCCACCAACAGTTGCGGCGACTTTACCAACATTGCGTATGGGTTCGCGGGCCAGGGATGTTCAGGAATCGATCAGCCCGCCTTTTGCTACCAAATATCGATCACCAACTGCGGCACAACTCCACTAACCAATATCGTCGTTTCGGACAATTTGCTCGGGCTGTTGGACATCACCAATTTCATTACCAATCAACCTCCGATTTTGCAGCCGGGCGCCGGGGCCACTTCCGTTTTCTCGATGTCCTTTGCCACTAATGCCACCAATACAGTGACGGTGTCCGGCGATGCGGTCCTGGCGGGAACGGTCACCAACGTCAATAATATTGTAGTCACCAATGGGACGCCGGTTTCTTCGTTCGACAGCGCCGTGGCTGTGGTGGACACGGCTTCGCTGAGTTGTAGTTTGAGGTTTTTCTCGCAGAACGCTGTCAGCGGAAATAACGACAACAATCTGGTCCTTCCAGTGGCGTCTTATTATTCCACAAACAACACAGTCACGTTGTGCATTCACGTCTGCAACACCGGCGTTGCCAATCTGACCAACGTCACCATCACGATGCCTGGTTTGTCTGTTTTTAATTGCACTCCGCCGGGGGCGTTTAATTTGGCGGCCGGCGCCTGCCAGGACTTCCAATTGTGCATCGCCATGGTGACATGTCCGAACCAGTTGACTTTCAATATGACCGTCAACGCCGGGGTCGCGCCGGATACGAATCACTGCGCGGTATATGATTTGAGCGGCAACCCCATTGGAGTATGTAGTTCATGCACAGGCACAATTATGTGCAGCACCAATACCGGCTGTCTGGCTGGCAACGCGAATTTGTCCGGGACGGTTGTGCTGGATTGCAATGCCGGCAGCGGGAACATCACCGGCGATTCCGGCTTGGCTGGCGTGACGGTGATCCTATATGGCGCCACGAACAATGCGCTGGCCACCAACACCACCGATATCAACGGCAATTACTTATTCACCAGTTTGGGCGCCGGCACCTACTATGTGGTGGTCGTCCCGCCGGCAGGTTATGTCGAGACGTATCCCCTTGGCGACGCCACCAATGAGGTGACTGTCACCATCGTGGTTTGTTCGAACGCGACGAATGTTGATTTCGGCTACGCCAATACCGCTCCCCCGCTGATTATAGTTCCGCCCGGAGGCTACTTGGGCTGTAATCCGACTAATTTGCCCTCGGTTGCCAGCATGGCATCTAATGTGAGCGCGGTGGTGAGCTGCGGCACCGCAACCACCAATATCTCCTATACCAACAGCACCAACGGTTGCTCTTATTCGCGGACGTTCACCGTAATTGTGACCGACACTTATGGGAACGGTGCCACGAATTACGTGACTTACACCTGGATCGAGGCGTCGCTGTCTTTCAGCAGCGTGCCATCCGGCTCGAATTATGGTTGCAATCCGGCCAAGGGCACTTTGGCGACGGTGGCGAGCATCTCGAACGCGGTGGTTCTATCCGACACCTGCAGCACAGCGAGTTACACTGTGACTGCCGCGACCAACACCAACAACTGCACAGTAACGGAGATCTTCACGATCCTCGCGGCTGATTCCTGCAATGACACGGCGGCGGCGTATGTGACCAACACCTGGACGAATGCAACGTTGTCCTTCAGCAGCGTGCCTGCTGGTTTGAATTATGGTTGCAACCCGGCCAAGGGCACATTGGCGACGGTGGCGAGCATCTCGAACGCAGTGGTTCTATCCGACACCTGCAGCACGGCGAATTATACCGTGACTGCCGCGACCAACACCAACAACTGCACAGTAACGGAGATCTTCACGATCCTCGCGGCGGATGCCTGTAGCGACACTGCCGCGGCGTATGTGACCAACACCTGGACGAATGCAACGTTGTCCTTCAGCAGTGTGCCCCCTGGCGGCCCGCTGGGCTGCAATCCCGCCACGGCCAGTTTGCCGACGGACGCGAGCGTCTCCAATGCGGTTACATTTGCCGACACCTGCAGCACGGTGACGGATATGGTGAGCCACGCGGACAGCACCAATGGTTGCACGATAATGCGAATTTTCACCATCAACGCGGGTGACGCTTGTGGCGATACGGCAACCGCCTATGTAACGAACACCTGGACCCTGGCGACGCTGGCCTTCAACAGCGTGCCTGCCGGCACGACTTATGGGTGCAATCCGGCTGTGGGCACTTTGCCCACTGTTACGAGCGTATCCAACGCCGTGACCTTAAACGACTCCTGCAGCCAGGCGACGTTCTCCGTGACTGTCGCATGCACAACCAACTCCTGCGCAGTGACCCAGATCTTCACGATTTCAGCGAGCGATCTCTGCAAGAACACAGCAAAGGCTTTTGTGACTAACACTTGGACCGTGGATGCGACCGGCCCGATGTTGACCGGTGTTCCGATTGGCACGAATTACGGATGCAATCCCACCAGCGTGCCGACAGTGGCCAGTATTCAGTCGGCGGTGAAGGCAAATGATACTTGCAGTTCGGCGGGCATCTCCGTGACTGCCGCTTGCACAACCAACGCCTGCGCCGTGACGCAAATCTTCACCATCTTGGCGACGAACGCTTGTGGCAGCTCTGCCACGGCGCATGTGACCAACACTTGGACCGTGGATACGTCCCCTCTGGTGCTGATTGGTGTTCCAGCCGGCAAGAGTTTGGGTTGCAATCCAACCAACGTGCCGACCCTGGCCAGTGTGCAGTCGGCAGTGTCCTCGACGAATGATACTTGCAGTTCTGCCACGGTGACCGTCAGCGGCGGGGTCCCCACCACGAATGTCTGCGCAGTGACGCAGATCTTCACCATTACCGCCACCAATGCCTGTGGCAACTCAACGATCGCGTATGTGACCAACACTTGGACGGCGAACGCCACCGCGCCGGTATTGGGTGGAGTTCCGACGGGTAAGAATCTGGGATGCAATCCAACTAACGTGCCGACCTTGGCCAGTGTGCAAGCGGCGGTGTTCTCGACGAATGATACTTGCAGCCCTGCGACCGTGATCGTCAGCGGCGGAGTCCCCACCACGAATAACTGTGCGGTGACGCAGATCTTCACGATCATCGCGACCAACGCCTGTGGCAATACTGCAACCGCGTATGTAACCAACACTTGGACGGCGAACGCCACCGCGTCAGTGTTGGGTGGAGTTCCGGCTGGCAAGAATTTGGGTTGCAACCCGACCAGTGTGCCGACTCTGGCCAGTGTGCAAGCGGCCGTATTCTCGACGAACGATACTTGCAGCCCTGCGACTGTAATCGTCAGCGGCGGAGTCCCCGTCACCAATGGGTGCGGGGTAACGCAGGTCTTCGCGATCATCGCGACCAATGCTTGCGGCAACACGGCCACGGCGTATGTGACGAACACGTGGACGGAGCTTACGCCTACTCTGGTGACCAATATCACGTACCTCACCAATACAACCATCGTAACCAACGTCAGCTTCGCGACCAATATCACGTTCGTGACCAATACGACTTATGTGACGAATATTACGGTCACCACCAATTGCTGCACGAATTCAATTTGTGGAGATTTCAATTCGACGTGCCCCAAGAGCGGCTGGCTATGGCTCAACGCTAATTGTAGTGCCAAGCCTGGCTCGAATTGCACCATTACCTGCCAGAACGCCTCGGTGACGCTGACATGCACCAATAAACAGGTCTACACGTACCCCGTTCCGAATGGAACCATCAATTTCAGTTCAACCTGCACCGTTGCGACCAACTGGTTCGACGGCACGAATTGGCACACTACGCTGCCTTGCGCCGGGGACAGCCAGATCTTCGCGCAGGGTTGCGCGATCCCGTGGCAGTCGGCTTTTGCAAGCTGCCAATCGGCCTGTTGGACCGCTGTCTTTAGCTGCAGCACGCCTGGATTCACCTGCAATTGGCAGTGGGGCGCCGCTTGCTATACCAACACCCAACCGGCCTGTGGGTCAATCGCCCCCAAGACCTGTCTGCAAACTTCCTGCCCGAATGGCCAATATTACAGTTCGGGCGACCAATGTGGCACCCCCGAGAATCATAAGCCCTACTGTGTAGGAGGCGGCTCTGGCGGCGGTGGAACCAACTGCACCGGTTCTTGGTGCGGCACCTCGACGCTCTGTTCCTTTGGCCTCACGACGAACAAAACGGTTACGCCCATTACGACCGTCATTACCAACAAGACGGTAACGACGAATACGACGACCACGCCGATCACGAAGGTCACCACGAACACCACGGTTACCTCAACCATCGCGGGACCGGTCCTGAGCGGTGTGCCGGCTGGCATGAATTTCGGCTGCAACCCTGCCAGTGTGCCGACTGTGGCGAGCGTCCAGGCGGAAGTGACCGCGAGCGCGGCCTGCAGCGTTGCAAATGTGCAAGTCACCGGAGTCAACACCACAAATGGCTGCGGCGTCACCCAAATCTTCACCATCACCGCGACCAATGCCTGTGGTTACTCGACCACGGTATATGTGACCAATACTTGGACGGCGGATACCATCCCGCCCGTAATCAGCGGATTGCCGACCAACACCTTCTTGGGTTGTGGCATAACCAACCTGCCATGCGATAGCAACGTACTTGCGGAAGTCAAAGCAACCGATCAGTGCGGAACGCCCAGTGTCATGGTCTCACATCAGGATTCGACCAATGGCTGCACGGGAACCCGGACTTTCATGATTACAGCGACGGATGGATGCGGCAACATGACCACCACCAACCTCATCTACACGTGGATCGGCCTCAACCCCGAACTCTGCACCAATTCCATCTGCGCCGGTTTCAACTCGAAAAACCCCGGCAGTGGCTGGCTGTGGTTGAACGCTCATTGCAGTGGGAATCCGGGCTCGAATTGCACCCTCCATTGCCAGAATGCCTCGGTGACGCTGACCTGCGGAAATGGGAAGACTTACACCTACCCCGTCCCGAATGGCATAGTCAATTTCAACTCGACTTGCACTGTTGGAACCAACTGGTTTGATGGCACGAATTGGAACACCACGCTGCCGTGCGCCGGGGACAGCCAAATCTTTCTGCAAGGCTGTGCGATCCCGTGGCAGTCAGCTTTTGCAAGCTGTCAATCAGTCTGCTGGACGGGCGTGTTTAGCTGCACTGCGCCGGGACAGTCCTTTAGTTGGCAATGGGGCGCGGCTTGCTATGCGAACTCCCAGCCTGCTTATACCAACATCTGCCCCAAGGCCTGTTATCAAACTTCCTGTGCGAATGGCCAATATTACAGTTCGGGCGATTTTGCCGGATGCCCGGAGAATCATAAACCTTATTGCGTGGGAGGCGGCACGGGACTCGGGGGATCTAACTGCACCGGTTCCTGGGGCGGCACCGATACCACATGCACCTTCACCTCTACCACGCTGCCGCCGCCGGTGCTGAACGGTGTGCCGGCCAACGACAATCTAGGAGTCAATCCAACCAATATTCCAACCGTCACCAGTGTGCTGGCAGAAGTGACCGCAACGGATACTTGCAGCTCCGCACCAGTCTATGTGACTGTTGCCGTGAGCACGAATACCTGTAGTTTGGTAACGCAAATCTTCACAATCAGCGCCACAAATGAATGCGGCGGGTTTGCCCTGGCGCATGTGACCAACACTTGGACGACGTTGGCGCTCACTAACCACTGCACGAACACAATTTGTTCGAGCTTCAATTCGCAGAACCCCGGCAACGGCTGGGTATGGTTCAATTGTCAGTTCTCCGGCAAGCCAGGCACCAACCAAGTGCTCTTTGTCTGTTCGAACTCCACGGTGACGTTGTCTTGCACGGATGGGAAAAACTACACCTTCCCGGTCCCGAATGGAAAAGTCCTTTTCAGTCCAACATGCACCGTTGGGACCAACTGGTTTGACGGAACAAACTGGAACACCACGCTGCCGTGCGGCGGGGACGACCAAATCTTCCTGACGGGTTGCGCGATCCCATGGCAATCGGATTTTGCCAACTGTCAATCAGTTTGTTGGTCGGGCATCTATAGCTGCAGTCAGCAGGGATTGTCCTTCAACTGCCAGTTTGGCGCCGCTTGCTATAACGACAGCCTGCCTTCTTATAACAACATCTGTCCCAAAGCCTGCCATCAAACTCCCTGTCAAAATGGGCAGTATTACAACTCAGCCAACTATGCCGGATGTCCGGAGAACCACAGCCCCTACTGCGTGGGAGGGGGCACTGGTTACGGCGGATCCAACTGCACAGGCAACTTCAGCAACCCTGGAACGTGTAATTTCTAATTGCAGGTCCGATGAAAGCAGAGGTCGGGTTGGCCGTGGGCATCTTCTTGCTTGACTTTCGTCACTTTGTCCATTTCCTTGGATGAACATTGTGACAGACTGAGAAATATGAAATTCCCACCCTTTTATGCCGCCCTGATCTCTGTGGGCTTGATGGCGGCTCCAGCGCATTTGTTCGGCCAAGCCGCGCCGCCAGCCGTTACCAACATGTCGGGACCAAGGATGACATTCGACTCCAAGGATTACCATTTTGGCAAGGTTACCGCCGGCACATTGGTTAAACACGTTTTCATTGTGACCAATACCGGAGACCAACCCCTGCAAATCTTCAATGTGGCCCCAGGTTGTCATTGCACCACAGCGGGGGACTTCACGCATCAGGTTGCGCCCGGCAAGACTGGGGAAATTCCCATTCAATTCGACAGTGGCAGTTTTCGCGGCTCCGTGACCAAAGCCATTCTGGTGACTTCCAACGACAAACTGGCGCCCCGCCAGAGCATCAGCCTGCAAGGCACTATTTGGAGGCTGATCGATTACAGCCCGCAATTTGCGTATATGACCCTCATGCCCGATGCGTCAAATGCGACGACCGTTGTTCATATTTCCAGCCAATCCGACGAACCGCTAACTCTTTCCGAGCCGACCAGCGCCAACGGTTCGTTTAAGGCCGAACTGAAGACAATCAAACCCGGCAAAGAGTTTGATCTGACCATTACCGCGTTGCCGCCTCTCGCGCCCGGAAACACTTCGGGATCAATTTTCGTCAGGACTTCGTTTACGAATATGCCCATGCTGAACATTACCACCATGGCCATGATGCAGCCGATGGTGGGCGTGGTGCCGATGCAGATTTTCCTGCCGACCCAAATTCACGTTTGGCTGACAAACCGCGTGACCATCACTGCTAATGGCAAAAAGTCGCTGGCCCTGTCCGACCCGGAGATTTCTGACAAACGAGCCAGCGTCAAACTCACAACGCTTGTTCCGGGCCGCAGCTTTCAGCTTGTTACGGCCTTCCCGCCGGGGTTCGAGGTTGCCACGAACGAGCAGGCGCAGGTGACTGTCAAGTCGGATAATGCGTCGAGCCCGGTCATTACCGTGCCGATAACGCAATATACGCACAAATCGATGCCTCCGCCGCCGACGCATCCCAAGGTAATGAGCCAGAATCCGCCGCTACCACCAGCGACCGGCCATCCCTGACGCAGACAAAGCCGGGGACCGTGCCGAGTGAAGTCCGAAATCAGAACGATCGTTGTTGAGGCCGCCATCGTGGCAATTGTTGGAGCGGGCCTCGCCCTGGCTGCCAATGAACTTTCCCCGCGCGGCCTGACGTTGTCCCGAGACTATTTTCCAAAAGGTACGAATGCCATTCCAGCCGCGGCCAAGCCGGTTCAAGTTGCAGACAGTCCAGCCGCAACCAATGAATCCTCCGAAGCCGATCAGCTTTCCGGGCGGTTGCGCGATAAAGGCCTCCAAGAAGTGAAGCGAAGCCAGGTCGACGTTTTTTTTCACGATCCGCGCGCCCAGGATGGCCGCATTGTCTTCGTCGATGCCCGGGACGAGGATCATTATCAGGAAGGCCATATTCCGGGTGCGTATGAATTGGACCCGTATCATCCCGAAAAAAAGCTCGAGACCGTCCTGCCACTCTGTGAGGCCGCCGAAGAGGTAGTGGTTTATTGCACGGGAGGCGATTGTGAAGACAGCGATACTGCCGCGCTCCTTCTGCGCGATGCCGGAGTGCCCGGCCGGAAATTATTCGTCTATGGCGGGGGATTCGAGGACTGGGAGGCCAACCATCTCCCGGTTGAAACTGGCGCAAGAAATAGCGGAGTGCTAAACAGCACCCATCCATGACATCCGAGCCATCAACCCGGCCCCGCACAGCGCTCGAGGCGGCCGCCGTTTTGGCGCGCTGGGCGCTGGGCGCGCTCTTCATCTACATGGGACTGAAAAAGGCCCTGCATCCGGAGGAGTTTTTGAAACTGACGCGCCAGTATGAAATGGTTCACAGTCCGTTCCTTTTGAATTCGATTGCCGCCGGGCTGCCGTGGTTCGAGGCATTTTGCGGCGCGCTCTTACTGACGGGAATTGCGGTTCGCGGCACGGCGTTGACGCTGGTGGGAGTGCTGGTTCCATTTACCTGGCTGGTATGGCGGCGCGCCCTGGCCCTGCAAACCCTGCGGGCGATTCCGTTCTGTGCGGTGAAATTTGACTGCGGCTGCGGCGCGGGCGAAGTCTTCATTTGCCACAAGCTGGCGGAGAATTCTATTTTAATTCTAGTGTCGTGCTGGCTGCTCTCGGGTGCGGGCCGCCGTTGGTGCGCGCGACATGCAATCTTCTCCAGACGGAACGGAGACTAGGCCCAAAGGCCTCACTGCGGGCATTGTTGCAGCAGATAAGGAGAGTTGGCCAGGACGTTATAGGCGGACTGGGCGCCGGGCAGTATCGCGGAGGTCGCGTTGGGCGCGCTCGGGCCGGAGATATCGAAATAAGCCACGCATTTGATTTTTGGAAACTGATCGTTGTTGAGGGCGGTATTCACCGCCTTGAAGGTGTTCGTTTGATCCGCCACGCTCGGAGTATAGCCGTTGATGCCCACGCCCCATTCCGTCCATGCCCACGGCTTGCTCAGATAATTATTCGCCGGATTGGAAGTGGTAACCATATGGTTGTAGGCGGTGGTTTGCGCGGAGACATAATTTTCCGAGGACGAGCCCTGATACACATCCCACCCAACCCAATCCACATTCGTATTCCCCGGCCAAAGTTCTGGCAACGAGCCCCAGAATTTCGAATAGTTCTCGATAATCCAAAACCAGATGACATTGGTGGCGCCGTTGACGCTGAAAATGTGCTGCACATTTGTCCACATGGATACGTATTGGGCCGTCGTGCCGGCGCTTCCGCCATTGGTGATTACGTCATTTTCCGGCTCGTGCCAGATGCAGACCATCAGATTGCTGGGCGCGACGCTGGCGATCGATTGCGCCAGCGTTTTCATCTGGATATTGACCGTTGAATCTCCTCCGCCAGCATTGGCCCACGAGGAATTCGGCTTGAAACTGACCAGCAGTTTGCGTCCGGCAGCGATGTAAGTCTTTTCCTCTGACGTCAATGCTGTCCAGCCTCCGGCGCCATGATAAATGCGGAGAATATCGAGCTGCCGGCCAATGCGGGTTTCTTCATCAGTAAAATCCCGCGTTGCGCCATTGGTGACTTCCGCACCCAACCATGCGCCGCAAATGGGAATCCACAGCGAGTTGGACGACGACAAGGCGTGTACTGCATAGTAATGCTGTCCCATGGAAGGAGTGATCGCATTGGTAAGCGCAAAGAGGCCATTGCTGGCGAAAATGTTAGTCGCCGCCGACGTCCATTTGCCTTGGGGCAGAGCAAGATTCGTGGAAGTCAGGAGATTGTAACTGCCATAGTTGACGCCGCCCCAGCCCTCTAGGACCAGATCGCCACCGTGCAGTGTTTGGTTGGTGAACTGGGGCACGGCAGACATCCAAGTCGCGAAAATGAGCGGGAGTAAAACCGCCGGAATTATCGCTGTTCGAATAGGTTTCATGGCCCGCCGCGGGCATGAGGCATTTTAAATTAACGCCCAGTCCAAACCGGAGCCAGCCACGCGACTGGATTGGCCGGGTTGGCCCCAGGCGCATCACCCCCGTCAGCATTCCACACTCTAACAAAAAAGTATCTGTTCGTCGAGTTATTTATGACCGGTTGCCAGCGGACGGAGTAGTCCGGAGCGGGGCTGTAACTCCGCACCTCCGCGCCGCCATCCTGCACAATGTCGATCTTTGTGATTTTGTCCCCCGGCTTGTCCGTATCCGGATCGCTGATGGCGATGTCAAATGTAAAGATTTTCGGCCGGTCCAGGGTTGAGCCCATGATCGCTCCATTGACGCTGTATCGGCACTGGATGTTCTGGTTCAGGGCGGCATAGGTGCGGCGGTGCTTCATGGCATCGAGAATCGCCACTTTCGTTTTGTTCGTCGCCAAAACAAAAGTGCGCGAAGTATGATGCGTGATGCCCCAAAGACCATGGTTGTCATTGCCGCAAACGGGCGACACTTTCCACCCCTTGTCCAGGGCGTTGATAAAACCCGCGTAGTGAATTGCTTTATTTGAGTTGATGACTTCCAACAGGGTGATGATGTCGGTTATTTCAGGATCGCGGTAGGCCCAGTTATTGTACTGGCGCGGGCCGGGATGATTGAAACTGACAACCACCGGGCCGTCGCCGTTGGGCGGGGTAGTTTTCAACCATTTATACAAATACGGAAGGTCGACGCCCGGCGCCAATGCATTCAAATATTCCGCGCTGTTGATGACATTCAGGTGCCCGACGCCACCTGGGCCGTTGTTTTCGGAATGTTCATAACCGGCCAGGGCCACGAAATTGGCGTCCGTCGCCTCGGCTGCGGCTTGTTTCGTGGCCAGCCATTCGGCGTTGGTCGGGCTGACGGGATTAAGTCCCGCCTCCTGCGAATGATCGGACGTGACATAAAAATCATAGCCATGTGTCTTGGCCAGGGCGAAATGCGCCGACGGCGGCCCTTGAACTTTCTGCCAGTCCGGTTTCAGGGTTGCGTTTGTGGCGGGGTATTGCACACCTTCAGGCGTGTCGTAAAGAATGGGTTCTTTGCTGCCGCCGCTTTTCTTTTTAGAAACCCATTGGTCGCCATGGGACCAGGTGTAGGAAGTGTGCGAGTGCGTGTTACCCGCGTAAATGTGGTAATCAGGAGGCGGCGGATTCGAAACGGGCGCGCGCGTCTGGCAGGACAAGGACAGCATTGCCATCATGCCAAGGGCACAGCCCAGCAGAAACCTTGAACGCTTCATAACCATGAAAACATAGTTGCGGTGATTATCACCCTTAAGATGAACAGATATGCCTCAGGTTGCCAGTCAAATCTGGCATTCCAGACTGCCAGTCACAGAATTTTGCTTTGACTGCCTGCTTTCAACCACTTGCGCGTTCGCTCACCCTCCAGTTGCGAAAAGTGTGCGCCGCCCGCCAAAAACCGACAATTTATTTGCGCGGCCCTAAGTTCATGCGGGAACGACCGGTTGGAAAGATGGGGCTGCCCAGAATCGCGTCTAATGGGCAATCACTTCGTTCGGTTTCTGTTTTTGGAGAATGGCTTTTTCGAAGTTGTTGTGGGCTTCGGCCGAGGCGGGATTGATTTGCAGCGCGTGTTGGTATTGGGCGATGGCATCGTCCACTCTTCCCTTTTGCAGCAGGGCGTTGCCAAGGTTGTAGTGCGCTCCCGCGAAGTCGGGCTTGATTTGCAGCACCTCCTGGCATTGGATAATCGCCTCGTCCACTTTTCCGTTTTGCAACAGAGCGTTGCCGAGGTTGTAGTGGGCGACGTAATTGTCAGTGGTGCAAGCAACGGTGTGGGCCCACAGGGTTTCGCTGTTTTGCCAGTAGGCGGTCTGTTTCCAGGCGCAGAACATCAACACCGCCAAGACTCCGGCCATGAGGACCCCAAGCGCCGCCCGGCTCACCCGCCACTCCGCCACCAGCCATGTCACCGCCGCATAAATGCCAATTTGCGGCAGGTAGGTGTAGCGATCCGCATGGGCTTGCTTGCCCACCTGGATGATTCCCACCACTGGCAGCAACATCACCAAATACCAGAGCCATCCCACCAGAATCCACGGCTGCGTTCGCCTCTCTCTCCAGGCAACGACAGAAAGCACGGCCAGCAGCACCCCGGCCAACGCCGCTTCTTCCACTGACAGAAGGCGTGGAAAGGAATAATACACCGCCAGTCCCTTCGGATAAATCATCTGGTCGAGATAAACCCTGAAGGCCATCACTGCGTTGGCCAGGCGGAGTGGCAGCGAAATTGACTCGGTCGATTGTGTGACTCCAGCTTGCGCCAAAAGCGTGACCACGCCCACGGCGGCGGAGAGCGCCAGCAAGGGCAGTTTTTCCATCACCAATCTCCCCGCCGGTTCGACCCGTTGCAACGGCCAAAAATCCAAAAGCAGCAGCACCACTGGCAGCGTCACCAGCATCGGCTTGCTCATCAAGCCCAGCGCAAAAAGAACCACCATAAGACCGTAGCTCAGGGGCGACCACGGCCGGCGGGCATATCGCACATACGCGGCGATTGTCAACATGAAGAACAACCCGCTGAGGACGTCTTTGCGCTCGGCCACCCACGCCACGGATTCGACCCGCAACGGGTGGATGGCAAACACGGCCGCGACAAACGCGCTGCGCCAAAGAGCACCGGTCATCTGTCGCAATACCAGGAAAAGCGCGATTGCCGTCGCGGCATGCAGCAGGACATCAGTGAGATGATGCGCGCCCGGATGCAATCCGTAAAGTTGACAGTCCAACATGTGGGAAAGCCATGTCAGCGGATGCCAGTTATAGGCGTGAACACGGAAGGCCCAGACGATGCCCTTGAGTGTCAGACCCCTGACGACGACGGGGTTTGCATACACATAAATCTCATCGTCGTAGTTGACAAACTCGTGGTGCAGCGTCTGCCCGAAAACGGCGAACGTAATCGCGGCCAGCCCCAGGCAAAGGCCAGCCACCCGCCAGCGTTCCTCCCCGCGGCCCGCGCCGTCGAGGACGTTTAGCGGGGATTGACCGCTCATATGGTGCGGACTTGGACCATAATTCAGGAGCCGGAAACCGTCATAAAGCGGCGGTGCTTTGTGAAAACAGGGCGCAACGATGCTGACAGTTCGTCCTGGATTGATTGCCATTCGCGATAGATCTTCACGCCGGCCTTTTTCGGATGCGCTGTTTCCGCGCGGTTCAATTGCACGAATTGCCCGGTGATTTCGTGAATACCCACACGTTCGCCGCGCTGCAAATGCCAGCACCACATGGCTTGCAACGCCGCCCCATAAGCCGCGCCCTCGCTGACTTTGATCGTGACCACTTCCGTGTCAAAAATATCCGCCATGATTTGCCGCCAGACTCGCGATTTGGCACCGCCGCCGGTCACGCGAATTTGCGACGGGTTGACGCCCAATTTGCGCAATCGTCGCAAACCGTAGTTCATGCCCATTGTCACGCCCTCCATCGCGGCCCGCGCAAAGCAGGAGGCGTTAAATGTTTTTTGACTGGCCCCAAACCACACGCCGGAGCCGTCGGGAACATTGGGCGTCCGTTCGCCCTCCAAATAGGGCAGGAGCATCAAGCCACCCGAACCGGCAGGAGCTTTGGCGGCCAGGGAGGCAAAGCGGTCGTGGGTCCAGCCAAAATCTTTCCGGACCATTTCCGTGGCGGTGGTGACGTTCATGGTGCAGAGCAGGGGCAGCCAGCGGTTGGTCGAATCGCAAAAGGCCGCGATTTCTCCTTGCGGATCGATCACCGGTTTATCGGCGCACGCGTAAATGGTGCCGCTGGTGCCGAAGCTGGCTGTGACCACGCCCGGCCGCGTATTGCCCGTGCCGATGGCCCCCATCATGTTGTCCCCTCCACCGGCGCTGACCAGGACGTTGCTGTTCAAACCCAGGGCTTCGGCTGTGGCCGTCCGCAGCAAACCCGCCGGTTCCCCGCTGCCGATCAACGGCGGCAACGCGCCGGCCAGGCCTGGATCAACCGCGCTGGCCGCCGCCTGCGACCATTGGCGCTTCCGGACATCCAGCAAGGCCGTGCCGCTGGCGTCCCCGCATTCCATGACCTTGTTACCTGTCAACCAGAAATTCAAATAATCGTGCGGCAGCAGAACCGTGCGCAGGCGCGCGAAATTTTTCGGCTCGCGGCGCTTGAGCCAGAGAATTTTCGACGCCGTGAAACCGGGTAAGACTGCGTTGCCCAGGCGGCGGATCGTCGCCTGCACGCCGCCCAGCCGGGCCATGATCAGGCCGCATTCGGCGGCCGTGGAAGTGTCACACCAAAGTTTGGCGGGACGAATGACTTTGCCCTCCTTGTCCAGCGCGACAAATCCATGCTGCTGGCCGCTGACCCCGATAGCGGCGACTTCGCGGGCTGAAGCTTTGGCTTGCTGGAGGGCGGACTGAATGGCTGCGGACGCGGCGTCGCGCCAGGTGTGGGGATGTTGTTCCTTCGCGCCGGGTGGCAGCCGGGGTATCAGGCCGTAAGCCCGCGCCGCCTCGCCGACTACTTTGCCCTGGCGGCCCTCGACCACTAGGACCTTGGTCGATTGTGTTCCGCTGTCAATGCCCAGGAAAAGTGTTCGCATCTGGCGCCGTCCGCGCGCGGACTAGTTGCTGTCGCGCAAGGCAAAAATGATCAGCACGATCAATGTGATCAACACCGCAATTGTTTCCAGCGCCGCGCTGACGAAAATGACCGCCCAAATTGAAAGCCAAATGCCAAAAATCGCGAGGGCAAACAAAATTATTTCGGCGCGGGACCGTTCTTTCATTAAATTCATTGAGGGAAAGTTATGACGATTCGGGAAGCCACGCAAGAGGAGAATGGGCGAACATGGGACGACATCTGTGCGAATCACGGGCCAAAAGGGGAGGGCCGTATTTTTCGGACCAATTTGCGGGCTTCTTCCCAGGTCGTAACTTCCTTGCGCAACGGGATGAGCAGCCACTTTTCCGGGAAGATGTAATCCTGGCCGGGGGCCAGCTTTATTTCGGGGCTGAGCGGCGACAACTCGACGGCGCGCTGGTCAAAATAAACCTCGACCGTGTTCCCGCCATCGCTGTAATTGCCCCGCGCAATACAGGGAAAGTATTTGACAAACAGCAGCTTGCCCCGCGCATAGGCAATCCATCCCGCCATGCTGTCCGCGCCTAGTTGCGTGACGTCGCCGGACGCTGCGACCACGAGCACCCCGTCTAGGACCCGCGCTTGCAGCACATTGGGGTGGACGCCGTCGAAGTAGGCGTGTTCGCCAGCGTAGTAATCCCGTCCAGCCAGGTGGCGTTGCGACCAACCGGCGGGGAAGCGGCTTTTTTTGTTCAACGGGAAAAAAACAAAACCGCCCTTTTTGCAAAGCGTGCGATCCCACAGAGAGTAGGAAACATCCTTGTCCGAGATGTTGCGCATCCGTTGCATGACCCCCAGTTCGCCCGTGTCCGGCGCGAGAAGAAAATTCTTTTCGATGACAATTCCCAAGCCGGGGTCGGGCAGGCCGGTGACGTGAGCCGCGAAGCCGCCCTTGAGATCCCATCCATTCCGGCCTTGCACAAGTTGAAGATGGGAGGGCAAACCGCGCCCGGGCGGCCCGATATCGCATTGGTAGCCGCCGAACCATAATTCCTCCTGGCTCGCGCCCATCGTTCTGCCTTCGGTGGCGGGGTTTTCATACAGAACATTCTCCTCGTTCAAGCTGAAGTGAACCAGCCGTCCGCCGACGGCTGGAACAATAACGGCCTGCACGGGCGTTTCGGTGGCATTAAGAAAAATGCATTGCGGCCAGCCGGTATAGTCCCGAAACTCGACGCCTGCCGGAAGGTCCACAGCGCCGGCCGCGCCGCAAACGAAGAGGGGAATCATGAATGAGAAGGCGCGAATCATTTCGCAAACTAGAATGGTGTAACGACCTTGTCAGCGTCGAGCCGATAAATCCCCGCCAGCGAACCATTGTCCTGGATGGGGCCGACATGCAACATTCCGGCGACGGCAATGGGTTGATCCATGACCGGCTGGACTCCCTGGCCGTTGACTTGAACGGTGATCCATTCGTTAATCTTGGGCGGCACGCCGTAGCAGCACATGGATTGATTGCGCATCAGTAGAAACTCCACAGCCCGCCCGTTATTCATCTTGACTGGAAGCAGGAAGCCCTCGATGGCCACTTTGCCGGCGTCCAGTGACCGAACCCCGCTCGGGATTTGCGCCAGGGCTTGGACGGCGATTTCCGCCGGGTTGGTCGTTCCGCCGGCGAGGTCCGGGGTCAGCGCAAAATCGAAGCCAGCCAGCGTGCTGAAAGTAATGGTGCGATAGCCCGGAATGTTCAAGGCCGGGAGGGCCAGGCTGGTGATCGATGGCAAGTTGGTTTTGGCCAGGTCCGCCGCCGTTCCCAACGTGCCTGAAGCCAGGCTGGCAGTGCCGGCATTCGATTGGCCCAACAATGTTAATTCAGCCAGCACCATGCGTCTTTGCACTGTTGGCGGCTTGGGATGTTTTTTCTTCGGTATGTCGTTGGTGGGAGTTTCAACCGCCCCCGCGCCAATCAACTCTCCGCGAGGTTGCGGCGCGGAGGCCGCGTCAGCGTTCTTTCGGCAAGACGTCAGGGGAAGGGCTAGAACAAAAACCAGCGTTAGGCGCGCGAATCGGACTAATCTCTCCAACCTCATGACTCATTCTACGCCGACCCGGCCCCGATGTCATTCCGGTTTTTTCGGCAAGCAACTATTGGGCGATGCCGGTAAACGGAACCTGCCGCATGGCATTGCCAACCCGCTTGAAATCGTTTATCTCCCCGTTGCCCACCAAGGGAAAAGGGCCGGACGCAATTTTTGGCACCTGCCAGTGCCAGTAATCAACGTGCCCATCGACGAAGGACAAATCGGATCCTTGATTATGGCGGTTGGACGGCATGTCCCACCAAACCCCGGCGAATAAATTGGCCACGGGATATCCGAACTGATCATCTTCGAGCGTGTTTTCATTTTCGTCTATGAAAACAAAAAGTTGGGACGGCGCGGGATTTGTGATGGACGAGAGCTTCTGGAAACAAGGCTGATAAGCGTCCACTGGATACCCTGTATCGGGATCAAGCATATAACCATAACCATTTACAGATTGACTCATATTGTAGCTTCGGGTTCGCAACGGCGGCAGCGGGTTCCCGTTTGCGTCCTGAATCGTGGACATGTCGGACGGGCAGTGATAAATGGCAGCCGAGGTGTTATACGGAAAGAGCAGTGCGTACTGGATGTTGGACGTCGTAGTATCCGTGCGGGCATCTCCGCAGCACCACGAGTTGCTTGCCATATCTTCGAAGGCTGACCCTCCGCCGCCTGTGGCGATCCAATTATTTGGGCAGAGCACTCCGGCATAATCGTCCGCGTACATCTGCCAGCAGAGTTGCAGTTGTTTCAGGTTGCTGATGCAATTGGCGCGCCGGCCTTCCTCTTTGGCTTTGGCCAGGGCGGGCAAAAGCAGCGCGGCCAGAATGGTAATGATGGCAATCACGACCAGCAGCTCGATCAAGGTAAAGCCTATGGGGCAAAAAGAAGGCCTGCCGATATGTCGCGCTGGAACTCGACCTGAATTATTCAGTCGATTGCTCATGATCGTGCTTTACGGCAGTATTCTTAACCGGTTTCCGGCCGAAAACCAGCTTAATCCAGAAGCCCGGGAGGACCCAGCTTCTCGTATTCGCGCCGAGATGCGTATGATCGGCATGGAGAATCCCGTCTCTTTGTCCATCACGGCGGGTTGCCGGGAGGGGGGTAGTAAACGCCCGCCGGAACTTGTCGCATGACCTTGCCGATGCGGCTGTAATCGGGGATTTGGGCGGCCTGCACTAATTGGAAGAGGGCGGTCCCAATTTCCGGCGCTTTCCAGTGCCAATATTCAACATGCCCATCCGCGAAGGACAAATCGCCGCCTTGATTATGGCGATTGGACGGCATATCCCACCAGTAATTATTCTCCTGATTTATCATGGGATATCCGAATTGATCATCCTCGAGCGTGTTTTCGTTTTCGTCTATGAAAACAAAGAGTTTCGACGGTGTAGGGTTTGTGATCGCCGAAAGTTTTTGAAAACAAGGTTGTTCCGCGTCCACATAATACCCCGATTGGGGATCGATCAGCATCCCGTAACCGTTTACAGATTGGCTCATATTGTAACTTCGATTTCGCAACTGAGGCAGCGGATTCCCGTTCGCGTCCTGAATGGTGGAGATGTCCGAGGGGCAATGGTAAATGCCGGGCGAAGTATCGTAGGGATAGAGAAGCCCCGCCTGGAGGCCCGCGGTGTTTGTATCCGTGCGGGCATCCCCCTCGCACCATGATGTCTGCGTCATATCTCCGGAGTCGAGTCCTCCAGTGTAGATCCAATCATTTGGACAAAGCACCCCGGCGTAATCATCTGCATACATCACCCAGCAGAGTTGCAATTGTTTCAGGTTGCTGATGCAATTGGCGCGCCGGCCTTCCTCTTTGGCTTTGGCCAGGGCGGGCAAAAGCAGCGCGGCCAGAATGGTAATGATGGCAATCACGACCAGCAGTTCGATCAGGGTAAAGCCTGTGGGACAGAAAGAAGGCCTACCGACGTGTCGCACCGGAACTCGACCGGAATGATTTGGTTGATTGCTCATGGTCCTGCTTTACGCCAATATTTTTAGCCTGTTTCCGACGAAAAGCCAGCTTAATCACACTTTGAGAGGGATTCACCTACAAGAATAATGGTTGCCAATATCCAAATCGTTACTATAATTTACCGTGTGAAAGTTGGTTCCTTAATTAAAGGTCTGGCTCTGGTGGCTCTTGTTCTGTGCCTTGGCACGGGTTGCGCCGGGATTGCCACGACCCAGAGCTTTTCACCTCTGATGTTCTTTTTGCCCGGCCTGGTCGAAACCAAGCCCGGTTCTCCGCAAATTGTTCCAATCATGCAAACCGTTTCACCGGCGCAAGTTGTTGCGTCCAACAGGGATTCAGTCAAAGCAAATTAATACGTATGCGATTTCCACTCGCGTTGACGGCGAAGATTGCCGCCCACATTGTCAAACACAAGGTTAGACGCACCCCCAAGTTCGCGCTCGTGCTACAGCTTGAACCGCTGCACACCTGCAATCTGACCTGCACCGGTTGCGGTCGCATCCGCGAATATTCCACCAGCCTCAAGGACATGATGCCGCTGGAGGATTGCCTGGCTGCGGCGGCGGAGTGTGATGCGCCCATGGTTTCGATCTGCGGCGGCGAGCCCTTGATCTATCCCAAGGTCGAGGAATTGGTCGCCGGCCTTTTGGCCCAGCGCCGCATTGTTTACGTCTGCACCAACGGCATGTTCATGCGCAAAAAAATGCGCGACTACCTGGCCGCCACTTACAGCGCCAAAACGGAGCCGAAACTGGCCAAATTGCTCGAGGAAAAACTAATTTCGGAAAAAGACGTTGCCCTGATCCGCAAGGGCAAATCCGACGGCCGCCCTGTCATCACGCCCACCAAATGGATGTACTGGAACGTCCACATCGACGGCTTGGAATACACGCATGACTTGATCGTCGAGCGCGAGGGGGTCTTCAAAGAATGCGTGGAAGCGGTGCGCATGGCCAAAATTCTGGGCTATCAGGTCGCGACGAACACGACTGTTTACAAGGAAACCCAGGTCAAGGAAATCGAAGGCATGTTCGAGTTCTTCTCCTCGCTCGAAGTGGACGGCCACACCATTTCCCCCGGCTACGAATACGATGCGGCCAAGAAGGACATGGTGTCGCGCCTGGGCAAGCAGCCGGAAGATTTCTTTTTGACACGCAAGATGACGCGGGAGAAGTTCGCCAAGATCCAGGAATGGGGCGAGCGTTTCACCATTTTTGGCACGCCGGTTTACCAGGAATTCCTCGCCGGCAAACGGGAATTGACCTGCACCGCGTGGGCCATCCCCACCCGCAATGTGCGCGGTTGGAAGGCGCCCTGTTACCTCATGACCGACGGCCATTATCCGGCCTACCAGGAAATGCTGGACAAGGTTGATTGGAACAAATACGGCGTGGTGGATGGCGTGGCGCGCGATCCGCGGTGCGAAAACTGCATGGTCCATTGCGGCTACGACCCCAGCGGCGCCCTCAGCACCAGCCCATTGGACACTTTGAAGAACTTTAGCTACAATTTCGGCTCCAAGCCCAAGCCCTATTACGCCGGCCGCTCCGTCAACGCCTTTAACGGCGTGTCCATCGGCAAGGGCCATCTGGCCGAGGCCAAGGCGGCCATTAATTCCCCTGACAGCGGCTGCGGTTCGGGCGACACCACGCAGCGGGACGAGCTAATGGCGAAGATTGCCAATACCAAGAAGGCTTAACGGGCAGGGAGGTATTTCCCTCCCCTTGCCGACAAAACATCCCCCGCCTGCTTTCGCCTGGGCCCGATCTAAGTTTGACAGCGCGTGACACTTTGCGGGCTGGTCCGGCAAACGTTGAATTCGCTGCAAGATAGTTCCGAAATTTCTGGGAAACCCTATGGCCAAATCTTGCATCCGCCCGATCCATTTCCGCCGTGCCCATTGGATGAATCTGGGTCGCACCAAAGTAATTGGGGGTTCTGGTTGAGCAGGTTTGTGACGATTATGCCGGAAAGATATTCGACATGGCCGTCAAAGGCCAAACAGTTGCACCCTGCTGCATTTTGCGGAAAGCTACCGCCGTGGATTGGAAACGGTCCTTGGGTGCCGTTGGGATCATTTGCGCCGTCATTATATTGGGCTGGATCGCGAAGATCCGGTTCCCACAGGCTGTAGGCGACGGTGGGAGTGATGTCGGAAAGTTTGTGAGTTACTCCTTGAGGAGGAGTGCCGACAGCGGGCGGCATTGGATAAAATCCCATAATAGCCCCGGTCAGAGTGTAAGTTGAGTACTGCATGGCGCGTTGCGGAAAGGCCAGCGCACCCACAGTTCCGGTGGTCGCCGCCAACCAATTGGTGCTTTCAACATCGATCGGGCACCAATAGATTTTTCGATGATCCGCGCTCGCAGTGCCTGTATAGGCCCAGAGGGCTCCGCCCTGGTACATGGCCAGCGTTATTGCGGTGTTGGCAGGAGGCAGCGGTACGTCGTAAAGCCAGCCGTTATTATTCACACCCCAATTTGGATACACCATGTAGTCCCTCGCATCCGTCGCGTACATTTGAAAGGCTAGGCCGATTTGCTTTTCATTGTTCAAGCACTGCGTCTGTAGTGCTTGGGCTTTTGCCCGGGCGAGGGCCGGCAGAAGCAGTGACGCAAGAATGGCAATAATGGCAATTACCACGAGCAACTCAATGAGTGTGAAGGCTACTTTTTTGAAATTGGAATGGAGCTGGCCTTGGACGCAATGTTCGCGCCTTAGTCTTTCGACAAGTGTTCGTTCTTGTGACATAAACGGCCAATGAATTTAACATAAGGCCCCCTGCGAATTCGTCAAGTTCTTTTGAAAAAGAAACAAATCACGGTTTTCCGAAGGCGCGCAAATTCGATAGTAAAACGGCGCGGCTTGGCTAACATTCGGGCATGGACATCTACGATCATCCGACGTTTCGCATGGCGTGCCAGCAATTCGATTTGGTGGCGGATCGATTGCAAATTCCCGACGATGAACGCGCCCGACTCAAGTACCCCAAGCGTTCCATGACTGTGGCGCTCCCGGTCCATATGGATGACGGGCGCACACAGGTTTTTTCAGGCTACCGGGTGCAGCATCATCTCACGCTCGGGCCGACCAAGGGCGGCTTGCGCTATCATCCCGACGTCAGGCTGGGGGAAGTGGCGGCGCTGGCCATGTGGATGAGTTGGAAATGCGCGCTAACCGGCTTGCCTTACGGCGGCGCCAAGGGCGGCATCGCCTGCGATCCGCGAACGCTTTCGCCAACGGAATTGGAACGCCTGACCCGCCGTTACACGCAGGAAATGATTCCCTTTATTGGCGAAAAGGTCGATGTCATGGCCCCGGACATGGGCACCAATGAACAAACCATGGCCTGGATGATGGACACCTATTCAGTCCACACCGGCTACACCGTTCCCGGTATTGTCACGGGCAAACCGGTGGGCATCGGTGGTTCGCTCGGAAGACGTGAATCGACTGGCCGCGGCGTGGGCTACCTGATTAATCGCGCGATGGATACCATTGGCTTGGATCCGAACAACTCAAGGGCGGTAGTGCAAGGATTTGGAAACGTCGGGTCGGTCGCGGCATTTTCGCTGGCCAAATATGGCGTCAAAATCGTTGGGATCAGCGACGTGAGCGGTGCGCTGCATAACCCCAACGGAATTGATCTTTGGAAGTTGGACGAGCATGTCGGACGCGAGCGCACTGTCGCGGGTTTTGCCGGCGCGGAGGTGATTTCGAACGAGACGTTGCTGACGCTGCCGTGCGACATTTTGGTGCCCGCCGCGCTGGAACGGCAAATCACCGGGGACAACGCCGCAAAAATCCAATGCCGCATTTTGGCGGAAGCGGCCAATGGCCCGACCACGCCGGAGGCCGATGTCATATTGGATCAGCGGCCCGAGATATTTGTCATCCCGGATATTCTGTGCAACGCCGGCGGGGTGGTGGTTTCGTATTTCGAGTGGGTGCAGGACCTGCAAAGTTTCTTTTGGACGGAATCGGAAGTGATGGACAAGTTGTTCCGCATTCTGGAAGGGGCGTTCACGCAAACGCTGGCGATGAGCCGGAAGCAAAAGATTTCGATGCGCATGGCGGCGTTGAGCCTCGGGGTCAAGCGCGTGCAGGAGGCGAAGAAGATTCGCGGGTTGTTCCCGTAACGGCCCCGAATCACGCCGGCGCTGCCTCTACCGCCGCGACGTGCCAGTCGAAAAAGAGCCGCTTAAGCACCGTGCCATGGGCAATGGGTGCTTGCGGCCTTGACGCACATAAAGCGTCCCAATCAACAAAGCGGCCAATGCCGCGAATATTGTGGCGCGAGCCTGGGGCGCGGCGGCTGTGACCGAGAAGTCGTCAAACTGGGCCACACCGGATATCCACGGCTCGTCAACGTTCGCGACGATCCAGATATCGGCCACAACCGCGTTGGCGGGCGCTAAAATATTTGTTATAGTCATTGTTTTGTATTGCGTCATCGCTGAATCGCCCGTGCTTGAGCCAACCAGGATTTTTTTCTCGCCCAGAAGGTTGATATGGGTCGGGCTTTGGTCGAAAAACTGAACGTAGAGCGCGATATTGTCTCCAGGCTTGACCTTGTCCGGCAATTTATAGGCGAACGAAATCGTCAGAGGTCCGCGCGGTTCTCCGGCAGGTCCCAGCGAGAACATGTCACTGCGCAAATCGGCGTGTTTCCTCGGGCCGGAAGCGGCATTGGCGAGCTTGAATTCGCTGTCACCCGTCGCCGGATCATCATTGTCAATAGACACGGACCCCCCGCCCATCGCCCCACAGCGCCATTGTGCCAGTCCGCTTTCGGCCCCCGGATTTGAGGGTCCGAGGAAGACCGGATGAGCGTTCGCCATGGCAGAGACTGCCGTAATGCCCCCAGCCACGATGGCCAATCCGATGCAACGATAGTGCCAGCAATTCCAATTAGATCTCATATGTTCAGTCCTCTCCTCTCACGAAAGTTTACTTTTTTTTGCGAGGTCTTTCACGCCTCGCTTCTTTGCAATATATGGACACCGCCCGCAAAAGATTTGTATATATCACGGCGGCGCTGGTGCCGGCACGGCCGCGACGTGCCAGTCGAAAAAAAGTTCGTTGCGCACGCTGCCGTGGGCCGGGCTTGCTGGCAAATAGGAGTAATAGGCCGCGGCCGGAAAGCCGTTTTGCTGGTCCACATCCGTCAACGCCCAGGACAACGTCGGATTGTAAATATCGTGCAAGAGTTTGGGGGCTTCGTCTTCGTCGGTGAACGGCGGCATGGATGAATTTGGATAGCCAAAGGGCCGGGTCACGACGCCGGAATTGAGATTGGTGACGTAGAGACTGACCATGTAACTCAACGGCATGTCCAATGACATGGGCGGCGTATCCGGGTCGGCAGCGGTCCACGCCCGCGCCGCCGAGGGGCAGCGGGCCAGCGGCGCAAACTGCGGCGTGGCCTGCGGCATGGGCAGCCCCATGTAATGGGCAAGATAATAGGTCAGCCGCGTGTAAATCTGATTGTCATAATTTTCGTAAAAGCCCAGCCAGACCGGCCCGGGCAGTTGGTTGGCGTGATCATCGGCGTACAATTGCATGGCCAATCCCAGTTGTTTGAAGTTGTTGACACATTGTGCGCGGTAGGATTTTTGCTTCGCCATGGACAAAGCCGGCAGCAGAAGGGCCGCCAGAATGGCAATGATGGCGATCACCACCAGCATTTCCACCATGGTAAAGCCCCGCCTCGATTTAATATTCATAGTGACACACGTCATGCAGTTGGATTGTTACCAGACCCAATCGCCTTCCGTTTCGCTAAACATCGGTTTGCCCGGAACGCCCCCGTCGTCTGTTTCGTTCCAGCCCACCGAATACAGAACGAACCGGCCGTCTTCGGTGTTGCGGTATTTGTAGGGTTCCCCGGTAATCACGTCGTTTGGCAAATGATCGGCGAAGCGTGGGGCGAGCGCCGCGAGGTCGTCGGGGAAATTGCGATTGGCGAGGCGGTATCGTTCCAGGGCGCAGGCCATGGCCGCTTCATCGGCGTCCGTTTGGGCGGCGGCGGCTTTGATCGCAATCCTGTCCAAGCCAGACGACATCAGTGAGGCGATGAGTTGATGGTGAATGACGTTATGCCAAAGCCCTTTCGGATTGCGCTTCACGGCTTGGAGATTGGCGGCGAGGCGGCTGGGGAAAACTCTTCTGGCGGCTACATCCACACCTCCTTGAAACTCGCTGTCCTCCCGCTGGCAATAATGAAGCTTTTCCAAGTCATACCAGCCGGACGGAGCGAGGCGGGCCAACCAGCTTAACGGCGGCTTGTCCCAGTGAACCGACTTGCGCTTGTTGTCTTCGAAATTGGCGAGCAAACCCGGTCCCTTCTGCTTCAGCAAAGCCACGGTCAAAACTCCCCCGGCGCGCTCCGCTTGGAACGACCGTTGCATGTCCGCCACGAAATCGTACGGTTCAAGCCGCGCCTGCAACTGCTGAAGTTCGGCATCAGTCCAGCGATGGTCGGCCAATCCTTCCCAAATCGGAACAATGGCGATATGCAGGCAGGCAATGCGGACCAGATACGAGATCAAAAACGGTTCGGTTTTTAAAGTGTCGGCGAGATAAAGCATTAGTTTGACATCAGCGGCGGCGTTTTCGTTCTGGCCGGCTGCGAGTTCGGCGCTGGCCCTGAGTTCCAGTCGCAGACAGGTCTGTTTGATTCTGGCGAGATGGGGCAAAACGATTTCCCAGGGATTCTTCAGGTCGTACACAACCGGATAGCGGGCATCGGCCCGGGCGCTGGCGGCGCGCAGATCTTCGAACGCAGCCGCGTCATCCTTCAAACCATCCAGCACGTCCGGAGCCGCTTGCGCGCGCGAAGCGAGGTCGCGTTGGGCGGGGCGAAACCCACCTTTTGGTTTTTCGGCGTGAGAGGCGGCGGCCGCAAAAGCTTCCTGCCACGCCACCAGATCTTGAAATTTCCCGCCGCCCCCATTCCCTATCATTTGAGTGGCTTGGGAATAGGCGTCGTGACCCAGGAGGTCCGAGTCATTGTTCCGGGCGAACCAGGACTGGGCGAAAGGAGTGGCGGCAAAATTTTCGTCGTCCGGGACCGCTTTCGGAATGTAGGCCCGTAACTCAAGTGGCGCGACATGCGCCTCGTAATTTTGGCGATACTCGTTCCAGGCGTGGCCATCCCACAAATCGACAACGCCATAGCAAAGCGCAATCAACAATACGATGCCAGCCGGGGCAATCCATCCGAGCCACATGAAACGCTTCCACTCCACGGGTTGTGGGTTTTCTTCCATATTTCCTTAGCCGATACGACCAATGAGAAAGAAAAATCCTTTGAAATTTTTTATCACTGCGGCACCAGCGCCGGCGCCGCCGTAACGTGCCAGTCGAAAAAAAGTTCGTTGCGCACGCTTCCGTGGGCCGGGGCCGCCGGCAGATACGCGTAATAGGGCCCGTTGGGTGAGGCATTTTCCTGGTCTGCATCCGTCATCGCCCACGATAGCGCTGGATTGTAAATTTGGTGCAGCAGGCTTTTGGGCGCCTCGTCCGGGCTTTTATAGGGCGGCGCTGAAAAGGGATAGCCAAACGGCCGGGTCACGATGTTGGAATCATTAATATTGGTGACGTAGAGACTGACGATATAACTCAACGGCGCGTTTCTTGACATCGGATCCGTTCCGGGTTCGGCCGGCGTCCAGATCCGGGCGGCCGAGGGGCATCGGGCCGGCAGAGCGTCCTGGGGCGCGGGTTGAGGCGAAGGCAGCCCCATATAAGCGGCGATGTAATAGGGCAGACGGGTGGTATCCTGGTTGTCGTAATTCTCATGAACGCCCTGCCAGAGCGGACCGGGCAACTGATCGGCATGGTCATCCGCATACATTTGGATGCCGAGGGCCAGTTGTTTAAAGTTATTGACACACTGCGTGCGCCACCCCTTTTCCTTGGCCCTGGACAAAACCGGCAGCAACAGGGCGGCCAGGATGCCAATGATGGCGATAACCACGAGCATTTCCACCAGCGTGAAACCACTCGATTTCGTGTATTTGTTGGACAGCATTTTCACTTATGTATCTCCGCCGAACGTAAAACGGGACAATTTTTTACTGCCCGGGACTCTGGCCCGGGAGGATGGAAGAGAGCCGCGGAGAACATCGGCTCTCCACCCACCGGATATCGGTGTAGTTGGGAGGATCGCCCTCCAACGGCTGCCATTCATTAGTGCCCTCAATGGGGTGGACCGTGCTCGCATCCTGCCATTTGTGGATTTCCTCGTGGCCGTCCGCATAAGCGAAACCAGCCGCGCCGTTGTGATAGGAGGCCGGAACGTCCGCCCAAACCATCGTATTGCTGTCCCCGTCCGGAATGAACTCGAAACCGTCGTTAATGGTGTCGGGATGTTCGTCGGAGAATACCCAAGTTGACGCCGGTATCTTAAAATCCCCCATTCTGAGGAAATTGGGCCAGTAATCTTCATTGACCACCCATTGCTCGCCGTTGGTGGATTTGTCTCCCACCGTGAAATCCATCGAATAGCTCCGCACCCGGTGGGTTGGATCAGCGGGGCATTGGTAGATGGCCGGATTTTTCGTGTAGGCTCCGAGCTGGCCCGACATCATTAGAGCGGAATTGGTATTGTCGGGATAATCGTAGGCATTGGACATAATTCCGTCCACCCAACCGCCGGCTGGGGCGTTTGTCCCGCTGATATTGTAAGGCAGGACCTCCTTGAAATCGGCGGCATAGACCGTCCAAGCCAGCAGAAGTTGTTTGCTGTTGCCCAGGCATTGCGTGCCTTGGGCCTGTTGTTTGGATCGGGCGAGGACGGGCAGCAAGAGGGCGGCGAGGATGCCAATGATGGCGATGACCACCAGCAACTCAATGAGCGTAAATGCCTGCCTTGATTTCATGTTCAGTATCCATCTATATATGTCCGCACAACTCGAAAAACGGACATTTATTTCACTCTTTTCATCGCCGCATTTGTCCCGGCCAGACGTTACCAGACCCAATCGCCTGCGGTTTCGTCAAACATGGTTGCGCCCGGAGTGCCGCCGTCGTCTTTTTCGTTCCAGCCGACCGAATAAAGAACGAACAGGTCATCGTCGCTGCGGCGGTATATATAAGGTTCGCCGGTAATCAAATCGTTCGGCAAATGGGCGGCAAAGCGCGGCACAAGCGCCTGAAGGTCGCCGGGAAACTGGCCGTTGGCCAAACGATATCGTTCCAGCGCGCAGGCGATGGCGGCTTGATCGGCGTCGGTCTGGGCCGCAGCCGCTCTAATGGGTATCCTGGCCAGGGATGGCAACAGCAGCGCCGCCATGATGTCGTGATGAAAGATGGCATGCCACATTCCCCGGGTTGGAGTCCCATACGCAAAGTCTCCATTGCTTTTTGCGAAAGCCCCGCTTTTCGAGCCGTTGGTCGTGATCCGGCCGGCAAAAACTCTTCTTGACGAAACATCCACGATTCCCCGAAATTCGTCATCATACAGCTCGCAATAATGAAGCTTCTCCTGGTCGTACCAGCCGGCCGGCATCATTCGGCCCAACAAGCCCAGCAGAGCCTTTTGCTGTTGATCGAATTTTACGGGAGACGCCTCGTCTTCAAAAGTGGCGAGCAAATCCAGCCCCTTTTTCCTCAGCAAGTCCACGGTCAATACTCCCGCGGCGCGCTCGGAGCGCAACGACGATTGCATATCCGCCAGGAAATCGTACGCCTCAAGGCGCGCCTGCAACTGCTGCAGTTGGGCATCGGTCCAATGATGCTCGGCCAATCCTTCCCAAATCGGCCGAATCGCAATATGCAGGCAGGCCGCGCGAACCAGATAAGAGATCAAGAATGGTTCGGTTTTTAAAGTATCGGTGAGGTAAAGCAATAATTTGACATCCTCCAGGGCTTTTTCATTTTGCCCCAGCGCCAGCTCGGCACTGGCCTTGATTTGCAGGCGAAGGCAGGTGAATTTGATGGCCCAGAGGTGGGGCAAAAGGATTCCCCACGGATTATCCAGGTCATAGACAACCGGATAGCGGGCATCGGGGCGGGCGCTGGCCGCGCGCAGTTCCTCGAAAGCAGCCTCATCGTCCTTCAATCCATCCAACACCGCCGGGGCCGCCTGCGCACGCGAAGCAAGTTCAAGGTTATCGGTCTGAAATCCACCTTTTGGTGTTTCAGCCTTGGAACGGACCGCCGCAAAAGCTTCCTGCCAGCCGACAAGATCCAAAAACCGCCGGCTTTTCTCAGACCGCCAATTGGTGGACATCAACTTCCCGGCCTGGCTCCAGGTATCGCGATTCAGGAGGTTTGAATCCCGGTTGCTTCCGAACCAGGTCTGGACAAAAGGGATGGCGGCAAAGTTATCGGAATCCGGAATTGGTTTCGGAACGTAAGCTTGCAACTCCAACGGGGCGACATGGGCCTCGTATTTTTGGCGATACTCATTCCAGGCGTGGCGATCCCGCCAATCCGCGACGCCATAATATAAGGCGCTTAGCGACAGGATCCAAACCAGCGCGATCAGACCGCGACGCATGCGGCTTTTCCGCTTTAAAAGTTGGGGTGTTTCTTGCATACAATCAGACGACCTCAATGCTGGATTGATTTTCACTCCGACGCGGCGGCAGGGCAACGGGTTCGCCCGCTGGCGGTGTCCCCGTCAATTCCATCAACTCACGCCGGTTTTTCAGCAGCGACGCCAACAGCACCCGTGCCGATGGAATTTTGTCCCGGGCGATGACGAGAGTGGAGCCCGGAGTGGAATCAAGGCTCAATAAAAGAACGACCATCCAGACCGCGCTCAATCCAGCCAGATGCCAGCGTATGGAAAAAATAAATCCACGCCATGATTGCGCGAGGCTGGGCCGGGCCAGCGCCGACAGCGCGTTTTGCCGGACGGCATCGAGTTTCGGCTCAACGGCTTCATGCCGCTGCAACAATATTTCTTTCGGGGTTTTCATTTGGATTCCTTAGTGAGCAATTTTCGGAGCGCGTCTTTGGCGTAGTGCAATCGGGATTTCACCGTGCCGGCGCGCGCGCCGGTGATCGCGGCAATTTCCTCGATGGAAAAATCCTCCACAAAATGCAGGAGCAACACGGCGCGATGAGGCGGGGAAAGGTGGTCCAGAATTTTCATGAATGCGGCCTCCTGCTCTTCGCGGACGAGAATCTCAACGGGACCGGGTTCCGCGTCGGGAAAATTGTTCTGTTCATCGATGGGAACATTTTCCGGGCGCTGCCTTCGCCAGTGTTGGGCGCATTTCTGGTGGGCAATGCCGAAGAGCCAGGAGCCGAACTTGTCGTTCTCGCGCAACGCCCCGATATGCCGGGCGGCGTTGATGAAACTTTCCTGGACAATGTCCAGGCTGGCTTGCTCATGATGAATAAGTTCAAAAACATAGGTGTAGAGGGGCAATTGATAGCGTTTGAACAAGGCGTTCCAAGCCGCCGCGTCGCCGGCTCGGGCTTCGCGCACGGGAAGTTGTTGATGTTCACGCACCACCAGCATCTATACGCACAGTGGAATGCAGGAGGCCAGAAAAGGTTCAATCAACCCGCTGCGGCACCTGAAAAGATTTGCCGGCCGGAGTATCCTCTTGATAATGAGGAGCGATGATGAAACCCGCCTACCGGCAAATGTCCGCCCTGATCGTTGGAGCGCTGATAGTTGTGGCCATGCCGGCGTTGGGCGGAACGGTATCGCAAAATATCAACGGGTTGCAGATCACGCTCGATTCCGATTCCGGCAGCATACTGAGATTGGCTTACTCCGGCCCCGGCGTCATGCTGGAATCCGCCCCGAACCGCGCGAGCATCATCGATCTGGCGTATCCGATTAAAGCGTTCGAGCCGTTGCGGTTGGCCTCGCGTTTTTCCATCGGGGCAAAAATCACCACCAACGCTGACTCGATCTCAATTCACTGGGATAAACTCGGGCCCAGCCGGACCAATTTTTTCGTTGCCGGGAATGTCTCGGCCTCGGTGCGGTTGCGCGCGCACCCCGACGGAAAGTCCGTCATCATGACCGCGCAGGTGGAGAACAATTCAGTCAACGACATCCGCCAGGTGATCTTTCCGGATTTTCCGGGGATGCAGCCCTTCGGAGGCGAGTTGGGGACGTGGTTTCGAACCGGCGGATTTAGCGGATTGCCTTTCCCCGAACTGGCGCGGACTGAAGCCCGCGAGAGCACACAATATATGATTGACACTGCCGCTTACGCCGTGGAGCACAAATCTGGAGGCATGTTCAATGACATGTTTTTGCGCTGGATGGACTTCGGCGGGTTGAAAGGCGGGATGAGCCTGTTCCCCAAACGCTGGGGATTTGACCCGCCGGTCACCATCCGCCTGCAACGCTCCGAGGCGGACACCTCGATTCGCCTGTTCAATCTCAATGATGTCACCATCAAGAAAGGCGAGAAGTGGGAAAGTGGCGAATGGGTGCTGACCCCTCATCAGCACGGTTGGGCGGGAGGCATCGAGCCATTCCGCGAGTGGGTCAAGCAACATTACCAGCGGGAGTTTCCAGTGCCAAAGCGCGTGCGCGAAGGCATCGGCTATCGCACCGCGTGGATGTGCCAGAACCAGCCGAAGGATCCTCAGGATGCGGTGTTCAAGTTCAGCGATTTGCCCGCGCTGGCCCGCGAGTGCGCGGAACACGGGATTGATGAGATGGTGCTTTGGGCATGGAACAAAGGTTTTGTGCTACCGCTGCCGGGCCCGTACCCGCATCTGGGGACCGCGCAAGAAATGTCGGATGCCATAAAGCAATGCCGCAAGCTGGGTGTGAACGTGGTTCCGTTTATCAGCGTATTGCAGGCAAATCCCGAAACCGCTCCGCGTTACGGCCTGGAGGTCGTCAATAACAACGGCTGGACTTATCACACCGAACTCATCCCCGAATGGAATCCGCCTTATGCAAGCGGTTTTGCGTGCGTTCAGGCCGGCCCTTGCAATAAGGTATGGCACGACGATGTGCTGGCCGGCGTTGAAGACCTGGCGGACAGGGGGATTCCATCGCTTTGCTGGGACCAGTTTTGGACGACGCCAGCTCCCGAACCCAACATGCTCTCCCTGGCCAAAGAGATCCGGCGCCATGCCCGGAAGATTGACCCGGAATCCACGTTTTCCGGCGAAGAACTTTGGAACATCGAAATGGATTCCGGCATACTTGACTACACATGGGATTGGGGCGGTTACAAGGATTGCAAGGCATTCACCAGCGTATTTCCATCGCCCAGGATCAACTGTTGCGTGAGTTCTTCCGCGCTGACCGTGAAAAAGGCCTTTGCCGACAACATGTATCTTAATGTGTTTCCCCGAAAAGCTGGATCCATCAACGGCTCTGACTGGATAACCAACTGGCCCGAAATGAGCGTGGCTCTGAAACAGTGCGCAACGCTGAAGCGGCGGTTCATGAATTATTTTACGGACGGCAAGCTGATCGGAGACTGTATTTTTTCAGCCCCATGCGCCGACGCCCACGCCTGCGCTTACACGCTGGAAGACAAGGCGATTATCGTGATGGTTAACCTGGGCCCGAAAAGACAGAAAATCCGTTTTAATGCGGACCTGGAACAATGGATAAGGTCCTCTTCCGGCCGCTACGAGGCCAGGCAATACAATGCGGAGGCAAAGCTGGTCGGGACGGCGCGGGTTCCGGCAAAGTGGCGCGGCCAAACCCATGCGCTCGAACCCGAAGAGATGACGGTCATTGAGCTCGTGGCGTCACAATAATCGAAAAGTTTCGGCGCGGCCCCGGTACATCGTGACCCCCCTCAGCCGGTTTACCGGCTGAGGAAAATTCAATGTATCTCGCAGAAAACATGGAACCACTTGAGACGCTGGTTGCGAGAGGGCACCCGGCC
>Ga0182024_10001758_pt1 | contig 55028 bp, 49 predicted proteins | sample P32metaG_FD_120480 | JGI IMG/M metagenome (GOLD analysis project Ga0182024, IMG submission 120480) | Permafrost microbial communities from Stordalen Mire, Sweden - P3-2 metaG (Illumina Assembly) | ecosystem: Environmental > Terrestrial > Soil > Wetlands > Permafrost | place: Sweden: Stordalen...
CGCAGGCGATCAAGCGCGCAGGCCGTTCGTGCCGTTGCGCGCGATCCAAAAATGAGAGCAGGCCGCTCGTGCCGTTGCGCGCGATCCAAAAATGAGCGCAGGCCGCTCGTGCCGTTGCGCGCGATCCAAAAATGAGCGCAGGCCGCTCGTGCCGTTGCGCGCGATCCAAAAATGAGCGCAGGCGCTCGTGCCGTTGCGCGCGATCCTTGTCGCCTGCCACTGAGACTCTTCAATAATTGTCTTTCAGCCGGATCCGACCGCCAGAAAACTCGAAGTGTCTCTGATTTCTTCGCCACAACGTTCGGGTACCCCCCACCCCTTAGAATTGCTCCAGCCGTACTAGGACAGTTTTGGTACTGGTAAGCCCATGCGCCCATTTGTCCGCACGAGACCGGTCTCTATGCTTCCATCAGTGGGCGAACTGAGCGCCCGAATCGAGCGGAGGAAAAGAAAATTATGAAAACAATTGTCCTGGGGATATCGCTGAGCATGGGGTTGGCGTGGGCGCCTTCCGCGCATGCGACCCCACTGCTGTTTAGCTACACGACCACCGGATCCACGAGCAGCACTGTGGGAAACAGCATTGTCGAATCGAATGGCACCGAAACCGTGATCGCGACGGCGTGGGATGCGGTTGGAACCGGCGCGTTCACGGCGGCCGCGCTGGACGACTATTCGGGCGCGAACTACGGTCTCGGGGTCTGCACGGCGGCTCAACTCGCTTCGAGCTGCTCCGCTCCGTACCACGAAGTAAATGACGCCGGGCAGTACGATTTTGTGCTATTCAGCTTCAGCCAGCCCGCGAGTTCAGTGACTTTCGTGATCAATCCGGTTTGCGATTGCAATACGGACGCCACCTACTACGTCGGAACGGGTAGTCCGTCGGGCAAGACACTGCTCCAACTCGGCACGGGTACCAACAGCAACCAGACCACGCCCGACACGCAGCGGACCATCACCATCAGCGGCCTCGACGGCGCTACCAGCATCCTTTTCGGAGCGAGCACGTCCGGGGATGATAACTTCTTCAAGATCGCGTCGCTGTCGGTGACGGAAGGGACCGTTCCCGAGCCCGCCACGTTCGGTGTGGTTGGCATCGCTCTGATCGGCCTAGGGCTCGTGAGACGCAGGCGCAAGAGCCGACCGTCCGCGCGATAGAGCATTCCGAAATTTGGTCGACGCGCTTTCATTCGTCGCACCCTATTCATCGCACTTCAGCCCCGCCCATTTCGGGCGGGGTTTTCATTGGGGGGCTGTGACATAACGCCCGGCGAACAGGCGCTGCAAGTCGACAAGTTCGCCTGCCCCACAACTGTGATCAGGCAGATCGATTAAGGCATTTTTAGGCCGCTCCTTTGGCGCAAGCGCAGCTTAGTCGCGGCTCGTAAACAAGTGCGATGCTGGAAGGGCGATTCACGCGCACTTCCCAACTTCACATTGATGACCACTCCGATGACGAGCGCCCGATTTCAGCCGGTCCCCGGAATAAGAGCATTCCTGGGAATCAGCTTGTGGCAGCTTCAACTGGTGCTGCTGGCAGCGGGCCTCGCCGTAACAGGTATCTACTGGCTGCTTCTTGGCCCCCCGAATCTCCGAGGTGTCGCCGAGCCCCTTATTTTCGCGATCGTCGGCGGCAATTGCACAATCCTTTCGATGATGGCCGCGTCGCCGCTCTACGCGGGCAAGATCTCCCCGCGGGATCTGCTTTCCTATTTGGTGATTCTCCTTCCCGTAAGTGTGGCTGGCAGTTGGGTGGCGGCGGTGGCGACGAGGTTGGTCTTTGAGCGGGGCGCGGGAAATCTTTTTCGCTTCGAGTGGGGGTCCGTTCGGTTCAGCGTATTCTTTTCGCTGGTCATCGGGGCATCTCTGTTTCAGCCACAGAAGAACCGCCGCCGTTTGGAGAGCCGCAACCAGGAGCTTGAAAGCCAGGTCACGCTGGGGCAGATCGAGCTCAAGACGCAGGAAGCGGAGATCCAGGCCGCTCACGAAATCCAGGCGCATCTTCTGCCTCGCGAGATTCCGCAGGTGAAGGGATTCCAGGTGTCCTGTGCGTGGCAGCCGGCGCGATCGGTGGGCGGGGATTATTTCGACGTGCTGTCGTTGGCGCCGGGTCAGCTGGGTGTGTGCCTCGCGGATGTTTCGGGCAAAGGGATCGCGGCGGCGCTGCTCATGGCGAATCTGCAAGCCGCGGTACGCGCGTTTGCGCCGGGCATCAGGGGACCGGGTGCATTCTGCGCGAAGCTCAATGAGGTCCTGTGCGCCAGCGTCGCACCGGGAAAATTCGTGACGTTGTTTTATGGCGTGATCGACAGCGAAACCCTGACGCTGCGTTTTGAGAACGCCGGCCACTGCCCGCCGATCGTGCTGCGGGGCGATGCGGCGATGGTACTAACCGAAGGCGGCACGGTGCTGGGACTGTTCCCGCGCGCGGAGTACCAGGAGCGGCGCTTCTCTTTGCAATCTGGCGATTGCCTGCTCTTGACGACGGATGGGGTGACCGAGGCGGCCGATGAACGCGACGAGGAGTTCGGTATCGAACGAGTGACGAAATCGGCGCGCGACGCTCGGAGCTTGGGTGCGCACGGCATCCGGACGAGGATCCTCGAGGACGTCTCGCGTTTCTGCAAAGGCAATTTCCAGGACGACGCTTCACTGATCGTGGTGACTGTGGAGTGAGTGCGAGGCAGTTAAACACAGCGTCAGAAGTATTTGCGCATCCGCTCCCTGATGGTCGCGGTTCTGTTACGGAACCGCGCGCGTCAGCAAGCGGCCATTCGCAAATACTTATGACGCTGTGTTTAATCGCGTTGAACCAGGCAGGGGACGAGAATCGCGGAACGATTCTACGCTACGGCGGAGCAACCCAAAGACAAAGGATTGCCGCGGGATTGTATTCACGCGACTTCCTGCTGTATCCTAAATTGTTGATTGTAGAGCGGTGGAGTCCGCTTAACGTCGCCTGGCGGCCAATGACTCCTGTGGCGGAAGCGCTGTGGGAGCCTGCCCCTCGAAGCCCCCCAGTGGTTCCTTCTGAAAAAAGTGGAGAGGAAGCATGGAACAGGTTTGGCTTGTGGCAGCCCTGTGGCTGGTCCTGGCTCTGGTCGCGACGCTGCTGTCGATTTGGTTTCGGATCTCGACCGCGCTCTCAGAGATCGTCGTCGGGACCGTCGCCCAACTGATCATCGGAGCGCTCATCGGCACGGAAGCGCTGGGCGCAAAGTCACAGTGGATCGCGTTTCTGGCCGGTACCGGCGCGATTGTGCTCACGTTCTTAGCGGGCGCGGAGCTCGATCCCGCGATTTTTCGAACCAAGTGGAAAGAGGCCTTCGTGGTGGGCCTGGTCGGCTTCTTCGCCCCGTTCCTGGGCGCCGCTGCGGTCGCGCACTTTGTGCTGCATTGGGCGATCATGCCCAGTTGGCTGGCGGGCGTCGCGCTTTCCACTACGTCCGTCGCCGTGGTCTATTCGGTCATGCTGGAGCTTGGCCTGAACCAGACCGATTTCGGCAAAGGCATCCTGGCAGCTTGTTTCATCAACGATCTCGGGACCGTGATTGCTCTCGGACTGATTTTTTCTCCGTTCACCATCAGGACTCTGATTTTCGTGCTGGTGAGCGTTGCCGTGTTTGCGATTCTGCCGTTCCTGACGCCATGGTTTTTTGAGCGGTACGGCGGACGAGTGTCCGAACTGGAGGCGAAGTACATCCTTTTTACGCTGTTCGGTATGGGCGGATTGGCGGCGTGGGCCGGAAGCGAAGCGGTTCTGCCCGCCTACATCATCGGCATGGTGCTCGCCGGAACGGTGGGAAAGGATCACATCCTGATCCGCCGGCTTCGCACTTTGACGTTCGGGTTTCTGACTCCGTTCTACTTCATCCGGGCTGGTTCTCTGGTATCGGTTCCGGCTCTCCTCAGCGCACCGTTGGTATTCCTCGCACTGCTCGCCGCGAAAATGTTGAGCAAGATGATCCCGCTGGTGCCTACCGTGCGAGCGTTCAACTACCTTGGGCATGAGGGCATGTACTACTCGCTGATGATGTCAACCGGCTTGACATTCGGTACCATCTCGGCGCTTTTTGGACTGAATCACCAGATCATCACTCAGACGCAGTATTCACACCTGGTGGCCACTGTCATTATGAGCGCGGTGGTCCCGACGGCGATCGCGAATGCCTATTTCTTACCCAAACACCTGCTGCCGGGCGCGATGTCCAAAGCCAACGTGACCACAAGAACGAAAGCGGAAATCAAGCCTCCAGAACTGGCGGAAGGCTAAGTCTCATGAGGGGGATTGTTTCTTGGACCGCTACTTAATGGTGATGCTCGGAGGAGCCGCTGGATCTCTGGCGCGCTACGTAGTCGGGACCGCCATCATGAATCGGGTTGGCGGGCGCTTCCCGCTCGGGACCGTCTTCATCAACATCACGGGATCGTTTCTCATCGGCTTCATCATGACGATGTTGACTGAGCGGCTGAATCCGAACCCAAACTTGCGGCTGCTGCTGGTGGTCGGCGTCCTGGGCGGATACACTACGTTTTCCAGCTTCGAATGGGAAACGCTCGGTCTGGTGCGCGACGGCGGACGATGGCTGGCGCTACTGAATGTGGCAGGCAGCCTGCTCCTGGGATATATTGCAGTGTGGTTGGGCGCGGTCGTCGCCGGGAAGCGTTAGCCGCCGAAGAAAGGAGAACGCGGATGCTGTCGAAGGGAACCGCAAAGAAAGTAACGATCTTTCTCAATGAGGACACCCAGCACCATTTGGGATCGCTCTACGAATCGATCCTCACCTTCCTCTTGCACAAAGGAGTTTCGGGGGCGACGGTAACGCGAGCGCTCGCCGGGTTCGGCGCTCACCGTATCATCCACACCCCAAAAATCGAGGTGCTGGCAGAGCATCTCCCCTTGAGGCTCGAATTCATCGAGACTGCGGAGAAAGTAGAGGAACTTCTCCCAACTCTCTACGACATGGTATCCGACGGCCTGATTGAGGTTCAGGATACGACGGTGGTGAAGATTGCAAACAAGGAGAAGCGGCAACTGGAGGCGAAGCAGCCCCACGAACGCAAGGCGGGTAAAGCTAAACTGATGCGCATTTTCCTGGGCGAGGCGGATCGATGGAACGGAGAACCGTTGTACCATTCCATCGTCAAGCGGCTTCGGATGATGGACATCGCCGGCGCCACAGTCTACCGCGGCATCCTGGGTTACGGAGCGAAAGGACACACGCACAAGCACAACCTTCTGCACACCAACCGCGACCTGCCTGTCATGATTTCGGTGGTCGAAACAGAGGAGAAGCTGAGTCAGGCAGCCGAGGCAGTCGAGGAGATGCTGCAGGACGGTCTCGTCGTGGTTTCGGATGTGGACATCGTTCGTCTGGTCCACAGCCATTCGCCGTCGGATACAGCGGAGGCTAAGGATGCAAGATTACCAGCCCGCTAAATTGCTTCGATTGCACTTCACCGAGAGAGATCGATATCGCGGGAAGCCGCTGTACGAAGCGATCGTCGAGAAATGCCAGGAACTCAAGATCGCCGGCGCGACGGTTTTCCGTGGCCTGGAAGGGTATGGCGATACGGCTGAAATTCACCGGTCTCATATCCTCACGCACGACCTGCCGATTGTGGTTCAGATCGTCGACTCCGAGGAAAACGTCCTGCGCCTGCTACCGATCCTGGAAGAAATGATGGATAAGGGGCTGATCGCGATGTCCGACGTCAACATCATTCGAATTCAGAAGGCCGCGAGGGTTCAGAGTACTTGAAAAAGCACTGCTTGCCCGCGACGGTTCGTTCGATGGAATCCCTTCTAGCTACGGGTATCCGGACAAGAGTCGCACGCGCGCCCAGACTGGGAATCCGGCTACGGAGGCTGAGGGACCTCCTGTGCCCGGCAAATGTTAGCGATATGGCTGCACTTCAAGGGTGAACATCGCGCTCTTCGGCCACTGCGCATCGCCGATGGTGATTCTCGTGTGCCTCGCATCCGCGACGCCCATCGTCCGAAGCGGAACGCGCAGGTCGAGGAAGTGGTCTCCGGCCCGAACCAACGGATCGGGTTGTAAGCCAGCCCACGCCTGGAAGATCATCTGGCCGGCGCGCTCCAACATAAGCCAATACGCCACGTAATGCTGATGACTGTTGGCGCGGCCGCTTTCATCGAACGTCGCCTGATCTCCGATGTTCGCGTTCGCGTGCAACACGAACTCGTCAACGCCGGAAGCGCCGACCTTCGTCACGTCGATTTTCATGACAGGCCATCCCATGGGCGGCTTCTCCGCCTGGGTGCCGGGCGCAGGCATCGGCGTCGACGACTCGATCCGAATATACAAAAACGACTCATCGTAAGTTGCCCGCGCCTGCCAGCCGTGCTTGGCCGGATCGAGTGCTCCCACGACGTTCTGCCATGGCGACCCTGCCCGCTCGAAAGCTCCGGCGGGTGGCGGAATCATGGCATAAACCGAGTCTGCGTGAAACCCCTTGTCGCCCCAAACCTGGTCCTTGATCTTCCAGCGCCCGTCTTCCTTGAGGAGACGCATGCTCAGGAATTGCTCCTCTCCGATCTGTCCCAGCAACACGGCGTCGTCTCCCCGTACGAACACCTTGGAGGAGGTGTAGTGCGCATTCGGGCGCGGGCGCAGATAAGGCCGCATCTTTTCCGCGTTCGCCACCCCTTCGCGGGACCACAGCGCGACCCAGGCGTTCGCGTCGCCGCTTTGCTCGGCCTTCTCCATCTGCCGGAATACGGCGAGGACCTCGTCGTCAGGACGCTGCGCCGGGCACCCGATCGCGCAGATCAGGAAACAAACAAGAGTCCGCATCCGCTGAATGATCGGCGCGATTAGCGCAACGCTTTATCCCGGCCTGCGGAAAAGCTTCAGCTCTGGCCGAACCAGACGCAGAATTTCCGTGTGAAGCCGAAATCCCGACTCGAACGTTGTTCAGGCCGGGTTCACGGGCACTTGGCTATTCAGGTAGACTGAATAGTTTGTACAAATCAAGTCATAGCGGGTGCGTGTCGACTCGTGTGTCCGCGCCGGGCGCCCGGATGGCGCTGGCTAGTCTCCTGGCGCTGTGCGCCGCGGCGTCTTTACCCCATGTGCTTGGGGCCCAAACGCCTCCCGCCGCGAAGCCGGCCGCGTCGAAGTCGCGCGCAAAGAAGCGTGTCAAGAAACCAGTGGTCCGAACCGTGCGTAAACCGGCGGCTCGAACCGTCCGTAAAACTGCGCCAAAGCCTCTGCCCCCACCCGCCGAAATTCCCGCGGTAGTGGAATCGGCTTCAGTCTGGCGAGGATGCCTGGAATCGCAGGACCTCCCGAAACTTGCGTCGGGCCTCGGCATGGAGCAAACCCGGCTCGGCGAACTGCTGGAGGAAAAGGGCCTATTGGCGGGTCAGGGCGCCGGCTGTATCGCGTATGTGGCGGCAACAGGCGGTGAAGCTGGCGTTGCGTCCGCGATCTTCCAGCACATGGAACCGAGCGGCGAATCGCGCACCCTTGCGTTCCACAAGACCCAAGACGCGATCATCGTGACGCCTGGCGTTTGCGATTGCCAGGAGTCCACGCGCCGGGTGCTGACCCTGCCGGCCCGGGAATTCCCGGCGATCAACTCTGTTTTCTCGTCAAACGCTGTTTCCGCATCGATTGCCTCGAACGTGCGCTGGGAACTGGATATCCTGGTGCCCAAGATGATCGGCGGGCTTCGCGCAAACAGCCCAACCGGGAAGGAGTCCGCCAAACCTTGGCCGAATGGAGACGTCGAATCCGGGAACGTCGCCGGCGAATCCCAGCCGCCGCCTCAGCCGGAGCAGATCGCGCCGCAGCCGACGGAGGCGACCATCGACAGCTACACGGTGCGCGTCGTCCTCGGCCGCCACGACGAGGATGAACCGGAGCGATTGGAGTCGGTCGAGATCGTGGAGCAGGCCTCAGGAAAACGAGTGAACGGGGCCTGGTGGCTGGACCGGCCGAACGGCCCCGGCGTGATCATCGGGATGGATGGCGCAGCCTATGAGCGGCTTCTGTGGGAGTCGCCGGTGAAGTACGTTCGCTCATCGCGTGGCGTGGGAGCGTCTGTAACCACCCTTCGCCGCCGCGTGCCCGCTAAGAAGGGGAGCGCCAAGAGCACGGTAGTGCGAACTATCAAGGTTCCGGGTTACCACTTAGGCGTCGACATGACGGCCGCCAGGGGAACGGACGTCCATGCGGTGGGGGACGCCAAAGTTGGTTTTGCCGGAAGGCGGGGCGCATTCGGCAACCTGATCATTCTTGATCACGGGCTCGGCTATCAGACCTATTACGCGCATTTGTCGAAGATCCTGAAGGGAATCAAGCCCGGCGTCCGCATAGCTCGCGGCGACGTGATCGGCCTGGTGGGATCGACCGGGCGTTCCACTGCACCGCACTTGCATTTCGAGACGCGGAAGGATGGCCGGTATTTGAATCCGTTCGACGAAACGCGCCAGTTGGGATTCTGGCTCCTGACGGCGGACGAGCAGGAACGGCTGGGGATGCAGTTACTTTCGGCGCCTCCCGTGGCCGCCGATGAAGACTTGGCGCCGCGCCGGCAGTAACTATCGGGATGCGGCCGACTGCCGGGCGAGTTCTACGGCGACCATCGACTATTCCGACATCCCTTCTCTGACCGGCGAGCAACTGGCGCAATTTCGCCGAACGCCGAAAGTGTTGGTGGCCGCTGGTACGACAGGCGTGTATAAGATCTCATCCTGGTAGCCGCTATTTCACCATGATCAACAACATCAGTACGGGCGTCCCGGCCACGATGGCGTGCTTGAGATGTGAAGGCATGAGCGTGAGAGCCCCCGTCCGTACGGCCATCTTCTCATCGCCCAACGTCAGAGTCGCCTCACCCTCCACGAAATAGAGCATCGTCGGCATGGGTGCGGCGTGCAGACTCATTTCATGGCCCGCCGCAAACCCGTATAGGACGACTTTCGATGCCTCATCATTTTGCAGAATACGGCTGACGATCCCCTTCTCCGGAATCTGGAGAGCCTGGCGCAGGTCGGGAATGAATACAGGAATCACAGAATCGGGCATATCAGCGACGCAATACCATTTTGTTGCGATTCGATTACCACCATGCCGGCCGCGGAAGCCAGCCGCGGCTGTGGTAATCGCTCAGAATGAACACGAGCAGGATCGCCATCCAAAAGAATCCCGCACCCACAAACAGCTTCGTGAGGGAGCTGGAACGCCGCACGTCCATGAAGAACGCGACCACCAGCGCTCCCTTGATCACGGCGATGGTCATCGCACAGATAAAGTTATATTCGCCCAGATCGAGCTTCGAAATCGCTACCGTCGTGAAGGTCAGCGCGAGCAGCGCCACGAACACGGCCGCGAAAGTCCTGACGGAAACAACTTTGTGAATCATGACGTGTGCCCGATCAGATACAGGAGTGGGAACAGGAAAATCCAAACGATATCGACGAAGTGCCAGTACAGCCCGATCATCTCGACCGGCGTATACCAATGCTCGCTGAACCGATTGCGGGCCGCCATCACGATGAGTGCGGTGAGCAGGCCCGCCCCGACAATCATATGCATCGCGTGCATGCCGGTCATCGCGAAATACAGGAAGAATAGAATCTGCGCCTGATGAAAGTACCGCGCGTCCGCGTACTGGAAACCGGGTCCGGGGATATGATGTTCGACCCATTTCTCGTGGTACTCCACGCCTTTCAGGCCGAGGAATACGCACCCAAGGATCAGCGTCAGGATCAGAAACGCGATGATCGCTTTCTTTTGTCCAAGCTGCGCGGCGCGCACTGCCAGCACCATGGTGAAGCTGCTGCAAATGAGCACTCCCGTGTTGATAGCGCCGATGGTCACGTTCATGAAATGGCTGGTGGAAGCAAATGCCTCCGGATACATGTTGCGATACACGGTGTAGCCCCCGAACATCCCTCCGAAAAACATGATTTCGGTGACCAGAAACACCCACATCCCCAGCGTGGAAGATTCCATCTGCTGGGCGGCGTCGTCAAAGTGGTGCTTCAGGTCCTGTCTCACACCCGCGGGATGCGCGGCGGAAGTCGGATGCAATGTGGCGTCAATATCGCCCAACTCAGGCCTCCTCTCCGGAATAGTTATAGGCCGATTCGGTCACGATCGGGGGCTCGATGAAATTAAACGTGGGTGGAGGCGTGGGCGATTGCTCCCATTCGAGTCCCTTCGCGTGCCAGGGATTCTGAGGCGAAATCGGACCGTTGCGCCACGCCCACGTGAGATAGATCATCGGAATCAGATATCCGATGCCCAGTATGGAGGCGCCCATGGTCGACATGACGTTCAGGACCTGAAACTCGCCGGCATAGGTCGCATAGCGCCGGGGCATTCCCAGGTAGCCGAGAATGAATTGCGGGAAGAAAGTCAGATTGAAGCCGATAAAGACGATGGCGGCCGCGATCCTCGCCCAATTCTCCGGATACAGACGGCCCGTGATTTTCGGAAACCAAAAGTGAATGCCGCCAAGAAAGGCCATCACCATTCCGCCCACCATCACGTAATGAAAATGTGCGATGACGAAGTACGTATCGGTCAGGTGAACGTCGATGGCCATGGTGGCGAGAAAGAGCCCAGTGAGGCCTCCGATGGTGAACAGCCCGATGAATCCAAATGCATAGAGCATCGGCGTCTCGAAGGAGATGGAACCGCGATACATGGTTGCGGTCCAGTTAAAAACCTTGATTGCCGAAGGAACCGCCACTAGAAAACTGATGAACGAAAAAACCATGCTCGCGTACATGGATTGGCCGGCGACGAAAAGATGATGGCCCCATACCAGGAATCCGAGGACGGCGATTGCGATGCTGGACAATGCAACGAAACCGTAGCCGAAAATCGACTTTCGCGAGAAACACGCAATGATTTCGCTTTCGACGGCCATGCCCGGCAGAATCATGATGTACACTGCCGGGTGCGAATAAAACCAGAACAAGTGCTGGAACAGGACTGGATCGCCACCCAGGCTGGGATCGAAGATGCCCGCGTGTAGAATTCGTTCCAGCCCAAGCAAGACCAATGTAATCGCGATCACGGGCGTGCCGAGCACCTGGATCAAACTGGTGGCGTAGTGCCCCCACACAAATAGCGGCAGACGCGACCACGTCATTCCCGGCGCGCGCATCTTGTGAATGGTGACGATGAAGTTCAGGCCCGTGAGAATCGACGAGAATCCGGAAACGAACACGCCGATGGCCGCCATAATCACGTGTGTATTCGAATAGGTCGAGCTGAACGGCGCGTAGAAAGTCCATCCGGTGTCGACTCCGCCTTGCAGGATCGCGGTGAGCGCGAAAATTCCACCGACAATGTAGATGTACCAGCTCAACAGGTTGATGCGAGGAAACGCAAGATCCCGCGCGCCGATCATGATGGGGATCAGAAAATTCCCGAGCGTCGCGGGGATGGACGGAACCAGGAAAAAGAACACCATGATGATCCCGTGCATCGTGAACAGCTTGTTGTACGTATCGTGCTGGAACACGCCTTCGGGACGCAGAAGATTGATGCGCATCCCCACCGCGAAGGCGCCGCCGACAAAGAAAAATGCGGTGATCGAAAACAGGTAAAGCAACGCGATGCGCTTATGGTCCGTAGTGAACAGCCACGACTTCCACCCGTAGTCGACGTTCAGATAATTGGCCGGCGCCTCAATCCGAGGACGCGGCAGCGTCGTACTCATGATGAATTCCTCATTGTTTCTGCGGTTGTTTCGCCGGGCCCTGCTGGACCGCGCCCTGTCTGGATGGAGCCGCTCCCGGCGCAGCCGTGGCCGGCGCTCCCGGAGTCTTCGGCGACAGGCTCTTTATGAACGCGATCAGTTGCAGCAAGCCGTCTTCGCCGATCTGTCCTTGAAATACCGGCATGATGTCGCGATGGTACCCTTTGACGATTTTGGCGTTGGGATTGAGAATGGATTCGCGAATGTAACCCTCGTCCGCCATCACGGTGCGCCCGTCATCCAGCACCACCGCGTGTCCATACACATACCGCAGCGTGGGGCAGCGGCCCTGGGAATCCAGCACGTGGCAGGTCACGCAGCCATATTGCTCGAACAGTTTCGCGCCCTGCTCCGCCATCGATCCGGTGGACGATCCCGCCAGCCAGTTCCCGTACGCCGCCGGGTCCATCACGGTCACCCATCCGGTCATTCGTGAGTGATTCGTTCCGCAATACTCGGCGCAGAAGATGTGATAGCGGCCGGGCTTCGTGGCTTGGAACCAATACGTCTGATAACTGCCCGGAACCACGTCGTGTTTCAGACGAAACGCCGGTATATAGAAGCTATGGATGACATCCTCGCTCGCCAGGATGAGTTTGACCGGACGCCCGGTGGGTACGTGCAATTCGTTGATCTCGCGCTGGCCATCGGGATACTGAACCTTCCACATCCATTGTTTCCCGGTGACGTAAACGTCGAGAGTCTCGGCAGGCGGCGTGTAATATTCGAAATACAGTTTGGTGCCCCAGGCGAACATAACCATCATGATCATCAGCGGGATCACGCTCCAGAGAATTTCCAGCGGAAGCGACCCGTGAATCGCCCGCGGCATCGGATCATCTTTTTTTCGCCGGTACTTGAACGCGAAAAATGTGACGAGGACGAAAATGAGAATCGTCATCACTCCCGACACCGCGAGTAAGAACATGTACAACGCGTCGACTTGTATGGAACTAGTGGCGGCGCGAGGCGGGAACATATCGAACAGGCCCATCTAGACCGTCCCTCCCTCGCGAAAAGGCCGCCCGCCACCGTGAATCTTCCCGGCGCGAAAATCCCGCCGGAACATGATCAGCATGAACGTCAACAGCGAGAAGAGCGTCAGCAAGCCCGCGATCCGCAGCACGTTCTGGATCACCATGCCGTATTTTCCGCGCGCCGGGTCCCAGTGATAGCAGTACAGCATCACCTGATCGATGGCCGATCCGATGCGATTGTGCGAAGCCTCTACTAACGCCAGCCGCACGTCGCGCGCGGGGTATTCGATGCCATAAAAGTACTGCGTAGCGCGGCCTTCCGGCGTCAGAATGATAATCGCGCTCGCGTGCGCGAATTGATTGGTAAGCGCGTCGTAAGCGTAGTGAAAACCCACCGCCTCGGCCAAGGTCCGGCTGGAAGCTTCGGGGCCGGTGAGAAAATGCCAGCCGTGCTGGCTCCCGGGCCGTTCGTATTCCTTCATGTACGCGGCTTTTTTCGCGGCCGCCATTTCCGGCGTTTCGTGCGGATCGAAACTCACGGCAACCACGTCGAACTCGTCGCCGGCGGTCATCTTCAAACTCCGGGCGCTGCGCACGACGCCGTTCAGAACCATGTTGCATAGCGAAGGGCACTGATAATACACCAGCGCGAGAATCAACGGCCTGGTGGAGTATTCGCGCAGCGTGACCGCGTGGCCGGATTCATCGATGAAAGGAACGTCGAGCGGAACCTGCGCGCCCATTTTTTGTTCGATGCCGACGTTGCGCAGCGCGGGGGGCTTCCACGCAGTTTGGGAGTTCGTCATTTGCGCGAGGAGGGGTGCGGAAAACAGGACTAGCGACGAGTAGACGATGAACCCTAGCGTTCCGATCCGTGTGAATTCGTGTTTATTCGTGGCCATCATTTTGCGTCTCCGGGCCTGGTGGGAAAGCCCCGCTCGAGTTGCAACTCCATCGCCCGATCGATCGGCACGCGCACGATGCCTTTATCCTTGTCCGTCCACCCGTAAGTGGAAAGAATCTTATCTTCCTGCGAACGGAGTTCCGGCATATCAATGGCGGGATGCTCTTCCAGGCGCGGCTCCGGCGGAAACTGCTGCTGATTGGTTTCCGCCATCGGATTGGGGCGCGGCGCGCTGAGTGGATGGCCGGCGAGATACCAAAAGATTCCATACACGACGAAGCACACGATGGCCACGGTGACGGCCAGGCCAGCCGCGGTCAGCACAATGCCCGGAACGCTCGCGTCGGTATCCTCGTGGCCGCTCGGCAGGTGGCCTTCCGCGGGCGATCCGGGATGTCGGTCAACTTCCATGTCGATCCTTAGAACGCCACCGTTTCGCGCGGCGCGCCCTCCAGACGTGGATCTCTCAGCGGAACCAGCGGCCTGGATCTCAACTGCCAGAAAAACGCTGCGAGCCACAGCCCGCCCACACCGGCCAGTGTCGAAAAATCCATCCAATGAATCCTGATCTGCTGACCGTAAAACGCGGGTTCGACGATCCAGTACACGTCGACCACGCGGATCGCCAGCATCATCAGGCACACTTTCAACAATCGATCCGCGTGACGCTTTACTCCGCGCATCAGCAGCAGCACAAATGGAGCCGCAAAGTGAAAAATCACCAGAGTCATCGCAACCCATCCCCATCCATGATGCAGACGCCGCAGATACCAGGGGATTTCTTCCGGCAGATTTCCCGCCCAGATGATGAGGAACTGCGAGAACGAAAGATACGCCCACAGAACCATGAACGCGAACATCATGTTCCCCAGGTCGTGCAGGTGCTGCTTGGTGACGAGCTCTTGAAGCGGACCGCGCCGGGACAGTATGATCACCAGCGCGATCGTGAACGCGAAGGACTCCAGCATTTGACCGATCAGGAACATAACGCCGTAGATGGTCGAAAACCAATGCGGCTCGAGCGACATGATCCAATCGATGAACGCGAAAGTTGTTACGAAAGTGAATACCACCAGACCCGGGGCGCTGATCGCGTGCATCCTCCGCATCAGCCGGCCGTCGCCGCTCAAATCCTGCTGCGCGGAGAGTCCACTCAACCGGTACGCATAGAAAGTCCACACCAGGAAATACAAGATCGCTCTGCCCACAAAGCCGGGAACGTTGAGGTACGCCGCCTTAGCATGAATGCCCGGGTCATGCACGGCTTCGGGCCGCGCCCATTCATAGAGCGTCGGGATGCTCACCAGAATCGGGATCACAAGCACGATCATGAACGGCAGCGTGCGTGCGCCGGCTTCGCACATCCGCCGGATCAACATCCCCCACTTTCCGCCGACGGTATGATGCATCAGCAGAATCCCGAGGCATCCGATCCCCATCCCCGTCCAGAACAGATACGCGAATAGATACGAACGCAGGAACTGTTCACGATCCAGCAGCAATCCGGCAATCGACGCGAGCACGCCTGCGATGCCCGCCAGCAGCGCGTTTCGCTGCCATCCTCCAATCTGCGCGGTCACTGGATTGGCTGTGGTCATTTTGCGACTCCTGGCGCGCTCGCGGCCGCCGCGCCTGGTGTATTTTCGGCAGTCGCCCCCTGCGCGATCGTCGGCTTCGGCGTCTCCGGATTCTTGTCAAGCTCGCTTCTTATCCCGGCCGGCACAACTTCGAGGGGAGCGGCTTGGCTGAACTGAAGCACCCGAATATAGGCGGCGATGCGCCATCGATCGTCAGGCTCGACGCGCGACGCATAGCTCGGCATGGCACCGAACCCATTCGTCATCACGTCGAAGAAATGCCCCACGGGCGCTTTCATTAGTTTTTCGGTGTGATACGACGCCGCCTGGCGGTATCCCCGGCGCACCACCATGCCGTTGCCGTCGCCGATGCGGCTATGACACGGCGAGCAGTAAATGTTAAAGCGCTGCTGTCCGCGCTCCAGATCGGCGCGTTGGATAGGGAACGGAAAATAGTCGACGTCCTCATCCTTGAGTTTCCCGGTGTAGCGCGCTTGGTCGATGTGCAGAAAAGTGGGATCGGGCGCACCGAGCGAAGTGCGGCCTCGCGGCACCGTGCCTGCGATCTCCGGCCGGGCCGAACGCCCGTCGCCGAAGAAATCGGTCCCGGCCAGCGGTTTGTATCGGGGCTGATCGTGCATGTCCTGCCTGCACGCCGTACTTAGAAATAGCCACAGACACACGCAAATGCACGCAGATCTTCGCCTATAATTCTTATCCGCGTTCATCGGCGTCAATCGGCGGCTATTACGGTTCAACTTTCACAACCTCCATCGCCCCCAGCGACTCCAGGAATTCCCGGGTCCGATCAAGACTGAACTTGGGATCCGTCGATTCGATGCACAAGAAGAACCGGTCGCGGGATGCGCGCTCAAACTCTTTCACGTTGAAGACCGGGTGATAGGGTTGCGGCATCCCATTCAACGCGAGCATCCCGATCACTGCCGTCAGACACGCCACCAGCACCATCGATTCGAATGTGATCGGGACATACGCGGGCCAACTGTTCAGCGGCCTTCCGGCGACAATATGCGGATAGGCGATTACCGACATCCACCAACACAGCATGAACCCGCCGGTCCCGCCCAGAATCCCGGCGACCAACACCAGTCGCTCGACCAGCGTTCTGCGAAACCCGATCGCCTCCGCCAATCCTTCGATGGGCATCGGCGAATACGCGTCCATGTTTCGATAGCCCGCGGCGTGCGCGGAGCGTGCGGCGATGAGCAGAACATCCGGATCGTCGAACTCCGCCATCAGCCCGTACACTCGCTCAAGCTGGCCGGTGCTAGTCGCCGTGAGCATGCGAAGGATCTCCTGAGTGCTTCTCGTCGTGCAATACTTCACGCATTTCGAAAATGGAAATCGCGGGGATGCCGCGAATGAACAAAAACATCAGCGCCAGAAATACGCCGATGGTGCCCGCAAACGTGCTCCAATCCCAAACGGTCGGATAGTACATGCCCCATGACGACGGAACAAAATCGCGCGTGAGGCTGGTGACTACGATGACGAACCGCTCCAGCCACATCCCGACATTGACCACCAGCGAGACCGCGAATACACTCCAGGCGTGCAGCCGAACGCGCCTCCACCACAGCAGTTGCGGGATCAGAATATTGCACAGGATCAATAGCCAGTAGGTCCACCAATAGGTGCCCTGCTGGGGCATCGTGCGATTGAAGAACGCGTAGCGCTCGTACTGGTCGCCCGAATACCAGGCCATGAATGCCTCCATCGCATATCCGTACGCGACGATCAGTCCCGTGCCCAGCATCACTTTCGCCATGCACTCGATGTGGCGCATGGTGATCAGGTCTTCCAGGTGATACCAGCGGCGCACCGGAATGGCGAGCGTCAACACCATGGCGAAACCCGAATAAATCGCGCCTGCCACGAAATATGGCGGAAAAATCGTGGTGTGCCACCCCGGCAGAATCGCCACGGCGAAATCGAAGCTGACCACCGAGTGAACCGATACCACCAGGGGCGTCGAAAGCCCGGCGAGCAGCAGATACGCTTTCTGATATCGCGCCCAGTGACGCGCCGATCCGCGCCAGCCCATCGCCAGCATCCCGAAGATTTTTCCAGGCAACGTGGCGGGCCGTTTGTCGCGCATCGTAGCGAAATCCGGAATCAGTCCGGTGAACCAGAAGATGAACGAGACGGTCGCGTAGGTGGAAACCGCGAACACGTCCCAGATCAGCGGCGACCGCGGCTGCGGCCACAGCCACATGGTGTTGGGATACGGCAACAGCCAGTAAGCCAGCCACGGGCGCCCCAGGTGGAGAATGGGGAACATGCCCGCGCAGGCGACCGCGAACAACGTCATAGCTTCCGAAAATCGATTGATCGACGTGCGCCAGTCCTGCTTCAACAGCAGAAGAATTGCGGAGATCAGCGTGCCCGCGTGGCCGATACCAATCCACCAGACGAAATTGACGATCGCGAATCCCCACGCCACCGGGATCACGATTCCCCAGACCCCGACGCCGCGGATAAAGAGCCAGGACACCGCGACCATGAGCAAGTTCACCAGCAGGAACGCAATTCCGAATCCGATGAACAACTGCGGCGGCGTTTTGAGCAGCGGCCGGTACACCACGCCGCCGATTTTGTCGCTGACCGTGCCGTAATCGTGGCCGGGCCCGATGACCTTGTCCGGTCCCGGATCGATGGTTGCAGTGGATGTCGCGTCGCGATCTTCGGGTGTCACGATTTCTCCAGATCCGGGTTGGGATTCCGTAGCCGCGCCAGATACGTGGTTCGCGGCCGCGTGTTCAATTCTTCGAGAAGTCCGTAATCACGCTGCTGGCGCTTCAATTTAGCGACGCGGCTGTTGGGATCGTTGAGGTCGCCAAAAACGATCGCCTGCGCCGGACACGCCTGCTGGCACGCGGTGACGATTTCGCCGTCTTGAATCGGGCGGTCCGCTTTCTCCGCGTCGATCTTCACGCGATTGATGCGCTGCACGCAGTAGCTGCACTTTTCCATCACTCCGCGGCTGCGCACGGTCACGTCCGGATTGCGAACCCCGAACAGACTTTGTGTGTCCCAATCGGAGTACAGGAAGAAATTGAATCGCCGCACTTTGTACGGGCAGTTGTTCGAACAGTAGCGCGTGCCAACGCAGCGGTTGTACACCATTTCATTCAGACCTTCGCCGCTGTGGACCGTCGCCGCCACGGGGCAGACCAGTTCGCACAGGGCGTTTTCGCAGTGCATGCACGGAACCGGTTGAAAATACATCTGCGGATCTTCCATCGGCCCGCTGTAGTAGCGATCTACTCGAAGCCAGTTCATGTGCCGGCCCTTGGCAGTCTCTTCCTTCCCCACCACCGGAATGTTGTTTTCCGCCTGACACGCAACCGTGCAAGCATTGCACCCGATGCATGCCGTCAGGTCAATCGACATGCCCCACTTGTGCTGGTTGTAGTTCCACAGCGGGAACATCGAGTGGTTGCCGGCGACGCGTTTTTCTTCCGGACGTGCGAATTCCGGTTCCTGGTGATACCTGGTGAGCGTCCCCACCCGGAACGGATCACGTTCCTCCATGGTCTGGGTGTGCTGCGTGCTGGCGAACTGGTAGCCGTGCCGCTTGCGCGTGAGCGATACCCCAGATCCGTGATGCATGGCATCCGTGGTAGCGAGTTTGTAGGAATTGAACCCGACCTTGTCGCCGATTCTTCCCGCGCGCGTCCGGCCGTAGCCGAAATGAATCGTGAGCGATTCGTCGGCGTGACCGGGCAGCACCCACACGGGCCCTTCCACTCTCCGTCCCTTAAACTCGATCTCAATCACATCGCCGGTCTCGACACCGTAATAGCGCGCGCTCGCGGGCGAGATCCACACCGCGTTGTCCCAGGTCAGCTTGCTCTGCGGCTTCGGCATTTCCTGAAGCCACGCGTTGTTGGAGAACGCACCATCGCCGATCGCGGGATCGGGGCGGAAAACAATTTCGAGACCGGAACCTTCGGAAACCGCAGGTTCTGGAATCTTTGGCGCAGGCGGGGTTCGCTCGGGAAAGGCCGACCCGGCGATCATTCCCGCATGTAGTGAAACCTGCCAAAAAGTATCAAAATCCGCGTCGTCTTGCGCTAAGACATCGCTTTTCTTGGTTGGTCTCTTCTGCGATTGCCAATACCCCCGAATGGTATCGAGCGGATGCTCGTCGCCATTGTTCAGCAGCGCATTGATCACTTCATGCGCGGTTTTCCCGCCATAGAGTGGTGCAATCAGAGGCTGAATGATCGACGCGGTTCCGTCGTAGGCGCGCGCATCGCCCCAAGACTCCAGGTAATGCGCCCGCGGAACGTGCCAGTGGCAATACTCGGCGGTTTCGTCGGAATACAGACCTAAGTGTGCGCGGAAGTTGACTTTCTTCAGCGCATCCAGAAACCCGAGATCGGCGGGCGCGTCGTAGACCGGATTGCCGCCGAGAATCAGCAGCGTGTCGACGGCGCCGCCGTTCATGTCACGGACAAGTTCCGCGATCGACGCGATCTGGTCGACGGGATTCACTTCGACGGGGTCTGTGTAGATTACGGTCTTGCCGACATTGCCGAGCCTGGCGTTCCAATCGTGGGCGATCGCGTGAACGCGCGCCGGCTGGTGCTCGCCGGCGATGACGATGCTCGCGCCACGGTTCGCAAACAGATCTCTAGTGATCGAGGCGTACCGCTGGCTACCGACATCGCCGCCAGCCTGCATGACCTCGGCGGCGAAGGCTTCCACCTCCGACGTCCGCATACGGAAGCGATGATCCGCGATGCCGCCGGTGATGGAGGGAGTCCCTTCGGCGACGTACAAGCGCGGAGGCGTCGAGTTGGGGCTTTCCGCGGCGGCCCGGCGGCGATCCGTGAAATCGCGCGCGTAGCGCAATCCGCCCGGCATTCCGGCGCACAGAAAATCCGCGTCCAGCGACAGGATCACGTTGGCGCGATCGAAGCGGTAAATGGTATTGAACGGCTTGCCGAACGCCGCCACCGATCCGGCGCGCGCCGCATGCCGTCCGCAGGGCTCGTATTGGTGCCACTTGGCTTCCGGCAACGCCGTCAACAGGTCCTGAATCTGGGCGCCCAGCGTCGGCGAAGTGACCGTACCGGTTAGAAGGCGCAATCCCGCGCCGCGCGGGACACTTGGATGATCTTTTGGACGATCGTTTGACGGATCGCTGGAGCGATCTGCCGTTTTATCGCGAGCCGCAGTTATGGCGGAGATGAAGCCACCCCACGTCGCAATGTAGCCGTTGCGCGTTACGGTTTGCGAACGATCCGGATCGTAAAGCGTCAGCACGCTCGCCTGCATGAAAGTGTCGGTCGCGCCGAGGCTCGCCGGATGTTGCGGGTTGCCTTCGATCTTGGTGGGACGTCCCAGATGGCTCTCGGCCAGCACGCCGGTCGCGATTCCGCCTGGGCCCGGCGCTGCCGTCGCGTAAAACAGGGGCTTGCCCGGAACGAAATCCTCCGGCTGGCGAACGTACGGCACAATCGATTCGGCCGGCTGTACGGTGCATGCCGAGGCGCCCGCGAAGGCGATGGACGCTCCCATCAGCGTCAGGAATTTGCGCCGCGATCCCGCGTCGTTCCAATCCGGAGTGCGATTGGGAAACTCGTCTTCGACAAACGCGCGGAACTCGGGCGTTTGCGAAAGCTCGTCAAAGCTTCGCCAGTACTTGATTTGGTCGGGCGCGGTATTGCCGGGCACCACCTCACTCGACTGCTTCGAGGGGCCGACAAACGCCCCCACCTTGACGGGTGGGGCTGGAATGCCGGAACGCGCTCCCTCACGGTCGCGCCTCATGTCGCGCGTCATTGGGTCACGCGCTCCATCCTGTCGCGCCTCTGTTTTGCGATTCATCGGTGGCAGGTGACGCAATCCGTCAGACTCTGGATCTTGTACTCGGCCACAAGCTTCGGACCGATTTCATCCTGGTTGGGCGCCGGCGTGGTGTACGCCGGATTGAAAACTTCGCTTTTCGGACGGACGTGTTGCGCCGGATCGCGGTGGCATTCCACGCACCACTGCATGTACAGAGTGTTGACCTTGTACATCAGCGGCATGCGGTCGACGCGGCCATGGCACGTCGAACATCCGATTCCTTTGTCGACATGGATGCCGTGGTTGAAATAAACGAAATCCGGCAGGTCGTGAACGCGAACCCAGGCGATGGATTGCCCGGTCCTGAAGCTCGCGCGAACCGGCTCGAGAATCTCCGCATTGGCCCAGATCTGCGAATGGCAGCTCATGCAGGTCTCGGTGGGCGGAAGTCCCGCGAAGTCCGAAGTTTCGACGGATTGGTGGCAGTAACGGCAGTCGATGCCATCGTCACCAACGTGATGCTTGTGGCTGAAGGGGACCGGCTGGTCACGGGCAATCGACACACCCGTCGTGAAATATCCGGCGTTTAGCTTGTAAGCGGCCCAGACGATGCCGCCTAACAGAAGCGCCGCACTGACGATACTGACCTTCGCCAGGCTGTTCGAGCTGCGATGAAAGATCTGCGTGGCAAATCCTCGACAGCCACCCGCAATTTCTTGGCCGCGATAGTCCTTAGTGTAAACCTACAGGGCGCGACTGGATATACCGTCGCGAGAGTATTTCCCGTCAGACCGAAAGGCTCTTTTCCGACAGTTCTAAGGTTAGATCCATCCCGCGGCGGCGTCAAGAAAAAAAGAAAAAAAGAAACTTCGCGTGGTGCGCCGGAGTCGGGAAAACGCGATTTCCGAAACATCCGGGAGTGCAGCCCGCCTAGAACCGGCCTGCATGCGACCAGTATCCTGAACGAGCTCGACGAACGTCCCACGGCCCGCCAGAAACGCCGCCGCTTGAGAAATATTGCGGTGCGCGACAGTGCGGGACGTCCCGCAGAGGCCGGTTCGGCAGCAGATTCCCGGTTCTACAACCGGTCCTATGGCCTGAGTTAGGCTAAGAATGCTACTGTACCGACTGGGGCCGCAGGGAAAGGAAATCATGAAGCGACGTTGGACGATCTCGATCATTCAGGCGTGCCTGCTGGCAGTCACGGCATTTGCGCAATCGAAGCCACTGGCGGTTCCGTCAGGCCTGACCTGCGATCCGATCACACAAGCCCATGCCGATGCCAGTGCAGGGAACGCAAACATCAACCATGATGGTACACCGATCGCCGGCACACCCGCGCCGGATATCTCGCGGGGGTTCCAGGGCATTCCGCGCTCGGCCCAACCTGCGCTCACGGCATCGCAGGCGCGGATCTGGGAGTGCACCTATCATTTCGCCGAGGCGAACGCCGACATGCCCTATACGTTGTTCGTCCCATCGACCTATACTCCCGGAAAACCCACGCCGCTGGTGGTCGACCTTCACGGTCTGAACATCACTCCTCTGCAGCAGATTCTGTTTGACGGCACAACCGACTTCGCGGAAAAGTTCGGATTCATGGTACTTGCGCCCATGGGCTTCAGTGTGTCGGGAGGATGGGGAGGGCGCGCCGGAGCGCCGGTGGAGACCGCGCAGATGAAGCCCGCGAGTGACGTCCGCTATTCAGCCAGCGAGCTCTCCGAGCTCGACGCGATGACGGTGCTGAAGCTGATCCGCGAAAAGTATGCCATCGACAGCGACCGTATCTTTCTGATGGGACATTCGATGGGCGGCGGCGGCACCTACCATATTGGCGGCAAGTTCAACGACATCTGGGCAGGACTCGCGCCGATCTCCGGGGCCGGCGGTATCGCCGATGCCGCGGCCGCCGAGCGCTACAAAGCGGTACCGATCCTGATCATGCACGGAGACAAGGACTCGATCGTGGCGGTGGCAACTTCGCGACGAGCCGTCCTGGCGCTGCAGGCGGCGGGCGCGCCGCACGTCTATCTGGAGTTCCCCGGGATGGATCACGAATTCTGGATCCGCCGCGGCGCCGAACACATGGAGAAGGTTTTTCTCTTCTTCAGCGTGCTCTCGAAAAAGACCAACCCTGGATTCATTACTCCGGAAATGGCACCGCCCCCGCAGCCGCGTCCTAGAACTGTGCCGCGAGATCCACTGCCGCCTGGACCTCGCTAGTGTAGTGCGTCTCACGGATTGAGCAGTATGTGGGGCGGCGGCCGCAAATCCCGTTACAGAGAACATCCAGGGGGTCCGCCACGGGCATCATCCAGCGCGGGAAAACCCCCGGCACGGGCGGCCTGGAGCGGGTCGTCTTCAATGACAAATTATGGGAACAGCGCCGCGAGTCGATGCTGCTCGATCTCCATCAACGCGTCCGCGATGTGCGCCAGGGCCCGGACGGCCTCATTTATCTGCTCACAGAGGAAGAGGACGGCGCCGTCCTTAAGATCGAACCCGCGAAGTAGACTGCGGTCGTCGCCCCACGAGGGGCTAGTGTCCTGTCTCTGAAGTTCGCGGTATATGTTTTCGTGGGGCAGACGGCTGAACTCTTTCGGGATTGTGAGAAAATAAATGTCCGAAGATGAATCTGCTTCCACGCGACGAGAAGTTCTTCCAGTCTTTCCAACGACAGGTCAAGTTGATCTGTCAGGCTGCCGACCTCCTGGTGGAGGGGGCGGCCGCCGGGAACGCCCACCTTGCGAATGCCGCACATCAAATTCATGTGCTGGAGGAGCAGGCCGATAGCGTCCTCCACGAGATTTACAGACATCTCAACTCGACGTTCATTACGCCTCTTGACCCCGAGGACATTCAATCGCTTTCCTCGCACCTGGACGATGTCATTGACGGCATCGAGGATTCCGTGCACCGGATGCTGGATTATCGTATCGATCCGATGCCCGGCACCGTGCTTGAATTGTGCCGCATCGTGCAGTCTTGTTGTCTCATCCTTCAAAAGGCCTTTGACGCGCTGGCGAAGGGCGAACCGTTCATCGATCACAGCATCGAGATCAACCGGCTGGAAGAAGCCGCGGATCAGCTGGGCCGGGCAGCCGTGCGGGAACTGTTTGAGCAGGAGAAGGACCCGATTCGGATTATCAAGCTCAAAGAGATCTATGAATTCCTTGAGCAGACGACAGACTATTGCGAAGACGTAGCGGACGCGCTCCAGAATGTCCAGGTCAAGAACAGCTAGGCTGTCGTCCACGGTGAGCGATAACTAGGAAACGACGCATGCAGGCCCCGCTGATATTGGTCGCGATCATCGTGCTGGTCGCGTTGGCGTTCGATTTCATAAACGGCTTCCACGACGCCGCTAATTCCATCGCGACCGTGGTCGCCACGCGCGTTCTGACTCCATATCAAGCGGTGCTGTGGGCGGCAACTTTTAACTTCATCGCCGTTTTCGTGGTCGGCACCGGCGTCGCCAAAACCGTCGGCAGCGGGATGATAGATCTTCAATACGTGACGCCGTATGTGATACTGGGCGGTCTGATCGGTGCGATCACCTGGGACCTGATCACCTGGTGGTTCGCATTGCCGACGAGTTCCTCGCACGCGCTCATCGGGGGATATGCCGGCGCAGCCATGGCACGCGTTGCACATCTTCGCGGTCTGGATCGGATCTTCGATGCGCTCATGTGGGGTGCGTGGATCAAGACGTTGATCTTTGTCTTCCTTGCGCCGCTGATTGGAATGACGGTCGCCTACGCCCTGATGATCGCCGTCTATTGGCTTTTCCGTAACGCGTCTCCCCTCAAGATGGACAAGTATTTCAGAAGACTGCAACTGGCGTCGTCAGCCCTGTTGAGTTTCTCGCACGGTGGAAACGACGCGCAGAAGACCGCCGGAATCATCGCCGGTGTGCTGGTTGCGTCTGGCGTGCTCAAAACATTTGAAGTGCCGAAATGGGTTATCTTTGCCGCCTACGGCGCCATCGCCCTGGGAACGCTCTCGGGCGGCTGGCGGATCGTCCATACAATGGGATCACGACTCACTCGTTTGAAACCGCGGAGTGGCTTTTGTGCGGAAACTGCTGCCGCAATCTCGATCTTGTTCGCCACCGAATACGCTCACTTGCCGGTTTCAACGACTCACGTGACGGCGGGCGCGATTGCCGGGGTCGGCTCTATCCAGCGACTGAAAGCGGTGCGTTGGGGCTTGGCTACGAACATTCTTTGGGCGTGGATTCTCACAATACCGGCCGCCGCGCTGGTTGGCTGGTTATCGATGGCGATCATCCAACTGTTCGTGACCTGAGCAATATAAGCACGAATTGCGCATCAACCCGGGTCGACACTCCTGCCCTGCTCTGAGTTATGCCGGACGTCGATTCCCTTTACATAGAACAGCACGTGCTCGGCAATATTCGTTGAATGATCGGCGAGCCGCTCCAGACTGCGCGCGACGGCAAGGAGATTGAGCGCTTGCGGGACATTTCGTGGATCTTTCTCCATGAAGGAAATCAGTTGGTGATAGCAAGCCGTGCGGAGGCTGTCAACGGCGTCGTCCGAGACCAGTACGCTGCGAGCCAGTTGCGTATCACGGGCCACGAATGCGTCCAGACTTTTCCGCACCATGGACCGCACTAGACCAGCCATGAGCGGGATATCAATGATCGGCTCGATTGTGGGCGCTTCGATCAAGGATCTTGCAGTATGGGCGATATTGACGGATATATCCCCCATGCGCTCCAGGTTTGCGTTGATTTTCAGAGCAGCGATGATAAGACGAAGATTACTCGCCATCGGCTGCTGGAGCGCCAGCAGGTTGATCGCAAGAGCGTCGATCTCCAGTTCAATCGCGTTGATCCGGTCCTCGTTCTCGAAGACTGCCGCGGCCGCGCCCGGGTCCCTGTGAACCACCGCGCGGACGCTGCGCTCAATACCCGCTTCGACAAGCGAACTCATCTCCAACAGCTTGTTCTTCAGCTGCTCCAGCTCTTCAAAGAACTTACTCACGTTTGAGCTTCCTTTTGTCCGTTGCGCCGCAGCGCCGGTGCTTCCGCTCTCGCGGACGGTAAACTGATACGAAACGTGCAGCCCTTGTTGGGCTCGCTAGTCAGCCCGATGCTGCCGCCGTGAGCTTCCACCGCCCACTTCGCAATCGAAAGCCCCAAACCCGCGCCACCGGACTCGCGCCAGCGCGCCTTGTCTACTCGATAGAACCGATCGAAGATCCTGCCGTGATCCTCGGATGGAACTCCAGGACCTCTATCCTGGATTTCGATCGTCACCTGATTGGCGTCCCCATTCCGAACGCGCACGGAAATGGCTTCTCCCACAGGCGAATATTTCACCGCGTTGTGGAGGATGTTGACCAGCGCCTGCCGCAAGAAAAGACAGTCACCCTCGACCTGCGCGTGCTCGTCGCCTTCGAGAACAAGACGGAGCGATTTTTCTTCCATGAGAATCTCAAGCAATCCCGCAGCCTCGCGCGCCAACGCTATCACCGGTACGACGGTTCGGTGAAGTTGGATGTGCCCGGAATCCGCGCGGGAGATGGTGAGCAGGTTATCGATCAGAGATGTGAGCCGATTTACCTCCTCAAGCATGCTTCCGATGATGTCCCGATACTCCGCGCGGGTGCCGTCTTTTTGCAATCCCACCTCGCCGACGCTCCGGATCATCGCCAGCGGCGTCCGAAGCTCATGGGACGCGTCGGAGGTAAATCGGCGGAGCTGCTCGAAAGCCTGCTCCAGGCGAGCAAGCGTTTGGTTGAAAACCCGCGCGAGCTGTCCCAGTTCGTCATCCGTGTCGTCGTTGGGCAGCCGTGCGTCTAGCTTGTCGGGAGTGATCTCCTGCGCGCGTCGAGCCATCTGCTCAATCGGACTCAGCGCTCGCCGCGCGAGTCCATAACCGGAAATCCAAGCGACAACCAGCACTAGAGGCAAAACGACCAATGAAGCTAGGAGCAACTCCTTGAGCTGGGAGAACAATGGCTCCTCACTATGGGCCAGACGGATCAGCAAGGGATGTCCGTCGAGCGTATGCACTCGGCTCACGAGTCGCACACGAGTTCCATCGGACAAAGGCGCGGATCTCTCCGAATAACCTCCGATGCCCTCACCCGGAAATGGGTCTCCTCCGAGCGCCCGGTTGCCGAGCCGTTCGTTTCGAAATAAGACCGTGCCGTCAGGAGACCGAACCTCGAGGAAGCGCTCGATCACCTCTTTCGATTCAGGGTGATTGTGGTAATCTTCCCGGACTCCGAGCTGGCCGTCTGGAGTAAAGAAGAACAATCCTTCGACAGTCTCGATTTCCTGAATGGAGAAGTGGTCGAGCTGGCTTCGCAACTGCCAAAAAAGAAGAGCGCAGGTGCCTGCCCAGGCAAGGATCAGCAAGGACGCGAGAACCGAAACGTACCACAGGGTCAGGCGCGTGCGGACGTGGGTCGGGCGCAGCCCCATTACGACCCGTCTTCTTCTCGCAGCACAAAACCGACACCGCGAACCGTGTGCAAGAGCTTACGCTCGAACTGGCCATCCAGCTTCCGGCGGAGACGGGCCATCTGCGCATCGATGACATTGTCGAGCGGAGTTTGCCGTGAAGTCTCTTTCCAGATATCGCGCGCGAGCATCTCACGCGACACCACGCGGCCCTGTTCGGCAAACAAATATTCCAGCAATTCGAATTCGCGAGCAGTCAGCTCGATGGGCTGTCCTGCGCGAAGCACGGATCGTTGGGCGACATTCATCTCCAGGTCGGCGAGCTTGAATCGCTGACTCCCACCCGGCCTAGCTCTTCGCAACAGGGCGCGGGTTCGCGCCAGCAGCTCGGGAAACGCGAACGGCTTCACCAGGTAATCGTCAGCCCCCGTGTCGAGGCCACGCACGCGGTCTTCAAGCGTATCCCTGGAAGTAAGCAGCAGCACCGGCGTCTTGATGCCGCGGCTGCGCAGAGTGGCCAGAATTTCAAAGCCGTCGCGCCCCGGCAACATCACGTCCAGAATCACCAGGTCGAATGGTCGAGCTTGAATCAGGTAGAAACCCTCTTCTCCCGTGTAGGCAACCTGCACGGAATATTCGTCGGCCTCAAGCCCTTCCTGGAGGGCCTTCGCCATCTTCTGCTCGTCCTCAACGACAAGGATGTGCACGTTCCCTTTATAGGAGCGATCCGGCCTCAATGGCAACTGACAACATCCTGATTTCTCCCTGACGTGAATGTCAGAAAAGTATCAGCAAGTCATCAGACGAAAATAGGCCGTTTCAATGCTAAAAACTGACATGCGGTTGTTTTCGGCAAGCGCGAAGCGGAAGCCTTGAATGCTCGCACCGGGCTTGGCGAAGAAAATAACGATTCACCTCAATGAGGACACCACCGCGCGCCACGATTTCCTTTACAACGAGATCTTCTCACTTTTGCGTGAGCGCGGGGTGGCGGGTGCAACTTTGATCCGGCCGGCAGCCGGTTTCGGATCGCATCATCGGACGCATGTGAGCGAAGGAAACCAGGGTGAACGTGAGCACCTGCCGGTGCGGATCGAATTCATCGAGTCGAGCCAGGCCGCCGATGCGCTCCTGCCATCGCTGTGCGAGCTTATCACCGACGGACTCATTGAAGTGCAGGACACCACCGTCATCAAGTCTGTTGTTGGAGAAGAACCAGTCTAGGATGCGGACCTTTCTCCTCACGATCGTCCTGTTCGCCATCGTGCTGGGCGGACGTCTCGCGATGGCGCAAGCGTCGCGGAGACTCACTCTTTCTGAAGCGGAGCAAGTTGCCCTGCACAATCATCCGCGGATCGCGTCGGCAAGTCTACTGGCCGAAGCAGCGAAATCTGGGGTTACCGAAGCGCGGGCGCCGCTGTACCCGATACTCTCGGGCAATTTTACAAGCGTTGGAGCCGAACACAACTCGACGCTCGCGGCCGGCACCGTGCAGACATCGAGCCTGTACAGCCGTGTCGCGGCCGGCATCACAGTCAGCCAGCTTATTTCTGATTTTGGACGCACTGCGAATCTGGCCGGCGCGGCGAAGCTGCGGGCTTCGGCAGAGGAGCAAATCGTAGGCAGTACACGCGCGGCGATCCTGATCGGGGTGGATCAGGCGTTCTATCAGGCGCTCGCGGCCGGAACCGTCCAGATGGTCGCGCAGGCGGTGGTCGACAATCGCCGTCTCACGCTGCGCCAAGTCCGCGCACTGGCCCAAAGCCCCTCAAATCGACCCTGGACGTGAGCTTCGCCGAAGTGGCGCTTTCGGACGCGGAGCTTGCGTTGGTTCATGCCGAGAATGATGTGCAGGCAAGCCGGGCGCGCCTCTCCGCCTCGCTTGGCACACCTCAATCAGAGCAGTTCGACCTTACCGACGAACCGTTGCCGCCGATGCTCGAACCTGATCCCGAAGTGGACGTCGCACAAGCTTTGAAGCAGCGCCCCGATCTCGCTGCGCTTCAGTTAAACCGCGACGCCACGTATCGTTTTTCAAAAGCAGAAAAAGCCTTGAGTCGCCCTACAATCAGCCTGATCGGAGTGGCCGGAGCACTGCCGGCCACCGATCCTCGATTGCATGACACCTACAGCGCCGCGGGCGTGAATGTCAGCGTGCCCATCTTGAACGGTAAGCTCTACTCTGCACGGCAGACCGAAGCAGACTTAAAAGCCCAGGCGGCGGATAAAGACGTCGACGATCTCACCATTCAGATTTCCGAGCAAGTGCGCGTGGCGTGGCTCGAAGCCAATACCGCGTTTCGACGGCTGGACGTGACCGCGCGTCTGGTTGCCCAGGTGGAGCAGAGTTTGCGGCTGGCTCAGACGCGTTATGACAACGGCCTGGGCAGCATCGTCGAACTGAATCAAGCGCAATTGAGTCAGATTACCGCCGAGATCGAGGCCGCCGGCGCCAAGTATGACTACCTGAGCAGGCGCGCAGCACTGGCTTTTGTGATGGGAGCTCTTCGATGAAGAGACCCCTTGCGATGACTAGCAACCTCGCTCGAACTCGGGCTACCGCCTTCGTGATATGCGCTCTGATAGCAGGCTTGAATTCCTGCGGGAAAACCGATGCGAGTACTGAGAAAGCTGCGAACCAACCGGACGCACCAGCGATTGTTCCGGTGGTCAAAGCAGCCCGCGCCAACCTCGTCAATGATCTGGTGCTCACGGCCGAATTTGAACCGTTCCAGCAAGTGGATCTGATGGCGAAAGTCGCCGGCTACGTTCAATCGATCAAGGTCGACATTGGAGATCGCGTCCGCGAAGGTCAATTACTGGCCGTCCTTGAAATTCCGGAGATGGAAGACGATCTGACGAAAGCTGCCGCAGTCATCGTAGAGACCAATGACGAGATCGCGACGGCATCCGATGAATTGCACAGGGCCGAGCAAGCCCATGAGCTGGCGCACCTGTCCTATACGCGAATCGCCGACGTATTGAAGCGGGAGCCCGGTCTGGTGCCCCAACAGGAGGTTGATGAAGCCCGTTCGCGCGACATGATCGCTGAGGCGCAAGTCTCCGCCGCAAAATCCAGCCTGCGGACCGCCGAGCAGAGAACTCGCGTGGCCCAAGCGGATCAGACCAGGATTCAAACACTCCACAAATACATGACGATTTCGGCGCCGTTTGAAGGAGTCGTGACCAAACGCTACGCCAATGCCGGTTCGATGATCCAGGCCGGTACGGCTTCGCAAACTCAGGCCATGCCCATCATCCAGCTTTCGCAGAACAATTTGCTGCGGCTGATCCTGCCTGTGCCGGAATCAGGCGTTTCGCACGTTCACGTCGGCGAAGCAGTGGAAGTTCGCGTAACTTCGCTCGGAAGAGCGTTTCCAGGGCGAGTCGCCCGGTTCGCCGAAAAAATCCAGCCGTCCACCCGAACCATGGACACCGAAGTGGACGTCCCCAATCCCTCGCTGACGCTGATTCCGGGCATGTACGCCGAAGTCAACCTGCGCATCGACGAACGACGCAACGTTCTCTCGATCCCGCTGGATGCCGTGGATCGAAGCGGATCGGCTTCGCGCGTTTACACGGTCACGCCAGCCGGAATGCTCCACATTACGCCCGTCGTTCTGGGTCTTGAAAGCGACCAGCGCGTCGAGGTCATGTCCGGTTTGCAGGAAGGCGACGCCGTCGTCGTGGGCCGGCACGTGGGACTGAAGGACGGACAACAGGTGCAAGCGAAACCCGCAGAGGGCCAGGTTCATTAGCGATGTCTCGATTCGCAATTCGCACGCCTTACCTCATCGTGGTCGTGTGCCTGGTGATCACGCTGGTCGGCATCGTCAGCGTGGTCCGAATGCCGGTCGACCTGTTCCCGGCGATGAATATTCCGGTCGTCGCCGTCGCCACCTTCTATTCCGGCATGCCTCCGGAACAAGTGGAAGGCAGCATCACCTACCACCTGGAGCGCTTCTTCACCCTTGCCAGCGGGATCGATCACATGGAGTCGCGATCGCTCGCAGGTGTCAGCCTCATCAAGGTCTATTTTCAGCCTGGAACGAATCCCGATTCCGCGGTAACCACCATCGCCAGTCTCGCGATGGCTGAGATCAGCCACTTGCCTCCCGGCACGCTCCCGCCATTCGTTCTGAAAATGGACGCTTCCAGCCTGCCGGTTTGCCTGGTCACCTTTAAGGGTGAGGATCTCAGCGAGACGCAGTTGAAAGACCTTGCGCAGAATGTCGTCCGCAATCAACTGGCGGGCGTCGCGGGAGCCGCCGTCCCTCAACCGTTCGGCGGAAGATGGCGCGAGATCATGCTGTACGCCGATCCGTTCAAGCTCGAAGCGCGGCAGTTGAGCCTGATGGATGTGGTTCGAGCCCTGAACGACTCGAATCTCATTTTGCCTGCAGGGGACGTGCAGATCGGCAAATACGACTACAACATTTACGCAAATAGCCAAGTCAGCAAAGTAGACGACATCAATAAGGTGCCCATCAAGCTGTCTGGTGACAATCCCGTCCGCGTTTCGGATATCGGCATCGCGAAAGACGCGTACGCGCTCCAATACAACGCCGTTCGCGTCGACGGGCAGAGGTCGGTTTATCTGCCGGTACTCAAGCAGGGTGGCGACTCGAACACCATTGCGGTGGTGGATGGCGTGCGCGAGAAGCTAAAACACTTGTTCGACGTTCCGGCGTCGCTGGTGAACCATGTTGTTTTCGATCAGTCGCTGTTTGTGAAGACCGCCATTCGCACGCTCCTCGATGAAGGGGGAATCGGCCTTTTCCTCACCTCCCTCATGATTCTCGTCTTCCTCGGCAGCATGCGCGCTACCGTCGCCGTGTTTTTCTCGATCCCTCTCTCGGCGCTGGCGACATTCATCGCGTTGCAAATCGGAGGTAGCTCAATCAACACGATGGTGCTCGGCGGTCTTGCCTTGGCGCTCTCGCGGCTGATCGACAACTCGGTCGTGGTGCTAGAAAACATTTACCGGCATCTCGAGATGGGTGATCCGGCCGTTGTGGCCGCCGAAAAAGGTGGTCGGGAAGTGGCGCTGCCGGTTCTGGCTGCCACGCTGACCACCGTGGTCGTTTTCTTTCCGGTCACGCTTCTCTATGGCGTCAGCAAGTTTCTCTTTTCGTCGCTCGCGCTTGCGGTGGTGCTATCCCTGTTCGCCTCCTACGCGGTTGCGATGACGGTTGTGCCGTTGTTCTGTGCACGATTCATGAAACATTCGAGCGGTCACGCTTCCGGCGAAGAGGGTAGCGAGGTACCTCGCACGAAACCCAGCCTTGGACAACGATTCAACGCGTGGTTCAACCGCGGCTTCAATTGGTTCCTTGGAATGTACGACAAAGTAGTCGCCGTGGTGCTGGTTCGACCGGCGATATGCCTGGTCATTTTTGTCATCGGCTTCGCCGCTAGCCTGCTGCTGTTCCCGCGCCTTGAACTTTCCTTCTTCCCACGGACGGACGCCGCCCAGTTCGTCATAAACATAAAGGCGCCATCGGGAACCAGGCTGGTCGAGACCGAGAAGGAGGTTGCGCGACTCGAGGACCTTCTGCATCGCACGATTCCGGAGAGGGATCTGGCGATGATCGTTTCCAACATCGGTGTCGATCCTGGCTTTTCCGCGATTTATACCTCGAACTCGGCAATGCACACAGCGTTCGTTCAGGTGGGTCTCAAGCCCGGCCATCAGACGGACAGCTACGAGTACATGGCGCGAGTGAAGGCCCGCATGCGGGAGGAAATGCCGGAGCTTGCCGCGTACTTCTCATCCGGCAGTCTCATCGATGCCGTCCTCAACATGGGACTGGCAGCACCCATCGACGTTCAAGTCGGCGGAACGAACCTCAAGACGAGCTACGAAGCGATTCTCGATCTTGCCCGCCAGATTCGTCAGATCCGTGGAGTTGCGGACGCCTTCATCCCGCAAGACGTCGATTATCCGGCACTGCGGTTGGAGATCGACCGCACCCGCGCCGGTGAACTGGGGCTGAGCGAAAAAGAGGTTGTCCAGAACGTCATTACCGCTCTTACTTCGAATCAAATGGTCGCGCCGAATATCTGGATCGATCCGAAGAACAATAACAACTATTTCTTGAACGTCCAATATCCCGAGCAGCAGATCGAGAGCTTGCTTGACCTCAAGTCGATTCCGCTGCATGGCGTGGGCTTAAAGCGTCCGACGCGGCTGGACATGGTCAGCAGCATCACTCGCTTCGAGGCGCCTACCGAAGTGGATCACTATCAGATCCGCCGTGTCCTCGACATTTACGTTCGTCCGCTCGGCGAGGGACTGGGGTCGATCGCCGATCAGATCGATGGACTGATATCGCGCGCCAAATTCCCCACGGGCGTCGACGTCACGGTACGCGGAATGGTGGAAGGCATGCGTTCGTCGTTCAAGAGTTTTGCTCTAGGCCTCACGCTTTCCGTACTCCTGCTCTACCTCATCCTGGTGGCCCAATTCCGTTCGTTCATCGATCCGTTCATCATCCTTCTCGCGTTTCCGCCGGGCCTGGCGGGCGTCCTCCTGACGCTATGGCTGACTAACACGACGCTGAACGTCATGTCGCTGATGGGCGTGGTCATGCTCGCGGGGATCGCTATGTCGAACAGCATTTTGATCGTCGAGTTCGCGCATCACCTGCGCCGCGAAGGAATGGCGCCCCGCGACGCCGTGGCAATGGCGAGCCGTGTACGATTGCGTCCCGTGTTGATGACCTCGCTCGCCACGGTCATTGGACTCATGCCGATGGCCCTCAAATTCGGTGAAGGCAGCGAAGCTTATGCGCCGCTGGCTCGCGCACTCATCGGCGGATTGAGTGTCTCGGTGCTATTCACCGTGTTCTTAGTGCCCGCCGGATTTTGCCTCGCATATGCGAAGCGCTCCGAACCTACTGCGTTAACGAATGAATGAAGGAGTGAACTTATCATGCGAGTGTTTTGTGAACGATTGCCCTTGACTCTGCTCTCCGCGATGCTATTGATCTCGGCTGGTTTGGAGGCCAAGGACAAGAAAGTCAAAGCCGCGCCAAAGGAGCCTCAGGATGCGATAGAAGTTGTCGGCCACATCCCTCCAACACAGGGGTCCGTAATGCGCTTCCTCACAACCCAGCACTATAGCAGTTACTATCTCTACGCGGAACGTGACGCCAGTAACGGCGTGACACTCATCGATGTGACCAAGCCGGCTCGGCCTTCCGTATTGGGCGATGTGGCGTATGCCCCGAGCGGAGGATCGGGCAGCCTCTTTGCCGTGGCGGGGACTGCGGCACTCGTCACCGATGGATTAGCAACTGGGGCGGCTTTTTCGCCACAAACAATTCGAATTATTGATTTTTCAGATCCACTGCACCCGAAGGTCGCTCGCGAATTCGCCGGCGTCACCGCCGTGAGTCGGGATGAACGGCGGGGGCTGATTTTTCTAGCCAACGCCGAAGGCGTATGGATCTTGCACCAGAATCTTGCACAAGATCCAGAAGTGGAAAAAGCCTACGCCCATCACGTCATATACGACCACTGACCCCTACTGGAAGCAGTACCGAACAACTTCGGACTTCGTCGCTCAGACCTTCATGACAGCGATTGCGACCGAGCAAGCTCGACATGGCGATGTAGCTGGTGCTTTAGCGACTCTGGCATGTATACCCCAAGGGTTGAACGTGGGTGCGTTACAGACCGCCGCCGTCCTGGTGGGAGCCGTTGGAGCGCCCGGCCGGTTCGAAGGCTGAGCGAGCAAGCCGGCCTGAGAGCCAGAAGCCGCGGCATTCGCGAAACATTGAGCCGCGTGCGTGACCCGCATCAGCGTTCTCCCCCAATCGCAGGCTCTCCTGATGTTACTACCTCGCGGGCCTCGCCGGAAGCGGAAGTTGTTGGCGATAATTCTTCCTAACGGGCAACTCTCCTGGCAGACGAATAAGTGTCGATTGCCGCCTACAGTTCTACGTGTTATAGTACACCCGTGATTCCATTCCGGCTTGTCTTCGAGCCCGGTATTTCGCTTTACGAGCAGGTGGTGTACGCCGCCAAGAAGGCGGTCGTCTCCGGTCAGATGCGCCCCGGCGACGTGTTCCCTTCGGTTCGCGCGCTGAGTAAGGCGCTCAAGATCAACCCCAACACCGCCCACAAAGTGATTACGCATCTGGTTGCGGAGGGCGTTATCGAAGTGCGTTCCGGGATCGGAACGGTGGTAACCGAACGCACTGCATCCACTGCTGCCGAGCGCGGCAATTTACTCAAGAAGGAACTGGAACAGCTCGTCGTTGAAGCCAAGCAGCTCGGCCTCGGAGTTGATGAAGTAACCGCAGCGGTCGTCCAACATTGGAAACGTTTGGATGGGAGGAAGTCATGAACGATGTTCTCAAAGCCGTCGATCTGTCGAAACGGTTCCGCCGCACGGAGGCGCTCGATCATCTGGACCTCAGTGTGCCGGAAGGTAGCATCTATGGGCTGGTCGGTCCGAACGGTGCCGGCAAGACTACGGCGATCAAGACCCTGATGAACATTTTTCAGCCAACCGGCGGATCGGCCGAAGTGCTGGGTGTCGATTCGCGGCGGCTCGGTCCGCACGAGTTCGCGCAAATTGGCTATGTCTCGGAAAACCAGGAGATCCCAGAGTGGATGACGGTCGCGTATTTGATGAACTATTTGAAGCCGTTCTATCCAACCTGGGACAATGCGTTCGCGGCCGGGCTGCTGCGCCAGTTCGATCTGCCGATGGATCGGAAGCTGAAGCATCTTTCTCGAGGAATGCGTATGAAGGCGGCGCTCGCGTCGTCGCTTGCCTACCGCCCCAAGTTGATCGTGCTGGACGAGCCCTTCACCGGCCTCGATCCCCTTGTCCGCGATGAGCTGATTGAAGGCCTACTCGACAGTGCCGAAGGCACGACGATTCTGATTTCTTCGCACGATCTGGCCGAGATCGAAAGTTTCGCGAGCCACATCGGCTATCTGGATCGCGGGCGCTTGCAGTTTTCCGAGGAGATGAGTTCGCTCGCGGCCCGATTTCGCGAAGTCGAAATCACGCTTGACGACGCGGGACAGCTTCAAGGGCAAACACCATCAAACTGGCCGGCTAGCTGGCAGCTGCCGGAGGTTTCGCCGGCCGTAGTGCGCTTCGTCGAAACCCGCTTCGATCCCGAACGGACTGCATCTGATCTTCGACGAATGTTCCCCGATGCGCAGCAAATCTCAATGAATCCGATGCCGCTGCGGACGATTTTCGTCACGCTCGCCAAGGCGTCACGAAAGGTCGCATGACCATGCGCCAAAGCCTGGACCAAGCCATTCACATTTTCCGAAAAGACGTCAGACGCCTGCGCTATGAAATCGCAGTCGCCTTTGCTCTGGCGGGCGTGTTCACCGCCTTGAATCTCCACGAAGCGAAGGGATGGTGGCTGGACCAGACCATGGGTGGCCTGTCCAGTCCCTTTCAGTCTCTGCTGGCGCTCGGATGGGCCTACCTACTTGCTCTCGTGATTCAGAGCGAGGCGCTGCCGGGCGATCGCCAGTTCTGGCTGACTCGTCCGTACTCGCGAACCAGCCTGCTGATATCGAAATTTCTGTTCGCGATGGTCTTCGTGAATTTGCCGATGCTGATTTCCGATATTGTTACGCTCTCCGCGAACGGGTTTCCACCGACGTCGCACATCGCCGGTCTCGCGTGGAAGCAAATCCTGCTGACGATGATAATCGTCCTGCCGCCGTTTGCGTTAGCCTCCGCGACACGCGGGCTCGGCGAGTTGATCCTCACGAGTCTCGGCTTGGCCATCGTGATCATGTTCACGTCGAGCTTCATGTACGGATTCATGTACGGGAAGGTCACCTACGGCTGGTCCAACGCCGACAGATGGATCGAAGGCGCGCGGCTTTACGGGTCCATCGCCGCCGTCGCAATCGCTGTCATCGCGCTCCAATATTTTCGCCGGGCAACTGCGCTCTCCCGCGGGATCGCGATCTCGAGTTTCCTGTTGGTTGCGTTCACCTACACTCTACCGGCGTCGCCCACGGAACGCGCAATGGAGCCGGGCTATACGAAAGCCATCGAGGACACGTCATGGCTTCACGTCGAGCCCCGGTATTGTGAGAATTGCGCGGGCTCCGCTCACTCGACCGATGATTTCCAGCAGATTCTCATGCCCATTGACGTGACCGGTATTCCCGACGGAACCAGCGTGGAAATTGGGATCGTCACCGGCTACGCCATTTCGCCTGAAACGCGGCGCGTGATCTATAACACCGGGCAGTCCAGCACCGCCGGTCAACATCGCTACATTCCTGTCAATGTCGCCTATTATCCTGACATTCGAAACCAACCGATCACGCTGAACCTCAACGTGCATTTCGAAATTTACAAGCATCATCGCGTCGGGCCAGTGGCGATGAATCAGACATTCTTTGCTGTCCCGGGCATCGGCTACTGCGCGGAACTTTCCGGCCGACTCGTCTGCCGCGCTCCCTTGCGCTGGCCGCGCGCGATGATCACGGTCCGGATGGGAGCCGCCGATCGGAACTTCAATCAGCTGTTTTCAGCTTCCCCGTTTCCGGGCGACAGTCCTATTACAGCGGTGTCAACGTATGCATCCGGGATGTCTTCAGGATCGATCAGCGACGGCAGGGCGATGTTCCTCGACTTCGATGAACCTTCCGCAACCGCATCACGCCTGATCGAGTGGAAGAACATCCGTCTCGCCGATTTCGAGGGACGAGCCCTAGAGAAGTGATCAGATGGGAGAAGTGACCAAGTGTGAGGAAGTGACCAAGTGTGAGAAGTGAACAAATATGCCCCAGACACTTCACATCTTCAAGAAGGACATTCGATATCTGCGCGCCGATATCGCGGTGATTCTCGCTCTGATGGCGCTGTTCGCCTATACCGATAGCCATTGGTCACCTGCTAATGACCCGCCGCATTTCGTCTTCAACCAGACCACTGAATTGCTCCGGATCCTGCTGCCCATCTCCTGGCTGTATCTCATCACACGACTGGTTCACGCCGAGCCTCTTGTCGGCAATCGCCAATTCTGGCTGACGCGTCCGTACCAGTGGACCAGCCTGCTCTCGGCGAAAGCGCTCTTCACCATTACGATCATTAGCGTGCCGAAAGCGATCACCGATGCGATTATCGTTACGGTTCAGGACCTGCCGCTATCACAATACCTGCCAGGCTTCCTGTGTCGGGAGCTATTGATTGCGGTGGTCATGCTATTGCCCTTGGCTGCGCTTGCGAGCGTAACCGCCGGCATCACGCAAGTCGCGATCGTCGTGTTCGTCTTTGTCGGGGGATCCATCGGGATTTCCGAGGTCCTCATGAATAACCCCAGCCACGTGAATCTCGACTGGGGAGATCTCGAATGGATTCGCAGCATGATTGGGGGCATTTCCATGAGCGGGTCAGCGTTCATCGTCGTGCTCTTGCAATATCGCTACCGGCGCACCGCTGTATCGCGCGCCACGGGCATCGCCGCGCTTCTTCTCGCGATGGTTTCTATTCCGTGGATGCTTGGTTTCGCGATTCAGTCACGCTTGTCAAAGGTGCCGATCGGCGACGATGTGCGGATCACTCTCGATTCCACCCGGCAGCCTCGCGCTGGCCGGACGAGAAGCGGCAGTGGCGGATTTCTGATTCCTGTCGCGATCGCGGGCATTCCCGACGGCGCGGAGATCCGGGATGACCGCGTTGAGATGGCAGCGTCCGGCATCGTCAACCGCTTGCGCGACGCTAGTGTGATTCATGAGCCGGATGGTTACTGGATTGAGATTCCGGTCGAAGGACCGGTCGACCACCCGGCTGAAGGGCCGGTAAGTGTGCGCGCGTCGCTCTTTCTCACCATGTTCGGTAACGCGCACGCAACCACGATCCCGGTCGGAGGATCTCCGTCCGCTGTCCCCGAGATCGGAAACTGCTTCATGCAGAGCCCACGTCTGGGTGTTTCCCCAAGGTTCTACGTGACCTTCTGCGCGTCGGCGTTTCGATGGCCGCGCCGTTTGATATCAGTGCACGTGGACGGAGCCACCAGCGATTTTCGCGACAGGCCCTATTCGCCGCTTCCAGCCGACGTCGGGATCTCGCCAGTAACGTCCTGGGCGACCCAGGTGGTGGTATGGGGAGCCCGTCCTCAATCTGCGCCGGTCACACCCCCCGCGCGCGCCGCGACGATCACCGTCGAAGAACCGCTCGCCCATTTCCACCGCGAGTTCATCGCGAACATTCCCGGCTGGTCTCGGTAGTTGGGTCGAAGTAGATCGGTGTCGGAGCGTTGAAAGCAGATACGAAAACCCTGGAGAGTCACGTTCGTCAATGCGCGACATCAGGCACCTCGTGACACATGGGGCTGAGACCGGGAGTGCCCGTCACCTCTGCAAGTTTGGTTGATCTTTCAGCCGAGCCGCGTCAGTCCGGTACGCCCCGCCGCTGGCGATCGGACACACGAAGTGCCAAGTCGCACGCCGGTATTTCCGTAGGATGGCGCGTTGAGGATTCTGCAAGCTCACTGCCAGCTTCATGCTGCAATTCACGCCTGTTAATAATGATTGATATGGAGACCATGCTGGGGAACGACTATTCCTCCGCCGAGCTCTACACTCCGGTCCTGCAAGGACTGGTCACCTCTCAAACCGGTGTGACCTTTCGAGCCGCGCCGAACAGCGCTTCCGCAACTCAAACCATTCAAGTGCTCAGTCCCTCCGACAGCATCCCGTGGACGCTGTCCGTGAAAACTTACTCGGGCGGAAACTGGCTCGCGGCGACTCCATCGGGCGCGACCGACGCTCCCACCTCCGCACCCACGCCGATTTCCATCAGCGTGAATCCATCCGGACTCGCCGCGCAGGTTTCTACGGCGCCGTCACGCTCACGCCCACCGACGGCGTGCATCCGCCCATTTCGATCACCGTCGTGCTTAGCATTGTTCCCGCGGGAACGGCCGCGCCTGCTCAAGTCGCGCCCGCGGGTCTGGTTTTCGTCGCGACTTCCGGAGTCACCGCCAAGCCACAGGCCTTCACCATCGCGAGCGTCACGTCGACTCCGCTCACTTTCACCGCCACCGGCGCGTCCCGGGTTTGCGCAGTGCTAATTGCCGTGACGCCTCACGGGAGTCATCTCCCAGAACGCCGTTTGTGCCAATGTACGAGTAGCCGACGATTCGCCCGGAGTACCATTGCCCGTTGTGGGACAGACTGCGTTCGCGTCCGTCTTCGATCTCGCGCAAACCGTGGACGACGGGAGGAGGAGATAGGCACTCCAAGACCCTAGATCTGCATCCCCTGCACTCGCTCAGAACCCCAGCGGCGCCGTGCCGCAGACAAGATCCTGTGGAGGCGAAACCGGAGTCACCGTTTTTAGGTTGCTTTTGCGCAAAATGTCATTGAGCGCTGGCACGTCCTGGCTGTTGATGGTGCGCCACAGCGCCAGATTGTTGTTCAGATCGGTGCAGTAATCGTGGAAGGCTTTGACCTGCGCATCCACCGGGGCATGGTCGGACATATAATCCACGATCACCATCAGCCCGGCGAATGAGCCGTTCACGCCCGTGAAACCCGGATTTCCGGAGTAAGTCGAGACTCCATAGGGCCCGCTCGCGGCTGCGGAACGCGGCCCCTGTACAGGCGCCACCTTGGCATCCAGCGCTTTCACCGCGCGGTCCACATCCGCCGGCAGAGAACTGCCCAATGTTTTCAATTGGTCGCGCATCGCCGTGGCCTGCAGATATCCGGTGTGGCTCACCGCCATTCCATCGGTGTTCTTAATTTCCAAATCGAATTGCGCGCGCAGTTCGGCCATGACCGCCGCCGATTCACCGATGCGCGGATCCTCATGCACTGTCACGGTCTGGATAGACGTCTTGCCATCCACAACCAGTTTCACGGTGTATAGTCCGGGAAGGGCGAAAGCGCCCTGGGGCGTGTAAGGTGTGTCGTGATCGATGGCCGGCATCACCTGGCCCCAGTTGTGGCTGATAGCCTTGGGATCGTCGTAATACAGGTCCCAGTTGACGCGGTTCATGCCGACGTTGGTGGAGAGTGCGAGCGGCTGGCGCAGCCAGTAATCGGGAACCGGCGGCAGAGGCTCATCGAGCGGCGCCGCGGGCCGGCTGGAAAGCGTACGCACCAGCTTACTCGCGCTATCGTAGATTTCGATTCTGATATCGCCAGCCGGTTTCGCGTCCAGGTAGTAATAAAGCAGCGCACCCTCGGGCGGATTCGCCGCGTGCGGCACTTCGGCGGGGAGGGGCGTATCCATATTGATGTCGCGCTTCACGCGCAGAGCACCGCCGGGCTTGAAGAGGTAGCTGCCGGCGCCCAGTTGGTAAATCAGCGCTGGCGTCAACTGGCGCAGGGGCGAAATATCATCGAGGACCCAAAATGAGCGGCCGTAGGTGCCGACCACCAGATCATTGTCGTGCACCACCAGATCGCGATAGGACGTGGTGGGCAAATTCAAACGCAGCGATTGCCAATGGTCGCCGTCATCGAAGGAGACGTGCACGGTGGTCTCTGTGCCGGCGAACAACAGCCCGCGGCGTATGGTATCTTCGCGCACAACGCGCACGAAACTGCCCGTGATTTCGTGATCCGGCAGACCGCTGACGATCAGTTGCCAGGTTTTGCCGAAATCGTGGGTGCGATAGATGTACGGCTTCTCGTCGCTCGCGTTGCTGTGGTCCACTGCCGCGTAGGCCGCTGCCGGATCGAAATGCGACGCCTCTACGACGCCCACCGAAGCGCCCTCGGGAATATCGGGCGGCGTCACATCGCTCCAGTGAGCGCCGCCATCCTGCGTGACATAGACGATGCCGGTGGTGCTGCCAGTCCACATGACGCCCGCCTTCACGGGAGAGACCGCCAGGGTGTCGATGGCGGGCCCGCCGCGCGCCGTCACCACACCGGTACTGGGCGTCTGGCCGACGTGTATGCTCAGGTCGGGGCTGACGGCAGTGAAATGCCGGCCGCCATCGCTAGTTTTCATCACGAACTGAGTGCACCAATAGAGCGTGTGCGGGTCCTGCGGCGAAAAGACCAGCGGAGCGCTGGAAGCGCGCCGGTAAATGCTGTGTCCAACGGCCGGATTGACGATTTGCTGATGCCAAGTGTTCAACTCGATGCGCGCGAGGTCGCCGTAGTTGCCATTGGTGTACAGGATGTTGGGATCGAGAGGATCGGGCGCGATGAATCCGGCCTCCCATCCCGGCACGGGGAACCAATCGAAAGGCGTGATCTGGCCGAGATCGCCGCGGCTGCGCGTACCCACGATGCCACTATCCTGCTGGCTGCCGTAGACCCAATACGGGAACCGGTTATCAACCCCGATCTTGTAGACTTGCGCCGTCGGCTGGTTGTACCACGAACTCCAGGTGTGACCCCCATCGAGCGAAACACTTGCACCCTGATCACCGCCGTAAAGGATGCGATCGGGGTTGATGGGGTCGAGCCACCACTCCCGTGGATCGTCCCCGCCGGGCGCTCCCTTGAACGCTACCAGTGTCTTGCCGCCGTCCACCGATTTGTAAGCCGCGGTGCCCATGGTGTAGACGACATCGGGATTCTTGGAGTCGACATAGATACGGCCGGCGGCGGTATAGGTCGTGGTGGCGCCTGGCGTCCAGTGCGCGCCTCCATCGTCGGAGCGGTAAATGCCGCCGCGCCCGAGCGAGTAGACACGCTGCGAATCGGTGTGCTGTGCCACGGCGAGCACGCCCGAGTTAGGCAGGCCTTCCGGTTTTAATTCTGTCCAGCTCAGACCCTCGTCCGTGGATTTATACAGCGTCCCACTGGCGCCGCCGCGCCCGCCACCGTTGAATCCCCCTCGTCCCACGCCCGGCGCCGTGTAGTGCGCCGCCATGGTGGCCAGAATCACTTTGGGGTTGTCGTAGGCCCAGTTCAGGCTGAACGCGCCGGTTTCGTTGTTCTTATAGAGGACGCGCGTCCAGGTCCGGCCACCATCTGCTGAACGGAAAACGCCGCGTTCCTCGCTTGGCATGTGCGCGGCGCCTTCGGTAGCGGCGAGCACCAGATTTGCGTCGCGCGGATCGACCATAATGGTGCTCACCGCGCCGTTCTTCTCGAGGCCGATATGCTGCCATGTCTTGCCGGCGTCGGAACTCTTGTACATGCCGCGGCCGCGATCGCCCGTACCGAGATAAATGAAGTTGGAATTGGACGCTGCAACCTCCAGTGCCGTGACATTGGCGATTTCGGGGACCGAATCGGTGATGTTGAACCAGGTGGTTCCGGCACTGACCGTTTTCCACACGCCGCCGAGCGCGGCGGCGGCATAGAATACGCCGGGCTGGGTGACGGAGCCGCTGACGGCGGAGACGCGGCCAGCGCGAAACGGTCCAATATTGCGCCATTTCAGGCCGCCATAGAGTTCGGGCTTGATTTGCGCGAAGACCGCGCTCGAAACAGCGAGCAGCAGAACGCAAGAGCGATTGCGGATAAACGGGGTCATGGCAGAGTATCCATTGCTACTATCCGGGACAGTAGATAAGAATTAGACCACATGCCTCGGGCAGGCGGCAACGAAGTAGAAGTCAGCTGGGATGGCATGCCCCGCCCGACACCGCAAAATCGCCGCCAGACTCTGAATTCCCGAGGGGCGGCGGCGATCTCCTGCATTGCCGGGCGCGTCCCTAGAGCGACCGCAGAGCGTCTGTTTCACAGGTCGGCTGTCCGAACTAGAAGCTTAGTCGGATTCCCACCTGGGCCGCAAAGGGGACGCCAACCGTCGTGCCGGGGCCAAAGAAATCGCCTAGCGCGCCAGCGGGCACCCGCAGCTGATTCAGGCTGGTGATGGGCTCCGTCTGCGAGCAACTCGCGTTCAGACAGAAAGCGGTGGCATTGGCCAGATTGTTCACGGGCGTGGGCAGAGCCGCAAGGTTGGTGACATAGTTGGCTCCAGGATTGTTGCGGTTGAACAGATTGAAGATCTCGATGAAAGGTGACACTTGCCAATGATCCTGGAAACGGAACGGACGGGTGATTCGAATGTCGGTCTGAACATATGGCGTTCCCCGGAATTGATCGAGTCCGGTCTGAACGCCATTTACCACGGCGCGATCGTCCAGCGTGTCCCCCAAGCCGTTGACGTCGACGGGTGTGGTCAGAGTGAATGGCCGGGCGCTTTCGGCCTGGCTCAACAGCGACAGTTGAAAGCCTCCCGGGATTCGAACTGTGCCCGCCACGACCAGCCGATGGGTGACGTCTTCTCCCGACGGGCCGTAGTCGCCCTTGGCGAATGCGTTCAGTGGGCTGCATACTCCGTTCACGTAGTCGAACAGTTCGCCCAGGACGCATCCCCATGTCTTAGCGCTCGACAGCGTATAGTTCACCACCAGGCTGAAGCGGGAGACGTTGGCTTGCAGATGCAGGGACATCCCGTCATACCGTGAGCGATTATCGGTACGGAAAACAACGATATTGGGGACGTTGGCCTGCTGCGTGGCCGTATCCCGCGCGAATAGCGGCGAGAAGAGCGTGTAGCCGGCCTCGTAATTGTAGCGCCGGTAGGCGTGGACGCCCTCTTCGTGAGTCCAGTCCGCGCTCGCCATCCAGTGAGAATTGAACGCGTGCTCGACGCCCGCGGTTGCGTGCAACGCATACGGCGTCTTGTAGGCCGAATCGATGAGCGCCCCCACGCCGCCATTGGCCGCACTGGGAAGGCAGCCGGGGTCGGTTGACTTGACGCACGGCGCCGGAGCCTCATTGACGGCCGTGAACGCGGTGACCCATCCATTTTGCGCCAGATCATTGTAAAACAGACCGAAACCCGTGCGGATCACGGTGTTCCGGTTGGACCCCAGAGCGTAGGCGATTCCGAGACGCGGCGCAAACGCCTTGCGATAGTCGTGAGGAGCGCCCGGATGCTGGAACAGGGGGACATCGAAAGCCGCGAGGGTCAGCAGCGCGGGATTATCCAACTGAGATCGGCCGGACGCTTCGAACAATCCGAACGTGGTGTCGTAGCGTATGCCGTAATTCACCACGATGCGCGGCGTCGCCCGCCAGGAATCCTGCGCATAGACTCCCAGGCGCTGGACGTTCTGAGCGAAACTGCCGTTGCCGGCCGGAGCGCTAGTGCAGGTGGTTCCCGGAGTGACCTCCAAAGCAGCCGTGGGCGCGCATGTCAGGTCGACCGCAAATTGTTGCGGGTTGCCCAGATAAGCCGCCGGATCCTGCGCAAACACGGTGAGATTTTCGGCCGTGGAAGGAAGCGCACCGCTCAGCACCGGCTCGTGGATGAAATCGATGCCGAATTTCACAGTGTGGCTTCCGAAAGAATGAATGACGTCATATCTCCATTGGTATTTCTCCTGTTCCCGCGCGACCGGAAACGCCGTGATAGGCGTAACAAACTGATTGTCGCCGAAAGTCTCGAAGCCGGAAATGGTCTGTGACGTGGAGCTGAACGGGAAGGCAACCGCCGGTCCGCGGCTCGCACGGAGCAGCACCAGCACAGTTTCAATTCTAGCTGCGTTCGGTTTGCCGACCAGGCGCGGCAGGAGTGCCTCGGTTTGCGAAAAATCGCGCGACGTTAACAATCGCATCCCGGATATTTTATAGAGCATCAAATCCCTTCAACACAGGCTGAGTTCGCATGCCCTATCCTGAATCCATGAACCGGCGAGCGTTTACCCGCATGGCAGGGACCCTGGGCGCGACCGCGGCGTTCGGAGGTCTTCACGCTGGATCCTCGCGTACCGCCTGGAAAGAGCGCCGCGACATGTTCCCTGAAGGTGTGGCGTCGGGCGACCCGGATGCGAGCAGCGTGCTGCTATGGACCCGCGCGCCCCGCGCCACTCGTCTGCAGTTGGAAGTCGCGAACGACGCAAAATTTGAGCACGTGGTCGCGACCGCGAGCACGCCGGTCTCGGCGGAGGCGGACTTTACGTGCCGCGTACTGGTGGGTGGCCTCAAACCGGCTAGGGTGTATTGGTACCGCTTCAGCGATCCGGACGGCAACGGCAGCCGCATCGGCCGCACCATTACCGCGCCCGCCGCCCATGATCCGCGGACGGTATCGTTCGCCTTCGTGAGTTGCCAGAATGTCACCCAGGGCGCACAGAATGCCTATCGCCGCATGATTTTTGAAGATGAGCGCGCGCGCGAATCCGACCGCCTCTCCTTCGTGCTGCATCTCGGCGATTTCATCTATGAGATCGTCTGGTATCCCGAAGATCGCCCGCAGGGCATGTACGACCGGCGCCTGCGCGACATCGTCCGCTATCCCAGCGGGCAAAAAATCCGTGACTTGCACATCCCCACTACGCTCGACGACTACCGCGCCGTCTACCGGGCGTACCTTCACGACCCGGACCTCCAGGACGCGCGCGCACGCTGGCCGTTCGTCAACATGTGGGACAACCACGAGTTCAGTTGGCTGGGCTGGCAATCGCTGCAAAAGTTCTACGGTGAGACGTGGCCCGCGCAAACGCGAAAGGTGGCCGCCAATCAGGCATTCTTCGAATTTCAGCCGGCGCGGATGGTGCGTCCGCACGCCGCCACGCTCGAACGCTTCGACGGGCCGCACGTGGAGGACGCTCCCATCGCCGCCTTTGACGCCCACGGTCTTGGGCAAGAGCCTAACAACCTCGCCGCCATCGCCAGCCTCAAAGGGTATCGCGCGTTACGCTGGGGCCGCCACGTGGAGTTGATTGTCACCGACCAGCGCAGCTATTGCTCCGAAGAGCCGAGCGGCACGAAGGCGGCCAAAGCCCTGGTTAACGATGCCTTTCCCCAGGTGCTGCCGCAGGAGACGCTGGAAAAACTCGATGCCGGGCCGCCTTTCACTCAGACCATTCTCGGCGCGGAACAGAAAGCCTGGTTTCTTGATCGCCTTAAAAACTCACGCGCCACCTGGAAAATCTGGGGCAACACCACCGCCACGCTCGATATGCGAGCCGACCTTCAGAATCTGCCCACGGGTGTGGGCGAACGGTGGCATGGCGCGGGCTACGCGGCCTTCCCTATGGCCGATTGGAGCACCGCCTACACGGAGCGCGGCGAGATTTATGACTTCATACGCGATCACGCCATCACTGGCTTCGCTACCGTCTGCGGCGACCGTCACAGCTTCTGGGCTGGGCTGGCCGCGAAGTCACTGCCACCGCGCCCGTTTGCACCGGTTGGGGTGGCGTTCGTCACCGGCTCGATCTCGGCGCCCACAGTAGTGGAGTCGCTTGAATATGGGTTGCCGAAAGCTCATCCGCTGCGCGCGCTTTACGTGGGACAGGGACCGCAGGACACCAAGCCCCAGCCCACCATGAATCTGCTGCTGCGCCACGGCGTGCGCGCCTGCCTGGAGTATGCGCAAAGTGGCGACATCGCCAAGGCGCGCGCCCTTTCCAATCGCGACCTGGCGCCGCACGTGTCGTTCGTAGATATGGGCGGACATGGATATACCGTGGTGCGCGCATCGGCCCGCACCATCGAAACCGAATTCGTGTGCATCCCCCGCCCGCTGGAGCGTTACGAGAGCGAAGATGGCGGGCCGCTGCTCTATCGAGTCCGCTGCCGGGCGTCTCTTTGGACGAAAGGCCAAGCGCCCAAACTCGAACTACAGGTCGTGGAAGGCGATCCGAGGTTTTCGATCTAACTGCGCATTCGCCCGCCCGTTCCCTCCGTGTTGCGATGGCTGAACTTGCCGGCCAGCTCGGCTACCCCTGCACCGCGCGCCAAGTGCGCGAACGTCTCGCCGCGCTAAAGGGTCGCAGGCAATACGCGGTTTTTCGTCGCTGAGGCGCCCGATGGGCAGGTGTCGGGGTGGATTAGGGCCGTGCGTCGCTCGGATTATTTAAACGATCCCAAAGGACTGCTTCGGTCTCCGCCGCCAACTCGCTCACAATCTCCCCGGCCGGCCTCACGTCGCCGATCAGACCTGCCCCTTGGCCCGCATACAGAGCCATCGCCTCGGCGAGACCCATCAACACTTGGCGAGTGGGTGCGTCGCTGCTGTAGCGTGGAACCTTGCCACCGCCGGCGAGCGTTGCGATGACCTCGTCTTCAGCCGGCCTCGTGCCGCGGGCGGGCTTGCCTGCCTCCATCCAGGTGCGATAAGTACTGTTTTTCAAGGCCCGGTGCGGCGCATTTCTCCAGCCTCGATCGAAGAGGTTTTCAAGATACGCGGTACCGGTTTCCGATGCGGCGGCGATGGCGAGTTGATAGTCGGGGTGAGCATTCGCCTCGCGGCTCATTACGAAACGCGTACCGAGCATCGCGCCGGCGGCGCCCAGGCACAGCGCGGCGGCGATTCCGCGTCCGTTGGCGATGCCGCCCGCGGCAACCACGGGCGTCCCGGGCGCCGCGTCCGCGACGCAGGGGACCAGCGCCATGGTGCCAACTTCGCCGCAGACGTGGCCGCCCGCTTCCACGCCCTGCGCAACAATAACGTCGGCGCCGACGTCCACGGCAGCTCTCGCCTCGCTCGCGCTACCGACGGTGTGCAGGACCAGGCCGCCCACTGCATGCACGCGCGGGATGTATCGCGCCGGATCGCCCCAAAAGAAACTGACGATTCGAACTCCTTCGGCGAGGCAGATATCGAGCCGCTCTTCGATATCGAACGCCAGGACCAGGTTCACGCCAAATGAACGATCGGTGAGCGATCGGATATCGCGGAGCAGCCCGCGGAGCACGTCGGGCTCTCGCCAAGTGGCAGAAAGCAAACCCAGTCCTCCGGCGTTCGAGACCGCGGCCACCAGCGCGGGAGTGGAGAGGCCGCCGATGGGCGCCTGCAAAATGGGGTATTGGATGTCGAGGAGTTCACACAACACAGTGTGAAGCGGCATGGCTCAATTAGAACAGAATTCATTAACAGCAGAGGGCGAGCGATGGAGCGCTCTCGATCTGCCGACTATCAAAATTGTCAGCCCGCTTTCGTCAACGAGAATCGTCGAGAACAATCTCCGATTTGAGAAGCTCCGGCCGGGATGAAGCGATTCCGATCCAGCGAAAAACCGCGCCGACGACGCGATCGCAGCGCGACAGATGGAAGGGGAAAGCCTGTTCCATCGCGCTTCCCGCGAGGCGATGCAACTCCTTCCGCAGCATGGCGCGTGCACGATGCAGCCTGGTCTTGACCGCTTCCAGCCCAATTTCGAGGCTCGCCGCCGTCTCGGCGACATCCAGTCCCTCAACCACCCGCAGAACGAAAACCGAGCGGTACCCTGGTGGCAGCGATTCAATCGCGCGTTCCAGCACCACGCGAACCTCATCGTTATACGCCTGGCGTTCTGGATCGGCAATAGTCGTCGCGGGGGCATTCACGATCTGATCCTCCGCCACGGACTTCATCGCTCGAGTCTTCGCACGCTGCTTGGCCCGGCGCAAAGCCTCGTACAGCGCGATTTTGGTCAACCAGGTGGAAAACTGCGCCGCCCCGGTAAATTGCCCGAGATGCTGGAAGGCGCGAACGTAGGCGTGCTGCATCACGTCCTCGGCTTCGGCGCCATCGTGCACAATTGACCTTGCGACGCGATACAAGCGCTGATTGTAGCGGCGTACCAGAATCTCATACAGCGCCGTTTCACCGCCGCGTACGCGGGCGATCACCTCATCGTCCGGCATAAGGCCGGCGACCGCAGCCACAGTTGCCATCTACAACATAATGAGCCTGAAACCAGGGAGACGTTGCACATTTGTTTGGTTGTAACGTAACGTTTGTTTGTTGACAATTTCCTGCAACGAAACAAAATCGCGCGGCTCTCTATCTAAATCGCGCGGCTCTCTATCTTTTGATAAGAAGGAGAAGAACACTATGAATCGAATGAAGTTGATGGGATTGGCCGCGCTGCTCGCGCTTCCTTGCCTGTGTGCCGCCGAAACCTGGAGGAATGTGGCATTGGTCGACAATATGTGCGCCGCGAAGGTGAAAGCCAACCTCGAAGAGTGTTCAGGCTGCTGCCACTGGACGAACGGGCTGCCGCATCGGCCGCACGTCCGAATCTTGCGCGCTTCGCGCAATGTCCCTGGCTTCAGTCAGGTTCGCCAACGCGTAAGCGCCGATGGCCATCACCACGTCTCGCACCGCGAGATCGTAGAATCCGCCGCTGATCACCAGATTTACGGCGATCGCCAGCAGCCAGACTGCCGCGGCATAGGCGCCGATCCGTGTCCAACTCGTCAAGATGGCAAGGCCCACCAGTATTTCAATCGGGCCGATGATGTGCATGAAGGTCTTCGCGGTGAACGGCAGGAAACGTTGCGCCAGGGGGCTCAAGTACATACTCCAGTTGCTGAGTAAGTTGAAGAACTTGTCCAGGCCCGCCAGGAAGGCGGCCAGCCCAAGTCCCACTCTGAGTGCCCACCAACTGGAATCAAGATTCTGGTCGAATATCATATCTTTCCCTACTTTCTCGTTTCGTATTTCACAAATGTGCCATGCGTAAATACAGAGCTACGAGCGTGACGTTGGTTGCACATGATCGCAAGAATCACTCCGGACCTCCGGATTCTGGATGCATAGCTCAAGATGGAGCCCAGTATCTGGAGGCACGTTTTGGAGGACTTGTAACGAAATGCCGCTCACTTGCATCTCCAAAAAAAGAGTTCTTGTGAACAACTCCCTTCTTCGCTTACATGCATGCGGGCAAAGCATTTGGCTCGATTCGCTGAGCCGCCATCTGATCCGCGGCGGCGGGCTCAAGCGCCTGGTCGATTCCGACGGCGTGTCGGGCGTGACGTCGAATCCCTCGATTTTCGAGAAGGCGCTCGCTGAAGGCGACGCCTACGACAGTGACATTCAGAAACTTCGAGAAAAGGTCCCGACGGCGGCGGAGGTTTTTCAAGCGCTTGCCATTAGGGACATTCAGGACGCCGCGGACATCCTTCGTCCCGTGTTCGATCGCACCGGTGGAATCGACGGCTACGTGAGTATCGAGGTGTCGCCAGGGCTCGCGCACTCGACCGACGCCACGATCCACGAAGCGCGATCGCTGTGGTTCGCGGTAGAGCGGCCGAACGTGATGATCAAAATTCCAGGGACCCAAGCCGGAGTTCCCGCTATTGAGAGATGCATCATGGACGGCTTGAACATCAACATCACTCTGTTGTTCGGGCTGGAGCGTTATCGCCAAGTGACCGAAGCCTACCTGCGCGGTCTGGAACTGCGCGCTGAAAAGGGCGGCGATCTTCACCACGTTCGCTCCGTCGCGAGCTTCTTCCTGAGCAGGATCGACGTGCTGATCGATCCGAAGCTCAGCGGCATTGCCCAAGGCGCAGGCGAAAAAGCGCAAGCCGCCAAAGAACTGCAAGGGCGTGTAGCCATCGCCAGCGCGAAGATCGCCTATCAGATGTACCAGGAGATTTTTCTGAGTGAGAGATTCCGAAAACTTGAGAAGCTAGGCGCGCGCAAGCAGTGGCTGCTGTGGGCGAGCACGGGCACCAAGAACAAACAGGATAGCGATGTGAAGTATATCGAGCCGCTGATCGGACCGGAGACGATTAACACGATGCCCATGGAAACCATCGATGCGTATCGCGATCATGGCGATCCTGCGCCGCGGCTGGATCAAGGCGTGGACGAAGCGCGCGAGGTATTGCAGAAGCTGGCTGCGGTGGGGATCGATCTGGATCAGATGACGCAGCGGTTGGAAGATGAGGGCGTGGAGAAATTCATCAAAGCATTCGATACGTTGATCGCGCAGCTTGAGCAGAAGCTAGCACCGATGCCGGCGGGATAGGGACGGTATGAACATCGCCTTGGATGCGGCGAAGAGCGAGTTACTTCCGTGATCCGGAAATCCACCTCGACGCCATGCTTCAAGAGATTGCCCGAGTGAACGTCCGCAGCTCTCGTGAGTTCTGCGCGCCAGCATGCCATGTGAGGGCTTGTAGGCTCGGGTGCGGAAGCGTGTCCCGGTGACGGTTCTGGACTTTCCCCTATGGCTCCGCGCCGCGCATTTCTTCAATTTTCTTCTCGTCTCGCTTCTGGTCCGCAGTGGACTCGAGATCTTGAGCGCGCATCCGAGATTTTACTGGAACGATGACTGCGCGCCCGGTAGCGAATGGCTAAAGTTCACGAAGAAGCGGAGGCCGAAAGACCAACTCTGGACGGCGAGTGACGAGGAGGTTTCTTTTCCGTCCGCGATTGCTCTGCCGGGCCACGAAAATCTGGGTCTCGGACGACACTGGCACTTTCTCGCGGATTTCGCGTGGCTGCTGACAGGCTTGGCATATGTGGTGATGCTCTTGGTCACGCCGGAGTGGCGACGGCTCATCCCGACTTCCTGGCAGATTGTCCCGGAGGCATGGCACGCAATGCTGAGCTACTTGAGTTTCCACATCGTGGAAGCGCCGGGAACCTACAACGCATTACAGCAATTGACCTATGCGGCCGTCATATTCTTTCTCGCACCATTCAGCATTGCGACGGGAGTCGCGATGTCTCCAGCCATCGCCGCTCGTTTCCCGTGGTACATCAAGATATTTCACGGAAGGCAGGGCGCACGGAGCCTGCATTTCCTGGCTCTTTGCACATTCGTCGTCTTCTTCATCGGGCACGTCACGATTGTGGCGTTGCATGGTTTCCGTAGAGAGCTGGCCCTGATCGTTCTCGGACAGACACAAAGTCCGGATCTGAGGCGTGCTCTGACCATATGGCTAACCGGGTTGACGGCCGTAGTGGTGATCCATGTGGTGACAACCATGTGTTCGCGCCGCCACCCGCGCTTTGTCCAGAACGCCACTCAGTCGATCACCGATCCGGTGCGTACGCTGCTCTTCGGCCACGAAATCTCCAAGCAACAATACTCAGCGAAGGACATCTCGCCTTACTTCTGGGTGAACGGTCGGCCGCCAAAAGAGGAAAGTTATCTCGCGATGGCACGGGAGGAATTCGCGAACTACAGCCTGGACGTGAGTGGATTGTTAGAAAGGCCTCTGCGCCTGACGCTGGCTGACCTCCATGCAATGCCGAAACAAACGCAAATTACAAAGCATTGCTGCATTCAGGGCTGGTCGGGGGTTGCGGAGTGGGGCGGCGTTCCTCTGCATCACATCGTCGGCCTTTGCCATCCCCTTCCCGCGGCCCGCTACATCGCCTTCTACGCGTTCGACAACAAATCCACATCGGAAGCACACGCCCAAGGGCCGGGGTACTTCTACGGCACGATTCGATTGGAGCTGGCGGAAGATCCGCAGACGATTCTTGCTTACGAGATGAACGGCGACCCACTGCCCATCCTTCACGGGGCGCCCCTTCGCCTTCGCGTGGAAACGCAGCTCGGTTTCACGATGGTGAAATACATTCGCGCAATCGAATTCATCGAGGACTACAAGAGCATCGGCAAGGGTCAAGGCGGCTGGCGGGAAGATTACCAGTATTTCAGCCAGGAGGCTGGGATCTGATGCGACAGGATCTGATGCGAGGTGGATCTGCTACAACGCCGCTGATCGTCATGACCATCGGGCACTCTACCCGCCCGGCAAAGGAGTTCATCCGTCTTTTGAAAGCGCACGACGTGAAGCGACTCGTCGATGTACGCACCGTGCCGCGTTCACGACACAATCCGCAATTCAACCGAAGCCAATTATCGTCCGCTCTGCATTCCGCTCGTTTGCACTATCGGTATATGCCTGGACTGGGTGGCTTCCGCCGTGCCCGCACGGATTCTATCAACACTGGTTGGCATAACGCCAGTTTCCGTGGCTTCGCCGATTACATGCAGACGCCTGAATTCCGGACCAATCTGGACGATTTGATCAAACTTGCGAAGTCTGAGCGGGTTGCCGTTATGTGCGCTGAAGCCGTTCCCTGGCGTTGTCATCGCTCCCTGATCGCGGACGCGTTGTTGGCACGGGGCATTGAAGTGCGGGAAATCACAAGCGCAGTTTGCACACGACGTCACACGCTTACGCCTTGGGGGAGGCTTAACGGGACGCAGGTCACTTACCCTGACGAACACAAGGACTGAAAGCAGTTACGTGTAGCAGCGCTATTTCACCATGATCAACAACGTCAGTACGGGCGTCCCGGCCACGATGGCGTGCTTGAGATGTGAGGGCATGAGCGTGAGAGCCCCCGTCCGTACGGCCATCTTCTCATCGCCCAACGTCAGAGTCGCATCACGCTCCACGAAATAGAGCATCGTCGGCATGGGTGCGGCGTGAACGAGCGCATTCGCCCTCAGGAAGGGAATCTACTATTTCGTGGTCGGCAATTCCGGCGAGCTAAGACTCAGAAATCTACGGCCATCGCCCGATATCATCAAGGGCTGGATACGGACCGAAGCTTCATGTCCATGGAAATCGTGTTCATGATGTGATGGCGCACCACCTCCGGCACCCTCGTCACTTAAAAAGGCCAGCCGTCGATTGCCCTGATCTCTGCTAAGGTAATCCTCCACACTAATCGTTAGAAGATTGACTTTCTGTTTCTCCGAACCAGAGCGGTGAATCGTTCATACGCGAGGCCCGCGCAGAAAAAGGACAGTTCACATTAACGAACGCAGTAACGAACGCAGAAATCGACGACAAAGCCGCCGTCGCGGAGCAGGGCGCGCATCGCGCCGGCGAGCGGATTCGCTACGTTGGCTTCACTGAAGACGCCCGAGGTTTTGCGCGTGCGCCGAGCC